>Ga0105104_10002451_pt1 | contig 13578 bp, 12 predicted proteins | sample PPLLaktember2015_3_FD_87034 | JGI IMG/M metagenome (GOLD analysis project Ga0105104, IMG submission 87034) | Freshwater sediment microbial communities from Prairie Pothole Lake near Jamestown, North Dakota, USA - PPLs Lake P7 Core (6) Depth... | ecosystem: Environmental > Aquatic > Freshwater >...
AATTGCTCTGATGATACGGCAAAAATTGCAGCAGACTTTGGTGCTGTAGTACTTGAACGATTTGATGAATTGAAGCGTGGCAAAGGCTATGCATTGGATTTTGGCGTTAGATATGTTGAAAAACAGTTATCGCAGCCAGATGTGTTGATAGTAATCGATGCCGATTGCCTGCTTGGCGATGGCGCGCTTGGTCGGTTGGCTTGCGAGACGGTCAGGCAGGGGAGGCCAGTGCAAGCGTTAAGCCTGATGCGAGCTCAGGATGGTGCCGGCCTTAAAACCAAGATCGCTGAATTTGCGTGGATAGTGAAAAATTTAGCCAGACCTCTAGGTTTCAAGCGCCTGGGATTACCTTGCCAGCTAATGGGAACTGGAATGTCTTTCCCCTGGCACTTGATTCAGCAGTCTGAAATTGCCAGCGGTCATATTGTAGAAGACCTTAAATTAGGCCTGGATTTTGCCAGAATAAAACTCTCCCCACAGTTTTGCCCTGAAGCACTGATAACGAGTGTGTTTCCATTAAATAACGAAGGGGTCAAATCTCAGCGTACTCGTTGGGAGCATGGCCATTTAGGCATGTTGGTAAAAGATGGCCCCAGACTTATCTTACAAAGCATTAAATCAATGAACCTTGGCATGCTGGCGCTAGCGCTGGATATGTGTATACCGCCATTGGCACTTTTAACACTTTTAGTATTTGCGTTATCAATAATGGCAGTAGTGGGTATGGGTTATACCCAGGAATACATGCCCTGGTCTGCCGCTTTGGTGCTATTGGCTGTTTTAGGCGTTTCAGTATTACTGGCGTGGGTGAAATTTGGCCGACGCATTTTATCACTTGCCAGTTTGGCATATGCGCCAATTTATGCGATTACAAAAATCCCGGTTTATTTGAATTTTATTGTGAAGCGTCAAGTGGAGTGGGTGCGTTCACGTAGAGATTAGTAACTTTTTAGTTATCCCAAAGGGGCAAGATGTACGGTGCTAGATTTAATGTTTTAGACGGTTGGCGTGGGATTAGTATCTTATCGGTACTTGCATGTCATCTGCTGCCTATTGGTCCACATTTCTTGCTGCTTAATTATGCAGCAGGTGTGCTTGGCATGACTATATTTTTCACCTTATCCGGATTTTTAGTCACTCACTTTTTGATTGGCCGTCCGCAGGTTATCGACTTTCTAATCCGCCGGTTCTTTAGAATTCTTCCATTAGCATGGCTGTATATATTGTTAGTGTTCTTGTTAAATCCAGTTAGTAGAGATACATGGCTGGCACATGTTTTCTTTTATGCTAACTACCCACCAAAACCTTTGACACATGTAACAGATCATCTTTGGAGTTTATGTGTGGAGATGCATTTTTATATAGGTTTGGCGCTATTGGTAGCAGTGTTAAAGAAAAAGGGCTTATTGCTAATCCCCTTGATATGCCTGCTAATCACGGTACTTAGAGTTATCAATCATGAGCATGTTTCAGTGATTACCCATTTCAGGGTAGATGAAATTCTGGCAGGCGGCATTCTGGCTTTGATTTATAACCGTCAATTGGACTTTGGGCTCTATAACATGATGAGCAAAGTTAACTATGTTTTTGTGCTAATACTGCTCTTGATTTCTTGCCATCCAGATGCGGGATTTATGAATTATTTCAGGCCGTATTTTGCAGCAACCTTGGTTGGTGCAACCTTGTTTAATCAAAACACGCGATTTGCAAAATTTTTAGAACATAAGTGGCTTTTCTACATTGCAACAATATCTTTTGCGCTTTATGTCATTCACCCATTATTGGCATCAACCTGGTTGGGGAGTGGTGATGTGATTGAAAAGTACAGCAAAAGACCTTTATTGTTTCTAGTCCTGTTTTTATCTGCGCACATCTCCACGTTTTATTATGAGCAAAGGGCAATGGCTTGGGGTAAAAGTTTCTCTCAACGATTGAAGTTAGCTAAGGAGTCATAAGTATGAAAAAAATATTATCTTGTTTGTTTTTATTTAATCTAATGCTTGGTTTTTTTGTAGAGCGCGCGAATGCAGAGACTGCTCTGCCTAATGAAGGCGTATTTTCCCCTCAAAGTTTTTGGTATGTTGCTATCCCTGCGAATGTTGAATTACATAAAAATTCGGCAGCTTTTGTCAATGAGTTCTTAAGGCAAAAATCCGCATATTACGGCACTGTAACCATTAATACGACGTCCTATGCCAGCCCTGTTTATTATGCCGGTTTAAATGTGCCAAAAACACCAGTCACTGAGTGGAACTGTCAGAATAAATCCACCAAGGATACCTCCTTGGCTGAGCAATGGTCAGCCGTGCCAATTCCTACTTATGCTGTACCTGCAAAAGGGACCGATGCTGAAATGTCGATATATCAGCAAAGCACGGATACCTTGTGGGAGTTTTGGAAAGCACGAATGGAAAATGGGAAATGGCAGGCGTGCTGGGGTGGCCGGATATCGAATGCTTCCAAGAGTGATGGAATTTTTGATAAGTATTATGGAACAACTGCTACCAGCCTGCCTTTTATAGGTGGGCAAATTACTGCAGAAGAATTACAGCGTGGCGAAATCAGGCATGTGATTGGTATTAGCTTGGTTGAGGCTGAGGATGCAAAAATATTTTCATGGCCTGCACATCGCTCTGATGGCTACAACCCTAATAATGTTCCTAACCGCATTCCTGAAGGCTCCCGATTCAGGCTTGATCCTAGTGTGAATGTAGATGCGCTGAAAATGCATCCAGTAGGGAAGATTATTGCGAAAGCAGCACAGAAATACGGTTTTGTGGTCTGGGATAAAGCAGGTGCTATTTCAGTACGCGCACAGAATCCTTACTCATATACAACATTGGGGCAAGATAATCCTTATAGCAAGCTGTTTGCAAATACACCATCATATGCGATTTTAAACGGCTTTCCGTGGCAGCGGCTTCAATTCTTACCTATGGATTATGGTAAACCTGAGTAGATTGATGATGGAATGGTTTTGTTCATCAGCTAATTCACCAGACTTGTTTTTTTGCAGGCAAAATCTAGTAGCAGAATGAGGGGGTATATATGCAGATGATTAATAGTCCTATTTTGGTGGCTGGTTTCCCCGTGTTGGAAACCACATGCGATGCGCTGGCCGACCGTTTATTTGAACGCATGGATACACATAAAAAAAGTGTGCTATTTTTTGCTAACACCAACTTTATTGTTCAGTGTCGGCCGCTATTGCCTGGAATGATGAATAAAGAAGTGTTGATTGTGAATGATGGTGTTGGGATGGATATAGCAAGCCTGCTGCTATATCGACGGAAATTTATATCCAACCTGAACGGTACAGACTTTACACCTTATTTATTTGCAAAATCCAATAAAGCTTTACGTGTTTTTCTACTAGGCGGTAAGCCGGAAGTATTAAACAAAGCAGCTTATTACCTTGTGCATCAATTAGGGCAGATTGTAGTGGGTAGCTGTGATGGGTATGATGGCATGCATCGAGGCAACCTTGTTGATGACATTAATGAGGTATACCCGGATGTTATTCTTGTGGCAATGGGTAATCCTAAACAGGAAAAGTGGATACTTGACCATTACGAGCAACTGAACGCAAAACTAATTGCCGGGGTTGGAGCTTTATTCGACTTCTGGGCGGGGGATAAGCCTAGAGCTCCGGCTTTTATTCAAAAAATTAGAATGGAATGGTTTTACCGATTATGTATTGAACCTAAAAGGTTATTAAAACGATACACCATAGATATAGGTAAATTTCTATTCATGTGCATTAAACATAAAAATGCCAGGCGAAACAACATATCAACGCAATTAAGTAGTTGAGTGATTATGGTTACAGGTAGATTTCAGTCGAACATCGACAGTTAAGTAATTCAGTTGGGTGACCTCCCGGCTATGTCGGGGGACTCAGTTAGGTTTGACCGTTCCTGCGGTCATCAAAGCAAAGTTAGAAAACAGCAACATTATTCCCTCCCCCTTGCAGGGGGAGGGGTAGGGAGGGGGTAGAAACCAAGCATGAACACCATCAAAATTTCCACCCCCATCCTAACCTTTCACGTGTGAACAATGTGATTTATCACATATATTCCACGGGGATGCCAAGTACTGGTACCCTCTAATTGGGGAAGGAGCAGAACCCTGCCGGCTTGTGCGGCTCAATGTCTTAACGCCCCTTTCACTCAGAATAATGTGCTTCAGCGCATATATTCTGTGGGGAAGACCCTTGCGGTCTTGAGGGGCTCACCAATAAGCCCCCGGCTTTACCGGGGGGATTAAACTGAGGAAACCATGAAAATTTTAGTTGTTGGCGGTGCCGGTTATATCGGTTCTCACATGGTAAAAATGCTCTTGTCTGCAGGACATGAGGTTGTGACTTTTGACAACCTCTCCAGCGGCCATCGTGATGCTGTTCTGGGTGGAGAATTTGTACTTGGAGACTTGGCAGACAAAGCCATGCTTGATGCGGTATTTACACAACACTGCCCACAGGCAGTCATGCATTTTGCTTCGTTTATTCAGGTTGGTGAGTCAGTGCGCAGGCCTGATATGTATTACCGCAACAACTTTTGCAACACACTTAATCTTTTAGATGCCATGGTGGCACATGACGTTAAGCACTTTATTTTCTCTTCAACCGCTGCCGTGTTTGGCGAGCCGGATTATGTGCCTATCGATGAGGTACATCCAAACCGACCGGTAAATCCTTATGGTCGCTCAAAGTGGATGGTAGAGCAGATATTGGCTGATTATGATCGGGCTTTTGGATTGAAATCAGTCTGTCTGCGTTATTTTAACGCAGCTGGCGCAGACCCGGATGGCCAATTAGGTGAGCGTCACGAGCCGGAAACACATTTAGTGCCATTGATCTTGCAGGTGGCATCTGGACGCAGGTTTGAAATTCAGGTATTTGGACGTGACTACGATACGCCTGATGGCACTTGTATTCGCGATTATATCCATATTGTGGACCTATGCTCAGCTCACTTACTGGCTTTGCAGTATCTGGCCGGTGGAAATGAAAGTGAGCAGTTCAATCTCGGCAATGGCGAGGGCTTTTCGGTGCAGCAGGTGATTGATGCTGTGGAAAAAGTGACAGGGCGTAAAGTTAAAGTGTCGGATGCGCCGCGCCGCGCTGGCGACCCGGCCCGATTAATAGCCAATGCCACAAAAGCACGCGCCAAGCTTGGCTGGAAACCAGTATTTCCTGACCTGGAGGTTATAGTCAGGCACGCCTGGGCTTGGGAAAATAGAAAATAAATTCAGCAATATTATTCCCCCCTCGTAGGGTTAGGGTGGGGGTGGAATTTAAGCTTGCGTATTGCAACATGCTCACCCCCATCCCACACCCCAGGGTGCCCTCTCTTGTCGCTTTGCGACAATTCACCTTGACCTTTCACGTGTGAATAACCAACTTTGGCGTATGAATAATGAGCTTCAGCTCATATATTCTACGGACAAGCCAAATACTGGCTAAGTTGGTGTATTCCACGGGGATGCCAAAAACTGGTAACCCCTGATTGGGGAAGGAGTCAAACCCCGCATTAGGCAGATCAAGGGTTTTACGCCCCTGTGAGGGTTTCATCCAATAGGCCTCCAGCTTTGCTGGATGTCTTTAAATATATCCGTCTGACCACACCCCTCAATAGACCACAAAAACTCAATATTCATCAGAATTAATCTGCACTACATTTACCCCAGATTTACCACCACAATTAAAACCCCATTCGGTTAATCATGCATGCCAGCAGTTTAATCCTCCCATGTGCGATAGCGCACATACTTAACTGGATTTGGTTGCTAATGTGTTGTTATTAAATAGATTAGTTACGCCAATTATCTTTATAAGTCACTTTTATTATTTATTGTTACTGATTGTTTAATCAAGGAAATTACTCTAAATATAATGTCTACCTCATCAGCAAATTGCAACCCAAAGCAGAATGACATACTCGCGCAATTGCCAAGTGAAGACTACGCTCGTTTATTGCCGGATTTAGAGTTGGTAGATATGCCATTAGGCTGGACACTGTATGAATCAGGGCAAAAACTCTCACACGCTTACTTTCCAGTAAATGCTATCGTGTCATTACTTTATATTACTGAAAATGGTTCATCGACGGAAATAGGCATTACCGGATTCGATGGTATTGTCGGCATTTCATTATTTATGGGCGGCAGTACCACAACAAGTCGTGCGGTGGTTCAGAGTACTGGTTTTGGGTATCGTCTTAAGGCTTCTATATTGCAACAGGAATTTTTGCTGGGTGGTAAGCTGCAGAAATTAGCTTTGGCTTATACGCAGGCGCTAATCACACAGATGGCGCAGACAGCGGTATGCAATAGGCACCATACGGCTGATCAGCAATTATGCCGCTGGCTTCTATTAAGCCATGATTTACTGCTTTCCGATGAGTTAAAAATGACCCAGGAGCTTATTGCCAATATGTTAGGTGTACGTCGTGGTTGTGTAACAGAAGCTGCAGGTAAGTTACAGGCTGAAGGGATTATTCAATATAGCCGCGGTAATATCAAAATAATGAATCGTGCCGGGCTGGAAAAGCGTGCTTGCGAATGCTACGCCGTCGTTAAAAAAGAATTTGACAGGTTGTTACCACAACGTCAGCAGCGCCGCCAGCAGCCAGTGATTTCTAATACTGTAAACATAAATCGGTCTCGCTTATACCGCCAAAATGTATCCTAGATTGCTTAATCAACTGATTGCCAGGTTAGCATAGATTAAGAATGTTTTTTTATTAATAGTAGTGGTAATTTTTCAATATGCATGCTTATCCTTGATCACTGTTGTGATGGTTTTTAGAATGATGTAAAGATCAAGTCTCAGTGACCAGTTTTGTAAATAGGCAAGATCGTAATCGATACGCTTCTTCATTTTCTCCAAGGTGTCAGTTTCTCCGCGCCAGCCATTTACTTGAGCCCAGCCTGTAATGCCGGGTTTCACCTTATGGCGCACCATATAACCTTTTATCATGCTGCGATACAGCTCGTTGTGTGCAACAGCATGCGGGCGCGGGCCAACAATGCTCATGCGGCCTTGTAACACGTTAAAGAACTGGGGGAGTTCATCCAATGAGGTTTTGCGCAGAAAAGCGCCAACCTTGGTAACGCGGCGGTCGTTCTTTTGCGCCTGCTGGACGGTTTCACCATCTTCGCATACGGTCATTGAGCGGAACTTGCTAACCATAATCTCTTCACCATTCAGGCCGTAGCGTCGTTGCCTGAAAATGATGGGGCCTGGGGATGTGTAGGCAATACTCAAGGCTATGGCGAGCATGATTGGGGAGATAAGCAGCAAAATCAGGAGTGAAAGAATAATGTCGCTGCCACGCTTAACAAGGCCATTAACGCCTGTAAATGGCGTTTCGCAGACGGCCACCACAGGAATCTCACCAACGGTATCTATACGTCCTTGCATGAGATCTGTCACGAACATATCTGGTACAAAATAAATAGATGCTGTCGTGTCGCTTAAGGCATCCAGCAACGATACGATTCTTGGCTGTGTAGCCATAGGTAGAGAAACATAAATTGCTTCGATGTTGTGTTTGCTTACATATTCTGGAAGTTGCTTCATAGTACCCAACAGGGAGAAGTCGGTAAGAACACCAACGCGCTCACGTACCCGATCATCAAAGAATCCAACAAACTTAGTCGTGCTGAAAGGGTTTAATTGAATCTGGCGCGCAAGGTTTATTCCACGTTCGTTTGCACCGGCAATGACCGCACGTTTTGGCTCGCCCTGAAAATTGGCAAGTGAAGGCGCAATGTTGCGCAACCCTACGTGCACTGCAAACTGGGTTAAAGGTGCCAGCCACAACCAAATTAATATGGCTCTTTGTTCAAAATAGAAAATAAAGCCAGTGGCGTATCCAAATACAAGTAATAGAGGCGCGATGATGAGCCAGCCGGTTATCACGCTACGAGCAAGTTGCCAGTTATCCATTTGCAGGCGCACGGTGCCAGGCAAGGTCACTGAAAAAATCAGCATGGATAAAATCAGATAATTTGGTGTTAACTCACCTTGTATGTAATAGGCAACCATCCACACTGACAATACAAGTGCTAATGGCTCCATCAGTACAGCGATAAGGTGGATGATATTATTCCAGCCTAATGTCAAGGTAGAAGCGCGTCTAAATCGGATAGGTGAAGTGCGATGATTCATGCAGTAACTCTTTATGGATACTAATGAGTTTTCAATTTAGGCTTAAATTGGATTTCATTCTGTGCGATTGCGCACATAACCATTAAAAAATTGGCAGGCGTATTATTTGTAGGCATATAAAGTCAAAGAAGGCACATAAGTGCCTTCTTTGACTTGTTGTAATGCAATTGCTTAAGATTTAGGGCAAAAGGCAAAGCTTAATTTTTATGCAAGCTGAATGCTGGACGCACTTTGATCTAGAAGGTTAGCTGCACCTTTTGCCAAACGACGTCTGCCAATGAAACCCAGCATACCAATACCTGACAGCATCAGTGCATAAGTTTCTGGTTCTGGCACTGCTCCAGTAGGGGCGAACGCAGCAGCATTGTCACCTATGCCATCCAGCAAACCAAAATTGCCAGCTGTATAATTGACCGCATCAGTACGAACGATTTGCGTATAGCTTGTGGTACCCGGGTTAATTTTGGTTGTACCATTTGGTACGAAATTAAAACCAATTACACCATTACTAGTGCGGTCTGCGGTATCTGAATTTTCAGTACCAGCAATGAATTGATCAAATGCTCCGGTAGCCTGGAATACTTCAATCGGATTATTGACTTTAGGACCGAAGTCATAAAGACCGAATCTTTCAATGCCGTTTACAGAACTGATGTCATTGCTGAATTGATAGTAAAAATCAAGAAAACCGGAGGCATTGCGATATACAGCTGCCCGTGCAATGCCGTTATAGCTGCTATTGCTGATAGCGGTACTAACAAAGTCAAGTTGAGTGCCGCCAAAACCGGTAGCTACTATATCGATACTACTTACCGGGCTATTAACGTTTAATACAGTTGCACTGGCACTGGTAAAGAAACCCGCCAGTGCCAGTGCAAGTACAGCCTGTTTCATTGTAAATTTCATTTGAATCTCCTCTAAATAATAAATAAAACAGAGCAATGAAACACACGCACCGCATTGCTCTGTTGTTACATAATCTCTTTGTTCAAGGTATTAATTCTGTTCGCTGGCATACTTAATTATTAAATTTTTATAAACACATATATACATTAGGCATTCAGCTAATAACATCATCTACATAACTACTTTGGTAAGTCTGTTGTTTTGAATACATTAGGTAAATAATTTTATGAGGTAAACCCACAGTTTTGCCGGGGGACTCAGTGAGGTTTGACTTATGCGTCGGTCATATAATAATGAAATTTAAAGTTCAGCCATATTATTCCCTCCCCCTTGCAGGGGGAGGGCTAGGGTGGGGGTAGAATTTAAGCCTGCGTCATGCAACATGTGCACCCCCATCCCAACCTTCCCCCTGATTGGGGGAAGGAGTTGAACCCAGTCGGTTCAAGGTTTTAACGCCCCTTCGAAGGGCTCACCCAATAAGCCCTCAACTTTGCTGGAGGTAATTTAACTTTATGTTTAATGATGTGTAGAGATTTTATATGCGCGATGTCAAGCCACTGGTTAATGAATGCTAATTGATGAAATCAAGTTTATGTGCGTTACCGAACATACTGTTTATCTGGCCGCAACTAATATTGCGTTCTCCATTGCATACGTCATTGGTTAGATGAAATTCTGAATATCTGCGATGCAATTACATGCTTAAAAAACCAAATTAACATAGGAATTTAAATGGCAACTCAACTTAAGGGAATGATTCTGGCTGCAGGGCAGGGCACGCGGGTTAGACCGCTGACTAAAGATTTACCCAAACCTATGATTCCAATTCTCGGCAAGCCTGTCATGGAGTATCTCATTGAACATCTGGCTCGACATGGCGTTAATGAAATCATGATTAACGTAGCGCATTTACATAGAAAAATTGAACAATATTTTGGTAATGGGCAGCGTATGGGTGTGCAAATCGGCTACTCATATGAAGGCGTTTACGAACAAGGTGAAATTATGCCTAAACCGTTGGGGTCAGCCGGTGGCATGCGCTGCATTCAGGACTTTGGCGGGTTTTTTGATAAAACCACCATTGTGATGTGCGGCGATGCGCTGATTGATCTTGATATTGGTTCGGCCTTGTATGAACACAAACAAAAAAAGGCCATGGTGAGTGTCATTACGATGAAAGTGCCGGCTAAAGAGGTGAGCAACTACGGCATTGTCGAGATGGATAAAGACGGCCGTGTGGTTTCATTTCAGGAAAAACCGCAAATAAGAGAGGCGCGTTCAAACTATGCCAGTACCGGCATTTATTTTTTTGAACCTGAAGCAATCGATTTGATTCCTCCAAATGAAACATTTGACATAGGGAGTCAACTATTTCCGTTACTGGTAGAAAAAGGGCTGCCTTTTTATGCGCAAAACCGCTTTTATAACTGGATTGATATAGGACGTGTTTCAGATTACTGGGAAGTACTGCAACGCGTATTACGCGGTGAAATTAGTTTTATGGAAATGCCAGGCAAAGAAGTCAGACCCGGCATTTGGGTGGGTTTGAATACCAAAATTGACTGGGATAACGTCAAAATCGAAGGGCCGGTGTATATCGACTCCGGCACTCAGATTGATGCCGGGGCCGAGATTATTGGACCATGCTGGATTTCACATGGCTCACATATACATAAGAATGCCAAAGTTATTCGTTCCGTACTGTTTGAATATACCCGCATTAGTGAAGGTATGACATTTCAGGACATGATCGTTTCGCCCACCTATTGTGTAGACCGTACCGGTGAGACTTATTACGTTAATGATGATAGTTGCTCACTGCGCTGGGGTGAAGCCAGGCAATAATAAGCCGGTACCGGATGCCTATGAGTTTGAACATAAATGCAGAGTTCAGTACCTATAACTTTAGCAGGTGTAGCTTTAGTACTATTATTCCCTCCCCCTTGCAGGGGGAGCCAGTATTTGGCTTCCCCACCAGCGTTGGTGCTAAAGCACCTAATGCTGGCGTGAAGGGTTAGGGTGGGGGTAGAATTTAAGTCTGCGTAATGCAATATGTGCACCCCCATCCCAACCTTTCACGTGTGAATAATGAGCTTCAGCTCATATATTCTACGGGGATGCCAAGCACTGGTACCCCCTGCAAGGGGGAAGGAGTTGCCCCCCAGCCTTTAGGCGGCTTCAGCTTTATATCTGCAGTAAAAATTCATATTTTTATATGTTCGGCATCGAACAGAACCTTTCACAATATGCGACTAGACTTAACCTTGGCTACTACTTATAGGTTATTAAATCAGGTAGTGCCAGTTAGCGAATATCTAGTTAACTAATATAAAGATATTCGCTTCAATATTTTTCAAATAAAAAGGATTTTTTATGAACCGTACCATATGGATATTAATGTTGTTTTCTGCGCTTAGCTTCGCAGCTTGTGACAAACCGACAGTAGTTAACGTCCCGGCTAACCCAGTTGCAGTACCAGGCCCAGCCGGACCTGCAGGTGAACCAGGTGTTGCAGGAAATGCTGGAGAACAGGGTGATACAGGTGTTCAGGGCTACACTGGCGATCCCGGCGTTCAAGGTACAACTGGTGACACTGGCGTAACCGGTGCTACTGGAGACACAGGTGCCACTGGTGAAACTGGAAAATCTGGAGATGGCACTACAGTTATCGTTACACCGCCTGCAGCAGCCAACTAAATTGATTTTTAAAGGAGAACAGCATGGGCTTAGGGACGATCTTATTGATTATTTTGATTCTAATGCTGGTTGGCGCTTTCCCAACCTGGCCGCATAGCAGAAACTGGGGCTATGCTCCAAGCGGCGGGTTGGGGCTGGTTGTCATTATACTAATCGTGCTGCTTTTGTTGGGCAGGATTTAAAAAATGGCATTAATCGGGGGTGGCAGACCCGATTGATGCCCTGATAATAGATGGTATATTTTAAATATAATCAATAATATAAGTAATTTATTTAATGTTTTTGATTAATTTAATTATGTCGTGATTTTTACAAGGTGACTTTTGCAAGGTGACTTAGCGAAGCTGGACATTAGTGAGCAGGCGGCTTAATTCATTTTTGACTACGCTGTAACACTCGCAGGCGTGACTTTGCAGCCCAAGCCTATCGAGCACGGTAATGTGTCCACGGCGATAGCTAATAAAACCGGCACGTTGCAATTTTCCTGCAGCCTCGGTAATGCCTTCCCGGCGCACCCCCAGCATGCCGGCGACCAACTCTTGTGTGATGATAAGATCGTTCGATTGTGTGCGGTCCAGCGTGAGTAGCAGCCAGCGGCATAGTTGCTGCTCTACCGTGTGGTGGCGATTGCAGACTGCGGTCTGCGACATTTGTGTAATCAGTGCCTGCGTATAACGCAGTAATAAATGCTGAAAACTAGTACCACGATCAAATTCCCGCTTTAGTATCCGGCGATCCAGTTGGTAAGCATGGCCGGCAGTTTGCACTACAGCAGAGCTTGATGTCGTGTCATTGCCCATAAACAAAAAAGTGCCAACGACACCTTCATTGCCTACACCTGCAGACTCTGCAGATCCGCCAGTTTCTAAAACATAGTGCAGTGATACGATTGAGGTGGTAGGGAAGTAGGCATGTTGCAAAGGCATGCCTGATTCATAAATCATTTTACCAAGCGGGAATGAAATAAGTTCCAGATGTGGAGTCAGTAACTTTAGCTCCTCAGCTGGCAGCGCAGCCAGCAGGTGGTTTTGTGTCAAGCTATGAGTTGGACGCATGGTTAATGGGCTAGTATCCTGAAGTTAATCTTTTTTTGTGAGCTCTACACCTATTCCACGGTAACCAACAAACCGACATTGCCAGTCGAACATCGGCTCACCGCTGACCTGAAATTTCCTTTGTGATCCTTCAGCGGTGGTAAGGTGAAACACAAAGTCTAAAAATGGCTGCCGGGCGGCAATGGCATTTTGCAGCACTTCACGTTCCTGTTCATTCCAGCCTGTCAGTTGCACACTTTCTTTTGCTTCATCATTGGCTGCTGCTGGTAAGGTATCATCCTGAATGCCAAGCATTTCCAGTACTGGGCCAGAAATCCTGGTGAATTTCATGTTCTCGTCCTGCTCCCAATACCAGTCAGAAGCCAGCTCAGTAAGGCTGCGGTAACGAGCTTCGCTTTCCCGTAGTTCTGCAGTGCGCTCTTCTACCGTTTGCTCCAGCTCTTTATTGTAGTTTTCTAATTTTTTATACAGTAGCCGTACTTCAAGCATGTTGTGGATGCGCAGGTTAACTTCAACCAGATCAAACGGTTTGCTGATAAAGTCTTTTGCGCCTTCCTGCAAAGCTCTTATTTTGTGAGCGGGCTGTGCCGTTAATGCGATTACCGGAAGATACGATTCAGTGCTGTTCTGCTTAATGCCTTCCATTACCTGGAATCCATCCATTTCCGGCATCTGCAAGTCGAGAAGAATCAGGTCATAGTGGTTTTCGAGGTGTAACTTGCATACTTCGTGCGGATTCATCGTTGA
>Ga0105104_10002452_pt1 | contig 13572 bp, 12 predicted proteins | sample PPLLaktember2015_3_FD_87034 | JGI IMG/M metagenome (GOLD analysis project Ga0105104, IMG submission 87034) | Freshwater sediment microbial communities from Prairie Pothole Lake near Jamestown, North Dakota, USA - PPLs Lake P7 Core (6) Depth... | ecosystem: Environmental > Aquatic > Freshwater >...
AGGACGAACCCGTGCCCGCTCCCGGCACGGATCGAACCGATTTCGACGGTGTTCACGGTCGCCATTATACGCTCGGGCCGGGGACCGGGCCGTGAGAGGGGCCGGAAGCGGCCGTCACGCCCGGGCGACCGTGCGCTCCGCCTGCCGCTCGACCTGGTGGCGGTAGCTCGCCTCCACGAAGCTGGCGAAGAGCGGGTGCGGCCGCAGCGGCTTGGACTTGAACTCGGGGTGGAACTGCACGGCGATGAACCACGGGTGGCCGGGCAGCTCGGCGATTTCCACGAACTTGCCGTCGGGCGACGTTCCCGAGATGAGCAGGCCCTGGGAGGTGAGGGCCGCCTCGTACGCCTTGTTGAACTCGTACCGGTGACGATGGCGCTCCGAGATCACGGTGCTGCCGTACACGCGGTGGGCGAGCGACCCGGGAACCAGTTCGCACGGGTACTGCCCGAGCCGCATCGTGCCCCCCAGGTCGTCCACGCCCAGAAGGTCGCGGAGCTTGTAGATCACCTTGTGCGGGGTGTCCTCGTTGCACTCCGTCGAGTCGGCGTCGGTCAGGCCACAGACGTTGCGGGCGTACTCGACCGTAGCCCACTGGAAGCCGTAACAGATCCCGAAGAACGGGATCCCGCGCTTCCGCGCCACCTCCGCAGCCTTCATCATCCCCCGCGTGCCGCGGTTGCCGAAGCCGCCCGGCACCAGGATGCCGTTCGCGCCGTCCAGCAGGCGCTCGCCATCCGGCTCCTCGAGCGCCTCCGCCTCCACCCAATGGAAGTTCACCTTCAGGCCGTGAGCGAAGCCGCCGTGCGTCATCGCCTCGTTCAGGCTCTTGTACGAGTCCTCGTACTCGACGTACTTACCCACCACGTGGATCGTGACCTGGTCGGACGGGTGCTTCACATGGTCAACCAGCTGTTGCCACTTCTCGATGTGGAGGTCGGTCTGGGGCAGGTGCAGGTACTTGAGGATGATCTTGTCCACGCCTTCGGCGGCGAGCACGACCGGCACTTCGTAGATCGAGGACACGTCCTTCGCCGTGATCACCGCCTCCTCGTTCACGTCGCAGAACAGCGCGATCTTGCGCTTGATGTCCTGCGGCAGGAACCGGTCCGTGCGGCACAGCAGGATGTCGGGCTGGATCCCGATCGAGCGCAGGTCGCGGACGCTGTGCTGCGTCGGCTTGGTCTTCAGCTCTCCGGCGGTGCCGATGAAGGGCACGAGCGTGAGGTGGATGTACAGCGTGTTGTCCCGGCCCACATCCTGCCGGAACTGTCGGATGGCTTCGAGGAACGGCTGGCTCTCGATGTCGCCGACCGTGCCGCCAATCTCCACCAGGACGAAATCCACGTCGGCCGCCGCGGACCGCAGGCACTCTTTGATCTCGTTGGTGATGTGCGGGATCACCTGCACCGTCCGGCCCAGGTAGTCGCCGCGCCGCTCCTTCTGGATCACGCTCAAGTAGATCTTGCCGGTCGTCCAGTTGTGCGCCCGCGTGGTGACAGTGCTCGTGAATCGCTCGTAGTGGCCGAGGTCGAGGTCCGTTTCGGCCCCGTCGTCGGTCACGTACACCTCGCCGTGCTGGAAGGGGCTCATCGTCCCCGGGTCCACGTTGATGTAGGGGTCGAACTTCTGGAGCGTGACCCGGTAGCCGTGGCCTTCGAGGAGCGCGCCGATCGAGGCCGCCGCCAGGCCCTTGCCGAGCGACGACACCACCCCACCGGTGACGAAGATGAACTTGACTGGCCTTCCGTTCTTGTTCTGCATAGGAGTCAGGCGCTGGTGGCCGACGCGACGAGGCGCCGGACGCGATCGAGGTCCGCCGGCGTATCCACGCCGACTGAGTCATGTGCCGATTCCACGACGCGGATCCGGAAGCCATGCTCCAGGGCCCGCAACTGTTCGAGCGATTCGGCCGTCTCGAGCGGTGTGGGCGCGAGGGCGGCCAGGCGGAGCAGGAACTCCCGGCGATAGACGTACAAGCCGATGTGCTTCAGTGGCGGCTCGGTGTGGTGGCTCGCGGCGCGGACGTGGGGAATCGGGGCTCGGGAGAAGTAGAGCGCGAATCCCGACCGGTCCTTCACCACCTTCACGACGTTCGGGTCCTGGAACTCGGACGGCTCGTCGATCGGCCGGCACAGGGTGGCCATCACGTTCGACGGGCCCTCGAGCACGGCCGCGACGGCTTCATCGATCGACTCCGGAGCGAGCAGCGGCTCGTCGCCTTGCACGTTGATGACGACCGTGCAGGAGAGCAGCGCGGCTACCTCTGCCAGGCGGTCGGTGCCGCTTTGATGGTCTGTCCGGGTCATGCACGCCGTGCCCCCGAACGCCTCGACCGCGTCCCGGACGCGGTGGTCGTCGGTGGCCACCACGACGGCGTCAACCAGGCGCGCCGCGGCAGCTCTCCGGTACACGTGCTCGATCATCGGGCGGCCGCAAATGTCGGCGAGCGGCTTGCCCGGGAGACGGGAGGACTGGTATCGCGCGGGGATGATGGCGACGTGTCGTGCGTTGGCGAGCGCTGTTGACTGACCGAGGTCCCGCTCAGGGTGCACGGCGAATCATAACACAGGGCCCGGCGACTGCCGGCAGCGCCAGCGGCCGGCCCAGCCGGCAACGTGCGGGCGTGTCTGCCGGTAGGCAAAAGGCGCGAACCGGTGTACCCTCGTCACCCGTGCCGGCCGAGCTGTGGCCTGCACGCGAGGAACGTCGGGCGGAGGGCGGAAGGCGGGGACTGCGCGTTCAGCGAGGCGGCCTTCCGGAAGTCTGGAGGCGTGTCGGATGGGCAAGCGATTCAATGACGTGCTGGTGGTGGGCGTTGCGTTGTTCGCAATGTTTTTCGGCGCCGGCAACCTGATTTTCCCGCCCTTCATGGGCTTGACGGCCGGCGCGAGCTGGGCGGCGGCGCTGGCGGGGTTCCTCATCACCGGCATCGGCATGCCGCTGCTCGGAATCATGGCATCGGCCCGCGCGGGCGGGAGCGTCGAGCACCTGGCGGGCCGGGTCAACGGCACGTTCGCGCGGGTGCTGAGCATCGTCATCATCCTGGCCATCGGCCCGCTGCTGGCCATTCCCCGCACCGGCGCTACCACGTTCGAGTTGGGCGTCCTGCCGCTCTGGCCCGGGTTCAACCCGGCGCTCTTCTCCGTCATCTACTTCGGGGTCACCCTTTACTTCGCGTTGAACCAGTCAACGGTGGTGGACAAGATCGGCAAGATCCTGACGCCGTTCCTGCTCCTGACGCTCGCCTGGATCATCATCAAGGGCATCCTGACGCCCCTCGGTCCGCTCGTCGACCAGCACCTCCAGCAGCCCTTCGGCCGCGGATTCCGCGAGGGCTACCAGACGATGGACGCGATGGCATCCGTGGTGTTCGCGGAGATTGTCATCGGGGCGCTCGTCTTCAAGGGCTACCGAACGGCCGGCGACCAGGTGAAGCTCACGTCGCTCGCAGGCCTCATTGCCGCGATTGGACTCGGCCTGGTCTACGGCGGCCTGATGTACGTTGGTGCCACTGCCGTCACGCGCTTCCCGGCCGACATCGAGCGAACCCAGCTGGTGGTCGGCATCTCGCAGGCACTGCTCGGCAACACGGGCAAGCTCGCCCTCGGCGTCGCGGTCGCGCTGGCGTGCTTGACGACCTCGGTCGGGCTCACGGCTACGGTCGCGGATTACTTCAGCCAGCTGTCGAAGGGCAGGGTCGGCTACAAGCTGATCTGCGTGGCAACGGTGGTGTTCAGCGGCATCTTCGCAACCGTCGGGGTGACAACCATCGTCACGCTCGCCGTGCCCCTCCTCGTGACGGTGTACCCCGTGGTGATCGTGCTCATCCTGCTGACGATGCTTGGGGTGACGCGGAGAGCGGTCTACGCGGGCGGCGTCATCGGGGCGTTCGCGATCAGCGTCTTCGAGGCGTTGTCCGCGGCGGGTCTGCCGATCGCCGGTGCCAACGATCTGGTCGCGCGGATTCCCTTTGCCTCGATGGGGTTCGCCTGGATCATCCCGGCGGCCGTCGGCGCACTCATCGGCGGGGGAGTCGCCGCAATGGGTCGCGGCGGCAGCATTGACGTGCCAGAGCCGAAAGCCTAGAGCCCGAAGCCCGAAGCCCTCTTCCCGTGCTACGATCCGGCCCGGATGAACGTGCGCGGCCTCGCGGTGCTTGCGGGACTCGTGGCGCTGGGCGGGTGGCTTGCCAGCGGTTCGGGCGTCTGGCGCGGGCCCTCCGTTGCGCCGGCGGCACGGCACGGTGACGACCCGCCGCCGCCAATCGCGCTGGAGGCAGCCGGCGTGCGGGCGGGCGTGCAGCGGCTGCAGGCCCGTCCCGGCGATCGTCCCGCCCTTCCGCCTGCGACCAGAAACCCTTTCCGATTTCACGAGCGGCAGCCGGCGCCGGAACCCGTTCCCGCCGAGGCGGCCTCCCGCTCCGCGCTCTCCACGGCGAACGTGTCGATTCCCGACTTTCGTCTCGTGGGAATGGCGGAGGACCCGGGTCCCGATGGGCCTCAGCGGACCGCGGTCGTCTCGGGATTCGACCAGCTGTTCTTCCTGAAGGCGGGAGACCAGTTCGCCGGGCACTTCAAGGTGCTGACGGTGAGCGCGGACACCGTGCAGGTCGAAGACTCGACGAACGGCAGGATCGTCACCCTCATCCTGCGGTAGCGGTCAGGGGCGCAGCCTGCTGATCCCGGCTCAGCACACAGGTCCTTCGACCCGGCTGAACCCAGGCAAGCTCCGCCCCTGCGAGCTCAGACCCCCGCGACACCAATCGTGCGAGGCGGCGCTTCCGGGATTCCCTCGCGGCGCTTCAAGCCCGCCAGCGGCTTGGCGACCGGGGCGGGGCACGGCTGCTTCCACAGGTGCAGGTAATCGAGGACCAGCGCCCGCTTCATCAGCTGGATGGCCTTGGCGGGATCCACCCCCTTCGGGCACACCTGCGAGCACTCCCCCGCGAAATGGCATTTCCACGGGCCGCGCTCGCCCGCAAGCACCCGGCGGCGCTCCGTGAAGCCTCCGTCGCGGCTGTCGGCGTTGTATCGGTGAGCCTGCCCCAGCGGCATTGGCCCGGCGTACTGAGGATCGGTTGCGTAGGTCGGGCAGGCGGCCATGCAGCAGCCGCACTTGATGCAATAGGAGAACTGCAGGTACTCCTCGAGCTGGTGCATCGACTGCCAGTACTCGCCCGTCGGGTGCTGCTGCTCCTGCACGTCGTCCCTGATGATGTAGGGGTGCGAGGCGGCATGGGCATCGATCATCGGCATCAGGTCAGGCACCAGGTCCCTGATGATGTCGAAATTCGGCAGCGGCGCGACCGTCACCAGCGACGCCTCCAGCTCGGAGACCTGCGTGTTGCAGGCGAGGCGGGGCCGGCCGTTGATGAACATGCCGCAGGACCCGCAGACCCCCATCCGGCAGGACGACCTCCAGGCGAGGGTTGGGGACTGGCTCTCCTTGATCTGCTTCAGCCCCTCGAGCACGGTCATGCCCGGCGTATCGGGGAGGCGGTAGTCCTCCCAGTGGGGGGCCGCGTCGGTGGCCGGGTCGAACCGGCGGATGCGAAAGACGACCTCGGTGTGCGTGGTGGTGTCAGCCATCGTCGTTCCTCGTCCTGAGGTTGTCCCGCTACCCGGCCACGCGGGCGAACTGGAAGCTCGCCCAGGCGGCCCACGTCCCGACCACGAACAACGCGATGCCGGCGGCCACCAGGACGCCGTTCACGGCCTTCTTCAACGCCGCGGCCGGGTTCAGCTCGAAGACGATGTTCCGCAGGCCGTAGAAACCGTGGTAGAGCGCCGCGCCGAGCAGCAGCACGTACGACACGAGGAAGAAGACGCTGCGGCCCCGCGCGACGACGTTGGACCAGTGGATCGGCTCCTCCGGCGTCGCGTTGAACACCCTGACGAACGCGTCCAGGTGCATGACGGTCATATGGAGACCCAGGAGCACGAGGATCACCACGCCCGCTCCGATGTGCCACGTCCACAAGCGTTGATCGCGCACGTGTCCCTCCTACTGCAGGAAACCGAAGCCGCCGACGACGGCGAGGATGCCGGCGAGGATCATGACGCCGATGGCGAGCGGGCGCTGGGCGTGCACCGACGTGCGATACGGGTAGACCGGCTCGATCGGCCGGCCGATCCCGATGCCCAACTCCACCAGCGCCAGGCGGATCCCGTTCAGCGCGTGGAAGGCGAACGCCGCGAAGACGAGGTACTCGCCGAGGACGAAGATCCCCCCGCTCACGCGGCCCATCGCCGCCTCCCAGGACTCCGGCCCGAGGGCCCGCGAGGAGGTGACGAAGATGTGGAGGACGAAGTAGAGGAGCAGGCCGAGGCCCGTGAGGCGGTGCAGCGTGTAGAGGTACCGCTCGAAGCCCCAGCGCCCGCCGCCCAGCCAGCCGGCGATTCCCAGACGATTGGGACGTCCCTTGGTGTCGATCATCGTGGCCTCCGCCCTGATCAGTACTTCCGTTCGACCGGTTTCCACGCGTCGAGGGTGACCGGCTTGTGGTCCAGCCTCGGGGCTCCGCCGGTGTACCACGCGAGGGTGTGCTTCAGCCACTGCTCGTCGTTGCGGGAGTCGAAGTCGCGCCGGGCGTGCGCGCCGCGCGATTCCTCGCGGGCGAGCGCGCCGACGATCGTGACCTCGGCCAGGTCGAGCAGGTTTTCCAGTTCCAGCGCGTTGAACAGGTTGGAGTTGTACAGCGCGCCCTTGTCGTGAACCGGTGCACGGTGCGAGCGCTCGCGGATCTCGCGGACGACCGACAGGCCGCGGCACAGCTCGTCGCCGCGCCGGAAGACGCCCACGTCGCGGTCCATCATCGTGCGCAGTTCGCGGCGCAGCCCGTAGAGGTTCTCGCTGCCCTCGCGCGCCATGACCTCGCGAATGTGCCCCTCGCAGCGCCGCAGGACGGCCTCCGGGACGGGGGCGGGTGCGGGCAGCGTGGCCAGCGCGTTCGCGATCGCGGCGCCGGTGATGGCTCCCCACACCAGGCACTCGCCCGTGGAGTTCGAGCCAAGGCGGTTGGCGCCGTGCAGCGACACCGCAGCCGCTTCGCCCGCGGCCCAGATGCCGGGGATCCGAGTGGCGCCGTCTATGTCGGTTTCCACGCCGCCCATCGAGTAGTGAGCGACGGGCCGGATGGGAATCGGCTTGTCGATCGGGTCCAGGCCGATGAACTTGATGCAGACCTCGCGGATCAGGGGCAGGCGCGAGTTGATCCGGTCGGCGCCGAGGTGCGTCAGGTCGAGGTGGATGCACGGCAGGCCGTCGGGCCCCGGGATGCCGCGTCCCGCTTCGAGCTCCGTCTGCTCGGCCCGCGACACCATGTCGCGCGGGGCCAGCTCCATCTTGCTGGGCGCGTAGCGCTCCATGAAGCGCTCGCCGCTGGCGTTCCTGAGGTAGCCGCCCTCGCCGCGGCACGCCTCGGTCATCAGGATGCCGTTCGGCACCAGCCCCGTGGGGTGGAACTGCAGGAACTCCATGTCCTCGAGCGGCAGCCCCGCCCGGAAGGCCATGGCCATCCCGTCGCCGGTCACCGTCTCGGAGTACGTGGTGAAGCCGTAGAGGGTGCCGCCGCCCCCGGAGGCGATGAGCAGCGCCTTGCCGCGCAGCACCACGGTCTCCCCGCTTGGCGCGTGCATGCCGAGGAGGCCGCCAAACCGGCCGTCCTCGACGAGGATGTCCGTGACGAAGAACTCGTCATACCGGACGAAGCTCTTGTAGCGCAGCAGCTGGTCGTACAGCGTCTGCATCTCGAAGAACCCCGTCTTGTCGGCGGCGAGAGTGGCCCGGGGGAACGAGTGGCCGCCGAACGGGCGCTGGGCAATCCGCCCCTGCTCGTCCCGCGTCCACGGGATGCCCCAGTGATCCAGCTGGTTGATCTCGCCCGGAATGGCCGCGACGAAGCGCCGGACAACGTCCTGGTCGGCCAGGAAGTCGGACCCCTTGACGGTGTCCCAGGCATGCAGCTCGATCGAGTCGCCCTCCTCGGGGCGCAGCACCGCGGCGGTGCCGCCCTCGGCGCACACGGAATGCGCGCGCATCAGCTGCACTTTGGACACGATGCCGACGCTCACCCGGCCATCCAGGCGCGAACAAAGCTCCACGGCGGCCCGCAGGCCGGCCAGCCCCGCGCCGAGGATGAGCACGTCGTGGGTTACGGTCTGAGCCATCGAGACCTCCCGGCGGGATGCGGAGAACAACCGGAATAGGAAAAGCAGGAATCAGGATGAGGCGCCGCGTGTGGCATGCCGAGTCCCGACGCCCGAACGCGCGAGTCTCTCGACGACGGAGGGCGCTGGCGACGCGGGGCCAGCGTCATGGGGGGCTGGCGGATTCTATCCGCAACGACCGGCAACTGCAAGACGGACCGGGCAAGGCGGGCGCCGGATTTCCGGCGCTGCCCCAGGCTGGTGCAAACCGGAGAAAGCGTTGACAGGTGAGGATCTAGCAGCGATCAAGCCAGGCTTTTCAACAGCGTTTTCCACAGTTTCTGTTGAAGACTGCCCGCCTTCGCTCCCTGGACGGAAAGAGGAGCTTCGGTGGGGCTGCGCCGTGTTTGATCGTGGAAACGGGAAGCGGAGCTAGGCGTGGCTACTTACCGCCGCGCCACATCGCGCGCGCGTATTCCCGCCGCAACCGCGCGATGTTGGCCATCGAGATCTCTTTCGGGCAGACGGCCTCGCACTCGCCTTCGTTGGAGCAGTTGCCGAATCCTTCCGCGTCCATTTGCGTGACCATCGCCGCCACGCGCCGGGTTCGTTCGGGTCCTCCCTGCGGCAGCAGCGCCAGGTGGGCGATCTTGGCGCCGACGAACAGGGCGGCCGACGCGTTCTTGCACGCCGCCACGCACGCGCCGCAGGCGATGCAGGCGGCGGAGTCCATGGCCGCCTCGGCGACGTCGCGGGGCACCGGGATCGAGTTGGCCTCGGGGGCCCCCCCGACGTTGATGGAAACGTAGCCGCCCGCGGCGATGACCCGGTCCATCGCGCTGCGGTCCACGATCAGGTCCTTGGTGTGCGGGAACGCCCGCGCCCGCCAGGGTTCGATGGTGACCGTGTCCCCGTCAGAAAAATGACGCATGTGCAGCTGGCACACGGTCGTCGCGAGCTCATGGCCGTGCGGCACCCCGTTAATCACGAGGCTGCACATGCCGCAAATGCCCTCGCGGCAGTCCGAGTCGAACGCGATCGGATCCTCTCCGCGCGTGATGAGCCCCTCGTTCACGACGTCGAGCATCTCGAGGAACGACATGTCCGGCGACACGTCGTTGGCTGTATAGGGCACCATGCGGCCGGGGCTGTTCGGGCCGGCCTGCCGCCAGACCAGGAGGTTGAGCTTCATGACTACTTGTAGCTCCGCTGCGAGGGGTGCGCGTACTCGAAGATCAGGGGCTCGACGTGGCGCACCGGGCTGCCCTGGCCCCCCGTGTGCTCCCAGGCCGCGACGTGTGCGAAGCGCTCGTCGTCGCGCAAGGCTTCGCTCTCGGGCGTCTGGTACTCTTCCCGGAAATGCCCGCCGCACGATTCCCGCCTTTCGAGGGCGTCCCGCGCGAGCAGCTCCGCGAACTCGAGGTAGTCGGCCACGCGCCCCGCGTATTCCAGCGCCTGGTTGAGGTCGGCGGCGCGGCCGGGGACGGATACGTTCTGCCAGAACTCCTCTCGCAGCTCGGGGATGCGCGCGAGCGCCCGGCGCAGGCCGGCCTCGTTGCGGGCCATACCGACGTGGTCCCACAGCACCTTGCCCAGCTCCCGGTGAATCGACCGCGGGGTGCGGCGGCCTCCGACCGCCAGCAGCCGCTCGATTCGCGTCCTCACCGCCCGCTCGGTCTCGTCGAACTCCGCCGAGTCGGTGGCGACGGCCGGGAGCGAGGTGCTCCCGATGTACCCGGCCAGAGTGCTGGGGGCGACGAAGTAGCCGTCGGCAAGCCCCTGCATCAGCGCGCTGGCGCCGAGCCGGTTGGCCCCGTGGTCCGAGAAGTTCGCCTCGCCGAGCACGAAGAGGCCCGGGATCGTGGACATGAGGTTGTAGTCCACCCACAGGCCACCCATCGTGTAGTGGATGGCCGGGTAGATCCGCATCGGCACCCGGTACGGGTCCTCGTCCGTGATCTTCTGGTACATCTGGAACAGGTTGCCGTACCGCTCCTTGATGGTGTCGCGCCCGAGCCGCTTGATCGCGTCGCCGAAGTCCAGGTACACCGACAGTCCCGTCCCGCCGACACCTTGGCCCTCGTCGCACACGCGCTTGGCGGCCCGCGACGCGACGTCCCGCGGCACGAGGTTGCCGAAGGCGGGGTAGCGACGCTCGAGGAAGTAGTCGCGTTCGGCTTCCGGGATCTGGTTGGGCGGCCGGGTGTCCCGTGCCTGCGCCGGCACCCACACCCGCCCGTCGTTGCGCAAACTCTCGCTCATCAGCGTGAGCTTCGACTGATGCTCCCCGGAAACGGGGATGCACGTCGGGTGGATCTGGGTGAAGCACGGATTTGCGAAGAACGCGCCCCTCTTGTACGCGCGCCAGATGGCCGTGGCGTTGGAATTCACCGCGTTGGTGGAGAGGAAGTAGGCGTTGCCGTAGCCGCCCGTGGCCAGCACCACCGCGTGCCCTTCGTAGCGCTCCAGCTGTCCGGTCACCAGGTTGCGGACGATGATGCCGCGGGCCCGGCCCCCGACGATCACGACGTCGAGCATCTCGCGGCGCGGGAACATCCGGACCGTGCCAGCCTGCACCTGCCGCATGAGCGACTGGTAGGCCCCGAGCAGCAGCTGCTGGCCCGTCTGGCCGCGGGCGTAGAAGGTTCGCGAGACCTGCGCGCCGCCAAACGACCGGTTGTCGAGCAACCCGCCGTACTCCCGGGCGAACGGCACGCCCTGCGCCACGCACTGGTCGATGATGCGGACGCTGAGCTGCGCCAGCCGGAACACGTTGGCTTCGCGCGCCCGGTAGTCCCCGCCCTTGACCGTGTCGTAGAACAGGCGCTGGATGGAGTCGCCGTCGTTCTGGTAGTTCTTGGCCGCGTTGATCCCGCCCTGCGCGGCGATCGAGTGGGCGCGCCTCGGGCTGTCCTGGATGCAGAAGTTCAGCACGTTGTAGCCCAGCTCGCCCAGTGTGGCCGCGGCGGCCCCGCCCGCGAGCCCCGTGCCCACCACGATGATCGTGAACTTCCGGCGGTTCGCCGGGTTGACCAGCTTCATCTCGAACTGGTGCCGGTCCCATTTTGCGGCGATCGGGCCGTCGGGAACCCTCGCGTCCAGCCGGGTCGATGCCTCGGCCGGCGCGGCGACAGGCGGCGTCATGCTCTGCCTCCGAAGTAGACCCACAGGGGGACCGCGATGAAGCCGCCGGCGATCAGGACGGCCAGGACCTTGCCCAGGAGCAGCACGCGCGGCGTGTAACGGGGGGCGTCGGCGCCGAGCGACTCGAAGGCGCTCGAAAAGCCGTGCCAGAGATGGAAGCCGAGCAGCACCAGGCACGCTTCGTAGAAGAGGACGTTCAGCGGGCTCTGGAAGAACTCGACCACGAGGCGGTAGAGATCGCGAACCTCCTCGCCCTCCACCTGGTAATAGGCGCCGTACTTGAACGCCCGGACGTGGAGCACCACGAAGACCGCCGTGATCACGCCGGTGTAGATCATCGTGGTCGAGGCAAGCGACTTGCGGCTGGGCCCGCCCGCCCATCGCCGACGCACGTAGCCGCCGGGACGCGCGGCCCGGTTGCGCCACCACATCACGGCCGTCTTGTAGACGTGCAACAGGAAGATCGCCGCCAAACCGATCTCGGCGGGAATCACCAAGGGGTTGGTGATGAGCATGTGCGCGTAGCCGTTGAACGTCTCCGGCCCGAAGAAGACCAGGGCGTTGCCGGCCATGTGCACGACGAGGTAGAGAAACAGCGCGAGCCCCGTCAGGGCGATCAGGAACTTCTCGGCCACTGACGAGGAATACGCGTTCCAGCGCGGCGTCATCAGCGAGCTCCGTGGGCGAGTTCAGCGTGGAAGATGAGTACCCCTCGCTGGAATTGTAGTTCCCGTCGCCGCGGCGCTGCAAGGTTGACCATCACGAGCGGGGCCCCGGGGCTGCTCGACTGTTGCGCTCCGCTGTCTGGGCGGGCTAGCATGGCAGGCGGTCGGTCGGCGGCATTCTGAACGGGGACGAAGCTTGTGAAAATCCACGAGTACCAGGCGAAGGCCATCCTTGCGCGGTACGGGGTGCCCGTGCCCCGCGGCGAGGTGGCGCACACGCCGGCGGAGGTCGTCGGCATCGCCCGGCGCCTTGGCGGCACGGTGGTGGTCAAAGCGCAGATCCACGCGGGGGGCCGGGGCAAGGGCGGCGGCGTGAAGCTCGCCCGATCCGCGGAGGAAGCCGAGCAGATCGCGAAGGCGATGTTCGGTATGCGGCTGGTGACGCATCAGACGGGGGCCGAGGGCCGAATCGTCAAACGCATCCTGGTGGAGGAGGGCCTCGCAATCGCGCGCGAGCTGTACCTCGGCCTCGTGCTCGACCGCGCGGCCGAGCGGCCGGTGCTGATGGTCAGCCCCGCCGGCGGGATGGAGATCGAGAAGGTTGCGGCTGAAACGCCCGAACAGATCTTCAAGGAGTACATCGACCCCGCGACCGGCCTGGCGGGCTTTCAAGAGCGCAAGCTCGCCTACAGCCTGGGCCTCGAGGGTCAGCTGGTCGGCAGGGCCGGGAAGGTGATGGCCGCCATCTACGACGCCTTCCTCGGCACGGATGCCTCGCTCGTGGAGATCAACCCGCTCATCGTCACGGCGACGGGCGAGGTGATCGCCCTCGACGCGAAGATGAACTTCGACGACAACGCGCTGTACCGCCACCCGGACATCCGCGAGTTGCGCGATCTGGACGAGGAGGACCCCCTCGAGATCGAGGCGTCGAAGTTCTCGCTGAACTACATCCGCCTCGACGGCAACATCGGCTGCATGGTCAACGGCGCCGGCCTCGCGATGGCGACGATGGACATCGTGAAGCTCGCGGGGGGCGAGCCCGCCAACTTCCTGGACGTCGGCGGCGGGGCAACCGCCGAGCAGATCCGCAACGCGGTCCGCATCCTCACCGCGGACCACCGGGTGCGGGCCGTGTTCGTCAACATCTTCGGCGGCATCCTGCGGTGCGACATCCTGGCCGAGGGGCTCGTCGCGGCGGTGAAAGAACTCGACGTCCGCCTGCCGATCGTCATCCGCATGGAGGGCACCAACGTCGAGGCCGGCAAGCAGATCCTGCGCGACAGCGGCCTGAATTTCACGACGGCCGACGCGAGCGACGAGGCGGCGGCGCGCGTCGTCGCGCTCGCCGGCAGCGGTCAGTAGGAAGACATATGGCTGTTCTCATCGACAAATCGACCCGGCTCGTGGTGCAGGGGCTGACCGGCCGCGAGGGCACGTTCCACGCGAAGCAGGCCGCCGCCTACGGCACCCAGGTCGTCGGGGGGATGACGCCGGGCAAGGGCGGCACCACGCACGAAGGCTGGCCGGTCTTCAACACGATGACCGACGCGGTGCGCGAGACCGGGGCCAACGCCTCCTTGATCTTCGTCCCGCCTGCCGCGGCTGCGGAC
>Ga0105104_10002453_pt1 | contig 13571 bp, 10 predicted proteins | sample PPLLaktember2015_3_FD_87034 | JGI IMG/M metagenome (GOLD analysis project Ga0105104, IMG submission 87034) | Freshwater sediment microbial communities from Prairie Pothole Lake near Jamestown, North Dakota, USA - PPLs Lake P7 Core (6) Depth... | ecosystem: Environmental > Aquatic > Freshwater >...
TAAGAATGAAAAGCAGACTTATATTGGTTATCCTTATATCCCTGCTTGGAGCCACATTGACATATGGCCAGTTCAGGATAGGCGTTCGCGGGGGTATTAATTCTTCAAGGCTCACGACCAATAACGTGATTACAACCGGTGACTATATAATAACCTATCCCGATTATGCAATGCTTGGTTTTCATGCGGGTCTGATCAGCCGAATCCAGCTTTTCAGTTTCTTTATTCAGCCTGAGTTTTTGTATACGGTAACAAGGAATAATATTAATATATATGATCTGAAATCAGCCAATCCCGGGGAAGAAATTGCCATAATGCAAAAACTGAACCGGATCGATATCCCGGTCATGACAGGTTTTAAATTTAAATTTCTCAGGCTGGAGGCCGGACCTGTAGCGACTTTTCTTATTTCAGATGATTGTGATCTGAAAAGAATAACAAACTATGATCTTCAGTTAAAAAAAGCTACCCTCGGCTACCAGGCAGGGATTGGTCTTGACGTGGGAAAAATGTCACTTGACGTAAAATATGAAGGCAGCCTGAGTAAATTTGGTTCAGGAATTAGGGTGGGTGGAAACATCCTGGCTTTTGATTCAAGACTGAACCAGGTCATTGTCAGTTTAGGATTGTTCTTCTAAATTAGCAGATAATTCCAACTGATGTGCTATACGATCAAAATAGACCTGACCCGCGAGGAGCTGGAGTTGAGGTTTGGCGCCAGGATCGAACAACCGGATGCCTATAAGACTTATGGCCGCGTGAATGCTTTCTCCCTGCCGCAATTGCCGGTTATCTGCAGCGATGATCCGGCCATGATACGGCTGTATCACTGGGGCTTGATCCCCTATTGGGTAAAAGATCCCAACCAGGCGGGCGAAATGAGGACTAAAACTTTCAATGCAAAATCAGAAACCCTGGCTGAAAAACCGTCTTTCCGGAATTCTCTGAACCGGAAACGCTGCCTCGTTCTGGCAAATGGATTCTATGAGTGGCATACGGACGGGAAAATCAAGACGCCCTATTATATTGGACTCAGAGACCAGGCCGTAATAGCAATGGCAGGTCTTTATGATCACTGGACGGATCCCGTGACAGGCGAGATCATTAAAAGCTTTACCATTATCACCACAAGGGCAAACCCCATGATGGAAGTAATCCATAATCTGAAAAAGAGGATGCCCGTGATTCTGGCGGGGGATATGGAGCAAATATGGCTGGATTTGAAAACGGATCCCATTAAATACGGCCTTTTCGAACCCCATCCGGAGGAGTTTATGTTTGCTGAAAAACTTCTTTAGGGTGCCTGAAATATCTTTAAAATCTGAACTTCCTAAACTTAATTACAGTCATTTTGTTCTATTAAACAAACTGGTAAGCAAAACATTACTGCCATGAAAACAAAGTATTCTCCTGTACTTCTTTTATTGACCGCACTAGCTTTTGCAGGACTGGCCGGATCGGAACCAAACCAATCCTGCGCATCCCCCGAAACTGTCGCCGGAGATAACCAGATTCCAAAGGATGTTCTTGCAATAATGCAAAATTCCTGCGTGGATTGTCATGGCAAAGATGGGAGAGCCCTGGCCAAGTCAAAGCTTAATATGGACGAATGGGATGAATACTCCTCTGAGAAACAGGTCAAGAAAGCGGGTGCCATGTGCAAAATGGTCACAAAGCATAAAATGCCGCTTAAAAGCTACCTGAAGGATAATCCTGAAAAGGCATTAACGCAGGCGCAGATAGACAAATTCTGCGAATGGAGCGCTTCGTTGAAAAAATGAACAATGAACAATGAACAATGAACAATGAACAATGAACAGTTAATTAATTTGTTCTTGATGTTTTTATTATGCTGAATAATATTCGTAAGATTTCTTCGCAATCTCGCATTAATGAATGGTATAAATCATTTTCTAAATAATCTGCAGCGTTCAATAATCTCAGCCAGTATTTGGTTTCCTTGCTTCTTTATAGGCCAAATTCATTTTGGCAATGAAGTCCTTTTTTGAAAACCCACCCTCTGCTTCTTCTATATTTGCCCCGATAGAACTACCCGATCCGATTATTTGCTTTGAAAGCACATATTCTTTCTTTTTTAGAACAAGAAATTGGCTTAACTTAACAATTCTAACAGCGAATTGAAAAGACTTGTCGAGAATAACATTTTCTTTCATACTATTTAATTATTTGTTGCTTATTTCAAAATGTAAAATTCAAAGCTTATTACAATAGCTCATTTCTCATTTTTCATTGATAATTTCTCATCGCTCGTTTCTCATCGCTCATTTTTCATTGCTCATTTCTCATTTCTCATTTCTCATCGCTCATTGTTAATTATTATTCAGGTAAAGTAATCTCAAATACCGTTCGGACCCCGGGTTCAGACCTAACCTGGATCGTGCCATTGTGAAGCCGGACGATCTGCCGGATTATGCTGAGTCCGATCCCTGATCCCTTTTCTTTTGTCGAAAATGCAGGTACAAAAATATTTTCCATTGCATTTTTTTCGATACCAATACCATTATCAACCACCTGGATAACTGTCTGATTCAGGGGATTCCTGTAGGCCGTGATTGTAATCTCCCCTTCCCCATTCTGGATCGCTTCGAGGGAATTTTTTAAAAGGTTGATCATCACTTGTTCCAGCAATTTTTCATCCGCCTGCAGTGCAAGATTGTCAGGAACAATCTTTATTTTAAGGGATATATTCTTTGAATCAAGGTCTTTGGAATATAACAGGCCGATGGCTTCAATCAGCTTTTTAAGTTTAAAGGTCTCTTTTTTCAGCAACGGCACATCTGTCAGGTTTCTAAACCGTTCCATGAAGTCAATTAAACCACGGCTCCTTTCTTCTATAACCTCAATGCTGTTCAATGCATCTTCAATTTGCTCGTCTGTTATTTCACCAGGTTTCTTAATCACCTTTCCTTTTTTTAACCTTCTTTTGATGGCTGTTGTCAGTGTGGTGATAGGCGTTATGGAATTAATGATTTCATGGCGCTGAATCCGGATAAGTCGCCGCCATGCATCAAGTTCTCCTGCTTCCATTTCAGAAGTGATATTATGCAGGCTGATCAGTCTGATTTGTTTGTTTTCGTACTTTATCGCCCCGGTTTTCACGGAAAGAATACGCTCTTTGCCTTTTGCCCTTATTTTGACGGGGAAACCCGTATTCAAATCCCCATGACCTGATAAAACCGGGACCAGTTCAGGTCGTAATCCGGCAATTTCATCAGTATGCTGCACGGACGGGATGCCCAGCATATCCTTAGCTGTGTGGTTGATGAGTTCAATTTTTCCTTCCTGGTCACAGGCAATTATTCCGGTGTCGATTTGTTTAACCAGTGCCTGCAGATATTGAAATTGTCTTTCTTTTTCAATTCCTGCATTTTGCAGTTTCTGACTTATAATATCCAGTTTGCCGGAAATACCCCTGAAATTCTTTTCAATTTTTTTCTTGACGAAACCGATCGTTGTATCGTTTTCAAGCAAAAATTCAAAAAAATGATTGAGATCCCGGTTTATCCGATTAAGGTAGAATATCAAACCACCCGTTTGATAAAAAAGCAAAGCCAGAATTAACAAGGTTGTAGCAGGCCGGTTGATTTGTGTTACGAACCAGATTAATGCAAATGAGTTCAGGGTGATCAGGATAACCCTGATAATCACTACGGCCAGGTACCGGTTATATTTCATATGATTTTATTTTCGCATAGAGTGTTGTTCTTGAAATATCCAGCATCTTTGCCGCCCTGGAGACATTACCCCGGCAAATCTCAAGAACACGAATGACAGCATCTCTTTCAAAATTTCGCAAGCTTTGCGCATCATCTTTTTCAACATGCCGTACGGATTTCTCCTTTAATCCCAGGTCACCGGGCAACAGGATATCGGAATCGCAAAGTATTACGGCTTTTTCAATTGTATGATTCAATTCCCGGATATTGCCCGACCAGTAATACCCGATCAGGGCCTCACGCGCTGTATCACTTAATTTCAGGTTTGGTTTCTCATATTTTGCGGCATATTTTCTTAGAAAAAAATCAGCAAGCCCTGGAATATCCTCCTTTCTTTCCCTTAAAGGCGGCAATTCAATCTGGATCGTATTAAGCCTGAACAAAAGATCTTCCCGAAAAAGATTCTGATTTACCAGTTGTTCCGGATCTTTATTGGTCGCTGTTATCAGCCTTACATCAACCGGTACCGGCTTGTTCGAGCCAAGTCGGGTTATAATCATATTCTGAAGTACCCCCAGCAATTTTCCCTGTGATGCCATTGACAGATTTCCGATCTCATCCAAAAATATAGTTCCGCCTGAGGCCGTTTCAAACCTGCCGGTCCGGTCCTCCCTTGCATCGGTAAAGGAACCCCTGACATGACCGAACATCTCGCTTTCAAAAAGTGATTCACTGAGTGATCCCATATCCACTCCAAGAAAAATCTCTGAAGCTCTTTTTGATTTCCTGTGTATTTCCCTGGCAATAACCTCTTTACCGGTTCCGTTTTCACCCAGGATTAAAATGTTTGCATCAGTTTGCGCTACCTTGTCAACAGTTCTGAAGATATCCTCCATTTTCTTCGAAGTACCCCTGAAGAGCACATGCTGCTTCTCCAAATCTTCATTCAGCTGCCTTTGCTTTATCCGTAACTTCCTGATCTCGAGTTTGGAATTTCTGAACTCCAGGGCATTTTTAAGGGTAATGATCAGTTTTTCGGCATCCCAGGGTTTAGCAATAAAATCTGTAGCTCCTTCCTTAATAGCCCTGACAGCCAGATTAATATCACCATAAGCTGTAATCATCAATACAATAACGGAGGGATCTGTTTTCAGGATTTCCGCAAGCCAGTAAAAACCTTCATTTCCAGAGTTGTCACCTGACCGGAAATTCATGTCAAGCAATACAATATCGAAATTAGACGATGCGACCTGGCTGATAACCTGGTTGGGATTCCGGAGGACAGCAATTTCTTCGAATTCCGGTTTCAGCAATAACTGCAAGGCATTCAGAATTTGTACATTATCATCAACAATGAGTATTCTTCCGCTTTTCCTATGCATGGTAAATTGGTTGAGGTTAATCTATAAATTTACAATAAATGTTCATTTAATGAACATGATGCGTTCAATTATTGGACAATTTAATTCTGATCCTGTTTTGTCCTGATTTTCTAATTATTGGATTTACTGATGTTTAGCCAGGATGGCATGAGTATTGAATTCAGATTCATCAACAAATGACTAATTTCAGAATATTATGTTCAGAAACATGATTAGACACAGCATTCAGGCCATGACCAGGCACAAAGGCTATTTGCTGATCAATATTACCGGATTGTCTCTTGGAATTACCTGCAGTCTGATCATCGCCCTCTTCATCCGGCATGAATTGAGTTATGACCAGTTTAATGAAAAAAAGGACCGGATATACCGTCTTGTGGTTCATGGCATAATAGGCGACCGGGAGCTGAATTATGCAGTGGCTGCGGCCCCCGTGGGACCAACCATGTTCCAGGAATTTCCGGAAGTCGAGGACTTCGCAAGGATCATCTCTATGAATTCGCCCGTGATAAAATATGCCGGCACGAAATTCACTGAAAATGATTTTATTGAAGCAGACTCCTCATTTTTTAATATTTTCTCCATTCCCCTGATCAGGGGTGACAGGAAATCTGTGCTGACAAGACCTCATACACTTGTAATATCAAAGAGTACAGCAGAAAGAATATTCGGAAAAAGCGATCCTGTGGACAAAATGCTGAAGGTGGGCAATGATGGTGAATATTACCGGATTACGGGTGTGATGCAGGACATTCCTGAAACATCGCATTTACGCGCGAATATGATCGGATCGTTTATAACCAATCCGAATTCAAGGGACACTTACTGGGCAAATAACAACTATTCAACCTATATTCTTCTGAAACCCAAAGCTGTGCCCGAACAAGTAAGTGCCCGGATTCCAGGCATGATCCGGAAATATATGGGTGAGATTGCACAAAAATCACTTGGAATATCCATCGATGAATTCATAAATAAAAACAAATATAACTATGAACTGCAGCCTTTGGGGAAAATTCACTTTAACACAGCCATAACCCAAAATGTCGGAGAAAAGCCTGCCGGTAACCCGAAGTACCTTTATATTTTTGGTTGTGTTGCAATTTTGATAATAATCATTGCCTCCATTAATTTTATGAACCTGTCCACGGCACAGGCGTCTCAAAGGGCCAGGGAAGTTGGCATAAAAAAAGTAAGCGGTTCATCGAGGGGATTGCTTATCCGGCAGTTTACATCGGAATCGGTAATTCTCTCCCTGGTATCTCTCATTTTTGCCATAATTCTGATAGAAAATACTCTCCCCTTTTTCAATAACCTCCTCGGAATAAAGTTACAATTAAATCTGCTGGACAAATGGTGGACAATACCTTCATTGCTCACATTCTCAATCCTGGTAGGATTGCTTGCAGGAACATATCCGGCATTTTACCTTTCGTCCTTTAATCCTTCATCCGTCCTCAAGGGAAAATCAAGGGACAGTATGAAGCAGGGCCGGTTTAGAAGTATCCTTGTGATACTGCAATTTTCAATTTCAACAGTCCTGATTGTGGGCACAATTATCATGGTAAGGCAGATCAGGTTCCTTATCAATAAGGACCTCGGTTTCAATAAAGAGCAGCTTATGGTGATCAGCCATGCAGATGCCATAGGAAATCATGGCAAATCATTCAAGGATGCGCTTACCCGGATCCCGGAGGTGGAAAGTGTAGCTTCTTCCACCGCAGTGCCGGGGCACAGTGAGGCAGGCAGGACATATACCGTGGAAGGCAAGCCGGGAGAGGTTATGGATTTCAAAATCAATTATATTGACCACGATTTTTTTAATACATACGGAATTAAAATGGCTTCGGGAAGAACTTTCAATGAGCCCATTGGCGGCGACAGGAATGCATGCATCGTGAATGAAAGCGCCGTAAGACAAATGAGCATCAGTAATCCTTTCAGCACAAATTTGATAGACGGTTATGAAAGACTCAATCTTATCGGAATTGTGAAGAATTTTCACTTTGAATCCTTACAAAACCAGGTTAACCCGTATATTTTAAGATACAAGAATGAAGATCAGAACTACGGATATTTCAGTGTGAGGCTCACCTCAGCTGCCTCTTCCGGGACAATCAGGGAAATTGAAAAGGTATGGGATCGGTTTGCCACGGACAACCCATTCCAATATTTCTTTATGGACCGGGATTTCGAGCAGAAATACAAGGAGGAAAAACAAAGTGCCAAATTATCGGTGATCTTTTCCATTTTGGCCATGATCATAGCTTCCCTGGGACTTTTTGGCCTCACTGCCTTTATAATCGAACAACGAACAAAGGAGATCGGTATCCGGAAAACCATGGGAGCTACTGTAAATGGTATTTTCTACCTTGTTTCGAAAGAGTATTTCATACTTGTTGCCATTTCCACGGTCATCGCCTGGCCATTGATTTATTATCTGGCCAATGACTGGCTTCAGAACTTTTATTTCCGGATTGATCTTAGGCTAATTGATTTTCTCTTGGGATTTGCAATTTCTATTGCAGTTGCATTCCTTGCCATAGGTCACCGGATTTTCAGATCCGCCAGGACAAATCCGGTTGTGGCGTTGAGATATGAGTAGGAGTCGGAAGCCTGCCTGCCGGCAGGCAGGCCTACCTGCCGGCAGGCAGGTTGGAAGCTGGAAGTGTGGAGACAGGGGTTGAAAACTAAAACATGAATTTTCAATATAAATGATCCGGAACTTCATTAAATCCGCAGCAAGAAACCTCTTGAAGAACAAGGTAGTATCCTTGATCAATATCATCGGACTTGCAATAGGCCTCGCAGCATTTATCATAATTCTGACCTTCACCGGCCATGAATTAAGTTATGATAAATTCAACATAAAAGGAGACCGAATTTACAGATGTGTCGTGGAAATGACCTCTGATACAAGGATTGAAGCATGTCCGCAAATGGTCGCTGCTGTCGGTCCGGCATTAAGTGAGGATTTCCCCGAAATTAAAAGAACCGTAAGGTTCAGGGAGCCGGAAAACCGGTATCTGGGTTTTAATAATATTGCTCACCTTGTTAAAAAAGTCCTATACGCGGATTCCACGGTTTTCGATGTTTTTTCATTCAGGTTGCTCCAGGGTAATCCCAAAAAAGCATTAACTGCTCCATTTTCAATCGTTCTGTCCGTTAAAACAGCGCAAAGGATTTTTGGAAATGAAGATCCCATGGGAAAGACCGTCACCCTGGATAGCAGGGATGTGCTCACAGTCACCGGGATTGTTCAGGATGTTCCTTCCAATTCCCACATTCAGTTTAATGCTTTCATTTCCTTTTCAAGTCTTTACCAGGATAAGAACATGTATCTCGACTGGAATGGAGGCAATGCCTATTATACTTACCTGCTTCTTTTACCCGGGACAAATCCGACAACTCTTGCTGCAAAATTCCCGTCCTTCATGGACAGGCACCTCAATTATATGTTCAAGGGTTCAAGCTGGTCGTCGCGATTGTATTTGCAGCCTTTAAGGCAAATTTACCTGCATTCAGGCCTGCCTGGAGAAATTGGTCCGGTGGGTAATCCGGCATTGCTGATTTTATTGTCATTTATAGCCTTGCTTATTTTTATCATCGCTTGTATTAACTTTATAAATCTTACTTCTGCCAGACTGACAACGAGACTTCGGGAAACAGGCATCCGAAAGATACTGGGCGCAAATCGCATTCGTATACTCCTTCAGTTCATGACCGAATCCCTGATCATGAATATTTTTGCATTGCTGCTGGCCTTTATTTTAGCTGAATCCATTCTGCCACAGATCAATAGAATTTTAGAACTGAAACTTGAAGTCTATCAGGCCTCTGCATTCCCTTTAACGCTGGGAATAGTATTGATTATTGTGGTGACGGGTATTGTGGCAGGCTGCTATCCTGCCCTTTACCTGACTTCGGTGAATGCCATTGATTCTGTTAAGAACAAACAACCGGTTAAACGGGGCAGAATGAGTATCAGGATATTGACTGTACTGCTGCAGTATACAATTTCCATTACAATGATCATCTGCACTATGTTTCTGTACAAGCAGCTCAGGTATATCCGGAACACTGATCCCGGATTTAAACGGAGTGATATACTGGTCATACCATTACCAACGAAAGCTGTTTCACAAAAACATGAGCTGTTAAAAACCGCCTTTCTGTCTGTCCCGGACGTTGAAAGTGCTGCCATCTGTTCTGACTATCCGGGGAAAAATATAACAAAAAATGGTTACACTCCCGAAGGATTCCCCGAAGCTTCAATGATCAATGTAATCGATGGGGATGAAGACCTGGTAACCGTCCTGGATTTGAAAATTGTTAATGGCCGCAATTTCTCTGAATCTTTTGAAACGGACAGGAAAGGATACCTGATCAATGAAACCTATGCACGTACCCTGAACTGGTCGGATCCGGTAGGGAAATACATAGAAAGGAACGGAAGACATGAAGTAATAGGAATATGCAAAGACTTTAATTTTGCTTCTTTGCGAGAGAATATTTCACCCCTTATAATTTCAAGGGAATTTGAAAACGGCATTAACTATATGCTGATCAGATCCGGGTCAGGAAAAACAAGGGGAATACTACTTCAACTGAAGAAACATTGGGAAAAACTCGTGCCGGAGTTACCCTTTGAATATTTCTATCTTGAAGAAGCCAACCGGTTGGAATATAAAAACGAAAAAAGCCTGTCTGACCTGGTGCTTTTGTTTACCGTATTGGCAATATTCATTGCTTTCCTGGGCCTTTTTGCCTTATCTTCCTATGAGACCGAACGCCACACAAAAAATGTCGGTATCCGGAAAGTGCACGGTGCCAGTGTGGCTGAAATTTTGATCATGCTTGCAAAGGATTTTGTCGTTTGGGTTCTGATTTCATTCACAATAGCATGTCCCCTGGCCTTTATCGCCATGTCTGCCTGGCTGCGGCAATTTGCCTATAAGACTACGCTAAGTGTATGGATATTTCTGATAGCGGGTGTCACTGCACTGCTGATCGCCCTGATGACAATCGGATGGCAAATCTGGCTTACGTCCAGGCGTGATCCTGTGGAAGCGCTGCGTTATGAATAAGACCTGATACGGTTTGCCGCTTCAATCATAGCCATAAAGGAATCAACGGGCACATAGCCGGCAATTGAATTTCCCGAGCCCAGCCCCCACCCCTTTGATGTAGCACGGAACCGCGTTCCATCCTCCAGCACCCTTCGGTAAACGGTGTTATAGTCATTGAGGCACAAAGTGTTTACGTCAATTCCGCCAAAGAGACCTATTTTTCGGGAGTATAATCCGATCCATTTATCAAAAACGGCAATCTGGTCTTCATTGGAATGCTTGGCATCAATGCCGGCCTCTATCAGGTCATTCATAATGCTGAATATATTGCCGCAGCAATGAAACAGGAATTTTTTGCCGGCAGAATGTACCAGGTTTATTACTCTTTTGTATTGCGGAATGATATGGGTTCTTATCGCATCAGGATCCAGCAGGGTTGATGTTTTAAAGCCCAGATCGTCACCCATACGATAAAATGCAAAAAGATCGTCGTATCTTCTGATCATTTCGGACCATAACGTAACATAGAGATCACCGATCCTGGCATACAGGTCTGCAAAAAGCCCAGGATCCAGGTATTGCATCACGGCCAGGTATTCATAACCAACGAGGTCCTCGCTGGTCTCAAAAATTCCATATCCGCATCCGCCGTAGGCCTTCATCCCGGGGGGCATCACCCTCCGTATTGCTTCCAGTCGCGGAGTATAGGCTTCCCAGAAGATCCGGGGAATATCATCAAAAGGATATTTTTCAAAGTCACCTCGATTCTGAATCGGGCCAGGCATACCTCCCATGATGGCACCATGTCCGGGTAAAATTTCACATACAGCTGCTTCGTAAGCAAAGCCGTCGTATGTCATCCTTTTCCAGAAACCGATAATTTCCGAATAGTAAGCTTCCAGGTCCTTTTGTGAATTTCCTTCACAAACGAGGGGTTTATCCAAAGCCTTGGATATAAACGGAATATCAATAATATGTTCGTAAAGGGGTAACCTGCAGGGCTTTCGGTTCTGCAAAACATCCATCAGGTTGTTATAATCGGGCTGAAAATCGTAGCTGATCATGTGCGGAAAAATTTCTGGCTGTATTCTTTTCCTGTCCGGAACATTTCGACAATATTTTCGACGGGTATTCCATCGTGCAGGGAATGGTCGGAGGCCAGGATAAACCCTCCTCCCGGAACGGCAATGTCAATGGCTTCCCGTACCTCGGCAGCCACCTCTGAAGGAGTTCCGAACGGAAGCGTCCTGGAGGAATCAATATTGCCTATCAGGCAAAAACGCTTTCCAAAATTTGCCTTGATTGTTTTCAGATCCATGTGGGCTGTCCGTTGAATGGGATGAACAGAAACAATTCTGGTCTGTGCCAGATCATCCAGATAGGCATTGATATTACCACAGGAATGAAGGAGCACCGGCACTCCCAGACCATCGACATATTCAATCAGGTCATTCAGGTAGGGAAGGCAATGTTCCCTGAAATCCTCCGTGCTGAAGAAACCACTCTTACTGTCACCCAGGTCCTCACTGACCCACATGCCGATGCATCCGGCTTCGACCGACCTCCTGGCAGCCTCCTTGAAATAATCATTTGAGATTTTCATCACATCGTGGAAAAGTTCGGGATCCTCACAAAGGGAATAACAGATCTTTTCAAAACCAAGAAGGAGCCACGTTGTTGAAAACGGTCCCAGCACCCCGCCCAAAATGGCCAGGTTATCATTGTTCATTCCGGCAGCCTGCCTTATTTCACTGTCCCTTCCCGGGAGTGTAGGATCAGGAGATTTGTATTTTCCCAGGTCTTCCCTGCCTTTAATAGGATAATCCACCGGTGCATCCAGTGGCCATGAAGACTCATTTTTTTTATAGGTGGTTCCCCATTCATCAACGTAAACATTCTCTTCAAGGTAAAGAGGCTGCAGACCTGAAAAACCTCCAAAAGGGACCCACACGCCGTCGTGGTCCAACGCCAGGGCGCACTTCACAGCATCCTCACCATTATAGGATACTGGTTTGATCCCTGTTAATTTTTCGTATAAAGGCTGCTGAAATAAAAAGTCAAACATAGGCAGCCTGTCTGTCTTTTCATGCCTGAGGGCAGCCATGAATCGTTCTTTACGGAGCATTTGCTGCATTTAGCATTATGTACGGGCTTAACAAATGTAACAAAAGAAACGAAAATAATATTGAATGGGATAATGCTAATGAAAGTTGTGGTTGTCGTGATCGAAGTGATTGTCGTGTTTGCTGTGGTTGTTGTGATCCCCGCCGCCTACAGCCGCTGCCTGCTGCCGCTGCCTTCCCTCCTTGCCCTCTCCCACCCGATCATGGCCGATTTCCTGCATTTATCCCACCGGTAGTTGCCGATTATTCCCTCGCTTCGGATAACCCTGTGACAGGGAATAAGGTATGCCACCGGATTATTGGCGATAGCTGTTCCCGCCGCCCTGGTTGCATTTGGATAACCGGCAGCCCTGGCTATGTCCTGGTAGCTGCTCACGGTGCCGAAAGGTATTTTAAGCAGGGCTTCCCATATTTTCACCTGGAAGGGGGTGCCTTTAACGAGGAGGGAAAATGAAGAGCCGGTATCTTGCGGGTTAAAGATCTTACCCGCCAGGGTGTTGGTACGGGCAGGATTTTCCATGACGGAGGCATAGGTCCATTGCCGGTGAAGTTCCTGCAATGACTGTGCCGGATCAGGATCTGCAAAACTCATGGCACATATGCCACGGTTAGTGGTGGCGATAAAGCAATTTCCGAAAGGGCTGGGATGGAAGCCATATTCAATGACCATTCCCCTTCCCCTGTATTTGAATTCACCGGGTGTAACGGCTTCAAGGCGGACAAAAAGATCGTAAACCCGGCTTTGGGTTGAAAGTCCCACATTATCAGCAGCCTGAATCAGATTGGGTGTATGATTGAGCTCTTGCTTGAGGGCTTCCACAGTAAGATATTGCAAGAACTTTTTCGGGCTGATACCTGCCCATTCCGTAAAAATACGCTGCAAATGAAAGGGGCTGATATGCATTTTCCCGGCAATTTCTTCCAGGGATGGCTGGTTGCGGTAATTCCGGGCCAGGAACCGGATGGTTTCCTCAACTCTTGTATAATTGGTATGATCCTCCATTTTTAAATCTTTAATTCCGGCACAAAAATGGAGATTAAACCGCTTATCTCCAACCCGTATCTTGCGGTATTTGTTTCCCCGATGATAAACCGGACGGGATATTTTTCCGGTTTTTTATCAATTCATTTGGCAGGCTTGAAAATTAACCTTACTTTTGTGGCGCTTTAAAATGAGGTCGTGTAGTTCAGCTGGTTAGAATGCCGGCCTGTCACGCCGGAGGTCGCGGGTTCGAGTCCCGTCGCGACCGCAAACCCCCTCTCTCAAGAGGGGGTTTTTTTATGTCAATTCCTCTCAATACCGCACTTTTACTGTTTATA
>Ga0105104_10002454_pt1 | contig 13564 bp, 11 predicted proteins | sample PPLLaktember2015_3_FD_87034 | JGI IMG/M metagenome (GOLD analysis project Ga0105104, IMG submission 87034) | Freshwater sediment microbial communities from Prairie Pothole Lake near Jamestown, North Dakota, USA - PPLs Lake P7 Core (6) Depth... | ecosystem: Environmental > Aquatic > Freshwater >...
AGCAGCGGTAGCAGCCGCTCAGAAGACGAAGCGGTCGCGCGATCCCAGATCGTCGTAGGCGGTCAGCAGGCGCGAGGTGATCCCCTGCTCGCCGAGGTGCAGCCAGCCACGCGGGTCGAAGTACTTCTTGTTCGGCCGGTCCGGCCCCTCGGGATTGCCGACCTCGCTCAGGAGATAGCCGCCCTTGTCGTCCATGAAGGTCTTGATCGGGTGGGTGAACGCCCACTGGGTATCCGTGTCGATGTTCATCTTCACCACGCCGTAGGAGACCGCCTCGGCGATCTCGGCGTGGCTCGAGCCCGAGCCGCCGTGGAAGACGAAGTTGATCGGCTTTGGTCCGGTCTTTCGCCGCTCCTCCACCAGGCGCTGCGAGTCACGGAGGATGGTCGGCCGGAGCTTCACGTTCCCGGGCGCGTAGACGCCGTGGGTGTTTCCGAAGGCGGCGGCGAGGTTGAAGCGACCGATCGGCGAGAGAGCGTCGTGGACCTGAAGGACGTCCTCCGGGTTGGTGTAGAGCCGCTCGTGCGCCACCCCGCGATTGTCGACGCCGTCCTCCTCGCCCCCGGTGATGCCGATCTCCAGCTCAAGCGTCGATCCCATCCGGGCGAGGCGCGCCAGGTACCGGGCGCTGGTCGCCAGATTCTCGGCCAGCGGCTGCTCCGAGAGGTCGATCATGTGCGTGCTGAAGAGCGGCTCGCCGTGCTCGCGATGGTACGCCTCGTCGGCTTCGATCGTCCCGTCCAGCCAGGGAAGGAGCTTCCTTGCGCAATGATCGGTGTGCAGAACGACCGGGACTCCGTAGATAGGTGCCAGGCTTCGCACGTGATGAGCCCCGGCGATGGAACCGGCGATGGACGCCTGGTGGCGGCCGTTGTCGAGTGTCTTGCCCGCGAAGGATTGCGAGCCGGAATGCGAGATCTGGATGATGATCGGTGCGCGCGCCTCCCGGGCCGCTGCCATCGCCGCGTTCGCCGAGTTCGAACCGATGACGTTCACCGCCGGGAGGGCGCAGCCGGCCTCCTTGCAGTAGGCGAAGAGCTCGGTGACCGCGGAGCCGGTGAGGACTCCCGGCTTCAGATTCAATTTGTTCATGACCGCTGCGCGCGATACCGGCGGATGAGGGTATTCGTCGAGCTGTCGTGCTCGAGCGCCGGTTCGGAGGAGCTCTCCAGCTCGGGGATGATCCGCTGGGCCAGCACCTTCCCCAGCTCGACGCCCCACTGGTCGAACGAGTCGATGTTCCAGATCACGCCCTGGGTGAACACGGCGTGCTCGTAGAGCGCGACCAGCTTGCCCAGCGTCTCGGGAGTGAGGCGCTCGGCCAGGATCGTGTTCGAAGGACGATTTCCCTCGAAGACCCGGTGGGGGACGAGCCAGTCCGGCGTCCCTTCGGCCTTCACCTGCTCGGGAGTCTTCCCGAAGGCGAGGGCCTCGGTCTGCGCGAACACGTTGGCCAGGAGCATGTCGTGGTGCCGGCCAACCACGTTGAGCGGCTTGGCGAAGGCGATGAAGTCACAGGGGATGAGGCGAGTGCCCTGGTGGATCAGCTGGTAGAACGAGTGCTGGCCGTTGGTGCCGGGCTCTCCCCAGTAGATCGGGCCGGTCTCGTGCTCGACCGGCGTGCCCTCGAGGGTGACGTGCTTGCCGTTGCTCTCCATCGTGAGCTGCTGGAGGTAGGCCGGGAAGCGCTTGAGGTACTGCTCGTAGGGCAGCACCGCCACGGTCTGGGCGCCGAAGAAGTCGTTGTACCAGAGGGACAGCAGCCCCATCAGCACCGGCAGGTTCGAGGTGAAGGGAGCGGTCCGGAAGTGCTCGTCCATCTGCCGGAAGCCGCTCAGCATCTCCCGGAAGCGCTCCGGGCCGATGGCGATCATCGTCGACAGGCCGATGGCCGAATCCATCGAGTACCGGCCGCCCACCCAGTCCCAGAACCCGAACATGTTGGCGACGTCGATTCCGAACTTGGTGACCTCGGCGGCGTTGGTCGAGACGGCGGCGAAGTGCTTCGCGACCGAGCTCTCGTCCCCGCCCAGTCCGGCCAGTGACCAGGCCCGCGCGGTCCGGGCATTGGTCATCGTCTCCAGCGTGGTGAAGGTCTTGGACGAGACGATGAAGAGGGTCTCGGCAGGGTCGAGGTCGCGCACCGCCTCGGCGAAGTCGGTGCCGTCGATGTTGGAGACGAAGCGGCAGTCCAGGGACCGGTCGGTGTAGTGCTTGAGCGCCTCGTAGGCCATGACCGGGCCGAGGTCGGAGCCACCGATCCCGATGTTGACGATGTTGCGGATTCGCTTGCCGGTGTGCCCCTTCCACTCTCCGCTCCGGATCCGGTTGGAGAAGGCGGCCATCCGGTCGAGGACGGAGTGGACCTCGGGGACCACGTCCTTGCCGTCAACGAGGATCTTCGCGTCCTTCGGGGCGCGGAGGGCGACGTGCAGGACCGCCCGCTTCTCGGTGACGTTGATCTTCTCGCCCCGGAACATGGCGTCGATGCGGTCCCGGACCCCTGAGTCCTCGGCCAGCTTCACCAGGAGCCTCAGCGTCTCGTCGGTCACGCGATTCTTCGAATAGTCGAGGTACAGGCCCACCGCCTCGACCGCCATCCGCTCACCCCGCTTGCGGTCCTCGGCGAAGAGCTGGCGCAGATGTGTCTTGCTCATCGTCGCCGCATGGGACTCGAGCGCCTTCCATGCCGCGGCAGGCTTCGCGTTGCTCACGGGTGCACCTCCGCACCGCGCTTTCCAAGCGCGGCGCTCTTCGAGGAGATCACTCCCAGCAGGTCGTTCCAGGACTTCACGAATGCCTCTGCTCCCTGCGTCTGGAGCTTGGTCGCCAGGGTGGCGAGGTTGACGCCGGCGGCGGCGAACCGTGTCAGGACTTCCTCGCAATCGCCACCGTCCCCGGGGAGAAGCTCGCCGACGTCCTCGTGTGTCGCCAGGGCCTTCAAGGTGGCCTCGGGCATGGTGTTGACCGTGTAGGGCGCGGCAAGCGCCTTGACGTACAGGATGTCGGAGGCCTTGGGGTCCTTCGTTCCCGTGCTGGCCCACAGGAGACGCTGGGGCCGGGCGCCGAAGTTGTAGACCCGCCGCCAGCGAGCCGATGAGAGGAGAGCGCTGAAGGCCTGGTAGGTGCGCTTGGCGACGGCGATGCCCAGCTGGTTCTGCAGCGCGGGCGGAACCTGCCCGGCCACTGCGCTGTCCCAGCGGCTCACGAAGACCGAGGCCACCGAGGCGACGCTGGGGTCGAGGCCCGCCTCGATCCGCCGCTCGATCCCACGCAGGTACGCCTCCGCGGCAGCGAGGTAGTGCTCGCGCGAGAAGAGCAGGGTCACGTTGACCGGGATGCCGGCGAAGATCGCCTCCTCGATGGCGGGCAGACCCTCGACGGTTCCGGGAATCTTGATGAAGAAGTTCGGACGGGACGCCCGCGCGAAGAGGTCCCGCGCAGCGGCGAGCGTCCGGGTGGCGTCGTAGGCGAGGAGCGGAGACACCTCCAGTGAAACCCAGCCATCCACGCCGTTGGTCTTCTCGTGGATGGGACGGAACAGGTCCGCGGTCCGGGTGAGGTCCTCCAGCGCGAGCTCGAAGAACAGCTCCTCACCCGACTTGCCCCGTCGCAGCTTCGCGGCAATTGCCGAGTCGTAGGTTGCGCCGTTCTTGATCGAATGGTCGTAGATCGTCGGATTCGACGTGAGCCCCGTGACGGAGAGCTCGTCGATGTAGTGCTGGAGCGTGCCGCTCTCGAGCAGTTCCCTGCTGATGTTGTCCAGCCAGAGGCTCTGGCCGGCGTCGTGAAGCAGTCGTGTGGCTTTCATCGTGTGACCTCGTTTCTCAGGAGTTCCAGTCCATTGATGGCGGCGCCGGCGAGCGCGGCCCGCGCCGTGATGACGTGAACGGGGATGCGCCCCATCAGCTTCTTGAACCGACCCTTCCTGGTGAAGCTCTCGAGGAAGCGGGGCGCTTTCAATGCGTCGAGGAGGTGAAGCGCGACTCCGCCGGCCAGGTAGACCCCGCCGGTGGCGAAGACCTTGAGGGCGAGGTTACCGGCCTCGCTCGCGAGGATGGACGTCAGGATCTCGACCGTCGCCTGGCTCCGCTCGCTCGCGCGGCTGGGATCGGTCGCAGCCTCGACGATGGCCTGGGTCCGGTCGGCCGCAGCGGCGATCGCCTCGGTGACCGCCGCAGGCTCCGGAATGCGCTCGTCATCTCTCAAGAACTCGTAGATGTTCGGCACGCCGATCCCGGAGCAGACCCGCTCCACCCCAACGTGGTCGAAGCGGCGCTGGAGGTACTGGAGGAGGCGCACCTGGCGTGCGTCGGTCGGGGCGAAATCGGAGTGCCCGCCCTCGGAGCCATGGGCGACGTAGCGCGAGCCGTCCCAGGTGAGGAAGGACTCTCCCAGCCCGGTCCCGGGGGCGATGACGGCGATGGCGCCGCGGTCGACGGCGGATCCCGCGTTGAGCGTGACCAGGTCTCGGGGTTCGAGGTTCGGCACCGCCAGGGCGACGGCGTGCAGGTCGTTCAGGAGGCGAACCTCTCTGAGCTTGAGCTCCCGGGCCATGGAGCGCTCGTCCATCACCCACGGGAGGTTGGTCGTCTTGACCCGTCCATCGACCACCGGTCCGGCGACCGCGAACGTTCCGAGAGAGACGGACTTGCCGGCGCTGGCCAGGAACTGGCTCACCATCGCTTCGAGGGTGGGAAAGTCCGCGCTGTGGAACTTCGCCTGCGCCAGCGGATTCCGGAGGCCGGACCAGGCAGAGTAGACCGCGAGGTCGGTCTTGGTACCGCCGACGTCGCCGGCGATGAGGAGGTTGGTGTCCATGGCGGGATTCACGCGGCGCGGAGCCGCTGGCTGTTGGGCTTCGAGCCGTTGAGTGCGAAGTAGAGGATGTAGAGGTAACAGAGCACCGGCACGAAGAAGGCCGAGTGGATTCCGATCCGGTCGGCGATCGCTCCCTGGAGCAGCGGGAGGAGGGCGCCTCCGACGATGGCCATGTTCAGGATGCCGGAGCCGCTGCTGGTGAGGGGCCCCAGCTCGGCCACCCCGAGGCTGAAGATCGTCGGAAACATGATCGAGTTGAAGAGACCGACCGCCAGGATGCTCCAGACCGCGACCTGCCCCTCGGTCAGCATCGAGATCCCGACCAGCGCGGCGGCAAGGACGGCGCAGATTGCCAGGAGGTGTCCGGCCCGGAACCTCCGCAGCAGCGGTGCCCCGAGGAAGCGGCCCACCATGGCGCCGCCCCAGAAGAACGAGACGTATCCGGCCGCAGTCTTCGGCGAGAAGCCGCCAATCTCGGACTGGCCGAGGTAGTTGACGAGGAAGCTCCCGACCGAGACCTCGGCTCCGACGTAGGTGAAGATCCCCAGGGCACCGAGGAGGAGGTTGCGGTGCTTCCAGAGGGAATCACCGACCGCCTTCGTCGAGGTCTGGGCAGCCGTCTCGATGCGCGGAAGCTTCGACCTGGCGATGATCACCGCGAGAACAACCAGCGCGATGGAGATGACGAGGTAGGGGATCTTGACCGAGGCAGCTTGTTCGACGCGGTACGCATGGAGGGCCGCCGGCGCCAGCTTGGCCAGCTCGTCCGCGGCCAGAGGTGCGGCGGCCAGGATGAAGAGACCGCCCAGCTTCGGGGCGACGGTCGTTCCCAGAGAATTGAACGCCTGGGTCAGATCGAGACGACTGGACGCGGTCTCGGGCTTCCCGAGCACGACGACGTAGGGATTGGCCGAGACCTGGAGTCCGGTGATGCCGGTTGCGAGAACGATGAGGGCACCAAGGAACACCGGGAAGGACACGAGCGATGCCGCGGGCACGAATAGCAGGGCGCCCAGTGCCATCAGGACCAGCCCGATGACCATCGTTCGCTGGTATCCGACCGCGTTCACGACTCTCGACCAGGGAACGGAAAAGAGAAAGTACGCCGAGAAGAACGCGAACTGGACCAGCATCACCTCGGCGTAGCCGAGGTCGAAGATGGACTTGAGATGCGGGACGAGGATGTCGTTGAGGCAGGTGAGAAAGCCCCACATGAAGAAAAGGCTCGTCACCACCGCGAGCGGACGCGTGCAGCTCGCCGGGACGTCGGAGGCGGTCACGGCTCCCTGGAGCGCCCTGGGCGGAACGCACGAGGGGACCTGCGCCAGCTCGAGCGTGGGCGAGGATCCGGCCGGTCGCGGACTTTCGGTCGATTCGTCTTCCGGTCGTGTGGATATCGCCACCGGGCGGGGGCTCATGCACTGAGTCTCCAGGGCCGCTTCGCGGACCGTCCTCGTTTACTTCGTCCGCGACCCGGAGAGCACAAACCGGACCATCCCTTGGACTCCGCGAAATCCCGTCGGCGAGGGGCCCCGCCACGCCTGGCCGGCTGTGACGTCACAGATCGGAGTGACATTCGCTGGGTGTCAGAAAGCTGCCCCGGGAATGGTGCAGGACGTCTGAATTCGCTGGCTTCCCGCTGCGGCAGGCGCGGCACGACTGCTGCTCACCCGGCGTGTCGTGACGACGTCGCCCACGACCGATGACGTTGCGGAAGAGACCGAGCATCGCGGCGGGCCACGGCCTGGTCCCCTGATGGACGGAGTCGACCTCCGTTGCCGGCACCCGAGTCGACTTCCGAACGACGGGGAGTATTGTCCTGCCGTGGCCGACAAGGGCGATACCCTCTCCCTGGTCGAGGAGAATGTCCCGGGACAGGCCCGGCGCGTTCCTCACCTGTTCCTGGAGCTCGAATGCGACCGGCCACTGGTCGGCCCGGCGCGGTGGCGCCTGGTGGGCATCGAGCAGGTCCGGGTCGGAAGAGGCGGGGCTCGGCGTTCGAAGGTCGCCTCCAAGGTCCTTTCGATCCAGGTTCCGGACGGTTGGATGTCCGTCGAGCACATCGAGATCCGTCACGTCGATGGCGGCTGGATCGCCAGGGACCTGGGTGCCAAGAACCGGATGCTCATTGACGGTCAGGCGGCCTCGGAAGCCGAGCTGTCCAACGGGGATTTGCTGCAGCTCGGCCATACCTTCTTCCGCTTCCGCACCGATGTGCCCGACGTGGGGCCCGCCACCGTCGACTTCCAGGGGCTGGAGGGGGTCGGCCCGCTGAGCACGTTGTCCCCCGCGTTCGGCGCGGTGGTCGAGCGTTCGGCCGCCGTCGCTCGAGGCCGGGTTCCGGTGCTCCTCGTCGGTGAGAGCGGGACCGGCAAGGAGGTGCTGGCCCGAAACATCCATGCGCAGTCGGGCCGCCGGGGAGCGCTGGTACCGGTGAACTGCGGGGCGATCCCTCCCAACCTGGTGGAGAGCGAGCTCTTCGGGCACAAGAAGGGCGCCTTTTCCGGAGCTTCGCATGATCGCCCGGGATGGGTTCGCACGTCGGATGGAGGCACGCTGTTCCTGGACGAGATCGGCGATTTGCCGGCAACTGCTCAGGCGGCCTTCCTTCGTGTCCTGCAGGAGGCCGAGATCGTGCCCGTCGGCGGGAGTCGGCCCGAGCCTCTCGACCTGCGTGTGGTGGCTGCGACGCATCACGACCTGAAGCGCCTGGTCAGGGAAGGACGGTTCCGACACGACCTGCTGGCGCGGCTCGATGGAGTCACCCTGCGCCTTCCTGCGCTCCGCGACCGTACCGAGGACATTCCCTTGCTGCTGGTGCTGCTCGTGCGGAAGGTCGCCCCCGAGCGCCCGGACCTGAGGTTCACCCCCGCCGCGGGGCAGGCGATCTTGCAGTATCGGTGGCCGCTGAACATCCGCGAGCTGGAACAGGCGCTGGCGGGGGCGCTGGCCCTCAGCCCGAGCGGTTCAATCGAGGTGGCCCATCTTCCCGAGACCGTGGTGGGGACGGAGGAGCCGGAGCCGCCGCGCGAGCTGACGCCGGAGGAGTCCAAGCACCGGGACGAGCTGGTGCTCCTCATCCGTGAGCATGGCGGAAATCTCAGCGCCGTGGCGCGTGTCCTTCAGAAGGGGAGGACGCAGATCCTCCGCTGGGTTGCGCGATACGGGATCGACGTCGAGTCGATGCGGTCTTGAGCTCGACCAGGACTCACAGCCGATACGGCCTCACCGAGAAGTAGGTCGCTCCGCCTGCCGTCATCCGGGATCTCGTGGATGCCGCGGTGAAGTGACGGGCCGGTCCAACCGCTCCCTCGAACGTCGTCCAGAACTGTCGCGTTAACAACGCCGGTCACCGGGACTCAAAGACCCCCGAGGACACTTGCGCGCCACGGCCCAGGAGGTTGGACGGCTCTCTCACGGCCCCGTGAGTGGGGACCGACTCCACGGTGAGGAGCCTGTCCAATGATCGGGCAGGAAGTCGCCGAAGACGGGACGTCGGGCGTGCAGCGGGTCAATCTGGAGTACGCGAGAAGGCCCGATGGCACACTGCATGTCGCGCTGGGCGGCGAGTGGAAGCTTGGGGGCGGGCTCCCGGCCCCCCAGGGCGTGCTCGAAGAGATCGCGAGACCGCCTCATCCGCAAAGAGTCATGCTCGAGACCAGCGTCCTCGCCGGCTGGGACAGCGGGCTGCTCACGTTCCTCCTGGCGGTGGTGTCGCGATGCACGGAGCTCGGCGTCGAGGTGGACCGGCACGGGCTGCCCGAGGGGGTGAAGCAGCTCCTCGCCCTCGCCACCGCGGTTCCGGCGAGACATGCGCGCCGGAGGGCGACACCAAAGCCCTTCCTCGCCCGCGTCGGCGATGCGGCGATCGGCTGGAGGAACGGTTGGCGCGACACGCTCGCCTTCATCGGTGAAGCGTTCGTTTCTCTGCTGGGCCTCCTCACGGGGAAGGCACGGTTCCGGCGGTCGGACCTCCTACGCGCCCTACAGGACTGCGGAGCGCAATCACTCGGGATCGTCGCCCTCATCAATTTGCTGGTGGGAATCATCCTCGCCTTCGTCGGCGCGATAGAGCTCCGGAACTTCGGGGCGCAGATCTACGTCGCGCACCTCGTGGGCATCGGCATGCTCCGCGACATCGCGCCGATCATGACCGGGATCATCGTCACCGGCCGCACCGGGGCGTCCTTCACCGCGGAGCTCGCCACGATGGAGGCGAACCAGGAGATTGATGCCCTGAAGACGCTGGGCATTCCGCCGATGGACTTCCTCGTCCTTCCTCGGTTGCTCGCGCTCTCCCTGATGATGCCCTTGCTCTGTCTCTACGCCGATCTCGTGGGAATCACCGGGGGGCTCGTCGTCTCCGCCTCGATGCTCGGGATCAGCCCGGTGCAGTATCTCGAGGAGACGAAGCGCGCGGTCGGCCTCAACCACCTGTTTCTCGGCCTGTTCATGAGCTTCGTCTTCGGAGTGCTGGTGGCGCTGACTGGATGCATGCGCGGCATCCGTAGTGGTCGCAGCGCCTCCGCAGTCGGCGAGGCCACCACCTCCGCCGTCGTCACCGGGATCGTCAACATCGTGGTCGCCACCGCGATCATCACGGTCATCTCCTATGTCCTCGGCATCTGAAGAAAGTGGGGCCCGCGAAGCGCACCGGAAGATCACGGTGAGCGATCTCACCATGGCCTACGGCGACTCGGTGGTCATTCAAGACCTCAACTTCAGCGTGAACGAGCGCGAGATCTTCATCATCATGGGGGGCAGCGGCAGCGGCAAGAGCACGCTGCTTCGTCACCTCATCGGACTGCAGGAGCCTGCCCGGGGAACGATCCTCTACCAGGGCACCAGCAGCGGTCTCTGGGAGATGGCGCCGCCCGAGCGGGAGCGCCTCCTTCGACGCTTCGGAGTTCTCTACCAGGGCGGCGCACTCTGGAGCTCGATGACTCTCGCGGAGAACGTGGCCCTGCCGCTTCAAGAATACGCCATCGCCGACGCGGAAGAGATCTCGGAGCTGTCGTCACTCAAGCTCGCGCTGGTCGGCCTCGCAGGCTTCGAGGACTACTACCCCTCGGAGATCAGCGGCGGCATGACCAAGCGGGCTGGTCTGGCGCGCGCGATGGCCCTCGACCCGGACATCTTCTTCTTCGACGAGCCGTCGGCGGGGCTCGACCCGATCACCTCCCGGCGTCTGGACGACCTCATCCTCGATCTGCGCGACAGTCTCGGCGCCACCATCGTCGTGGTGACCCACGAGCTGGCGAGCATCTTCACCATCGGCGACAACTCGGTGCTTCTCGACGGCGAAAGCAAGACGGCAATCGCCTCGGGGAACCCGAAGCAGCTCCTGGCCGAATCGAGTGACCCCCGGGTCCATGCTTTCCTCACCCGCAGCAGAGAGACGGGCCGTGGCTAGGCAACCGAGCAAGACGCTCATCGGAGCGTTCGTCGTCGGTGCCGTTGCGCTCGCCACCGTCGGGGTCGTCATTTTTGGCTCCGGCAGGTTCTTTCAGAAGCGACTCACGAACGTGATGTACTTCTCCGGGTCGATCACCGGGCTGTCGGTCGGCTCGCCCGTCAAGTTCAGAGGGGTCCAGGTTGGACAGGTCACGAAGATTGCCGCAGTGCTCGATGCGAAGACCGTGTCCATCACCATCCCCATCTACGTCGAGCTCGACCCGAACAGCCTGATCGTCCTGGGCAACGAGGACGCCACGAGCGGGCTCTTCGCGGGCCGCTTCTACGAACCCCTCCTGGAGAAGGGACTCAAGGCGCAGCTCGACGTCGAGAGCTTCGTGACCGGGAAACTCTACATCAACATGGATTTCCACCCCGAGATTCCCCCGAAGCTCGTCGGTCTCGATCGTCGCTATCCGGAGATCCCCACCATCCCATCCCTGCACGATGAGATCCTGAAGACCCTGCATGACCTCCCCGAGAAGATCATCGCCGTTGCCGGCGGGATCGAGCGACTGGTCAATTCTCCCGCGGCGCAGGACAGCCTGCGCGACCTCGACGGCCTCCTCCGCTCGCTCACGACCGAGGTCGGGCCTCTGAGCGCGAGTGCGAGGTCGACGCTGGAGAGCGCGCGCCGCGCCTTCAGCCAGGGCGAGAAGACACTGGCCCTGAAGGAAGGAGCGTCGGCGGAGATGGCGGCAAGCTTCACCGCCACCATGAAGAAGGCGGGCGACTCCCTCGACCAGATGCGTTCGACGCTGGGCACCTACCAGAACCTGGCCGAGCCAAGCGGCAACCTGAGCCACGACCTGGCCCAAACGCTCGGGCAGGTCGACGCCGCCGCCCGCTCGGTACGGACACTGGCCGACTACCTCGAGCTGCACCCGGAGGCGGTGCTGAAGGGGAAGCAATGACTGGAATCGGCCATCGCGACTTGAGGCCGCTCCTCGCCGGCGCGATGTCCCTCGCGCTGGCCGGGTGCCTGGGGAGCTCGCGTCCTGCGCGGTTCTACACGCTGGAGCCGCTCCAGGTGCGGGACGGCCCGGGCTCGACCGCCACCAGTGCAATGTTGGCAGTCGGACCGGTCGAGCTCCCGGACTACGTCGACCGTCCGCAGATCGTCACCCGCTCCGGCGCCAACGAGCTCATCATCGCGGAGTTCGATCGCTGGGGTGGTTCGCTCGACAACCAGATCAGCACTTCGCTGGTCGCGACGCTCCGGGATCGCCTGGCGCCCCAGCAGATCGCGGTCGTGCCATGGAGATCGGCCGTCCTTTCCGAGGAGACCTCCTACCGCGTGAGGGTCAGCGTCTCGCGCTTCGACGGAATCCTCGGCCAGTCGGTCGTCCTGCAAGCTCGATGGGAGCTGTGCGCGCGGAGTGACGGGAAGGAACAGTCGCTCGGTGTGAGGGAGGCGTCTGTGACCGAGGAGATCGACGGTCCCGGGTACGATGCCCTGGCCTCGGCGATGCACCGGGCCCTGGTCCGATTCGGCCAGCAGATGGCCGATGGCATCGTGGTCGCGAAGCAGGTCGCAAGGGCGCCCGAGCGCGTCGATCGCTCAGCACGACCCTGAAGGATGGCGCTACGAGGCCTTACCGGCTCGAAGCAGCTCGCGCACCGTGGGCATGCCTTCGACCAGGCTGGCGACAAAGGCCCGCCGGGCCAGCCCGACGAAGAGCCCGTTCTCGAGCGTGCCGGGGATCATCTTCAGCTCCCGTTCTAGCCTCGCCGGCTCGGGAATTTCCGCGAAGCGGGCGTCGATCACCAGGTTGCCCTGATCGGTGACCACCGGTCCGGCCTTCTTCACCCCCATCCGCAGGGTCGGCGGGCCGCCCAGACGCTCGATGGCCCGCGTGACCGGGCCCACTGCGAAGGGCAGCACCTCGACCGGCACCGGCATCTTGGACCCGAGGCGATCGACGAGCTTCGATTCATCGACCACCACACTGAAGTCATCGGCGAGCTCAGCGATGATCTTCTCCCGGGTCTGGGCCGCGCCCGCTCCCTTGATGAGGGTGAGGCCCGGTGCCACTTCGTCTGCACCGTCGATGGCGATGTCGATGCGGTCGACCTCGTCGAGGTCGATCAGGGGAATCCCCAGCTGCCGGGCGAGCATCAGTGACTGGTAGGAGGTTGGGATCCCGCGGATGTCCCGCAGCTCGCCGCTCTTCAGGCGCTCTGCCAGACAGGGCACGGCATGGATCGCGGTGGAGCCGGTTCCGAGGCCCACGAGCATTCCGGACACCACTCGACGGGCCGCCGCCTCTGCCGCGAGCCGCTTCAGCTCGTCGGCCGAAGTCGCTGTCATGAGGACATCTCATTCAAATACCGGACCGGCACACCCGCCGTGCGACCTGGCACGAGGAATACTCTCTCACGGGAACCGCCATGCGCCCCTCCGTCCCCTCACGACCTCGCCGTCCTCACCGCGGTTCTCCCGACGCCGCTCGAGAAGTCGATCCTGATCGCGACTCCCGCGACGCGCTCGCATTACAGGTCCCGGCGTCAATCGAACGCGGGTGTCGTCACACGGGTGCTGTGCCGCCCGGCTGTGTCGTCAGAACGCTGTCTGGCGCCCCGAGCCCGCGAACGCTGGGGGATTCGGGGACTCCAGTCGCCGGATCCCCGGCGGGCTCACTGGCAAGCACGTTGCTACCGGTCCGCCCCGGCGACAGTTCACTCGCCGCCGCGGAGGTGCCGTCGCGTGAAATCCGTTCTGCTGATCACAGCTTTGGCCTCGACCGTCGCCCTCGCTCACGCGGTCGCCTGAGCGTGAAGATCCTCCCCTCCATCCTCGCGGCGGACTGCCTGCGGCTCGGGGAGCAGATCGCCGATGCCGAACGGGGCGGGGCGGACCGGTTCCACATCGACATCATGGACGGGCTGTTCGTGCCCAACCTGTCGCTGGGGATTCCGATCGTCGAGGCGATGCGGCGCGGGACGGAGCTCCCCCTCGAGATTCATCTCATGATCGAGCGGCCGGAGCGGTACACCGAGGCCTTCATCAAGGCCGGCGGAGATCTCCTCATCCTCCACCAGGAGGCCACGCCGAACCTGCACCGGGCCATCCAGCAGGTGAGACATGCGGGAAAGCAAATCGGGGTGGGGCTCAACCCGGCGACGCCGCTGGCCACGGTGGAGGATGTCGTGGAGAGCCTGGATCTCCTGCTGCTGATGACGGTGAACCCGGGCTTCGGGGGGCAGCAGTTCATCCAGGAGGTGATGCCCAAGCTCACGCGGGCGCGCGCCCTGCTCCAGCAGCGGGCGCTGCGGTGCGAGCTGGAGG
>Ga0105104_10002455_pt1 | contig 13557 bp, 8 predicted proteins | sample PPLLaktember2015_3_FD_87034 | JGI IMG/M metagenome (GOLD analysis project Ga0105104, IMG submission 87034) | Freshwater sediment microbial communities from Prairie Pothole Lake near Jamestown, North Dakota, USA - PPLs Lake P7 Core (6) Depth... | ecosystem: Environmental > Aquatic > Freshwater >...
CGACCCCATCCGAGAGATCCCGGCGCTGCGGCGCCAGTCGAAGGAGCGCACCTGGCGCGACGAGGTGCAGGAGCGCGTGCGCTCGCGCCGCCAGAAGCGCGTCGAGTCGGGCCTCCCGCTGTTCGAAGGACTCGAGGAGCCGGAGGTCCACCGCCCCGGAGACCGCGACGTCCATCGCGCCCTCCTCCAGGGCCCCCGAGGCGCTGACCTCGGTCTCGGGGCCCTTCAGCCGGAGCCCGTCGCTGCTCACCCTTCCGCCGCGGAACCGCACGTCCCACGGGCCGTCGCTCTCGGCCCGGAACTCGCCCCGCTGAAGCTTGAGGTTGTCGAGGTGGAGCAGCCCGCGCGAGGCCTCGGGCTCGGACAGGGTGCCGCTGGCGGTGAGCACGCCGTTCATCGAGCCGTTGAGCCCCTGTGCCGCGGCGGTGTCCGGGAGCAGCGCCCGGATGTCGGCGAGCGCGAGCTTGAGGGTGGCCTCGTAGGGGTACGGCTTGCGGATGCGGGCGGTGAGCCGGAGGTCGGTGTCCGCCACCGGCCGGCCCTTGACCTCCAGCTGCTCGCCGAGGGCCCGGACCTCGAGCGCCATCGGCCCGAGCGCGCGGCCGGAGAGGTAGATCTGAGGTCCGCTCACGGTCACCGCCACGTCGGGCACCGCGTCGGTCCCGGCCAGGGTCCCGGCCAGGGTGAGCGAGCCGCGGGTCCGGAGGCGCTTCGCCAGCTCCGCCCCCACCAGCTCCTCCAGCTGGAGCCCGTCGACCCGGAACTTCCCCGCGAGCGGTCCGACGAAGTCCCAGCGCCCGTCGGCCTTGGACGTCCCGAGCGGACCGCGCAGGGAGAGCGAGTCGAGGGCGATGGCGTTCCCCGCGTCGAGCCGGGCGTGAAGCGCACCGTCCCCGAGGCGGCGGCCCGAGAGGCTCACCCCCGAGAGGTCGAGGTCGAAGCGTCCCTCCATCGTCTCCCCCGGGCCCTCGAGGGTCACCGTCCCGCGGGCGCCACCGAGGAGGACGCGGCGGAGCGGCTGGAGCGCCGGCGACACCGGCGCGAGCAGCTCCACCAGATCCTCCACCCGCCCGTTGGGGACGCTGGCCGCGACGTGCGCCACCGGGGAGTCGCCCCGGAAGTCGAGCGCCGCGCGGCCCTGATACCCCGTGCGGCCCTTCGTTCCGGTGAGGTCGGCAAAGGAGAGCACGCCGTCACGCACGCTCACCGGCGAGGAGACGTTCCCCAGGGCGAAGCCGCGCAAGGTGGAATCTTGCAGTGCGAGCTCCCCGTCGAGGAAGACGAAGCCCGGAGGGATCCGGATCGAGACCCGCGCAGCGCCGACGCCGCCGAGGGGGAGGTCGCCAATCTTTCCCACGTCCTCGAGCACCAGCGGCTCGGCGGTGGTTTCGATGGTGATGGGCCCCCGGCCGCCGTAGGGGATGACCACGTTGGCCACCGCCCGGGACCCGCCGGCCTTGACCCTTCCGTTGAGCAGCTCGACCCGGTCGGGGTGGATGCCCAGGTCGAGCGCCACCTCGCCGGAAGGAATGGAGACGATGGGCGGACCGGGCAGCTTCTGCCCCACCGGGTGGCCCCAGGTCACGAACCGCGCCACCTTGAGGTCGGCCTGGCCCTGCAGCTCGGGGGCCGGAGCGAGCTTGCCCGAGAGGCTCACCGGGCCGGTCGCGAGGAGGTCGACCCAGGCCCACCCCATCCCGACACGGTCGAAGACCTGGAACAGGCTGATCTGATCCAGCTCGGCCTTTGCCCGGAGCGGCAGGCCGGGAACCAGCTTGAGCTCTCCACTGGCCCGGAGCGCGCCCTGCCCGACCGGCACGATGAGCTCACCGATGGTGACGTCCTGCCCGGCGAGCGATGCGCGGACGGTGAAGTCCCCCGGACGGAGCGCCCCCAGCGCCACGCCCTTGCCCAGCAGCTCGCCGGTGACGCGCAGATCCGGCAACCGGCCGGAGAGGGTGGCCTGGGCCCAGAGGTGCCCGGAGCTCTCGCCCAGCGGCACCAGCCGGGACACCATCCGCATGGGCAGGAAGAGCTGCGCGTCCAGCGCCAGCGACGGCCGGCAGAGGTCCTCCACCCGCCCGGCGAAGGACAGCTGCCCGTCGTCGATCGACAGCTCGCCCCGGCTCACCTCCAGCTCGCGGCCGCCGGGGGCGAGCGCGCCCTCCACCGCCAGGCCGGCCACCGCCAGCGGCGCCCGTCCGTTGCCCAGGTCCAGGAGGCCCTGCGAGGTGCGGAGGGTGAACTCGGCATCCCGGCGGCGGGTGCGCCAGCTCAGCTCCACCCCGGCCACCTCGACCTTCCGTCCGGCGGGGAGGGCCACCCGCACCTCCGCGCCGCGCACCTCGAGCGTGTCCACCTCCAGGTGCTCCAGGGCGCGCAGCGGGCATCCGTCGCTCTTCGGCTGCGACGGGGGCGGGCGCGTGAGGTCCAGCCAGAGGCGGGGGCGGATGAGCCTGACGCGATCCAGCTCCAGCCGCCCCGAGAGCGGCTGCACACCGGCGATGGTGACCTCGAGCTCGTCGGCGCTGAAGATGGGGCGCTCGCTGTCCGGCGCGGCGGCGGAGAGCCCGTAGATGCGGAGCGTGCGGCCGGTGGGGTCCACCTCGCAGCGGCCGAGGCCCACGTCCGCCCCCAGCAGGCCGGGGAGCTGCCGCCGGGCCAGCGTGCAGGCCTGGTCCCAGGCGAAGCGGGAACGGCCCACAGCGAGGACGGTCAGCGCACCCGCGACCAGCGCGACGAGGAGACCGACCGCCAGGAGTCGGCGCCGCCGGCTGGGGCCGCTCCAGCGCATCGGCTCAGCTCTTCAGGCTCTCGAGGTAGCGGTCCACCTCGGAGAGGTCCACGGTGCCGGCCGGGGTGAGCGCGGGGGCGCCGTTGCCGCCCGAGGTCGCGCCGGCGGCGAACGCGAGGTTCCTGGCGATCTCCTCGATGCGCGGGGCGTCCACCGTCGTCTCGCCGGCGAGGTAGGCCTCGAACAGCGCGTTGTCGCACAGGGTGTTGATGATCCGCGGCGAGCCGCCCGAGACCCGGTGGAGCACCTCGATGGCCGCGGAGGTGAAGGGGTTGCGGCCGCTCCCGGCGGTGTGGAGGCGATGCTCGACGTAGGAGCGGGAGCTGTCGGCGTTGAGCGGCTCGAGCCGGTAGCGCATCGCCACGCGCTGGGCCAGCGGTGGATCCAGCCGGAGGTTGCGCTCGATCTCCGGGAGCCCGAAGAAGACGAAGGAGATGAGCTTGCGCTCCGGCACCTCGAGGTTGAGAAGGCCCCGGAACTCCTCCATCAGCTCGCGCGTCTCGAGCATCTGGGCCTCGTCGATCAGCACCACCGCCTTGCGGCCCTGCTCGTGGATGTGCATCAACCGCTGGTAGAGCTGGCTCAGGAGCGCCAGCTTCTCCTGCGCCGGGTTCTCCACCCCGAGCTGCAGCGCGATCCGCCGCAGCAGCCACGAGGCGGTCACGCCGGAGTGGATGATGACAAAGAGCGCGGCCTCGTACTCCTCCTCGGGCAGCGCATCGAGCAGCCGCCGGGCGAGGGTGGTCTTGCCCGCGCCGATGTCCCCCACCAGCACCGAGAGCCCGCGCATCCGCGAGACGGCATGGGTGAGGCGCACCAGCGCCTGCTCGTGCTGGGGAGACTCGAAATAGAAGCGGCTGACCGGCGCGTTGGAAAAGGGCTCCTCGGTCAGCCCGAAGTGTTCCAGGTAGCTCATCGTCGGGGAGGGTCTCTACAAGTACCCCACCTTGCGCGTCTTCGCAGTCGGCGACGGCTCGGGCGCGGACGGTCGGGTGGGTGCCGACCGACCAGTGGGTGAGGATCCGGTGGGAGAGCGGGGTGGGCCATCGTCCTCGGGTCGCACCGTGGCCGACAGTCTGCGCACCCGCTCCGCCACGTCACGGTGGCCGGGGTCCGCGTTCTGCACCGCCAGGTACTGGCCCAGCGCCTTCCCCGGAGAATTCGCCGCCTCGTGGGCGAGGCCAAGCTCGTAGCGGAGGCTCACCTCGCGCTGCGCCGCGTGCGGACTGGAGAGGGCGTCGCGGAAGGCGGCGACCGCCCGCTCCGGTTCGCTCCGCATGCCCTGGAGCAGGCCGATCATCGTGAGGCAGTCCACCTCCTTGGGCTGCCCCTGGGAGGCCTGGCGCGCGACCTCGAAGACCTGGACCGCGTCGTCGAGGAGGCCCATCTCCTTGTAGGCGATGCCCAGGTCGTAGTGGGTGTCCACGTCGGTGCTCTGCACGACACGCTCGAGCCCCTTCTTGAACTCGCTGAAGACCTCCTCGACCGAGTACTGGAAGTCCGCCCCGGCAGCCGAAGGCTCCTCGGGAGGCGGGCCGAGCTCCTGGAGCTCGTCGGCCAGCTCCTCGGCGAGGTTGTAGGAGCCGGTGCTCACCGGGATGGGCTCGACCCCGGGAGGCTCGACGCGAGGAGCGGGGGGCGGCGTGGGCGAGGGAGCCGCGGCCTTCGAGGCCTCGAGCGCCGCGAGCCGCTCGCGCAGCGCGGCGGTGCGGGGAAGGCCGGGCCGCACCAGCTCCACCGTCTCCAGCACCTCGCGGGCCTCGTCGAGCAGGCCCTGGTCGAGGAAGAAGCTCGCCTCGTTCAGCTCCTCGGTGACCGGACCACTTTCCTCGGGGGCACCTCGCCCTACCGGGCGCGCGGGCGCGGGGGGCGGCGTGTACCGCGCGGGCGAAGGAGGCGGCGGCACCAGCACCGAAGGCGTCGGGGCACGGGTGAACGCGCCGTTGGTCCCCGCCGAGGCCATCCGGTCCGTGGTCCGGGGGGCGGACGCGGGCGCGGGCGGCGCGGGGGCCGTGGAGCGGGCCACGGCGCCGTTGGTGCCTGGAGAAGCGGCGCCGGCAGCATGGGCGGGCGGGGGCGGCGGTGCGGCTGCTGCGGGCGCGGGGGCAGGACGCCTGTAAGCGGCCTGCGTCCAGGCGGTGCGCGCGGGGGGAGCCTCGGGCGGTGGCGCGGGCGGGGCCGCGCGGGCGGCGGGGACCGGGCTCCTGGACGGCGGAAGCGGCGGCGAGGGGGTGAGCACCACCTCCTCCTCCGGGGGGAGCTCCACCGCGCTCTCCACGCCCGGATCGTAGGCCCCGAGCGCGTCGTTCATCTCGGTGCGGTCCGCGCCCTCGTCCCCGTACGGCATCGCGTCCCCGTAGCCCTCCACCTCCGGGGCAGGCGGGACGAGCACCCCGGACCGCCGGCGGCTCGTGAGCGGCTCGTCGGCGGCCACCGACACCTGCTCGGGCTCCTCGTCCACCAGCATCGCCTCGTCGTCCTCGGCGAGCAGCTCGTCGTCCACACCTCCGGGTCCGGCGGTCCTCAGGGCCAGGTCGTCCGACGAGGAGTCCAGCCCGTCGTCGGCGAGAAGCACCTCCTCCTCGCCCGCGCCCATCAGGGCCGGATCCGGCCCGCCGCGAACCGCCTCCGGCCGGAGCACGGCCAGGAAGGCGGGCATCTCGGGGTGACCCGGTGCCTCGGAGAGCAGCGTGTCCAGATAGGCCTGGGCCCGCTTTCGCTCCAGCCCCCGCGTGCACAGCCGGAGCACGTTCAGCAGCTGTTCGGTGGCCTGCGCTCCCTGGCCCGCCGAGCGGTAGATGACGTAGGCCTTCTCGTGCGCGTCGAGGTTCTCCGGGTCCACGGCGAAGATGCGCCGCAGGTGCTCGAGTGCCTTGTCGTGGAGGCCGTACTTCACGTACACGTCCGTCTCGGCGAGCAGCTTGTGGATCTGGTCGCGGCTCAGCGTCACCGGCGTGGACTGCGGCGGTGGCGGAGGGGGCGGCGGCGGTGCAGCCGCCTGGACGGCGGCGATCGCCTGTGACACCGAGGTGCGCGCCGGGCGTGGCGCGGCAGGTGGCGGGGGAGCGTCCGCCGGGCGCTGGCTGTGCTTCCAGGCGACGAGGTCGGGGTCCGCCGGGTCCAGCCGCTCGATCCTCCCCCAGGCGTCGCGGGCCTCGGTGTGCTGGTTGCGCGCGGCGTAGAGCTTGGCCAGCTCCTTGTAGACGCTCAGCGTCTTGCCGACGTGGTTGAGCGCGGTGAACGCCTGCGCGAGCAGATTCAGGGTGGGGATGTCGCGGGGGTCCGCCTTGAAGCAGAGCTGCAGCTTGGACAGCGCCCGCTTGTGGTCGCCGCGGGCGAGGTAGTCGTGCGCCAGGCTCCGGGCGAGATTCACGTTGTCTGGCTCGAGCGCGGCGATGCGCTCCAGCACCCGGAGCCGCTCGTCGGGCCGGTTGTTGCGCTCCAGCCATTCCGCGGAGCGCTTGAACTCGGTGAGCGCCTCACCGCCCATCTGCTCGCGGGCATAGAGCTCGGCGAGCTTGAGGCGGCTGGAGACGTTCTCCGGGTCCAGGTCCACCATCTTCTTCAGGGTGGCGAAGGTGGCCTTGGTGTCACCCTTGCGCTCGTGATGGGCGACCACCACCTGGAAGAAGGCCATGGCCTCGGTCATGAGACCGAGGTGCTGGTGCAGCTCGGCGAGCTTGACGTTGACCTCGACCAGATCCGGGTTGAGCTTGAGGACCTGCTTGTAGAGGGCGACGGCCTTGAGGAAGAAGCCGTCCTGCGCGTACACCTCGGCGACGCGGGTGAAGAAGGACGCGGCCTGCGGGTTCTCGCCCTTCTTCTGGAACAGCTCGCCCATCTTCTGGAGCACGCGCACGTCGCGCGGATCCAGATCGAGGACCTTCTGGTACTCCCGGATGGCCTTGTCGAAGGCTCCCTTGGCGACGAGCTTGGCCGCGCCCTCGATGATCTTGTTCTTGTCCATCGACTGGCCGCCGCGGTGCACACGAGACCGAGGGGGGTCGGGCCCGAGGCGTGCGGCAGGGAGTCTCCACCCTGGACGGTACCGTGGCGGTGGAGCGACCGTCAAGGAACGTGCCGGGGTGTTCCCCAGGGAGTCCGAGGGGTTACGGGGTCTCCTCGATTGCCTGCCGGAGGCGGCGGGTGCCCACCTCCGAGGCCAGGAGCCGCTCCACCAGCCGCGTGTCGTAGTGGCCGGAGGTGAAGGCGTCGTCGGCCAGGGCGGTGCGGTGGAAGGGGATGTTGGTCCGGATGCCCTCGATGACGTACTCGCCCAGGGCCCGCTGGAGCCGGGCGATGGCCAGGGGCCGGTCCTCGGCGTGGACGATGACCTTGGCCAGGAGCGAGTCGTAGAAAGGGAGGACGGTGTAGTTCTCGTACGCAGCCGAGTCCACCCGGACCCCGTAGCCGCCGGGCACGCTGTAGCCGGTGATCTTCCCCGGCCAGGGCGCGAAGGTGACCGGGTCCTCGGCGTTGACTCGCGCCTCGATCGCCGCGCCGCGCAACTGGACGTCCTCCTGCTTCCGGGAGAGGGGCTCGCCGGAGGCGAGGAGGATCTGCTCCCGGACCAGGTCCACCCCGGTCACCGCCTCGGTCACCGGGTGCTCCACCTGGATGCGGGTGTTCATCTCCATGAAGTAGAACTCGCCGCGCTCGTCGAGCAGGTACTCGATGGTGCCGAGGTTGTTGTACCCGATGCGCTCCATCGCCCGGACGCTCACCTCGCCCATCCGCTGGCGCAGCTGGGGAGAGACGGCCGGAGAGGGGCTCTCCTCGATGAGCTTCTGGTGGCGCCGCTGCACCGAGCACTCCCGCTCGCCGAGGTGGATCACCTTCCCGTGCTCGTCGGCGACGATCTGGATCTCCACGTGGCGCGGCCTCTCCACGTACCGCTCCACGTACATGTCGCCGTTGCCGAAGGCCGAGGCCGCCTCGGCCGAGGCGGTGGCGAAGGCGGCGGTGACCGCGTCGCGCCCCCGGACGATCTTCATCCCCCGGCCGCCGCCCCCCGCCGCCGCCTTGAGGATGACCGGGTAGCCGATGCGGTCCGCCTCGGCCTGCGCCTCCGCCGGGCCCTTGAGCACCCCCGCCGAGCCCGGCAGCAGCGGAATCCCCGCCTCCTTCGCCGCCTCGCGGGCACGCACCTTGTTGCCCATCAGGCGCAGCATCGCCGGCCGGGGGCCGATGAAGCGGATCTTGCAGTTCTCGCACACCTCGGCGAAGTCGGCGTTCTCGGAGAGGAAGCCGTAGCCGGGGTGGATGGCGTCGGCCCGGGTGATCTCCGCCGCGGAGAGGATGGCCGGGATGTTCAGGTAGCTCTCGCGCGAGGGCGGTGGGCCGATGCACACCGCCTCGTCGGCGAACCGGACGTGGAGCGCGGTGGCGTCGGCGGTGGAGTGCACCGCCACGGTGCGGATGCCCAGCTCGCGGCACGCACGGATGAGCCGGAGGGCGATCTCCCCGCGGTTGGCGATGAGGATCTTCTTGAACATCGCCTCAGGCGGGCTCGATCCGGAACAGCGGCTGACCGAACTCCACCGGCTGGCCGTTCTCCACCAGGATCTCGGTGATCTTCCCCGGCTCGTCGGCCTCGATCTCGTTCATCAACTTCATCGCCTCGATGATGCAGAGGACCTGGCCCTTCCTCACCACCGAGCCCACCTCGACGAAGGCCGGCTGGTCCGGAGCCGGTGTCCGGTAGAAGGTGCCGACGAAGGGCGAGGCCACCACGTTCCCCTTCTTGTCGTTCCCCGGAGCGGCCGGCGCCGGCGGGGGAGTGGCCTCGGCAGCGGCGGAGGCCCGCGGGGCGTGCGACACCGCCTGCACCGGGGGGTGGGCGGAGGCGGGCGCGGGGGCGACCTGGACGATGGGGGCCGGGCCGTGGCCCCGGGTGATGAGCAGCCGCTCCGGGCCCCGCCGCCAGGAGAGGCGGGTGATCTCCGTGGTCTCCAGCAGCTCCACGATGCGGCGGAGCGCGTCCACGTCGAGGAGCGAGCTGGCCGGCCCCTCATCCCGCGCCTCCGTCTCGTCCCCTCGCTTCTTGCTCGCCATGGTCAGGCGGCGGCCACGCGGGTGAGGTACTTCCCGTCTCGGGTGTCGATCTTCAGGACATCGCCCTCGTTGATGAACAGCGGGACGTTGACCACGTAGCCGGTCTCGAGCGTCGCGGGCTTGGTGGCGCCGCTCACCGTGTCGCCGCGGATGCCGGGGTCGCACTTCACGACCTTCAGGTCCACCGAGTTGGGGAGCGACATTCCGATGGCCTTGCCGTTGTAGAAGAGCACCGAGGCCTCGATGTTCTCCTTGAGGTAGTTCTTCGACTCGCCCAGGACCTTCTCGCCCAGGAACGTCTGCTCGTAGTTCCGGGTGTCCATGAAGTAATAGTCGTCGCCCTGCTGGTAGAGGTACTGCATCTGCCGCTCGTCGATGTCCGGCTTCCCCACCTTGTCGCCGCTCTTGAAGGTGGGCTGGAGCACCCGGCCGGATAGGAGACTCTTGATGCTGGTCCGCACGAACGCCGAGCCCTTCCCGGGCTTCACGTGCTGGAACTCGATGATCTCGTAGGGCTCTCCGTCGACCTCGATCTTCAGGCCCTTCCTGAACTCGGACGTATCGATGACACCGGCCATGGCCGGTGCCCCTTACCCCGAGGGTGGGGCGGCTGGGAAGGGGCTAGCGCGGAGGTGCCCCTCAGAGCTCGGCGCGGATGCGGGGCGCGGCAATCCGCAGCGCGTACCGGCCCTTGCCGTAGTTGCCGGAGGCCTTGAGCGCCAGGACCACGAAGTACTCCTCGGTCACCAGGCGCATGACGGTGAGGACCTGATCGGAGTTGATGCTCACCTCGGTGACCGCGCCGGTCTTGAGGAGCTCGGCGGCCTTGCGGACCTGCTGGAGCACCGCCGCGTACTCGATGAGCGTGGACTGGACGTCGAGGTCGGCTGCCGCGTCCAGCTGGAAGTTCTCCACCGCGATCCCGTCGAAGCCCATGACCGAGCAGGCCAGAGCGCCGTCGACCGAGCGGACCACCTCCTCGAGCAGGGGAAGGAAGGCCATGGGCGCGCCCGCGCTACTCCGAGATGCAGGAGATGGGGATGTCGCGGCCGGGGAAGCCGCAGACGCCGCCGTTGATGATCTGCCCCGTCGGGCAGGAAACGGGGGTCGTGGACAGGCGGCGGATGGTGAGGGGGAAGCTCACCTTGTTGGTGTACTTGGAGCCTCCGGCGGCCAGCCTGCCGAAGATCTGGAAGGTGACCAGGAGCGTCTGGCTGCTCGAGTCGATGGCGGTGCTCCCGTTGATGGCCGAGAACGCCTGCGGCTGGATCAGATCCGCGGGGACGCTGTTGTCCGTGCTCTGTCCTCCCGCGCTGATGACCGCGTGCATGTTCGCGGTCTCGGTCGTAAGCACGACGCTCGGATCCGAGTACTGGTACTCGTAGACGATGCTGTCGGCGATGAACGAGTTGCCCGTGCCCGGGTCGATGACCTGCCCGCCGACGCTGATCGGCGCCGGCTGCAGATTGTTCTGCCATCCGAACACCTGGTAATAGCGGTTCTGGACGAAGGTCGACGTGCCGACGACGAACGGCGTGAGATCGAGCGAGCCCCGGGACACGTACACGGTGTCGTCGTCGAACTCGCACTGGTCGCCCGGTGCCCGCGCCGAGAGGACGAGGATGTTCAGCGGATCCGCGGAGCACGCCGCGAGGAGCAGCATCGCGGTCGCGATCAGCGGACGGGCCACGGGAGTCCGGAGCCGAGTTCTCATTGAGTACCTCCGCCCTGCGCGTTGGCCGAGACCACCGGACGACCGGCCGCCTGGGTGACGATGCGCGGGGTGATGAAGATCAGGAGCTCCTGGCGGTTCTCGGACACGGTGTTGGTCTTGAAGAAGAAGCCGATGAGCGGAATCTTCATCAGCCAGGGCACGCCGGCCTCGGACGTCGAGCCGCGCCGGACGTAGATCCCGCCGATCACCGTGGTGTCCCCGTCCTTCACCAGGACCTGGGTCTCGGCCTCCTTCTTCTGGATCGCCGGCTGGCCGTTGGCGCCGGTGTTGGAGGGGTCCGGCTGGTTGTTCGTGGCCTTGATGGCCATGAGCACGCTGCCATCCGAGGTGATGTGCGGCGTCACGTCGAGCTGCAGCCTCGCCTCGACGAAGGTCGTGTTCACCCCCTGGGCAGAGACCTGGCTGAAGGGAATGGACACGCCCTGGCTGATGGTCGCCTTCTGGTTCTGGAGCGTGGTGACCTTGGGCGCGCTGATGGTCTTCACCGTTCCGTTGCTCTCCGCCGCGGACAGCCGCAGGTTCAGGTTGAGCGCACCGTTGGCCGAGCCGAAGGTGAACCCGAGCGCGCCGCCGGCCCCGGCGCCCACCGCTGCCGGGAGGTTGACCGCGAAGTTGGGCGTCCCCGAGACACCGGTCGCGGACGCGGTGCCGAGGTCCGACCCGCCGGTGACCCGGACGGTGTTGGGGAAGGTGAGGCCGGTGGCGTTGCCGGTGGACGGTGCGGCCTGGCCGAAGCCGCCCCACTGGACGCCGATCGACCGCGAGAAGCTGGTGTTCGCCTCGACGATCCGGCTCTCGATGAGCACCTGCGGGGTGATGGAGTCCAGCTTCTCCACCAGGCCTCGGGCCTTCCCGATGTTGCTCCCGATGTCGCGCACCACCAGGGTATTGGTCCGGGTGTCGACGGCGACGGTGCCGCGCTCGCTGAGCACGTCCTTGACCCGCGAGGCCATGTCGGTCGCCGCCGCGTAGTTGACCGGGATGAGCTGGACCACCAGCTCCTCCTGGCGCCGCAGGGCCTTCTTCCGCTCCTCGCGGGAACGCGCCTCCTCCTCCAGCGTCTTCAGGGGCGCGACGCGGATGATGTCCCCGATCTCCTCCTTGCCCAGCCCCTTGCTGGCCAGGATGATGTCCAGGGCCTGGTCCCAGGGCACGTTCCGGAGCCGGATGGTGATCTTCCCGTTCACGTCGTCCGCGACGACGATGTTCTTCTTGCTCACCTCGGCGATGACCCGGAGCAGGTTGTGGATGTCGATGTCCTTGAACTCGAAGGACACCTTCTTCCCCACGTAGCGGGTCCGGCCGGTGGTGGTCTGGGTCGCGACGACCGCGGGCTCGGTACTGAAGCCGGCGGTGCGATTGGACACCGCGACCTCCTCGGTCTTCGTCCCCTTCGCGTCGAGGTGCCAGACCAGGCCCTCCGCGGTGCGCTCCGCTCGCTCGGTGAGGGCCCCGTCCGCGGCCACGACCACCCGGACTCGCTGGCCATCACCGGGGACGGCGAAGGTGCTGATCATCTTGATTGGCGACTCCAGCGCGGAGGTGTCGAGGCTGCGCTCCAGCCGCTTGGGCAGCTTCACCCCGGTGAGGGTGAGCACCGCGCCACGGTCATCGGGGCGGTCCACCTGGAACTCGGCTGCGCGGCTGAGCTTGATCTGGATCCGTCCACCGCGCGAGGACTCGACGAAGCCGAGGTCGATCATCTCCGCCGGCGTCTTCGCGGCCGGCACGGCCGCCGGAGCCGTCACCACCCGCCGTCCGTCGATCTCCACCTCCCCGTCCTGAAGGTCGCTCTTGCCACCCGATGAGGCGGCAGCTGCCGCGCTCGACGCCACCGCCGGCGAGGCAGGGGCCGGCGCGGAGACGTCCCAGCGGAGACCACTCTTGATGAACGCGACCCGGCCCTCGAGCGCCGGCTCCACGTCGACCACCAGACGCACCTTGTCCGGGTGTGCTCCGGCCCTCAGCGTGGCGAACGGGCCGCCGGACGCCTTGCGCACCGACGTGGCCAGCTTCACCCCGGGAAGGTCCAGGGCGAGGCGGCTCGGTCCGGTGAGGCGGAGCAGCTCGTAGCCGCGCACCTCGCCGTCGAACGAGAGCTGGAGCACGTTCGCCTGCGCCCGGACGGCGGTGAGCCGGCGCGCCGGGCTCTTCACCGGCCGGTTCTCGCGCGCCACCGTGACCACGTCCGTGTTGCTCGCCGACCCGGCAGCGGGAGCGGCCGCGGGGGGTGCCGGGCTCGCCGGCTGCGGCGCAGGCTTCGGCGGAGCGGCGGGTGCCTCCGCCAGCGGTACCGGACTCGAGCTCTCCCCCACGACCGAGATCAGGAGGAGGTTCCCGTCGGCCTTGACGTCGTAGCTCTTCGCTCCCTTGAGGGTGACCAGCACCCGGCCGACGCTGCTGGTGGAATCGGTGAACTGCGAGACGTTGATCCCGGCGATCGGGCCCTGACCGTCGCGCGCGCCGCGAATCGTGGTGGCGTCGGCAGACGTCACGTCGATGACCAGCCGGTCGGGCCCGGCGAGGCGGAAGACGGTGAAGATCGGCGCGCGGCTGCCGCTCACGACCACCCGCGCACCGGTGGGCGTCGCCTCGAGACGAACGTCCCGGAGCACGTTCGGCTCGGCCGACAGGCTGGGGCCGGAGGCGAGGACTGCCAGCCATCCGGCGAGGAGTACTGCGCTCTTGGTGCGCATCACAGGTCTCTCCACTGGAGCCTCAGTAGGCCTTCCCGGTCGCGAGATCGGTCTCCTGCTCGGGAACCTTCTCGGTCTTGATGGCCAGGGTGACGGGGTTGGCGGTGGTCTTTCCGTCGGGGGTCGTGAAGTACTCGGTGATGACCACCGCGTCGCTCAGGATCTGGGTGACCTTGCCGCCCTGGCGCCCCACCCGGGTGTTTCGCCGCACGAAGTAGCCGCGGCCCGCCGGGGCCTGGTCCATCGCCAGGGGGTTGGCATCTCCACTCACCACCGCG
>Ga0105104_10002456_pt1 | contig 13549 bp, 7 predicted proteins | sample PPLLaktember2015_3_FD_87034 | JGI IMG/M metagenome (GOLD analysis project Ga0105104, IMG submission 87034) | Freshwater sediment microbial communities from Prairie Pothole Lake near Jamestown, North Dakota, USA - PPLs Lake P7 Core (6) Depth... | ecosystem: Environmental > Aquatic > Freshwater >...
GGCCCCCCGTGAGAATGTCTTTCGGGACCCGGCTGATCATTTCGCGCCCAAGCAGGCCGATGCCGCGGTTGCCCGCGTAGGCGACCTCCACCACGAGGTTGCCCGGCAGCTCTTTCTGGACGCCGATGTTCCAGAACAGCTCGCGGCCCTGACGCATGCGACTGTCGATCGCCCCAAGGGAAGGCTGAGCCGTATTGCTGTGGTTGGCAAAAGCGGTGGTCCGCTGGAACTTGTTCAACGGAGTGTTCGGCCACGGATTATCGAAGGTACTGGTCCAATACTGATTGACCGCGTATCTCGGATCGTGGTCCGCCCACACGTCCGCCGTGCCGTCGGTCATGTTCCACTGGTCAGTGGTTCTGCCGAAGGCATTCGGGTCTCCGGTGGTGGGCAGGTACATCATCGCGAACGAGGCGCGCACAACCGTCTTGTCACTGACCGAGTAGGCGGCACCAAGTCGCGGCGCGAACTGCCACGGGTGGTAGTCCGAGCTGAGCCGGGACGGATGCTCCGGTGTATTGACGAAGGCCAATCCACCGTTCGGAAGCCCGTTTTTCACCCATGCCGGAGGACGCGCCTTGATCGCAGCATTGTCCGACCTGGTCTGATCGGTCGCGCTGTCGCCGGTCGTCGGGAAATACTGGTCAATCAAGTTATTGAACGAGAAACCCGGCTTCAGAGAAACCGGCGTCGGCAGGTCTTTGTCCCAGACCACCAACTGATCAAACCGGTCGGTCGTCGGGGTCTCCATCTCCCACCGCACGCCGAAGTTCACGGTCAACTTGTTGTTGACCTTGAAATCGTCCATGAAGTACCCGGCATGGTAATTCATGTTCAGGGCGCGGGTGATGAAGCCTCTCAAAGTGCTGCGGCCGCTGATGCCCAGCATGAACGTCGGCCAGGCGTTCGCCTGCCCCTGGTCGGTCCACTCCTTGATCGCGCTCGTGACCGTCGTCGCGTTGCCGAGGACGTAGAACTGACCCGAGGGGGATTGGTACTGGTTGTCATACCATCGCCGGTGCTCATAGCCGAACTTAAGCGTGTGGCGGCTCATGATCTTCGAGAGGCTGAAGGCAGCCTCGAAAGCGGTCGATGGGTTGAATGTGAAATTGTCGTTGCCGATGTTCCCCTGGCCTCCCGAAGCGACAATGTACTGGGGCAGCGTGTTTGTTCCGCCCAACATCGCTTTCGTGATCGCATCGAAGGGAAGGTCGGAGTTGTCGAATTCCGGCGACAGCGTATTGCCGTTCCGAACCGGGTTGTAGTGGCCTCCCACACGGGCGTCCAGAACAGTCGTCGGGGACAAGGCGTAAACGTAGTTGATCGTCGTGCCCCATTGGCCGTCGAGGGCGGTCGAGGGCGACGGACTCGCCAGCCCATACCACGCCGTCTGCGTTCGGTCGTAGTTATTACGGGTAAACCGCCCGTAGATGCTCTGTTTCTCGGTCAGCACCTGATCAAGGCGGATGGAAAAGGCGTCGTTATCCTGACGCGTATTCCGCTGCCCCACGTAATTGCCGCACCAGGAACAGTTGGCATTGGCCTCCCGATTCGGCAGAGGGAAGTACTTCAGTAGAGCCGTCGCCATAGGATGAATCCGGTTGGACGGGACGTGCAGCCCGTCGCCGCCCATCGGGATCGTTCTGTACCAGTTGCCGGTTTCTGCATCGTACCGGTTGGGGTCGAGCAAGGTCGGCTCATAGATCGCGGGCGCGACGCCGTTGAACTGAGTGCCGGTGAAGTCCCCTGCCCTCATCTTCTCTGTGGGCGAGTCTCCCTGCACTAACTCCCCGCCCTGCCGGAAACGCAAGCCGTCGTAGTTGAAGAAGAAGAAGGTCTTCTTGCGCCCATCGTATATCTTGGGCAACCAAACCGGACCGCCTATCGCGAAACCGAACTGGTTCTGGTTGAAAACCGTCCGCTCGCCGCCCAACCGGTTCTGCTCCCATGAGTTGGCGTTGAGAATCGTGTTTTGGTTGTAGTCAAAGATTTGGCCGTGGTACTCGTTGGTGCCCGACTTGGTAACGACCGTCACGAGTCCGCCCGACACGCGGCCGTACTCGGCGGCTACCGGGTTGGTAATGACCTTGAATTCCCCAAACCCGTCCATGCTCGGCACGATACCGCCGATATTGTGGGCGCGACCGGTCACTGCGGAGATGCCGTCGACAAGGTAGTCGATGCTTTGATTACGGCCTCCGTTGATCCGCGTATCCTGCTCCTTATCATCCGCCCGCCCGCCGCTGCCCTGGACGTTGCCGGATAACACCAGCAACTGCAGGGGGTCGCGGTTCAGTTGAGGCAGGTTCTGGAGCATCGTGTTGGTAATGACCTCGCCGGTCTCCGTGTCTGCCTTACGCAGCAGGGGCGCTTCGCCGGTCACGTTGATCGTCTGGCTCACTTCGCCGACCGCCAGGGTGCAGTCCAGCGTGATCCGGTCGCCGACCTGAACCGTGAGACCTTCCCGTTGCAACGTACTGAAGCCGGTCATCGAAACCGTCAGGGTATACTTGCCCGGGATGAGGTTGGGCACGAGGTAGTCCCCCACGTCGTTGGTGATGGTCTGAGTCTTCACGTCGGTCTCGATGTTGGTCGCCATCACCTCGGCGCCCGGCAACACTCCGCCGGAAGCATCAGCGACCTTCCCGGCTATTGTTCCCAGACCGGTTTGCCCGTACCCGGCTGCCGTTACCGCCAGCAGCACCAGGCAGAGCGCAATCCATGTTCTCCGCATACAGTTCTCCCCTCTCTAACGAATTTGCCTCGCGCTTTGCAAGGACCAATTGATTGACGACCAAGACATGAAAGCGGATCGAAGGTGAATGGGCTCCTGATCCGGGCCACCATCATGGGATTTCTTCAAGAGCTGGTGCATGACCTTCCGTCTCTCCTTGCAATGCCCCATCACGCTTGGACTCAAAAACAGGAGCCTGGGATGCTCCGGAACTTATTCCTGTGCACTTCTCCGCATCAAGTTAATAACCGTTAGGATGCTTGCGGTGCCTGACTCCGGCCGCAAGACAGGTAAACAGGAGGCCGCAAACCATTGCCACGGGCGGGAATCCCGCCGATCCGACAACCGTTGTTAACCCTGTTATTAGCATTGGCGACTTCCTATCCGTCTGAGACAACGTCCCCTTTTTGGGCGTCCTCAACGCTGGCTCTCCGCGCTCCAAAGCCCCCGGTGGATGGCGGTGGGATTGCCGTCGGTACCTCTGACTCCAAAACCTCCCCGATATTCCCAGACCGCCCAATCGAAACCGTACCGGTCGCATTCCGCACGCACGCAGGCCATCCATCGAGCCGCGGACTCTTTGGGTGCAGCCTCGAATACCCCGAATTCATTGATGGCTACCTTGACCTTCTTCTGCCTCGCCCACTGAGCGAGGATGCCGAACTCGCTCTTCACAAAACTGCAGTCCAGGGAAATCCGATTGAAACGCAGCAGGTCCTGGCCTTCGACTCCTCGAGTGAAGTACTTGTCCAAATCGGTCAGGTACGTCGGAAACCTGACCGGCTTCTTGTACTTCTCGCCAATTTCCGTGTAGGTGGTCCCCTGGTGGGTGAAAATCAGCGGCTCGTAGTAGTGAAACACATAGATGATGTTGGGATCGTCGTAGACTCTGATGTACTTGGCGAACCTGAATTGCGACCAATTGTTACCCGTAACATAGAGCACTCGATCGGACGAAACCCGCCGAACCGCGCGAACGGCTCTCTCCATGAGGAGATTCACCGCATTTGAGTCCGAGGTGACCGCTTCGTTCAGCAGATCGAAGCGGAGTTGCCCGCCTTCAGACCTGTAATGCTCCGCGATTTGTCGCCAGAGGCTCGCATGCTTTTCCTGCAGTCGTGGGTCCGTGAAAAGTCGCTCGTCCAGAGCCCTCGGCAGGAAATTCGCACCTTCGAACTGGTGGCAGTCCAACACCACACCCAACCGGTTCTTCTTTGCCCACTGGAGAAGCGTGTCGGCCGGTCGCAGCGATTCCGCTTTCAGCTTGCCGTCCGGCCCAAGTACCCGGGTGGCATCAAACGGGAGCCTGACATGGTCATATCCATGACGGGCAATCCACTCGAGATCGCCTTCCCGTGTTGTAACGGCCCCGTTCACCACCCAGTCGGTTATGTTTACCCCTCGCTTGAAGGTCGGCTGCCAGCCATCTGGCGCCGGTCCAGCCGCCAGAGAGACAAACAGTAATGCGACTATCGAAACAAACCATTGCATCTTCGTCTCCAGTTCTGAAAACCTCCGCTCAGTTCCCAACCTGGCGTCTTAAGGCAGCGCAGGTTCGGCCGGGCGGTAACGTACCCTTCGAGGACTGACGACGACAAGCTACTAACGGTTAGGCCCTTGGACTGGAATTAAGGCCCGCCTAAGCCTTCGTGTGCGAGGGATCCGGCAGGCTCAGAAGCAGGAAAACCGCCCACCGGCAGACTGTTACATCCGTTAGTAGCATTGCCTAACGGTTAGTAGCTGCGGTGACGGGGGCCGGCACGCAGACAACCGGGTATACTCGTCCGGTCGTTTGCGGTCTTTTCTGTCGAGTCAACATCATGGATCGCCGTGCCAATGGGGGAGTCATGAACCGTATACGGAATACTATCCTTATCATCAGTGTCCTCTTATCCGCTCAGACCTATGGCCTGTCGGCCGCACCCGGCCCAATCAAGGTCAGTCCGACAGGGCGTCACTTTGTCGACCAGGACAACAAGCCTTTCTTCTGGCTAGGCGACACCGCGTGGCCTCTCCTGGTGCAGTATTCGCAGAGCCAGGCGGAAGCCTATCTGAAGACCCGTTCCGCTCAAGGATTTACGGTGATTCAGAGTGTCATCGCCTGGGGCCAGGGAAGCGGCATGGAGAAGAAGACTCCCCTGCCGAACCCGGAGGGACAAGAACTCTGGATCAACACCGACCCGGCAACGCCCAATGACGCGTTTTTCAAACACGTCGACTCCCTTGTTGCCTTCGCCGGGCGGCAAGGGCTTGTCATGGCGCTTTGGCCAACCTGGGGCTACTACGTCACCGAGGCCAAGACCATCAATATCGACAATGCTCGTGCTTACGGGCGCTGGCTCGGGAAGCGCTACGCAAACGTTCCGAACGTGATTTGGGTGAGCGGAGGGGATCGCGTGCCAGTCGGCTTCGAGGAAGTGTATCGGCAACTGGCTCTGGGGCTGCGGGAAGGCGACCGGGGAGCGCACCTGATCTCCTATCACGTCTGCGGCGGCCGGTCTTCTTCTCACTTCTTTCACCAGGAACCCTGGCTCGATTTCAACATGATCCAGACTTGGTGCGACTGGTTTCAGATCTACCCTATGGTCACCTCGGACGCACTACTGCAACCCGCCAAGCCCGTCGTCATGGCCGAAGGCGCCTACGAAAACGGCCCGGAATACCCCACAGGCCCGATCACGCCGCTGATTGTCCGCCGGCAGGCCTGGTGGACGGTTATGGCAGGCGGCTCGCACACTTATGGCCAGAACCAGATGTGGCGCATGGAACCCGGCTGGGAATCCACTTTCGAGACTCCGGGCGCGCTCCATGTGGCGTTGATGAAGAAGATACTGATGGGCCTCGAGTGGTGGGATCTGGTCCCGGACCAGGGAATACTTGCTTCCGGCGTCGGCAGCGAGAGAAGCTTGAACACCGCAATGCGATCCATCAAGGGGGATAGGGCGCTCGTGTACTTCTCGTCCCAGTGCGGCGCTTTCGTCAACGTGAGCCGAATCCCCACCCAAGGGGCCAAAGCGACCTGGATAAACCCGACTGATGGGACCAGAAGGGACGCCGGAACCTACCTTACGGGCAACCGTAACGGCAAGGCGTTCCCCGATAACCGTGTCGAGCATTTCGCGACCCCTGGCCACTGGGAAGACGCGCTGCTGTTGCTGGAGGCGGTTGAGTAAAAGACGGTTCACGGTTACACGGTTCAGGGTTGCACTGTTCACGGTCGGACGGTTCACGGTTCACCGGTTAGACGGTTCACGGTTGAAGGGTGGGGCGGAGTGAAGATCAAACAGTTCGAGGATATCGAAGCGTGGCAGCTGGCCAGAGTACTGACTCGGAAGATCTATGATCTGACAAGAAAGGAAAAGTTCGCCCGCGATTTCGGCCTGAAGACCCAGATCCAGGAGGCGGCCGGCTCATCCATGCACAATATAGCGGAGGGCTTCGACTCGGGGACGAATGTGGAGTTCATGCGCTTTCTCAGGTATGCAAAGAGGTCCTGTACGGAAGTGCAGAGTGAGCTCTATCTGGCTCTAGACTTGGAGTATATTTCGACCGCCGAGTTTCGCGACGCCTACGAACACGCGGGCCACACCCGCGCCGCAATTGGTGGCTTCATCAAATACCTGTCGGCCTGTTCACGAAAGCAACCGAAAGGAGGTCAAGGACCCCGCCCCTCCCAACCGTGAACCGTCTAACCCTTTAACCGTCTAACCCTGAACCGTCTAACCCTGAACCGTCTAACCCTGAACCTGTTCCCCCTGTCAAGAAACGGTCCGGCGTGCTAGGATCTGGCACCGGAGTTAAGACCGTTTATGACAAGCGAGATTTCGGCTGCGGAAATCCGCCAGGAAGTGGACAACATCGTCAGAAGCGATCATTTTCGAAATTCCGAGAAACTCTCCATCTTCCTTAGATATATCTGCACGAAGTACATTGAAGGCACCGCCGGGCAGTTGAACGAATACCTGTTGGGATTGGAGGTTTTCGAACGTAAGCCCGGGTTTTCGCCGTCGGAAGACTCCATCGTGCGGGTGCGCGCCCACGAATTGCGCCGCCGCCTGAAGGAGTACTACGCCGCGCAGGGACAGACGAGCCGGATCAGGATCACCCTGCCGAAGGGCCACTATGCTCCCGAGTTCGTCCGGGCGGACGATCTGGGGCAAGACGGGGGTTCCGCCGCGTTAGCCGATGAGGAACTCAGCCAGGCCAACCAAGCCTCTTCGCCAGCCGTTTCGAACCCGATGCCGGCCGGTCCCCAAACCCGGCGCCCGATGTCCGAGGCGGGGGAATCCTTTCACAGTCTGGAGAAAGCAAGGGAGCTCTATGCGTTTTACGGCGAGCTCCTCGGCAAGCTGAACGTGCGAGACCCGCAGCTGACGTTAATCAACCTGAGCAACCCGAAGGTGATGTTCAGTTTCGCCTGTGGTTCTCCGTCCCCTCCCGGTTACCTCGGGCGTCCTTCGGTGCCCATTACACCCGAGCTCGCCGCCCATCTCCCGGCCAATACCAACGACGTCGCGTTGCCGTTTGGCACCGGCAAGCCGCTCTATCACTTTCTGCATCCTACCGACGACGAATACACCGGAATGGGAGAAGCTGTCTGCGCCTTTCACCTGGGCCGGCTGCTGCAGATCCTGGATCGCCCGGTGCATATCACACAGGCGCGGTTCCTCACCTGGGACAAGGCCTCACGGGACAATCTCATCATTCTCGGCCTGCCGCTCATGAATGCCTGGGCCGACGCCAACCTCGCTGCGCCGAACTTCAGGTTTGTCTCCGCATCGTGGCGCAACACGCAGCCACAACCCGGGGAACAGGAGAGTTACGATTCCGAGCTCGAGAGCCGTCCGGGCCCGGCCGGCTTCACCGACTACGGGATCATCTTCATGCAGCCGCTGCCGAACGGCAATCGAGTGCTCCTTCTTGCCGCTGCCTCCAGTTACGGGACCCTTGGTCTGGGCGAGTTCTTCTGCAATCCGGACAGGATGCGCCCGGTCTACGAGGCGCTCAAGACGCGTGCCTCCAACAAACAGGTCCCCTCGACGTACGAAATTCTGATCAAGATAAGGATCCGTGACAACCTACCGATCGATACTTCGGTCGTCGCCTGCCGGTGAGCGGGTCAGGCGGTTAGGCAGCTCAGCGTTAAACGGACTTGTTATGGGCTGATGTCGTGCGGAGGGCGAGATCGAATGGAGCCGCGCACGAAAGCGAACGGCAGTGAGCGAGAGTAAGCGGACCACCAATCATTCGCTAAGTCGAGACACTTAATACGAAGCAGTGGAGCGAGTCGGGTGGTCCGCTTACTCTCGCTCGCTTCGCTCGCTGTCGTGCGCGGCTCCATTCGATCTCGCATCCACGCGAGGCTCGCCCTGTCCCATAGGCTGTTCACAGACACGTACACATTTTCAACACCCTCGCTGGGCGCCCGGCTCCGATCATGATTCCTCCGGGGTGTCGGGAGGAAATCCGGTTCAAGCTGGGACGATCAGGTGTTTCGTAGAGTGCAGACCGAGGATTGGCCCTTGCAAGAAGTGACTTCCCGTTCCAGAAGATGATCCAGGAGTTCGCGCAGAGGGACTGTCGCCAGACCGATGGCGGTATCGGCGCAACCATAGTAAATGTAGAGAACGCCATCCTTTACCACATTACCCGTCGGGAAGATCACGTTCGGGATGACCAGGCCGAACCGTTCGTAATATGCCTCCGGTTCCATGACGAAATCCCTTGTCCTCGCAATCACCCGCGAAGGATCGCTCAGATCCAGTAGCATGGCCCCAACTCGGTAGACCGAATACTCATCGACACCGTGGTACAAGAGAAGCCAACCGAACCCTGTACGGATCGGCGTCGCCGCCGCCCCGATCTTGCCCCCCTCCCAGGAAAACGCCGGGCTCGCCACGAGTTTTGGCGCGGTCCAAGCCTGAAGATCATCCGAATAGGAAATCCAGATTGACGGCCGATCCATCTCGCTTCCGACGCTTTGGCGGCAGATCGGTCGGCGGAGCAGAGCGAACTTTCCGCCGATCTTCTCCGGGAACAAGACGACGTCCCGGTCGTCGATATCCTTGGGCGTTACGAAGCAAAGGTGGCGAAAGTGAATCAGGTCCTCCGAGACTGCGATACCAGACTGGGTAATCATCGACCAGGCGCAGTCCTCCCATCCGGGGTAGGCCTGGGTGTAGTAATCAGGCACGCCTTGTCCGGTCGGCCAGCAGTCCATCGGATGCGGCTGCAGGGCATAGCACATATAGTAGAGGCCGTCGATCTTCACGACCCGGGCGTCCTGCACGCTGCCGTCGGGGTAACCGGCCATGGCGCTGGTGAACACCGGTTCCTCGACCAGATGAGAAAAATGGACACCGTCGTCGCTCACCAGCAATCCAATGCTGGTCAGGAACGGCCGCAACGAGCCGGCGGCCCTTTCATAGAGATAGAACTTCCCGTTTTCCACGATCGCGCCGGGATTGAAGACAGAAACATTACGCCAGGGGAAAAGCCCTGGCCGCACGATCGGGTTTTCTTCACACCGCTTGATATTCATCGCGTTACGAGTTAAGTGGTCGAATTTGCCATCGACGACGACCCGGCCGTTTCGGCTTCCCGGCGCGCGGCCAAATCCGATTGAATTGACTGCATGCGCTTTTCGTCCAGGGAATAAAACAGGACCAGGAGCGTGGCCAGAAAAGCCGGGATGGCCGGGATAAGACTGAACAGCGTCACGATTCCGGTCTGAGTCGCGACGCTTTGGACTTCGCCGGCGACGAACCCGTAGTAGGCCAGGAGCCAGCCGCCGACCGCCCCTCCGATCGCCCATCCCATCTTCTGCGCCATCGACGAGGCAGAGAACACCAGCCCCGTGGCCCGTCGCCCGTGTTTCCACTCCGAATAATCTGCGATGTCGGCGTACATGGCCCAGATGACCGCCATGCTCGGTCCGTTCAGGAAGAGGCCGACGAACTGAAGCGCAAAGATCACGGTCAGCTGCTTGGGCGTGTAGAGAAAATAGCTGGCCGTCACGACGGTGATTGCGGCCATTGAGAAGAGGTACGTGTACTTCTTCCCCAGGTACTTGACGAAGTACTTGGTGCTCATTACTCCCAGGACGCTTCCGGCATACCCGAGCACGGTAAAGACAGCCATGAATTTCTTGGTGTCGAAGGAGTAGCTCTCTCCAAGGAAGGTGAAGACCTGTGGTCCAATGTAGTATTTGAAGTAGTAGACGGTCGCGGCGACACGCAGAGAGGCGTAGACAAGGGTGCAGATCCCGATGACGCACAGGAGCAGCCATGGGATATTCGTGACCAGGTCGGTGACGTCCTTCCTGAAGCTCGTCCGTTGCTGCCTGGGCGGCTGGATGCGTTCCCGGGTAAGCGAGAAGGTCCCAAAGAACAAGATGATTGCGATCGCGCCAAAAACGGCCAACGTCAACTGCCAGCCGAGCTGAGCATTGCCCCTTCCCAGGTACTCGACCAGGTAGAGAGCCACGGCCTGGACGGTCAAACTGCCTCCGAAGGCGAAGCTCAACTTATACGAAGCCAGGCTGGTCCGCTCCAATGGATCCGAGGCGATCACCCCCAGCAAAGCACCGTAAGGAATATTGATTGCCGTGTAGAGCAGCATCAATAGCGAGTAAGTGACATAGGCGTAGACGATCTTGCCGGTAAGGCCCAATTCTGGTGTGGTGAATGTGGCGACTCCCATGATCGCCAGGGGCAGGCTCATCCAGACGAGATAGGGGCGGAAATGCCCCCAGCGGGAGTGAGTCCGATCGGCGATCATTCCCATCAGCGGGTCGATAATTGCGTCACCGATCCGAGTTACAGCCAGCATCGTCCCCACAATGGCAGCCGGCAGACCGTACACGTCGGTGTAAAAGAAAAGCAGGTAAGCGGAAAAGGTCTGCCAATAGAAGCACGAGGCGCCATCCCCGAGTCCGTAGCCGACCTTTTCGAGGAATCGCACCTTGCAGGTTGCCTGTTTTCCGTTATCAAGCGCTGACTGCATTCCACTCCCCTAGCCGCCCGCCAAGATCGCAAGTCGGGCAGGATGAAAACAAGTTAATAACAGTTAAGGCGGGTGAGCGACGCCGCCACCGGAGCAAGCGACTCATGAAGCAAAATGGTTGACTCGTGTTAATAGAAGCCAAGGCAATTCGTCTCACAGTCGTATGGACAGCCTACTCTCCGATATTCGCTATGCGGCTCGCTCTCTTTGGAAAATCAAAGGCTCGACAGCGATCGCCTTGATGATGCTTTCGGGTGGCATTACGCTCGTGACAGCCGCCTTCGCCGTCGTTAACTTGTTTGTGACCAAACCCCTACCCTTTCCCGAGCCGACCAGCCTAATCTGGCTCACCCCCTATGACGGCGCGTCACATAGCTACGCCGCCGCGAGCCTTGAGGACATCGAATACTGGCGCCAAGCCAAGTCATTGGACTCCGTCGGAGCGTCGCGACTGCGCCAGTTCAGCCTGTCGGGCACCGCGGCGCGGGGCGCCGAAGTGACCGCGGGTCTTTTCGAGACGCTCGGGATAGAGCCAATCCACGGGCGATTGTTCGTTACCGAAGATTTTCGGCCCGATTCAACGCGGGTGGTGGTTCTCGGAGAGAAGTCATGGGAGAAGAGTTTCGGAGCGGATCCGGGCATCGTAGGTCGTGAAATCCTGCTTGAGGGCGAAACGTTTGTCGTCGTGGGAGTATTGCCCCGCATTTTCCGCTCACAATATGCCTCCTATGAGCTGTGGACGCCGCTCCGGATGGCGCCGGAACACCGGTCGGAGCGCTCGCTCACTGCCATCGGCCGCATGAAAAAAGGCGTGCTGCTGGCCGGCTGTCAGGCCGAGATGCAGGTGCTCTCCGGACGTCTTACCGCATCTGATCCCGGATCGCATTCAGGCTGGGAAACCCGGGTTGGGCTGATGGCCGGAATGATGTCCGGGGCGCTGACCTTGTATTCGGTCCTGCTGGCGATCGTGATTCTTGTCCTGCTGGTCGTCTGCGCCAACCTGGCGGGCCTGCAGTTGGCTCGGGCGGCAGCCTGCCAGAAGGATATCGCGGTGCGTTTTGCGCTGGGTGCAACGCGACTTCGCGTCGTCCGTCAGGTCTTGGTTGAAGCCGCGCTCGTCGGAGTGACAAGCGGCGTCCTGGCATTTCTGCTCACCGCCTGGGTGCGTCAAATCCTGCTCGGCACGGTGCCTCAACTCCGGGAACTGGAGCTAGACCTGCGAATCTTCGGGTTCGCCCTGGTGGTCTCCGCGCTGAGCGGGCTCCTGTTCGGACTGGCCCCAGCACTCGTCCTCTCGAGAACCCGCCTGTCGGAGGTTATGAAGGCTGGCTCACCGGGCGGTGGCGGATCACGCTCCCGCCTGAGATCCATCCTGGTCGTTGGGGAAATCGCGGCCGCAGTGACACTGCTGGCCGGAGTGGGACTCTTGATTCGGAGTTTTGTCAGTTTCCAGCAGGCAGACCCAGGGTTTTCCGTGAACAATCTTCTGACCGCAAGCGTCTCCCTGCCGGATTCTCGTTACCGGGATGGCGCCAGTCGAACCCGGTTCTACCGCGAAGTGCTGATGCGGGTAGAGCAACTGCCTGGGGTCACTGCTGCCGGCGCGACCAGCGAGCTGCCCCTGACCGGAGGGATCAAGACCTTGCGGTTGCGCGGTCAAGGAGCGAAGGAATTCCAGTCGGTGGGCGGGCGGGTGCAGATGATCTCGCCCGGCTACCTCAGCGTCATTGGTGTTCCCGTGTATCAGGGACGGGCGCTTTCCGAAGAGGATGGCGCCGGCGGCTTTCCGGTTGCCATCGTCAACAGGAAGCTGAGCGACACTCTGTGGTCAGGGGAGACGGCACCGGGCAAGTACCTGGAGATCGAAGGCCAGAAGCCGATGCTGATAGTCGGCGTTGTAGACAACGCGAAACAAGATCTGACCTCTCCGGCGTTTGCCGAAGTGATGATTCCGTATGCCCAGGCGCCTCCATCGATGATGTCGCTGGTTGTCCGAACGGCCGGGGATCCCGAGTCCGGCTCGATCATCAGCGGATTGCGGGATGAAGTTCGGAAGATGGACTCGCTGCTGGCGGTCGCGTCCATCCAATCGATGGAAGACATTATTGACGGCTACTTCCCGCTGGCGGTCGTCCTGGGCATCGCCTCCTTTGCTGCCGTCGCCCTTGCTCTTGCGGCACTGGGGCTCTACGGAGTCATCTCGCACGTGGTCGCCCTTCGGTCGCGGGAAATCGGAATCCGCATGGCGCTTGGCGCGACGAGGATGGGCATATCACGGTTGATCCTGCAAGACGGTTTACGTCTGGCTGTGATTGGTCTGTCCCTTGGTCTCGCTTGTGGGATCGCGCTGGGAAGGCTGTTGTCCGGGTTCCTGTTTGGCGTCCCCCGCTTCGACCCGGCGATTCTCAGCAGCATAGCAACCCTGGCCCTGCTGGTCTCCCTGCTCGCACTTCTGATCCCGGCGAACCGCGCAGGCAAGCTCGAGCCAGTCCGCATCCTTCGCGGGGAATAGGGCGGCTGGTTATCGGCGGATGGCGTACGGACGCGAGATCGCAAGGAGCCGCGCACGGAAGAGGGTGTCGAAGTCCCCGAATGCATCCCTCCGCTAAGCCTGGATGGAGCGTAATCGCGATCGCAAGCCGCGCACGAAGCGAGGCTATTGAAAATGTTGCCTTACGTGATATTTCCGTCAAGCGGATTGCCGGAATGACCCCAACGGGGTCACGTAGCAAAGCCCAGGGTTGCCCGCGTTGTGTGCGGGAAACCCTGGGTAGGGTGTGCGTACGCATCCAACCCTGAAAGGGTTGCGTA
>Ga0105104_10002457_pt1 | contig 13547 bp, 14 predicted proteins | sample PPLLaktember2015_3_FD_87034 | JGI IMG/M metagenome (GOLD analysis project Ga0105104, IMG submission 87034) | Freshwater sediment microbial communities from Prairie Pothole Lake near Jamestown, North Dakota, USA - PPLs Lake P7 Core (6) Depth... | ecosystem: Environmental > Aquatic > Freshwater >...
CGTTTTATTTCTCGCTAGCGCTTTGCGTTAACGAGGTGCGCATTATACAGAGCTTTTAAAAACCGTCAATCTTAATTCGTAAATAATTCTAAATATTTATTAATTAAAATCTTCTGCATCTTGCCGATTCTCCGCTACTTGTTTCTTAGCGAAGGCGCGCATTCTACAGGGGTTTTATTTCTCGTCAACCCCAATTTAAAAATATATTTTAAGTCGCGATTGATTACTCTTTTTCCTGCACTTTTTACCACTATTCGCTAACATATTTGTTTAGCGAAGGCGCGCATTTTACAGAGGTTTTAAATCTCGTCAACCCCAATTTAAAAATATATTTTAAGTTATGATTGATTGCGCTTTTTACTACTTATCGCAGACATGTTTTTCAGCGAAGGCGCGCATTCTACAGGGGTTTCAGCTTTGGTCAAGCCATTAACTACGCTGTTACAAAATTGTTACATTTGCAAACTTGCGCTTACCAACTTGGGCGACGACGCTGGTGCCTTTCATTAGGGTTAATGCCTTATCTGAAACCTTCTCACCATCCAGCTTAATGCCTCCCTGCTCAATCGCTCTGAAGGCTTCAGAAGTGCTCGCCACCAAGCCCGCAAGTTTCAGCAGTTGTGCTACACCTATATTATCCGCATCAATTGTCACGGTAACTTCAGGCACGTCTTCAGGTATTCCACCTTTTGAGCGCGTCTGAAAATCGACCAGCGCCTTCTCTGCATCTGCAGCACTATGGAATCGAGTTACTATTTCCTGAGCAAAGCGCACTTTAATATTACGTGGGTTTTCGCCTGCAACTACTTGCGCCTTCCATTGGGCAATAGTTTCTAATGTCTCAAATGACAGCAACTCAATATAGCGCCACATCAATTCATCTGATATAGACATGATTTTCGCAAAGATCACTTCTGGCGCTTCCGCGATACCTATATAGTTGCCGAGCGATTTCGACATTTTATTAACGCCGTCCAGTCCTTCCAGTAAAGGCATGGTCAATACGCACTGCTGGCTTTGCCCCGCCTGTTTTTGCAGCTCACGACCCATGAGCAGGTTAAATTTCTGGTCTGTACCACCCAGCTCTACATCTGCTTTTAGTGCCACTGAATCATAGCCCTGTAGCAATGGATATAGGAATTCATGAATGGCAATCGCTTGATTACCTTTAAAACGCTTGGTGAAGTCATCACGCTCCAGCATACGTGCAACGGTATAACTAGCCGCCAATTTAAGCATGCCTGCGGCACCCAACTCATTAAGCCATTGGGAGTTAAAAACCACCTCGGTTTGCTCAGGCTTAAGAATCTTGAACACTTGTGCGGCATAAGATTTGGCATTCTCTTGCACCTGCTCTGCCGTGAGAGGCGGACGCGTTGTGCTTTTCCCGGTTGGGTCACCGATCATGCCAGTAAAATCACCAATCAAAAACAACACATGGTGACCAAGCTCCTGAAACTGACGCAGCTTATTAATAAGCACAGTGTGGCCTAAATGTAAGTCCGGTGCTGTTGGATCAAAACCCGCTTTAATTCTAAGCGGTTTACCTTTTTTAAGCTTCTCGACCAGTTCCGCCTCAATTAAAAGCTCATCCGCCCCTCGCTTAATCACAGTAAGCTGTTGGTTAATGTCAATATTCACGTCTTTTACATCCTTAAACTATAATATTTTTTACAGCTCATTTACTTGTTTTAATTAAGTTTTCTGTTAGTATTTGAGGCCGTATCAAATTTTCAAAAAGGTCAGCCCGTGGATATTAACGAGCTCAATCAAAACAATTCAACTCAATCTTCTATTTTAGCGCAAAACGCAGACAAAGCTGAACGTAAGCTTAAATTACGCTGGATTTTAGCAATATCATGTTTACCGTTATTTGGTATTTACGCAGCTTTCGGTATTGCGCCTCAAACTTTGACGGGCACCATTGCAACTGAATCTGTAATAGAAGAGATTGCTTTACCTAATACCAGTGAGTTTACAAACGCAAGCAGTAATATAGAACAGAATTTTTGGTATAAGGACTATGTACGTCGTGATGACACCTTGCAAAGCGTGTTATCGCGCCTAAATATCCGTAATCGAGATGCGCATGACTTCATCCGTAGCGACCAAACAGCCAGCGAAGTTGCTAAAGCTCTCATCCCCGGCAAGCAAATAGAAGCCGAGACAGACATCGATGGCAATTTAATTGCCTTTGAATACCAATTAAATGCCGACCAATTCATAACGATTAAGAAAACCGTCACTGGTTACGAAGCTGATAAATTAACGCGCCAACTTGAAGTGCGCCCAATATTAAAGTCAGCAGAAATTAAAAGCTCTTTATTTGGCGCAACAGATGACGCCAACATCCCCGACCATGTCGCTATTCAATTGGCTGATATATTTGAAAGCGAAATTGATTTCCATACAGACTTACGACGTGGCGACCACTTTAATGTAATTTACGAAGGCAGTTATAGCCAAGGCGAATTACTGAAAACCGGTGACGTGATAGCAGTTGAATTTGTTAATGATGGCAAAACTTACCGTGCGATAGGGTATCGCGATCATGACAACCAGATGCAATATTACACACCAGAAGGCAAAAGCCTGCACAAGTCATTTTTACGCTCACCATTAGAGTTCACTCGCGTAAGCTCTGGTTTTAATTTGGCACGCTTTCATCCTGTTTTACAACGGATAAGAGCACACAAAGGTGTAGATATGGCCGCGCCTACGGGAACCCGTGTTAAAGCTTCCGGCGATGCGGTGGTTGACTTTGTAGGGCGAAAAGGTGGCTACGGCAATGTAATAGTGCTTAAACATAACAATGGCGTAAGCACAGTATATGGCCATCTTTCACGTTTTGCCGCTGGGCTGCATCGCGGAGCAAAAGTCGCGCAAGGCGAAGTCGTCGGCTTTGTAGGCATGACAGGCACAGCAACTGGCCCACACTTGCATTATGAATTTTTGCTAAACGGCCAACACCGCGACCCGATGAAAGTTGCCTTGCCTAAAGCCAATTCAATTGAAGTAAACAACAAGCCTGAGTTTGATAGCATCAGCAATCAACTTACCGCACAACTTAGACTGCTAGGCGCAAGCAATATTGCGGCACTAGAGTAACGCCTTCACAAACGGCAAATATCACTATGGCTGGCGAGCTTTTCATCGGGTTGATGTCGGGCACCAGTCTGGATGGTGTCGATGCTGCACTTGTTGAGTTTAACGAAGGGCAGCATCCGCAGGTTTTAAATACCCACTTTGTAGCTTATCCTGCCGCATTACGTGCTGAAATTCTAGCGCTGCAACACCCTACTGATAATGAGCTGGAGTCAACAGCACTTATGGGCAATAAGCTGGCGAGACTATATGCTGATGCCGTCAACCAGATGCTCCATTCGGCAAAACTTTCACCCAGCACCATCGTTGCCATCGGCTGTCACGGCCAGACTATACGGCATCGCCCTGACTTAGGGTTTACGATGCAAATAGGCAACCCGGCTTTACTGGCAGAGCTTACTGGTATTACCGTGGTGGCAGATTTCAGGAGCCGGGATATTGCCGCAGGCGGACAAGGCGCACCATTAGTACCTGCTTTTCATAAAGCGCTTTTTTCTCACGATAAAGTCAATCGTGCTGTCATTAATATTGGCGGCATCGCGAACATTACCTACCTTGCACGTACGGGTGAAACATTTGGCTTTGACTCAGGTCCTGGCAACATGCTGCTCGATGCATGGATCAAGCAGCACTTGAATCTGGACTTTGATGCAGACGGCGCTTGGGCCGGCACTGGCAATGTAATTGATACGCTATTATCAACGATGCTGGCGGACCCTTACTTCTCATTAACACCCCCCAAGAGTACAGGCCGGGATTTATTCAACGACCAATGGCTGAACACCCACTTAATCAACAAAAACTATCCACCCCATGATGTAGCCCGCACCTTGGTTGCACTGACAGCGCACAGCATTCATGAGGCGCTGTCACAGCATTGCGGCGTTGTAGATGAAGTGTATTTATGTGGCGGTGGCGCAAAAAACAGTTTGTTAAAACGCCATCTGCAAGTACTGTTAGGTGACATAGCACTGACAATCACTGACGACCTGGGTATTGGCGTTGACTGGGCAGAAGCCGTTGCATTTGCATGGTTGGCGAAACAATGCTTGAATCAGCAAACCGCTAACCTGCCCGAAGTCACTGGCGCAAAGGGTGCACGCATACTAGGCGCAGTCTACCAAGTATAGAAAACACTAATCGTTCATCAGAACGCATCGATAAAGTATAATCGCTAAAAATGACAATCATTATTATAGAAATGCTATGAAACAAAAACCTACCAAAGTAACGCTTAATTTCGATAACGGGGCAGAGCCTATTGAATTACCAATACTTGCAGGTAGTTTAGGTAATGACGTGATTGATATTCGCGCTTTAGGCAAGCATGGCGTATTTACCTATGACCCAGGCTTTATGTCTACAGCCGCATGCAATTCCAACATCACATTTATCGATGGTGAAAAAGGCTTGCTCTATCATCGCGGTTATCCAATAGATCAGCTAGCGGAACACTGTGATTTTTTAGAGGTCGCCTATCTACTGATGCATGGCGAACTGCCAAAGGCAGCAGAAAAACAGCAATTTACCGACACTATTCGTGGCAGCAGCATGCTGCATGACCAGCTCAACAATATTTTCCGTGGCTTTAGGCGTGATGCACACCCAATGGCAGTCATGGTAGGCGTTGTAGGCTCGCTCTCAGCTTTTTACTTTGATTCCATGGATATTCGCGATGCAAAACATCGTGAATTATCTGCACATCGCCTGTTAGCCAAAGTACCGACCATTGCAGCATGGAGCTACAAATATAACCTGGGTCAACCATTTATGTATCCGCAAAATCACCTGAATTATGCGGAGAATTTCATGCACATGATGTTTGCAACACCATGTGAAAAATATGAACCCAATCCTATTTTAGCAAAAGCATTTGAACGTATTTTAATCTTGCACGCCGACCACGAACAGAATGCCTCTACTTCTACAGTACGCCTTGTAGGCTCTAGCGGCGCCAACCCGTTTGCCTGTATTTCTGCGGGTATTGCGTCGCTTTGGGGGCCTGCGCATGGCGGTGCTAATGAAGCAACGCTGAATATGCTGGAAGAAATAGGCGACATTTCACGCATCGGTGAATTTATTAATCGCGCTAAAGATAAAACCGATAGCTTCCGTTTGATGGGTTTTGGTCACCGCGTGTATCGCAACATGGACCCACGTGCCGCTATTATGCGCAAGACTTGCCATGAAGTCCTGAATGAACTGGGCCTGAATGATGATCCAATGTTTAAACTCGCAATGGAACTTGAAAAAATCGCGCTGGAAGATGAGTATTTCGTCTCACGCAAACTCTATCCTAATGTAGATTTTTATTCTGGCATTGTGATGCGTGCCATGGGTATTCCCAACAGCATGTTTACGGCTATCTTTGCCATGGCACGGACGGCTGGCTGGATTGCACAATGGTCTGAAATGCATTCAGACCCCGAAGCTAAAATCGGACGCCCTCGTCAACTTTACACTGGTGAAATAAGACGTGAGTTTGTGCCAACAGAGAAACGTTAATTAAATTTAGTGACTTTCCATGTAACACCCACAAAAAAGCCAAGCAGGAACTGCTTGGCTTTTTAAATACTTACGAGCTAGATACTCTGCCTTAAATTACACCTAACTAAATTACACTGAGAATGATGAGCCACAACCACAAGTAGTTTGTGCGTTCGGGTTACGAATCACAAATTGTGAGCCTTGCAAACTATCTTGATAATCAATTTCTGCACCCATCAGATATTGTAAACTCATTGGATCAATCAATAAAGTTACCGTATCTTTTTGTACTTGCGTATCGTCATCATTCACTTCTTCTTCAAAAGTGAACCCATATTGAAAACCAGAACAACCGCCACCGCTTACAAATACGCGCAATTTAAGATCTGGTGAACCTTCTTCTTCAATCAGCTCTTTAACTTTTCTAGCTGCATTATCAGTAAAAACCAAAGGTGAAGGTATGTCTACTGCTTGTTCCTGTATGTCTGTAACTGTGCTCATGTTGTACTCCTAAATTTTTCAATAAAATCATTATGCTACTGTAGGCTAACGTAATCAACCCTAGTGATTTTCGGCGCTTTAAGCTTGCTCCGTATGGTCGCCTAAATATACCAGCTTACCTTCAATCACCGCACCAGTATGCATTTCAAGCGAGTTGTAATACACATCACCTGTAATACGTGCCTTGGTTTGTAATTCAATAAATTGACTTGCCTTAACAGGACCAGTCACTGAGCCGTTAATAACAACTTTTGAAGCAGTAATTGCACCCTCGATACGTCCATGCTCACTTAGTATTAGTGTACTTGGTTTATCATTTGGTTCAGTAATAGCACCAAGTACCGTACCATCTATACGCAAACCGCCCGAGAAATGAATATTTCCTTCAACGCGCGTATCCACGCCAATCAGGGTATCAATACTATTTTGGACTCTATTACTTTTCTTAAAAAACACTTCGATTCCTTTCACCTTAGCGATTTGCCTATCTATTGCATTCAATTAAGCAAAACTATTTTGGTTACCGCTTGCCATTCAGCATATTCTTATAAAAAACCAAATCTTCTTTTATATGTATATTTTCATCCTGCACACTATTCAGTTCTTTTGTCAGATTGCTTTGTGCTGCCTGCTCGATTTGCAATTGACGCTCGACTTGAATAATCTTGGTATGCAAGGTTTGATTTTCAAGTGTAGCTTGCCGAAGCTTCTCATGAATATTTTCGCCACCGGTAAGGTGCCAATATGCGAATGAATACCCTAACACCACATATAGCGCAGTAATACTCCATTGAAAGTACCATGGGCGTTTGGAACGTACAGCAACCTGTTTTGCAGTTAACCCAAAATGCCTTCTGATACGTCTTCTAACAGGTTTCATTCAATAGCGTTCCGCTTTGAAATTGTGCCGCTACGGCAATAGCGGCACAACTTCCAATCCTGTGGTTTCAGGCAAATTAAACATAATATTCATATTCTGCACAGCCTGGCCTGCAGCCCCTTTTACTAGATTATCCTGCACAACCAATAGCGTTAGATAGCCTGCTTGCTCCTGTTTGTGTAAAGCAATGCGAATTTGGTTTGATCCTCGTACCGAGCGCGTCTCCGGCAAGCTACCTGCCGGCATCACATCCACAAAACGCTCATGCTGATAACGTTGCTCGTACAAACCTTGCAAATCGACTGCTTTCGCTTTCTCAGACAGTTTAACGTAAATGGTGGACAGCATGCCACGAATCATAGGGATTAAATGTGGCACAAAAATAAACTGCAGATCAGCACCAGCTAATTGTGTAAGTTGCGCATGAATTTCCGGATGGTGGCGGTGCCCTGCTACGCCGTAAGCTTTCATACTATCACTGGATTCAGCGAATAATGTTGCGACTTCAGCTTTTCTACCTGCTCCAGAAACCCCGGATTTGGAATCGGCAATAATCGGAGCAGTGAAATCAATAAGCCCTTGTTCCAGCAGCGGGGCTAATCCCAACAACACTGTTGTTGGATAGCAGCCTGGATTTCCTATTACCTGCGCTGATTTGATTTGTTCCCGATAAAGTTCTGGAATGCCATAAACCGCTTCACGCAAAATGTCCGGGCAGCTGTGCAGCATTTTGTACCACTTTTCGAATACTGCCGTGTCCTGCAAGCGGAAATCAGCTGCAAGATCAATAACCTTCACGTTGGCATCTAACAAAGCCTGTGCTTGGCTCATAGCAACACCATGTGGCGTTGCAAAAAACACCACATCACAATCAGTCAGATTTGAACTGGCCGGATCAGTAAAAACCAAATCAATATAACCACGCAGGCTGGGAAACATGTCTGCAACCGGCATACCGGCCTCGCCACGTGAGGTAATTGCCGTTAACTCTGCATACGGATGTATCGCTAACAGACGCAACAGTTCAACACCGGTATAGCCAGTGCCTCCCACAATGCCAATTTTTATTTTTTTACTCGCCATATTGTCTGTGAATAAATGTCATTAACTGATTATAAGCCCACTATCTTTTTCAACCAATAAAAAAGGCCGCCACAGCGACCTTTTTCAAACCTAACCGCCAAATAGCGTTTAAAGCATTAGCGTTTAGAGAATTGTTTACGACGACGCGCTTTACGTAAACCAACTTTTTTACGTTCAACTTCACGTGCATCACGTGTTACGAAGCCTGCATGTGACAATGCGCTTTTCAATGCTGCATCATAGTCGATCAAAGCACGTGTGATACCGTGACGAACTGCACCAGCTTGACCAGACTCACCGCCGCCAATCACGTTAACCATGATGTCAAAGCTAGCCGTGTTGTTAGTTAACTCTAAAGGTTGACGCAAAATCATACGTGAGGTCACACGTGAGAAATACTCATCAACGGGCTTGTCATTAACAATGATGTTGCCTTTACCTGATTTTAAGAACACGCGCGCTACTGAGCTTTTGCGGCGACCTGTACCATAATTGTATTTACCGATCATTTTTTATCCTTAGATGGTCAATGGTTGCGGCTGTTGCGCCGCATGGTCATGCTCACTACCAGCATAAACCTTCATTTTTTTGATCATTGCATAACCTAAAGGACCTTTAGGCAACATGCCTTTAACTGCTTTTTCCAATGCGCGACCTGGGAAACGATCTTGCATTTTTGAGAATGTTGTTGTGCTGATACCACCTGGATAACCAGAGTGGCTATGGTAAAGCTTACCTTCTGCTTTATTACCAGTTACTTTTAATTTGTCTGCATTAATCACGACAATATAATCACCAGTATCAACGTGAGGCGTATAAATGGTTTTATGTTTGCCGCGTAAACGGTGTGCAACTGCGCTAGCCAAGCGGCCTAGCACCAGGTCTGTGGCATCAACCACAAACCAGTCGCGCTTCACTTCATGTGATTTTGCTGAAAAGGTTTTCATCGTGTTACCAATACTATGAGCTAAAAAATTAAGAGGCGGATTTTATGCCAAAGCAATACGTTCTGTCAAACACAATTACGTTGCTTATGGAATATTTTACTAATTTTATCAGTGCCAATACACAAAACATCCAAGCATTAGCTGCCATTCTTTAAATTACATCGACTATTAAGCGTAAGTAATCCATATTTAGGCTTGCTGTTGGCACAAATTATGCTGTCATTCATGCTACAGTGGTTAAAATTAATACTATTATTTAATCAAAATCCCATGTTTCTGATAATAGCACACCAAAAGCATTTTCGGCCAAAATCGTCCCTAACAATTTGAAAATAAACATAATTTGAGATTCTCTTTACTCCTGTTATTTGCCTATTGCAATCTAAGCCTAGCGCTTGGAATAGGCGATGTTGCGCTTAAGTCGCATTTAGGTGAGTCGTTAGTTGCCAAAATTAATGTCACTGACGTTGAGAAATCGCCAGATACGAGCTGCTTTTCAGTAACCGACAGCGGCGATGCTCCTGCATTCAAAAAAGCTTTTGTCTCACTTAGCCCTACTAATAACGGTTTTCAACTTATTATCAATACTCGTGACATTATTACCGAGCCTATTATCAATCTTCATGTGACTTACCACTGCGACCCATATTTTTCTCGCGATTATGTACTACTAATTGACCCTGCACCGCAAAGTGATGAAGAAACCAGCCCTGATAGCTCAATACCTGCCGACAACTCAGCTATAAACAAAATAAAACCAACCTCCCCAACCAGCAATCAAGCTAAAGCTGGGCAAGATGCTGGCTTATCCAATGATGCTGCCAAAGAAAATGCTTCCAGGAAAAAGAAAATCAGGGGAAAAGCGGTTACGTCGTCAAGTATTGATGAAAAATTAATAGAAGCTTATACCGGCAAGCGGCAAGCAACTATAAAACCGGCAACTAAACCTCTTGCTGAAAATAAAAATCTTGTAAATAAAACCGTGATTGAAGCAAGCAACGACAGACCATATCTTACTATTTCTGGTGGCGACCTAAAATCCAATGAAAAGGCGTCGCTTCCTAAGTTAGCTTTAAGGCTAGAAACACAAATTGATTTTTCCAGGGTAGAGTCAACCCCACTAAATACAACTGATGTTATGGATGAAGTAACGGTAATGGCTAACCGTTTAGCGCATTTAGAAAAGCAAATTGTCAGCCTGCAAAGTAAAAATACACAACTGCAAAGCGATGCTGAACAAGCTAAGAAGCAGTTATTAGAGCAAAAGCCTCTCTGGCGGCAATACCTGCGGATTGCTATCAGTCTAGTTGCCTTTTTAGCATTTGCTGAATGGCTGCGTCGTAAGCTAGCACGTGACCGCTTGAATAAAGAACAAGATCGCTGGTTTGAAACCGGGGATGTAGCTGTAATACCAGACGACTCGACCATAATATCCACAAATAATCCTGATAAAAATGTGACTGCCGCAAAAAATTCTATTTTTGATGATTCATTTTTTGATGATTCTATTTATAGTCATTCAGCTGGCCTTGACTCCCTAATTGCCAATACCTCATCAATGACTGATGAAAACAGCGATAACCATGAAGACATCCTGGAGAGTGCAGATGTTTTTATTGAACATGGGCGCCCTGGCTTAGCTATTCAACTGTTGCAGAACCACCTTGGTGATTATCCTTCTGATTCGCCAAAAGTTTGGCTCAAACTGCTGAGTCTACTAGCATCTGACGGTTCTGAAGCTGAATATGAGCAGGCAATGAATGAATGTAGCCAGCACTACAACATCAAAATGCCAAGTTTTGCGGAAGCCAAGAAGCCGGATTCCTCCTCCATTGAAGACTTTTCAAACATCGTTACTCGATTAGAAGGTGCCTGGGGTTCACCCATTGCGGTTGGATTTTTAAATGATTTAATCTATAACCAGCAATCGCAGCCGATAGAGGGTTTTGGGCGTGAAACATTTGAAGACTTGTTCTTACTAAAACAAATAGCCGAGCGACTAAGTGCCAGTTCATCTAAAGAACGAGATGAATTCTACCAGCCCGAGGTTATTAAGCCATCTTTGGACAACCTGGCATTCAATGAAGCCACCTTCGGTGATAACGACCCGACAGATGATACAAAAGTATCTAATGATGCTAACCAGATTAGCAAGGACTTGGAAGCTGAAAAGATTAACTTGGAAGTTAGAAAGATTAAAAAGGACAGCCAGATAACTGCTAATAAATTCAAAGCAAGTATCGAGAACTCTCCATTCCAAACCTTGCCGTCATACGAAGTCGGTATGCTATCAGGCTTTGATGACACACCCGATGTGGGCGATGCCAAGAAAAATGCGAGTACATTGCAAAACAAGAGTTCAACGCAAGATGAAAGCGAAATGCAAAGCAATATCGAACCTCAATCCAACACCTCGATAATCTCAGAAAAAGATAATGCTTTGTTAGAAATTGAGCCCTCCCCGCAAGCTGCTGAAATAGATTTTTCGCAACATATGCAGGAGATAGAGCGCATGCAAGGGTTGGAAATTGAATCTTCACAAGACACAACGACACCCGCGACTGCCAATAAAAATCAAGAGCAGAAAAATGAAAAAGAATCTAATCTGATTGAATGGGATTTACCCAATATAAAATAAGGCATCAAGATAGGCTTTACCACGAATGCAAGCCATAGATACTAACCAGATAATGTGCGGCCACACCAGCAAATACCGACAGTCCAAACCAGTTGTTGCCCAAAAAGGCTTTAAAGCAGTTTTTTCTGTCGCGTGCTTTTATTAAGAAGTAGTGGTGAACAGCAACGCCGGCAGCCGCTAGCAGCCCCGTGTAGTATACAGCCCCCATCGACAGCAGATAGCCTGCGATTACTAGTAGCAGCAAAGTGATTGCATAGCTCAGCATCACCGCAGCGACGTCAAAGCGACCAAAAGTAATAGCAGACGATTTGATGCCAATTTTCAGATCATCTTCACGGTCCACCATTGCGTACTCAGTGTCATAAGCAATAGCCCAAAACACATTCGCCAATAACAAAATCCATGCAACTTTAGGGACGTCGTTGTTGATTGCAGCAAAAGCCATGGGAATGCCAAAACCAAAAGCAATTCCCAGATATGCCTGCGGCATTGCAAAAAAACGTTTGGTTAATGGATAGGTAACTGCTAGAAATAATGCCAGAACCGATAATTTGACAGTCAGGATATTCAGCAGATTCACCAACCCGAAAGCCACAAAACTTAAAACAGCTGCTAATAGATATGCCTCTTTTTTACTCACTTCACTATTAGGCAAGGGACGATATTGCGTACGCTCAACCAAGCCATCAAACTGATGATCGGCAATATCGTTCATGACGCAGCCTGCACTACGCATTAGCACCGTACCTGTGACAAATATCAGTACGATGATCCAATCCGGCTTGCCATGACCCGCGATCAGCAATGCCCATAAAGTAGGCCACAGCAACAGCAAAATACCAATTGGCTTATCCAAGCGCATTAAACGTTCATAAATATCTATTTTTTTGCTTATTTCTGTTATGTTCATTGCGTTAATTCAGATTCTAAAATCTTGATATTAATATCAAACGGTAGCAACCAGATGTGGTAAAAAAACCTCTGTGACCATAATGTTAGCGCAGTTCAAGTTAAATACTGAGCGTCGTGCCCATAAAAAAGCAGGTTTATCTATCAGTCCGTTTACTGCACTCTGATATAACGCATGATTTGGTGACAATTTTTTGTAACTTAGCGGCGTACGTTTCACTTCGAGGTTTGCAAATAAAGTTGCACCTAGCGGCTTGTTACCTAGCTTGCCCAGCCCGCGCCACTCTCCCCGCAAACTGTTGCGCGGCAAAACACTATGCGCAAATACTACCGGCTGGCCATTACCAATTAAAAACACCTCGCGTATCAGCGCGGCATCATTCGCAGTCATATGCAATAAACCAGCCTCATCAAGAGTAGGTTTTGCATATTTAACAATCAGCGGCTTAACAGAAAAATGCTGATAACGTTGCTGAAGCCTCGCAGTGAGTGAGCCTTTTTCTATCAGCCATGTACGATACAGATGACTTAGCATCGGCTTTTCAAGCCAATGATAGCGAGTGTGCGAGGGTGTTTTATTAATTTTCACAGCGTGAATTATCGCACAGCGTCACTGTTTTCACAGTAAAGCCCGCAGGGTTTACTGTATGCATTACTACTCATATTTTTTCGGCTCATGAATGTTCAGTTGCAAATACCCTTAAACTTTTGCCAACTCACCTGCACTACTCATCCACCGATCCAAATGCTTTTCTACTTCTGCTGGATATTGCTTTAATAAATTATCTGCCATATTTTTTGCTGCCTCCAGCAAATCTACATCACGCTCCAGATCGGCAATTTTCAGCATAGGCACCCCACTTTGACGCACACCTAACAGCTCGCCTGGGCCACGTATATGAAGGTCTGCCTGTGCAATGGCAAAGCCGTCACTGCTTTCATAAATCACCTTGAGGCGCGCACGTGCAGTTTCTGAAAGCTTATTTTGGTAAAGCAG
>Ga0105104_10002459_pt1 | contig 13542 bp, 14 predicted proteins | sample PPLLaktember2015_3_FD_87034 | JGI IMG/M metagenome (GOLD analysis project Ga0105104, IMG submission 87034) | Freshwater sediment microbial communities from Prairie Pothole Lake near Jamestown, North Dakota, USA - PPLs Lake P7 Core (6) Depth... | ecosystem: Environmental > Aquatic > Freshwater >...
TGAAAATGTCGGAGACAACCGCCATCTGACTTTTTTTGAAATGTTGGGTAACTGGTCGCTCGGCGACTATTTTAAAAAAGAAGCGATTGAATGGAGTTGGGAATTTTTGACAGATAAAAAGTGGCTCGGCCTTTCTCCCGAAAGAATTTACGTGACAGTTTTTGCCGGAAACGAAAATTCTCCTGTTGATGAAGAATCAATCAAGGCGTGGAAAGAACAATTTGAAAAAGCGGAAATAAGTTCCGGCGTCTGCGCCGAGGGAGAAAAAGCAAAAAGAGATTCCAGGATTTTCCTTCTGGGAACAGATGATAATTGGTGGGGGCCGGCAGGAGTAACCGGTCCATGCGGACCGTGTTCGGAAATGTTTTACGATACCCGTCCCGGAGCAGAGTTATCGGGTACGCATCCCGAAATGGTAAATAGTTTCCGGCTTATGGAAATATGGAACGACGTATTTATGGAATTCAACAAAATGGCCGACGGAAAATTTGAAAAGCTTGCCAAACAAAACGTAGACACAGGGATGGGAATCGAAAGGACTGTCACAGTATTAAACGGAGTGCTAACCGTTTTTGAAACTGACGCATTCAAACCTCTTATTTCAAAAATAGAAAGTTTGTCGGGCAAAAAATATGAAGGAGAAAATATAAAGGCAATGAGAATCATTGCTGACCATTTGAAGGCTTCCGTTTTCATTTTAGGAGATGAGAAAGGAATTGTTCCTTCTAATACCGGACAGGGTTATGTTTTGAGAAAACTCATCAGAAGAGCAGTTAGATTCGGAAGAAAATTAGGTCTTAAATCATTTACAAGAGACGTTGCTGAAATAGTTATTGAGATGTATAAAGATATTTATTCCGAAATTCTAAAAAGTCGAGATTTCATTATGGACAACTTAGAAAAAGAGGAACAAAAAATTGAAAAAGTATACACAAAATTAGACAGACTTCTTGATTTTCTACAAAAGAAACATGAGAATCGTAAAAAACATCTTATAGGTTCTGGTCCTAAAGTTAAAGTTATCTCTGTAGACGACCTTCTACATTACGAAGAATTAACCGCAAAAGATGTGTTCGATTTCTATACAGAAGAGGGAGTAGATATTGAAACGGTTTTAGAATATGTAGAAAAATATTATCCGAATATGCCAATCGAAAAAAACATCGGGTCAAAATTCGATGAATTGTTTTTAAGACACCAAGAGCTATCGCGCACCGCTTCGGCGGGAATGTTCAAGGGAGGACTTTCAGACGCAGGAGAGGAGACTAAAAAATTGCACACGGCTACGCATCTATTAAGAAGAGCAGTGGAAGAAGTGCTGAGCAAGCCTGTTATGCAAAAGGGGAGCAACATCACTGCTGAAAGACTCAGGTTTGATTTCAATCATGATGCCAAAATGGCAGATGAAGAAAAAGAGAAAGTTGAAGAACTGGTAAATAAAAAAATTTCTGAAAAGTTGCCGGTAAATAAAATCATAATGAAAAAAGAAGAGGCAGAAAAAACCGGAGCCGTTCATGCTTTTGGCGATAAATACGGAGACGAAGTCAGCCTATATTATATAGGAGAGTCTCTCGAGAAAGCTTGGTCAAAAGAATTTTGCGGCGGACCTCATGTCTCCAACACAAGCGAACTGGGTAAATTTAAAATTATCAAAGAAGAAGCAGTCTCCGCGGGTGTAAGAAGGATAAAAGCAGTTCTGGAATAAAAACAAAACCCAATAAAAAGAGAAGGCCGGCGCGCTTGCATGCCGGCCTTTTGAATCAGTCCGTCTCTATCCCAATGGGAGGATGTTTGATTTTCTGTTGTGGCAGCTTTTTAACTCTTCCAGCAACAGTGCATTGTGTCCGTGAATCAGCCGGTACATACCGTCAAATTTCACGAATCGAAAACCAGCGTTTAAAAGCGCCTGAGGAGTCAAACCATAAGGCGAAAGGAGTTCCGACTTTTCGACACGGCAACCTTCAATGATTTTTTTGTAATCACTGATGCTCCCAGCCCAGAAACCACTTAACCAACCCCCTTTCGCATCTTGCTGGTTAGGGCCCGCATCGGTAAAAAAGGCTGTGAACTTGGGGGCTGGTTTCCCTTGGAGAAAAGAACTCTCGTGGGAATAATTCATGGGATGACCATCCGCCAATTCAAACCTTTCTTTCATCTGCCACCAAAGCTGATAGTCTTTCTCGGCGCACAACATCGTATAGCCGTTGTGCGTCCAGGTCCTGACCACCGGTTTGGGTTTGATGCGCTGTGGCAACCCGTCTTCTCTCCATCTAATACCCAGCAGAAAGCAAGAGAGACTCAGAGTACAAAGCACTATGATAAAACCGGTGAAGATTGGGTTTTTGTCTGGATTGTATTTCGCCCATGATGCGTAGAGAGTACAGACGCACATGATTAGAACGAATACAAATCCCAAACCAAAAACCAGTAAAAAACGATTCTTGCCCATCGTCCTTCTCCTTTTTCCGGCCTTCCATTTCCCCGTGGGGTAGTTGGTAAGGACTTATGGATGACAGAGAACTTCTGATTCTTTTTATACCACAACTAGTACATTTAATCCAATACACACATTATCTACGACCATGAGTCATTTGTATACATATATTTTTGTTTTCCCCCATATTAATGTAAAGGAGGAGTTGGAGTAGGTTAGAAAAAAATAAATGTGACGCGAAGTTTTTTCCACAACCTTGTGGTATATAAAGAAATAAAGGTTTATAATATAAATATGCCAAGAATTCAATTTAGCGATGTCGTACCTCCAGATAAGAGAAGTATAAGAAATATTCCTATTCCCAATAGCGGCAAAAGGAAAATACCGGTTGTTATAAAACCGGGAAAAATCAGTTCTAGCAGAAAAAAAGAGCCGGAGGATGTATCTGACGAAAGAGAGAAAATGATTAATAATTCGGTTTACGAGAATTATTATCCAAAAGATGAGAAATCGGAACAAGAATCTTCCGGTTCCGATAAACCGCCGTACTCCGGCAGACAATCAAAAAAGAAGCATTGGATTTTCGGAATCGCAGTAATCATTTTAATTGCAGCTTTTATAATAGGCATGATGACTGTTTTTGCTTCTGCAACCATCAGCATCACGCCTAAAAGCCAGGATGTGGATTTGGATATGAAAATAACAGGCACGACCGGAAAGGAAGAGAATACTGTGAGGTACGAAATTATAAAACTTTTAGAATCAAAAACTGTTTCTGTCCCGGCAACCGGCGAGGAAGCAGTAGAATTGAAAGCTTCAGGCAAGATAGTAATTTACAATAATTTTTCAAATGAGCCGCAAAGGCTCATTGTCCGCACCCGATTCGAAAGCCCGGAAGGTTTGATTTTTAGAATTCCTGAATCAGTAGTCGTACCGGGGAAAACACTCAAAGATGGTGTGGAAACAGCAGGAAGTATAGAAGTTGAGGTTTTTGCCGATGAAGCCGGAGAAAAATATAATATAAAAAAATCCGATTTCACCATCCCCGGATTTAAAACTGATGCGACCCGCTATAAAAATATTTATGCAAGGTCTTCCACAAACATGACTGGGGGTTTCGTAGGAAAAATGAAAAAAGTAGCTGAAGCTGATAAGAAAACCGCTTTAGAAAACATTGAGTCTGAATCTGAAAGCAACCTTCAAAAGGACCTGGCATCAAAAGTACCTGCAGAACTGACTTTATTATCAGGTTCAATAATTTATAAATCCAAAGAGCTGCCTCAGAAAGACGAAGGTTCGTCCGCCCTCATAGGAAAAGAAGTTACTGCTTACGCTATTATGTTAAATAAGCAAGACTTGTCCGATGAAATTACAAAGGAATATATCTCTAAGTTAGAGCCATGGAGCAACATTCAGCCTGTAATTAAAGATTTTTCTCTTTTAAAAGTTGCAAGCAAACCTGATAATTTGGAGACCAGCGAAAAAATAACCTTACAAATTAATGGTAAAAGTAGAGTTTGGGCAAATATAGATACAAATGCCATAAATCAAAGGCTCATAGGAATCCCTAAAAAAGATGCGGCTAAACTTCTGAATGAATTTCCCGGTATTTCAGCTATAACAACAATAGTAAGGCCTGTATGGAAACAGTCTTTTCCTGATGATTCCTCAAAAATACACGTTCAAATAACCCCTAATGAGTAGACTTGACACTGATATGAGTTATATGCTAACCTCTCTCCATTGTTGTTTCATTTAAATGTCAGATAAAGAAAGGCTGGAAACAAAAATTGGTGTAGTAACGGAAGCGCTTCCGAATGCGTTTTTCCGTGTCAAATTACCAGAAGAAGAGTTGTTGGCATATTTATCGGGTAAGATGAGACTTAACAGAATCAAAGTCCTCATTGGGGACTCTGTTGAAGTTGTGCTTGACCCTTATGGGGGCAAGGGGAGGATAGTCCGTCGGCTTGATAACAGGCGAGCAATCTAGCGGGGAAGATGAATCCCGTTAGAGACCACGGAAATTATAAGAGGTAGTAATCAAGTTATAAGTTAATTGAAACAAGAAATTGCAGTATTAAATAATGTAATTTCCTGTCTCTAACGGGATGAAAGTAAAAGCTTCAATAAAGAAAATGTGTCCCAAATGTAAGTTAGTTCGCCGAAAAGGCGTTTTGTTTGTCGTCTGTACGGGAAATCCAAAACATAAACAGAGACAAGGGTAATTGAATATTTGGAAAGTAAAATTTTTTAAAATAAAAATGCGTATATTAGGAATTACAATACCGGATAAAAAAAGACTTGAAATCGGATTAACGACTCTTTTTGGAGTTGGCCGTTCGCGAGCCCAGCAAATTTTAGACAAAGCAAAAGTGGACTGGGGCACCAAAGCGGAAGAGTTAAGCGCTGAAAAAGAAAATGAGATAAGAAAGATAATCGAGAGCTTAAAGATAGAAGGAGACATGAAGCGAGAAATTTCCGCAAATATAAAAAGACTTAAAGATATAAAATGCTACAGAGGAGTAAGACACACCCGGGTCTTACCTGTGAGAGGCCAGAGAACCAAAACCAATTCCCGAACTCGCCGAGGCAATACCAGAAAAACAGTTGGCACAGGAAGAAGAGCGGTAGAAAAGAAATAAAATAAATTTATGGGCAAAAAAAGAATTGTAAAAACAGCTTCAGAGCAGGAATCGGAATCCCGAACAAAAACGGCAGAGAAAGAAGATTTAAAAACCACTGATGCGACAGCGGAGGTTTCGGAGTCTTTAAGCAAGAAAAGAGTAGAAGCTGGAGTTCTTTATGTCAGGTCAACATACAATAATACCGAACTGGTACTGACTGATAAGAAAGGAAACGTAGTGGCTGTTTCCTCCAGCGGTAAGTTAGGATTTAAAGGAGCAAAGAAGGGCACCCCGTTTGCCGCTGCAAAAGTTGGCGAGACATTGGGTATCAAAGCACAGGCCTTGGGTATGAAAGAAATCAGCGTAGTGGTAAAAGGTGTCGGTTCAGGCAGGGAATCCGGGATAAGAGGTTTTATATCAAAAGGCATAAATCTGACTTCAATAAAGGATGCTACGCCTGTTCCTTATAACGGCCCGAAACCAAAGAAACCAAGAAGGGTTTAATTTTACAAATTTATGAAAATAGGACCAAAATATAAAATAGCCCGCAGATTGAAATCTCCCATTTTTGAGAAAACTCAGACTCAAAAATATAACCTGAGAGAAGAGCGCAAAAATAAGAAAAAATCTTTCAATAAACCTAAGACTGATTTTGGCATTCAATTGAATGAAAAACAAAAGGCGAGAATGTTTTATTGCGTCACCGAAAAACAATTTGCAAAATATGTCAGCCAAGCTTTGGCAAAAAAGACCAGCTCGCCGACTGTAAATCTTTTAAAATCTCTCGAACACCGACTTGATAATGTGATTTGGAGAGCCGGCATTTTACCGACACATTTGGCTGCCAGGCAAGCCGTTTCTCATGGCCACTTTCTGGTAAACAATAAAAAAGTATATGTTCCTTCTTTTTCAGTCACTGCGGGCGATAAAATAACAATCCGAGAAGGAAGCAAAGGAAGCAAATTATTCAGCGAGATGGAAAACAAGATAATGGAAGTAAAAGCTCCCGACTGGATGAGTTGGGATGATAACAAAAAAGAACTTGCCATAAAGGAAGGGAATTTTGCCGAAAAGGTGGATTTATTGTTTGACCTCGGTCAAGTAGTTGAATATTATCAAAGATAATATATGAAGTATTTTGCTTAATTTTAATTTTTAATATTATAACCATGGATAATTTTGATAAAACAATTATATTGCCTTCTAAGCCAAAAATCGTTTTGGAAGAAGACAACAAGGGTATTTATGAGATAGACGGATTTTATCCTGGCTATGGATTTACCATAGGCAACAGCCTTCGCCGCATCATTTTATCGTCTCTTCCCGGCGCCGCCATAACTTCAGTAAAGATAGAAGGCATAGAGCATGAATTTTCTTCCATAAAAGGCGTTAAAGAAGATGTGGTAATGATAATGCTAAATATAAAGAGGATTAGAATCAAAATGCTCACCAATGAACCTCAAGTTCTGACAATAAAAGCAAAAGGAGCAAAAACCATCACTGCCGGCGATATTGAGGTTCCGGGACAGGTAGAGATTATAAATCCGGAACTTGTTATAGCCACACTTACCGATAAAGATTCGGAGTTGAATATAGAGATGACCGTGGAAAAAGGACTGGGCTTTGTCAGCCGAGAGATGCTAGGGAAGAACAAAGTTGATATTGGCACCGTTCTTTTGGACGCTAACTTCACCCCAATAAGAAGAGTAAATTACGAGGTTGAGAATATGAGAGTCGGAGACCGAACAGATTTTAATCGTCTGAGATTATCTATTGAAACAGACGGAAGTATTTCTCCCAAAGAATCCCTTGAAAAATCCATAAATATAATGATTGAACAATTAAAAGCCATTATCGGTTTTGAGGAAAAGGAAGAAGCTTTAGAAAAAGACCTTTCAGCTACCCAATCTGAAGCCTCCGCTGAAAATCGCGAGGCCAGCGCTCAAAAGATGGACCCGGAATTTCTAAAAACCCGCATCGAAAATCTGAATCTTTCAGCCAGAACACTCAACGCTCTTTCAAGTGCTAATATCAGAACGATAGGAGGGCTCGCAAGAAAGAAAGAGAAAGATATTCTAGAGGTAGAAGGGCTTGGAGCCAAGGGCGTAGCTGAAATTAAGAGAGTTTTGGGCGAACATGGTATCACATTAAAATAGCTTATAACCATGACAAATAACTATAACCAAAAACTGAAAATCCGAGTTAATTGTCATAAGTTATTTGTTAAAAGTTAATTATGCGTCATCATAATCAAAACAGAAAATTTGGGAGAGTCCGCAAAGTTAGAAAGGCTTTGATAAATTCCCTTGCCCGGTCTTTGGTTTTGCACGAAAAAATGGAAACCACGGAGCCAAAAGCCAAGGAGCTCAGACCGTTCGTTGAAAAACTCATAACAAAGGGCAAACAGAAAGATATCGCTTCAAGAAGGACAATAAGTGCAAGCGTGGGGCCGAAAGCTGCGAAAATATTAATGGAAACGCTATCCAAAAAGTATGCGGACCGCAAGGGAGGATTTACCAGAATAACGAAATCAAAGAGAAGGCTTTCGGACGGAAGCAAGATGGCAATAATAGAATTTGTATAATACGAATACTATGGAATATAAAATAGATGCACAAAATAAAAAATTAGGCAGACTCGCTAGCGAAGCGGCAGTTATACTCATGGGCAAGAATCGCGCTGATTTTGTCAGAAACAGCATTCCGGATGTGAAAGTAAAGATATCCAATGCATCAAAAATCTTTGTCACTCATAAAAAAATGAATGATAAGACATATAAAAATTATTCAGGATATCCTGGAGGATTGCGAGAAAGAACCATGAGCAAAGTAGTTTCCGATAAAGGAATGAAGGAAGTCTTGAGGATAGCTATAAAAGGCATGCTGCCCAAAAATAAATTAAGAGACAGAATGATGAAAAATTTAATAATACAAGAATAAAATGCCAACAACCAAAGAAAAAACAGCCGCTGCGTCAAAATCTGAATCCAAACCAAAGAGCCATGAAGCCGAAAGATATATTGAAGCGGTAGGGCGAAGAAAAACAGCCATTGCCAGAGTGCGTCTTACTCCCGCTTCAAAAAATACTTTTAAAGTAAACGACCGCGACTTGGCTTCATATTTTCCTACGGAAGAACTTCGCAAAATAGTGGAAGAGGCGGTAAACAAAGTTAAAGCAGGCACTTTTAATATTTCCGTACATGTAAAAGGCGGAGGCATACACTCGCAAGCGGAAGCTCTGCGGCATGGAGTAGCTAGAGCTCTAGTCAAACATGACGAATCAACCAAATCAAAACTTAAAGTTGCAGGATTTTTGAAACGAGACCCTCGTTCCAAAGAACGACGCAAATTCGGCCTCAAAAAAGCCCGCAAAGCTCCACAGTGGTCAAAACGATAGTAACGATTGTAGTATTTTTCAGGTCATTTTAATATATTTTTGTAAATATTGACAAATAGAACCACCTGGTATATAATATACACAGGGTATATTTAGGTATTCGCGCTGAGTACAAACAGAGGAGGGTCTATGAACGTTATTGCTGAAGTAGGGCTATTTGAAGGGCTTTTTTGGCAGGAGATTCAAGAGGAATCCGCAAATATTCTTGCCAGACAGTACGAACTCGTCAGCCAATACGGAGGCCTGCCGCAGATTCGCGGAGTAGACTCCGAAACGTACCTGCGTATCGCCGGGCGTCGGCGCAGCGTTCTGGACTTGCAGATTGGCGACCGATGCAACCTGCGTTGCCAATACTGCTTCACAGCAGCCGGCGGCGAGGTAAACAAACTCGCCACGGAGTACTTGGAGCGAACAGGCCGGGAAGCACCGCTTCTTGGACCAGCTGATCATGCATCAATCCTTGCGAAAGCAAGGAGTGCAGGTGTACGGAACCTTATCATTTCCAGCGAAGGAGAGAGTATGCTCTACAAAGAGCACCTTCTCAACATCCTGGAAAACGCCGCCGGTCTGGGGTTCACGAGTGTGATGTTCACCAACGGAACGCGGATTGACTCGAAGATGGCACATCTCCTGAAAGGGAAAGTGTCCATCATCGGGAAAATCAATTCGATGAATCCTGTCCGGAACGACGTAATCGCCGGCCGCCAGAAGTACACGTATGCGATGGTAAACGGCGCGCAAGTGCCCGATTACATCGTCCGGCTCTTCGAAGCGGGGTATACCGGCAAGGACCTGGCACTCAACATGGTGGTCAACCGGCAGAACATGAAAGAGTTGCCTGAGTTCTGGTTCTGGGCGAGAGAGACGGCAACAGGAGTAACGCCGATGGGCGAGTTCCTGGAACTCACGGGTTTCGCCCTTGAGGACCCCACCCTTGAACTGAATGAGCTGGAGATTGCCGATGCAAAAGAGGCAGTCCGCCGAATTGATTCAGAACTCGGGTACCGGTACGACGCTCTGCCATCGCAGGCGCGCCTGCTCGACATGCGAACCTTCGTAAACCCGCACGCTCTGGTCGTTGACAGCCATGGGTTCGTCAAGGACCGCGCCGCGCAGTTCCGATTGGACGAAGTCCTCGGAAACGTGCGGGACATGGAATAATTTGTCCCGCAATGATTACCCAAGATTTATAATGGCCCCCGCGCTTTTGGCGGGGGCCAATTTTTTTATAATTGTAATTGATTTTTGTCGGAAAATAAGTAAAATATCTATATTATGAGCGAGAATAACGATGAAAATAATAAACAAGAAGAGCCCTCAGATGATATGGTTTTTGAAGAAGATACCGACGAAAATGGAGGAAGCAACCCGGCTGCTCTTATTAAAAAACTTCGGCAAAGGATAAAAGAACTTGAAGAAAAAAATCGGGAATATTTGACTGGCTGGCAAAAAGAAAGAGCGGACGGGATAAATTTGCGAAAGAAATTGGAAGAAGAAAAGAAAGAATTTGCCAAGTATGCCAAAGAAGATATCGCTACCGAAATAATCACAGTTCTTGATTCGTTTGATTCGGCGTTTAAAAATAAAGAAGCATGGGAAAAAGTAGACAAAAATTGGAGGCAGGGAGTTGAATATATCCATTCTCAGCTTATAAACGTTCTTTCAAATCATGGCGTCTCCATTATTTCTCCGCTGGGACAGCGGTTTGACCCGCAAAGAGACGAAGCGATAGAAAGCATACCGGTAGAAAAATCGGATGACGACCATAAAATAATTGAGGTGGCAAGCGTCGGCTATAAATTGCAAAATAAAATTATCCGTCCGCCTAAAGTCAAAATAGGGGAATTCAAGAAATCTTGAAAAGAAAAGTCGAGACAGATAAAAAGAAGGCCGCCTAGCCTTCTGTGATTTCAGCGACTTCGGCGGCGGAAACTTTTTCGTGAGAGAGTATGGAGATATAATTGCTCTCGCCTGTAATATCTCCTCTTTGCCACATCATTTCGTAAGTTCCTTGAGCAGAAAAGAGAGTCAAAATTTTGCGTCCCTCCTCTGTGACTGCTTTCACATTCATCCTCATTCTCCCGCCACAAGTTCGTGTGAATTCGACTCGCATAATTTGTTGCATAATTTGTCCTCTTCTTATACTGTAGCAGCTAATTATATATAAGTCAAGTACATAAAAAAGAGCAGCGGGGGTATAATTTCATTCGCTAATCTTATTAATTTCGTAACAATCCGCCCGGATGCCAGCCCGACAAGTTCGTTCTGGCGGGAATCCGTTCGGACGGGTTCACCAAATTATTCGTTAATAAATTGTATATCTATGTCAAAAATAATTGGAATTGACCTTGGAACAACTAACTCTGCCGTCGCGGTGATGGAAGCCGGAAATCCAAAAATAATTGAAAACAGCGAAGGAGCGCGTACCACGCCTTCTATTGTGGCTATTTCAAAAACAGGCGAGAGGCTTGTCGGGCTTTTAGCCAGAAGACAAGCAGTCACCAATCCAAAAAATACCGTTTTTGGAATAAAAAGATTTATAGGCCACAACTACGATGAGGAAGCAGTGCAAAAAGATATCAAAACAGTGCCTTTTGAAGTATCAAAATCGGATACCGGAGGAGTATTGGTCAAAATGAACGACAAAAATTACAGGCCGGAAGAGATTTCCGCTATGATTCTTTCCAAGTTGAAAGCTGACGCTGAGGCTAAGTTGGGAGAAAAAGTTACGGAAGCGATTATCACCGTCCCTGCTTATTTCAATGATGCTCAAAGAAAAGCTACCAAAGACGCCGGCCAAATTGCCGGTCTTGATGTCAAAAGAATCATAAATGAACCGACAGCAGCCGCCCTGGCTTACGGGTTCAATAAAAAGAAAAACGAGCAAATTGCAGTATTTGATTTCGGAGGGGGTACTTTTGATATTTCAATTTTGGAAGTGGGAGATGATGTAGTAGAGGTCAAAGCCACTGATGGCGACTCGCATTTGGGCGGCAGAGACCTCGACCAAAAAATCATTCACTGGCTGGCTAACGAATTCAAAAAAGAATCGGGTATCGATATTACCAAAGACCCGCTTGCTTTGCAGCGCCTTGACGAAGCAGCGGAAAAAGCCAAGATAGAACTTTCGACTGCTACAGATACCGAGGTTAATATTCCTTTTATCACTTCCGATTCTTCCGGCCCTAGACATCTCCTTATAAAAATGAACCGCGCCAAACTGGAAGAGCTCGCCGATGAATTTATAAAAAGAGCTATGGAAATCACCAAGAGAGCCATTGAGGCTTCGCCATTTAAAGTAGGCGATATTGATGAAGTTGTTTTGGTTGGAGGCCAGACGAGAATGCCAAAATTGGTGGAAGAAGTAAAAAAGTTTTTTGGCAAAGAGCCGAACAAAAGCATCAATCCGGACGAAGTGGTCGCTTTGGGCGCAGCCATTCAAGGAGGAATTATTGGAGGCGATGTTCGGGACATTTTACTTTTGGATGTTATTCCTCTTTCTTTAGGCATTGAAACAATGGGAGGCGTTGCTACTAAGCTTATCGACCGAAACACAACTATCCCAACTTCTAAATCTCAGGTATTTTCTACCGCCGCCGACAACCAGACAAGTGTAGAGATTCACGTGGTGCAGGGAGAAAGGCCTTTGGCTGCCGATAACCGAACGCTGGGACGATTCATCTTGGACGGTATTCCGCCTTCACCTCGGGGAATGCCGCAAATAGAAGTAAGTTTTGATATAGATGCAAACGGTATCTTAAATGTGAAAGCCAAAGACAAATCAAGCGGTAAAGAGCAGTCTATTAAAATAGAAGGCAGTTCCGGACTCTCTAAAGAAGAGATAGAAAAAATGAAGAAAGATGCCGAGGCCCATGCTTCCGATGACCTCAAGAAAAAAGAAGTCGCTGAGGCAAAAAACCTGGCTGAACAGCTTATCTACACTACTGAAAAAGCCCTCAAAGACGCGGAAGGAAAAATCTCAGACGATATAAAGAAAGGAGTCCAGGATAAAATTGAAGAGTTGAAAAAAGTAAAAGACGGAGAAGATGTTTCCGCTATAAAAACGGCTACCGAAAATCTCTCAAAAGAAATTCAAAAAATAGGGGAGTATATGCAAAAAAACCAAGGCGGCGCCGCTTCCGCCGAAGGCTCCAGCGAACCAAAACCGGAAGAAAATAAGTAAAAATTGATTTCGTGTTAAATTTTTGATATTATTGGAATATGAAAGACTACTACAACATACTGGGGGTAGACAAAAAAGCGTCAAAAGACGAAATAAAAAAAGCATTTAGGACGTTAGCTCACAAATATCACCCCGACAAGAAAGGCGGAGATGCGGAAAAATTCAAAGAGGCCAGCGAGGCATACAGCATCCTTTCCGATGACCAAAAAAGGGCGCAGTACGATATGTACGGACAAACCTTTGCCGGAACAAACACGAGCGGACATGGCCCTTCCGGAGGCGGATGGGGAGACTTCGGAAATTTTGACTTTTCGGGTTTTGCCAACGGGGCTCAGGGAGGTTTTTCAACCGAGGGCTTTGATTTGGGGGACATATTCGGAGAATTTTTTGGCGCAGGCCGAAGACCTCGAGCAAAGAGAGGAAGAGACATCTCTATAGATTTGGAACTTTCTTTCGAAGAGTCCATTTTTGGAGTAGAGAGAACCGTTCTCTTGAATAAAATATCAGTATGCGATGTTTGCGGCGGCAGCGGAGGCAAAAAAGGAACCGAAACAATAACCTGCCAGGTTTGCAATGGCAAGGGGAAAATAAGAGAACTGAAAAAATCCATCTTTGGTTCAATTGAAATGACTCGTACTTGTGGCAATTGCGCCGGAACTGGCAAAATATCGAAAGAAAAGTGCAATTTCTGTAACGGCTTGGGTATTCTAAAAAAGGAAGAAGAAATAAAAATAAAAATTCCTGCCGGAATTGACAATGGTGAGATGATCCGACTATCGGGAGCAGGTGAAGCGGTCAAGGGTGGCACTTCTGGCGACCTTTATATAAAAACTCACGTAAAGAAACATAAAATTTTCCATAAAGAAGGAAATGATTTGGTGATGAATTTGGATGTAAAATTATCA
>Ga0105104_10002460_pt1 | contig 13542 bp, 13 predicted proteins | sample PPLLaktember2015_3_FD_87034 | JGI IMG/M metagenome (GOLD analysis project Ga0105104, IMG submission 87034) | Freshwater sediment microbial communities from Prairie Pothole Lake near Jamestown, North Dakota, USA - PPLs Lake P7 Core (6) Depth... | ecosystem: Environmental > Aquatic > Freshwater >...
CCGCTCTCCTCCAGGATGAACCGGAGCTTGGCTTAGGGAAGGAAATCGTCCTGAAAATCTATGGCAAAGAACAGTCCTTCAAAATCGTCGGGACATTTGTGGGTAGTTCTTTCGGCGCGATCATTTATGCAAATTATGATTACCTTACCAAAGCTACCAATCGAGTCGATGAGGCAGATGCATTGCTGGTCCGAACCCGGCTGCACGATGCCGCCTCGGTGGAGGTGGAGAGCAAAGCCCTGGAAGAACATTTCGAACAGATGGGGCTGCGCGTCAGCATGATCAGCACTCTTCCAAGGGAACGGGCGGACGCGGAAGCCATTTTCGACGCGATCGTCGCCCTGCTGCTCGTGATGGCGATCCTGCTGGCGCTCGTGGGTGGACTGGGGCTGATGGGCACGATGAGCATCAACGTTCTGGAGCGGACGCGCGAGATCGGCGTATTGCGCGCCATCGGTGCGCCCAATCGTGGCGTGGCGCAAGTCTTCATTATGGAAGGGATCACCATCGGGCTGTTGAGCTGGCTGATGGGTTCCCTGCTGGCCATCCCAGTGACTCAGGGATTGAACGCGGCACTTGGCAGCGCGACGATGGGCACCCCGCTGACGTATTCCTACTCGATGCCGGGACTCTGGCTCTGGCTGGTGGTTGTCCTGCTTTTGAGCGCGGTTGCCAGCTTCATCCCAGCCCGCAACGCCTCGCGCTTGACGGTACGGGAAGTACTGGCTTATGAATAAAGAGATATGTCACCGTGAAGGAATGGCGCACTCGCCGTTTGAGGCTCGCGTCATGACCGAAGGGTCTCTTTCACTGGGATAATGATGCTATGCTGCATCAGACTTCATAGTTAGGTGCTTTCCTAAAGGATAAAACAATGTTACAAGAACTTAGCGCACGACTTTCAAAAATCATAGAGAAAAAAAGGCTCAAGGAGAAGCTTGAGCAAGATTTATATACCGTCGAAGCAGAGTTAAGAGACGAATCTGCGCGCCTCGCATCTCTGGGGGCTCAATTGAAGAAGGAAAAAGTGGATGTGGAAAAGTTAGAGCATTTAAGTGTAACCGCATTGTTTTATTCAGTTCTTGGCAGTCGTGAACAACAATTGGAAAGGGAACGCCAGGAATTACTTTCTGCTCAACTTTTGTATCAGAAGGCCAAAAAACAAGTTGCATTCTTAGAACAAGAAAAGAATAACCTCTCGGGACAATTAGATAAATTAACAGGTGTTGAATCCGAGTACGAATTGCTACTTTCGGAAAAGGATAATTTTCTCCGCCAAACAAACCAGACTGTCGCAAAAGAACTCATTGAGTTTTCCGAGCAGATAGCTAATCTCAACTCAGAATTGAGTGAGATTACTGAAGCCATTACTGCTGGAAGGACTGTCATTTTAGGTTTGGAACAAGTAATAAAATCGTTAGAAAGCGCAGGGAATTGGGGTGCCTGGGATATGTTGGGTGGTGGGCTTATCAGTACAGCAATTAAACATTCCCGGATTGACGATGCCCGAAGCAGTGTGGATGACGTACAGAAAAACATCAGCCAATTCAAAAGGGAATTGGCTGATGTTCGCAAAAGTGTTGACATTCAGATTGATATTGGAGAACTTGCATCCTTTGCTGATTTTTTCTTTGATGGTTTGATTGTTGACTGGATCGTTCAATCAAAGATCGAAGACTCGCTAACGCAGTCGCAAAAAGCAAAAAGTATGATTATTCGAGCCGTAAACGAACTTGAGAGCCTGAAAATGATCACCGAAAGTAAGCGTGCTGATCTGCAAGAAAAGCGAGCACTCTTGATAGAACACACTTAACACACACGTTACATACTCCTCTTCACCCCAAACTGCATAAATTCGCCCGTTGGCTCTTCCCACTCCACTTTTGACTCATCGACCCGTGAGGCACTCGGGCCTCCCTTGATGACTTCGATCAATCGTTCCACCTGGGCGGGCTCCCCTTCGATGACGGCTTCCACCGTGTCATAGCCAACGTTCCGCACCCAGCCGGTCAGCCCGCCGATCTGACGTGCACCATACTCCACATGGGCGCGAAAGCCCACACCCTGGACGCGGCCCTTCGCCCAGATGTGCGCACGTACATTTCGACCACCTTCCGGCCTGGGATTCTCATTCATTTTGGCTTCCTTTTTTTCGCAGTGTGATCAAGATACCCATAAATGGAATAATCAATATCAAACACAATAACACCAGGTAAGGTGAAATGTTTTCCAAAGCGGGCAGAAAAGTGTTTTGTCCCAACACGGAGGAACGCCAGTTCATCTCCAGGTTTGAAAGGGCAGTACCAAAGGCGCGTTCGGTGCCGCGTTCACAGTCCACGCCACTGGCATAAGATGCGACGAGGCTCAATAAACCGCCAGAGCCGTAGGTGCGGTACAGGTAATTGGTGAACGAGCGGGCTTCAGCATAGGCCAAAAACGCCTGACCCGCGTCGGCTGGGAAGGAGACGCACAAATCCTTGAGTGAGATCAAGCGATTGCCTGCGGACGCGTCGGCCAGGACGCGGTCGTAATCCGCATTTGGGTATGTTTCTGCCAGGGTTGCCATACCTTCGCGCAGCCAGGCAGGGATATTGTGATAACCCGCGCCGACCGCACGATACATCATGACGTGCATGAGCTCATGCGGGATGCGTTGTTCCAGCGTGATACCCTGCTGTGCGCCAGGCTCGATCACAACCATCAGGACCCCCAGCGCCGGATCGGCATGACCCGCAATCCAATTTTCGCCTGCGAGAGCCAACGTGCCTTGTAAATCATCCACATTTGCGTAAATAAAAATCTCGATAGGCTGCGCGAGATCGACAGCCGTCAATTGACTGACAGACCCCAACCCCGCCTGGACCGCATTCAATACAGCTTGTCCGAAGTTGGTATCGCCCTGATACCAATTGACTCGCAGCGTGCCTGACTCAAGGGTTTGCCAGTTGAAACGGTCATCCGCGTAGCGAACAAAAAACGATTCGCTCTGAATCACGCTTCCATCCGCGAGGGTGAACTGATAATTCCATTTCACTCGGGTGAATGGGCGCAAGGTGTTTTGCCGCGTATCCAAACGGAACTCCGTGTGCCCATCGGCCTGCAAGACCAGGGTCTCCACGCGATTTACACTCTGCGACTCATCGGAGATAACGATCGAAACATTTTGGATGGGAGTCGCAGTTTTGATCGTGGCGACGAACGTGATCGCTTCCCCAAAGCGAGACGAAGCCCCAACGTTTTCCAGCTCGATCCCAGACTGGGCCTGCGCCGGCCGCGCATTGAATAACGTTGAGACTGCCATCACGAGAAAAGTAAGAAGTGAAAAGTAAAAAGTAGGTTTCATGATCACCGCCCCAGAAAGACAAGCAAGGGTGTAAGTGTTAAGGGACTGAGCAATGTGCTGACAAAGACCACGGCGGTCACCAGTTTGAAATCCAGGTTATATTCAGTGGCAAGGACGGTGGCACTCACCATGCTTGGCATGGAGGCTTGCGTCACACTTGCCTGACGCGAAACGCCCTGCAATCCAAATAATGCCGCGAACACTAACGCCGCCAGCGGAGCAACGATCAGACGAAACAACACGCTCAATTGCATCGCACGCTGGCTCCCGGAAAATTCCACCTGGGTCAACTGCACCCCGAGCAAAATAAGCAGCATAGGGATGGTGCCATCCGATGCCAGCTCCACGGCGCGTGCAACAGGTTCAGGGATCTTGATATTCCATATGTTGATCAGAACAGCAAATAGAACTGCATACAGGGTCGGGATCCTAAACAGGCCCACGATCGCTTCCTTGAAACTCATGTGTCCCAGCGATGCCAGGAATACGCCAAGGGTGTAAAACAGCAGAGTTGTCGTGATGAAGTAAATCCCTGCATAAGACAAAGCCTCTTCACCGAATGCAAACGAGACCAGAGGCAGCCCATAATTCCCGGTATTGGCAAACATGGTCGTGATCAAAATGGAAACCAGCGCAGGGCGCTCCAACTTGAGCAAAATTCCCACGAGCAGCGTCAGGACGCCCACTGTCAGAATAAAGCAAAGCGCAAAGGCGACTACAATGGCGGCATCCGTGAGCTTAAGCTGGTTTTGTACGAGCAGGTCAAAGATCAATACGGGGCTGAAAATGTAAAAGGCAACGCGTCCCAAACTACGCGGGTCAATCTGGAGCAGCTTTCCAAGCGCGAAGCCTGCTCCACTGAGCAGGATAATGGGCAATATGTTGTTGGCAAATGTGGAAGCAAGAATTGAAAAAGACATAACGTTGACCCAATCAAAAAGTCACGGAGATTATACTTCTCCGTGACTTTACCATAAGCACATGTAGGGAGGTTGTAGAGTGAATCAGGCTACCCCAGCGCGCTCATCTGGGCGCTGCGCAGAAAGCCTGATCCGGTCATTACTCCTTGTCATCATCCTCTTCGAGTTCCAGGAGTTCAAGATCAGGATCAACGGCCAGCAAATCGAAGCGGTCCAGGTCTTCTGTAAAAGCCAGGTTATCGAGCGCCTCTTCCAGGAACGCGATCTGCTCCTCGTCATCGTCTTCAAGCTGATCGAGGATATTCTCGAGATAGGTACGCACGTCTTCGCCGCCAATCTCGGAAAGCGACCAGATCACTGCCGCGAGGATATCGGCATCTTCCTCTTCTCCGAGCATTTTGAGCAATATGGGTCGCGCAGTTTGGAGTGACAGTTCACCGGCAGCCTGCACCGCAGCTTTGCGAATGCGATCATCGACATGGACCAGCGAGCGCGTCACTTCATCATCCCAACGTTCGTCAGCAGAGCGACCCATGGCAACGAGGGCGCTCGCCTGCCAGTTGGGATCCTGGCGATGGAACGCCGATTCGATCAACGTGGAAACTTCGGTGCGGGAGGAATAGCCAAGCGATTCCAGCGCGGTGCGACGCACATGGACGTCATCTTCGCTGGCGGCCGAGGCAAGCAAGGCGTCTTCGATTTGATGATAGATGTCTTCAGAGATCTTTTCAAGCTCACCCAGGTCTACAAACAGGTGGAGAGCGTTCGCGGCCTCCCTGCGGACATCCACATTCGGATCGTTTTTGAGCATATCGAGATACGAAGGAACAACCTTTGGATCCTCGTACTCATCCAGGAGACGGATGGCGCGCGTCCGTATATCGGGGTCGGGATCGATGAGGAGGGCGCGGGCAACCTCATCAAAGGAGACGAGTGTATCCACCTCAGCCAGGGCATCCAGTTCCTCGAGCAGAGTCAATTTTTGGCCGGGTTTGACGCGGGGCCAGACATCCAAAAGAGTCTTTAACTCCAAGGGCCCGATATCTGAAAATTCCTGCAGATAGCGGCGCGGGAAGTCTTTGCGATCTGAAAGCAAAGCATCCAATACACTTTGAAAGGAGGTGGAAGCGGTGTTCATTAATTTAAGGAATTGTTACTGTGATCGGGTCAATAAAATCCATGACATTGATGTAGATCATGAGCAAAAGCAGGAATGCCATGCCCATGCCATGGACCAGATTCTCGAGCTGTGGAGAGACACGCTTGCGGAAGATCAGTTCGGGCAGGACAAATATGATCCGCCCGCCGTCGAGGGCTGGGAAGGGGAACAGGTTGAAGAGTCCGAGACTGATGGAAAGCGAGGCAATCAATTCGAGGGTACGAACCGGCTGGTCTATCGGATCTGAGGAAGGGGTGGCAGTTGTGCTGGCTTCGACATCCCGGCTGACGGTCTGCTGAAGGACATCATAGATGCCCTTGAGACCCACCAGGCGACTCTCTTCGGAACTGAGAGTTCCGCGGATCATTTGAGCCGGCAAAGCAACGAGAGCGCGAATATTGAAGTAGGTGTACTGTGCGCCCAGACTCAGAGTCTCGACGGGTGAACTTGGGGACTTAAACGGAACGCCAAGCCCAACGCCGATCATGATGCGCTCCGTTTCGTCATCGATACGCGTCAGACGCGGGGTAGTGGTCAATTCGATTTGTTCCCCATTGCGGTCTACCAAAAAGACAACCGGTTTGTTCTCATTGGCATCAACGATCATCCGCAATTCATCAAAGCTGCTGATGGGCTGACCATTGCCGCTGATAAAAATATCACCGGCCTGGAACCCGGCCTGGGCGGCCGGTCCATCTTCAGATAGGGAAGAAACGAGCACACGGCTTGCATCGGGGACGCCCACACGGTTAAAGATCAGGCTGTAGATCAGGACCGCTGTGAGCAGGTTCATCATGGGACCGGCAAACAGCACAAACAGCCGCTTCCACGGACTGGCAGCTGCCAACCCGCCGGCGACGCTCGGGTCGTTCTCGCCTTTCGGGCGGACGAACCCACCCAATGGAAGCCAGTTAAGTGTGAAGCGCGTGCCAGGGTGTACTTCCTTGACCACCTCGGTCACTTCCAGCGTGCCACTGGCCTTGCCGGCTTTTATTATTTTGCGGGATGCAGTCTGGACTGCCTCCTCTTGCGACTGAACTACCCTGCCATTTTGATCCACATAAACATGGTCAAGCTCAACACTCCGAGTGGCAGAACGTCCCAAGTCTTCCAGTTTGGCGACTTCGAGGGAACGCATCACCAGGCGGTCCCCGACCTGATCCACGGTCATCTTGACTTCGTTCTCAATGAGTTCGTTCCAATTTATGGGCAGCCGGAAATTAAAAGGGATCTCGATTCTTTTGCCGCTTTTCAGAAGCAGGAAACCTTTGTTGACCCAAAGTGTCAGAGCTCCGGGCGTGGGCAAACCGACGCCAAACTCCTCCACTTCGACCTTGGACAACCGCGCCGCGATAAAATGTCCAAATTCATGGATCAACACCATGCCACCAAAAGCAAGGATAAATACCAACCAAGTTAAAATTGTTTCGTTCATACTTTTACCTTTTCGCGAGCATTATATCGCTTTTTGCAGAGGGGACAGACAAAGTAAGATTTTTCTAATATCATTCATACATTACGGTTAAAATGAAAGGCAGTATCGCTGAGTGTACCGATGATCAGGCCTTTTGCAATCCATCTCCTATCCCACCTCTCGAGGATCAGATCAAAAATGACGGATTCATGCATTTTTTGCAAGATCGTTTTAAATGAGGCGAAGGCTGCCATTGTTTACCACGATGAGCAGGTGACCGCCTTTCGCGACAGTCACCCGGTCGCGCCGACCCACCTCCTGATCGTGCCGAATAAGCATATTGAATCGGTCGCCGCACTGGAAATGGAAGATGAACAACTCATGGGTCATCTTTTCACAGTTGCGCGCAAGCTTGCCGAGGAGGAAGAGATTGCAAAGGGAGGCTATCGACTGATCACGAACAGCGGTCCCAACGGCGGTCAGACCGTGTTCCATTTACATCTGCATCTGATCGGGGGACAAAGGATGCGGTATCCGATGGGGTGAGGAGAAAAAATAAGAAGAAAGAAGTAAAAAGCAGGGCGTTCTCTGAGACCTTTTCTAAATAAGAGGTGTGCAATTCATCTTCTGCCTTTTCCACCTCTTTTTACTTCCTTTATCTCTTCATCAACGGACTTCCCTTTAGTTTGCTCTTGGGTTGACCGGAGCGATAGGCATAGTATGCGAGCCCGGCCCCTCCGAGCAACAGGAGAAATCCGAAAATCCCTAACAGAGAGGATCGGTTGCCTTGTTGAGGCTCTGTGGCTTCGCTGACCGTGAGCGTTTTCGACTGCGCGCTGAAACTAACTTCGGCACGGTCACCGGCTTTCACAGTCACGGTACGACTTAATAATCTGGTGGGATTGTATTCATCCGGCACCGCCATGCTAATGTTATATTCTCCACCCGGGACATCAACGAAACAGGTACGGATGGGCTCACTCGTATCGGGGTCAACGGCGGAGGAAGTGTTCTGGGTTTGCGAATAGGAACCGTTTAAATTTGTGAGGCTGACCGCGCCGCCCTCGATACCCAATTCAGTTTCCTGGCGCAAAGTGTCGCCGTTCATATCATTGAACAACAAAACACAGACTTCGGTTGTCCCGCTGACAGGTGTCGCGGTGACGGTGGCAGGCGGAAGTGTGGGAGCCGGACCCGCAGTCGGCGCATTCGAAACCACTCCAACGACCAGTTGCTGCCCCACTGTCAGCGTACAGTCCTGGTCCAAACGGGAGTTGAGCTGGCGGAGTTGCGTCACTGCAATCCCATGTATCAAAGCAATTTGTCCGCAATTATCCCCATCGACCACTGTGTAAAGGATGCGGCCGTCGGGTCCCGGCGTGGCAGTAACAAACTGCGCATGCGGCGCGGCGCTGGCGCCACGCAATGGGAGAGCAAACCCTAAAAATAACAAGATAAAAACAAGCAGGCAAAGAAAAAGTAGCAGTTTAGTTTTCATCGGCAAAGAATTATATCAAGAATACGGCAGAGGCACCCTATCATGATCGCCCCTGGCACTTATTTAAGTGCGGCGGTCAAGCCTGCTTTCCATATCTCTTCCTGATCTCCGGCAAAAAGTAATCATCAAAGAATGCGTCTGCATTGTAATCTGGCTTCCAGCCCCAATCGGCACGCGCCAGGGAGTCATCCACATCTTCGGGCCACGAATCGACGATGCCCTGGCGGCGTGGATTCGGTTCGAACGTGACCTGTGCCCCGGGGAAAGCATTCAGGGCGCGCGCCCTAAATTCCCCGGCCGTCAATGCGAAAGCGGCAATGTTATAGACTTGATAGTTCAATTTCTCACGCGGCACATCCAACAGCAGCAACAGGGACTTGATCGCATCGGGCATCGCCATAAACGAGATCTTCGTATCTTCACGCACGAAACAGGAATACGGTTTCCCCTGTGCGGCGGCATGCAACATCTCGGGACCGTAATCACTCGTCCCGCCGCTGGGCAACGTAAAGGCCGAGACCAGGCCCGGGAAGCGGATCGCGCGAAAGTCCAGCATGTGAGGCGGGTTTTCATCCAGATGTTTTTGACCATAATATTTGCTGTAATAGATCCCCAGCTTTTCACAATACAGCTTGTTGCAGCCATACATGGTGTGAGGTAAATTGTATTCATCCTCCTTAACACATCCGGCTGATTTTTTCACGCTCAGGTCGGGCATCCCATAGGCGGCAATCGAACTTGGAAACATAAACTTTACAGATTTGTGATACCTTTCCGAACGATAGGCCGCCAGCATCAACAATTGCATCGTCCCTTCCACGTTGATACGATGCGCGTCTTCGCTCGACACCTCGGCCTTGGACGAAAGCGAAGCCGCCAGATGAAAGATGATATCGAAATCGTAATCGTAAAATGTTTTGATCTTGTAAACCAGGTCCCCCTGGGCGTGTTCCGCTGAGATCGCCTTGATGTTATCGGGCAACGGCGAAAGATCCGCCGTGACGATGCGGTAGCCTCCCTGCTTTGCCAGACCTTGAACAAGAGCCTGACCTATCTCACCACATGCACCAGTCACGAGCACCAGCTTTTCGGTCATAGATTCTCCTAGTGTGCTACAGTGTTAATCTACGGTTTATTCCGATTCGTATCCTTCATCAGGTACAATCAAGTCCCGAAATTGAAACTTGTAGCGGTAGAATGTTTGCGAGGTAATTTTACAACACCTTGCAAACATTTCTTCACGAAGATTGTCATCACTCTTTTATGAGACTATTTCACTTTAACCCGTCGTTGCGAGTGGCGAAGCAATCTCCATATTGCCTGAGAGATTGGTTGCCACAGGCACGCTACGCAGTCGTCGGGGTTTCGATGCTTCGCATCTCAACCCTCCTCGCAATGGCGATCCTCTCCGTCGCCTGCCTGCCCCTGGACTCGACTCTGCCAACCGCGGCTCCTCCACCCACTGACGTGGCGACTCAGACTCCGACGATCGTCTGGTTCCCGCCCTCGTCAACTCCCACGCTGTTGGCCGTCCCCACCTACACCGGGACGCCGGAGATGAGTCCCGGCATTGGCAGGGTGACTCTCAAAGACGATTTCTCAGATAAGTCAGTTTGGGATACGGCTGCATCAGATAATGGCAGCGCTACCATCAGCCGCAACCGCCTGGCACTGGCTGTGCAGCCAGGCTACTATCTATCAAGCATGCGCCGTGAGTTGCCGCTGAGCGACTTCTATGCGGAGATCACCGCCCGCCCCAGCCTGTGCCGTGGCGAGGACAATTATGGGCTCATCGTGCGCGGCGTCGGCAGTTATTTTTACCGGTTTGTATTAACCTGCGACCGGCAGATCCGTGCCGAACGGGTCAATGGTGGCACCAAGCTGCCCATTCATGAACCGGTCCCAAGCGGAGATGCCCCGGGTGCACCGGGCGAAGTCCGTATTGGGATTTGGGCGGTCGGGAGCGAGATGAGATTGTTCCTCAATGGGCGTTATCAGTTCAGCGTAATAGAACCATCCTTCCCCAGTGGGGCACTTGGAGTCTATGTGCGCTCGACAGGCGCTACGCCGGTGACCATCACATTTTCCGACCTGAAAATATATGAGGTGGATTACAGCCCGCCTACCCCAACACCGCTGCCCTAACGACACCTGCACTCCCCGGAACCGAACCATGATTTGCTTAGCAAATCAGGCGGTGTGCGCCATGCGCAAGTGTTGACGATTGACGACTGACCATTTACGATTAAGCTCATGCCCTCCAACAAACTGAACAATCTCGATTCGAAGACCTGGTTGAAATTCCAGAAATCATGGTTCATCCATAACCCGCCTCCGCGCAAGAAGGGAGTGCTGATCCATCCGGCGAAGTTCCCTGAAACGCTGGCACAGGAATTCATTGAGTTCTTCACCAAACAGGGCGGGACCGTTCTCGACCCCATGGCAGGGACAGGTTCGACTCTGGTCGCGGCGCTGCGGGCGGGCCGGAACTCGTATGGCATTGAATTAAATCCGAAATATGCCGAGATCGCAAAACAAATTATCGATGAAGAACGCGCGGTGCTGGGGGAGCAGGTCGAAGGTTTAACGTCGAATGTCATCCATGGAGATGCTTCAGACGTTGCCAATTTTGGTCTGCCAACCTTTGAATATGTTTTGACCTCGCCACCCTACTGGGATATGCTCCACGCCCGAGGTGCAACAACTCAAAAGAAGCGCCGCGCCGCTGTGGAACTGGATGTCCATTATTCGGATGACCCGAATGATCTGGGAAACATCGGCGATTACGAGGAGTTCCTTGAAAAGCTGTTAAATATTTACAAAGGACTAAAGCCTTTGTTATGTGAGAAAGCTTATCTCACCATCATCGTGAAGAATGTGAAGAAGGGTGGAAAGATCTACCCACTGGCCTGGGACATTGCGCGTGAACTTGGGAAAACATACACGTTGAAAGATGAAAAGATCTGGGTTCAGGATAACCAGCGCCTCGCGCCGTTCGGACTTGGGTCCGCCTGGGTGAGCAATACGTTCCATCACTATTGTTTGCAGTTCAGGAATGAAACATGACTCAAAAACCTCAAGTCGGAACCGCTATTATTATTACCAAAGGTGACAAAGTCCTCCTGATGAAGCGCAAGGGACCGCACGGTCACGGGACCTGGTCCACGCCGGGCGGGCATTTGGATTTTGGAGAGACGCCCGAAGAATGCGCGGCACGTGAGGCAAAGGAAGAAGTCGGTTTGGATGTCATTGACGTCCGCTTTCGGGCTGTTACAAATGATTTCTTTGAGGAAGATGGAAAACATTACATAACGATCTGGATGGATGGAAACTCGACAGGCGAGCCAACCATTGCTTCGGAGAGAGAAATATCAGAGATCGGCTGGTTTGCCTGGGATGCATTGCCCCAACCTCTATTTCTGCCATTGGAAAACCTGGTCAAAGAAAACAGTTATCCGCCAAAATAACTGAATACTGATTACTGTGCTAACCCCTTCTGACCTTCTCCACCTGCCCTACACCCGTGACCTCACCGAAGGCGGGATTGCCTACGCGCTTCATGCGCTGCCTCATCTCTATCACAAGGTGGGAAGTTCGCCTTACGAGCATCTCCGGCGCGTGGTAGCCGGGACAGTCGTGGAGCTTGCCTTTCGGCGGTATCTCTCCGAACAGAACGTTCCATTCGAGGTCAAAGGCGCGGCGCCGTTCACCGACCCGGACCGTTATGATGTTTTGCTTGCCGGGCACAGGTGTGACATCCAGTCGTTTCTCATCAGCCATCACGACCGGATCGCAGAAATACAGCGGGACCCGCAAGTCCTGTTGGGAGCACCTGCACTGGTCGCTTCCGACCAACACGCAGGAGATGGACATGCGAGTCTTGACCTTTATCTCTTTGCTTTTCTCCCTGGGCTGATTACCACGTCGCCAAGTGATCTGCAAAAAGTGATCGAAACGAAACAGCCCTATTACCTCCTCCACGTGATGCCGCAGGCTTGGAAACGCCCGTCGCAATGGAATCCGCTCGGGACGCTGGTGTTGAAATCTGAGGCGGAGGAAAGTGTGACGGTCGAAATCGGCGGGCAAGTGGAGGGACGCGAGAGGCGATCCTGTGTGGTGGAACTTCCACCCCGGACGCGCCTCGAAGTCGAGACCGGATTCTTTTCCTTATCCTATATCCATAGCAAATCCAAACCAAGTGCACGGATCGGAATCTACAGCCCTGTCCGCAAGGAGACATATCTGATCGGCGCGCTGGATTGGGGTAACATCTGGGTGTATGGCATGGACCTGCTGCTGGCGGGTTATATCGCGCGTGAAGAGTTCAGCCGCCGCGCAAGTTTCGTCCAGGCGGGCTCGCGGGTCTTCCAAGACGATCAAACCCACGTAAAAAATCTGGCTGTGTCCGTGTCTGATCTTAAACCGCTCTCTGAACTTTTCGAGCGCGTGAAAGCATGGAACGCGTAACGTACCGTCATTGCGAGCCCCGAGGCTCAAACGCCGAGTGGGCGAAGCAATCTCAAATATTATCGGGTTGAATTTGCTAACATTACAAGAGATTGCCTCCCGAAGGCTCGCAATGACGCAACTATATAAAGGTAAAGTATGAAACTAAAACGAATAGCTTTTGGATTTTTGGTTTTATCCCTTTTGGCATGTAACTTTGTGACGCAGATGGTCTTCCCGCCTACCGCCACCCCGACTGCGACAGCCACTGCCACCGCTTCCCCCACCCCGACTCCTACCCCGCTTGTCCCCGCATTTATCCCACCTGAATGTTCAAACGCATCGCTGGCAACGGTCCCACCTGACCTCCTGCTGCAAGCCACACCAGAATTTAAAATTACTGAGATTTCAAAAGATGAACAGTTAACGATCCTTGGCGAACTTGGAGACATCGTTCAGGATGTTTATATATATCCGGATTACAACGGGCGTGATTGGAATGCAATCGAATCAAAATATCGTACCCGGATCGAGGCCGGGCTGGATACGCAGTCCTTTTATAACGAAATGTTCACGATGATCGAGGAACTGGGCGATGAACATTCGTTTTTCCTCTCGCCGGTGGAGGTTGCTGAAGCAGAGGCGGAGCTGAGAGGTGAGCTTAGTTTCGTAGGCGTGGGGATTTACGGACAGCCCGATTTCGAAAAAGGAAGCCTTATTGTGATTTCAACCTTCCCCGGTTCGCCTGCGGAATATGCAGGC
>Ga0105104_10002461_pt1 | contig 13540 bp, 10 predicted proteins | sample PPLLaktember2015_3_FD_87034 | JGI IMG/M metagenome (GOLD analysis project Ga0105104, IMG submission 87034) | Freshwater sediment microbial communities from Prairie Pothole Lake near Jamestown, North Dakota, USA - PPLs Lake P7 Core (6) Depth... | ecosystem: Environmental > Aquatic > Freshwater >...
GCATTTTGCGTATCACTCCACTAGCCGGTGCAGGGATAATCGTTGCCACGCTTTCCACAGGCGCGTTCCCCCTGCTGGCTGGTTTCCCTGCCAGGCTGGCTTTATGGGAAGGCTTATCCCGCGTTTCGCTCAGTGCAGCGATATGGATGGCAGTAGGGATTATTGGCTTGCTGACTAGCGCGTTCCGTTCGCTGGCCGTCATCAGCATGGCCGATGAGTACACGAGCTGGGAGGCACGCGAAAGCCCCACGCAGATGACCATGCTCGGGCTGGGAATGATCGGACTTTTCATCCTGGGTTTGTTCCCCCAAACTGTACAATTTATCCTAGCTGATCTGCCTCTTATGTTCGAACATCTCGGTCGTTAAGACAGCCAACACATCCGCAGCGGTATAATGCACCGCAAGCTTGCACTGAGCAAAGCCGAAGTGTTATCTTCCGGAGGAAGTCATGGAATTTGAACAACTCGTCAAACGCCTCGAATGGCTGGACGAAGAACACCGTAAGACAAGGTCATTGATCATTACGCTTGAAGAACGGATGACAGGTCTGGAGGGGAAAATAGACACGGTTGCGAAACAGCTCAAGCCGCTCCCCAAACAAATTGCGGACATTGCAAACACCGCTGCACGTCTTAGCCAGTTCGATGCCATCTTTGCCAAACAACGCGAGGATATGAACAAGGCAATCGATGATATCGAGAAAAGACATCAAAAGCGCGAAAAGGAAGTTACCAAGCGTCATCAGGAAAGCTTTGAGCCAATTCTTAAGGCGCTCAGTGAGCTAAGGCAAACCCTTGACGTTGAATTCCCACCGATCAAACGCGACATCAAGGCGCGCATCACCGAAGAAACGCGCTTACGCCAGGAAATTCAAGAGTTGAAACCGCCGATTGAGGTCGCCAAGCGCGCCGCGGAGGAGGCCACGCTTGTCCAACATGCATTCGATGAAAGCCGCAAACAGGAAGCCAAACGCGTGGCAGACCTGCAGGGTGAGATCGCGGCATTGCGAAAACGCATTGAAGAAGCAAAAGCCAAAGCTGACTTGAACGCCGATAGCTGGAAAAATATGGATAACCGCATCAAGGAGTTGATGCTTTCAGAGGCTGAACGGAAAGTTGCACAGAACGCCTTTATCGATCAGCAATCGATTGCACACATGGACCGTGAGCGCATCTACAAGGAATGGAAGGAAAGGTTTGACTCTATCAAGCTACAAACACAAACCTTTGATTCGCAGGTCCAGACTCTCGAAGAGATATTGCGCAATGCCAAACGCGCGCAGGAAACGTACAACGAACTCAACACGAAACTCGAACGTCGCATCAGCGAAGTGACGGAGATGCAGCGGCTTTCAGAAGACCGCCTGCGACAGGAATGGGTTACCTTCAAAGCCGACGACCAAAAACGTTGGACGGGTTATACACTTTCACACGATGAAGGCACCAAAGATGTCCGCCGCGCCCTGCAAAAGGTGGAAGAACGCATCAGTCCGTTGGACGAGTCGATCCAAATCCTCCAGGATCAACTGCATCAGACTGCCGATGCTACTGAACAACAACTTCAAGAATTGATGAATGTGGCACATGAATGGCTCTCCGCGTATGAGCGCATCATGGGTCACGGTAAAGCAGTAAAGAAGTTAAAGAAATAAAATCGCCTAAGCTCCCAGCGCCGTCCTCGGCGCTGGTTTTGAAAATCGCCGCCGTGGACGGCGGCTGGAGCATTTATTATCATGCGCGTTATTGGCACGGCTGGTCATGTTGACCACGGAAAATCCACACTCATCGCCGCGTTGACGGGCATACATCCCGACCGCCTCAAAGAAGAACAGGCGCGCGAGATGACCATTGAACTCGGCTTCGGTTGGCTGACTCTTCCAAACGGCGAAGAGATCGGCATTGTAGATGTGCCCGGTCATCGCGACTTCATCGAAAATATGTTATCTGGCATCGGGGGAATTGACGCCGCGCTCCTGGTCATTGCGGCCGATGAAGGCGTCATGCCACAAACCAGGGAACATCTTGCAATCCTGGATTTATTACAGATTCCCGCTGGCATCATCGTTTTGACGAAGACTGACCTTGCTTCTGACTCAGCCTGGCTTGATCTCGTTGAAACAGACATCCGCGCCGCTGTGAGCGGAACCGTTATGAACGATGCGCCCATCGTACGCGTTTCCGCCAAAACCAAAACAGGACTCGACGAACTCATCTCCAGGCTCAGCACCATCCTTGAAGAGAAGCCCACGCGGCTGGATCTCAATCGTCCGCGCCTGCCTGTTGACCGCGTCTTCAGCATGAGCGGATTCGGCACTGTCGTCACCGGCACATTACTCGATGGTCAACTTGCCCTCGGGGATGAAGTGGAAATATTGCCTTCCGGGCAAAAAGGTCGCGTGCGTGGATTGCAGACTCACAAGAAAAAAGAAGAAAGAGCTGTGCCGGGTTCTCGGACGGCTGTGAATATTTCGGGGATCGAAACAGAATCCGTTCAACGCGGTGAAGTTGTGGCACACCCGCATCAATACCAACCCACCAGAAGGATCGATGCGCGCTTTCGTTTACTCAAAGATGTTCTGTCATCGCTCAAACACAATAGTGAGGTGAAATTCTTCGTCGGTGCGAGTGAGACAATCGCAAACCTGCGTCTGCTTGGAACAGAAGAACTCAGCCCGGGCGAAGAAGCTTGGATCCAACTCGAATTGCGTGACCCTACCATTGCCGTGCGCGGCGACAGATATATCCTTCGGCGACCTTCACCCGGCGAAACATTAGGAGGCGGCGTCATTGTTGACCATCAGCCCAAAGGACGACACAAACGCTTCGATGAGAATGTTCTGAAATCACTAGAATCCTTGGCTCAAGGTTCACCAGCAGACGTATTGTTAGAGGCCGCACTGGCTGTGAATATTGCCAGCCTCAAAGAAGTTGTTGCCCGCTCACGCCTCGAAGCAGCAAATGCAGAAATGGCATTAAAGGAATTGCTGGGGGCTGGATCACTGATGCCTCTTGAAGAAGGCACGCCAACAATAACTAGTGATTTACTTAGTATTGCACTCCCCCAGTGGAACGCGTTGCACGATAAAATTTTGCAAATCGTTGAGTCCTATCATAAAAATTATCCTCTTCGACGCGGCGTCCCACGCGAAGAACTCAAGAGCAGACTCAAATTATCGCCGCGAGTATTTAACGCTGTTCTGAAAAAACTGATTAGTGATCACTCCCTCGCTGATCACGCTGCCTTCCTCGCCAAGCCCGAACATGAGATCACGTTCGATAGCGGCCAGCAGGCCAAAGTCCAGGCATTGATGCGGAAGTTTCAGCAGAATCCGTTCAGTCCGCCAGGTCTCAAAGACCTTCAGCAAGAATTCGGTGAGGAAATCCTGAATGCGTTGATCGAATTGAATGAGTTAATTACAGTTTCGTCAGATGTTGTTTTCCGCAAACAGGATTATGATTTAATGGCGGATAGGATAAAGCAAACAATCCAGCAAAACGAAAGGATAACGCTGGGTGAAGTACGCGATCTTTTCAGCACCAGCCGTAAATACGCACAGGCTTTGCTGGAACATCTCGACTCGATTGGAATAACCGTGCGCGATGGAGATTTCAGAAAACTGAGAAGGAAATGACCGCTCTAAGAAGGTTCTTCGCTCCCCCGGTCTTTAAGGACGAGATCAAGACACGCAAGGCACAGTTATTGTACGTCATCATATGGGGGCTAATCCTGGTTCCTGTTCCTTATGTGCTCTATCATGTGATCGCAGCTCCAGAAAACCTGGTACGGGCTCTGATCCAGACAGTGTTTGGCGAAACTGTAAATGTGATTTTGCTGGATCTTTTGCGGCGGGGACGTGTCCATACTGCCGCCATCCTTCAAGTTTCCATGTTCTGGCTCTTTTTTACAGCATCAGGACTTACTTCTGATGGCGTCCGTGGCGCCGCCTATTTACTGGGATATCCGCTGGTGATTGTGATTGCAGGGGTTTTGTTAGGGGGAAAAGCTGCCATGATCGTCACCTTGTTCTCATTGGCATCAGGCGGAATCATGGCTTATGCAGAAACACAGGGCTGGCTCACCGTGCAAACTTCCAAGGAGCCTTTCTCCCTGTGGGCGATGAGTTTGGCAATGTTCCCAATGAGCGCGGCATTACAGCACCTGGCCTGGCGTGAAATTCGTAATTCATTTTTCCGCGCTCGCGCCAGCGAGGAAAAATATCGCTTGATCTCACGGGTCAGTTCGGATTACACATTTTCAACCGAATTGGACCCAAGCGACAGGATGCGCCTGAATTGGGTGGCAGGCGCGTTTAAGGAGATTACGGGTTACACATACGAAGAGTACGTATCGAAGGGCGGTTGGCCCGCGCATCTACACCCGGATGATATGGAAAAAGACTTGCAAGCCCTGGCGAGATTAAGAACCAACCAACAAGTCATCCATAATATTCGGACATATACAAAAGCAAAGGAAGTGCAATGGGTACGCGTATACGCGCACCCGGTTTGGGATGATGAGCAAAACAAACTGGTCGGGATTGTTGGTGCAGTGCAGGATATTACAAAGCAGCACGAGGCAGAGGAACGCGAGCTCCGCCGGCACGCCATGCTGGAAAAAGTAGTACAACTTGGAAAAGTTGTAACAGAAGTAAAAGACCTGCGCACAACCATGGAGAGAATCTGGTATGGGGTACACAATGTTCTGGGTTTTGATCGGCTGGCGATCTTTCTCTACAACAATGAACGCCGGAGTTTTGATGCTACATTGGGTACAAACAATCAGGGTCAGATCGTGGAAGAATGGGGCCAATGGTTTCCATTATCAGAGATCGGAATATTCAACCTTTTGCTGGAACAATCTGAAGGATTATATTTCACACATAATTATGATGTTGAAAACCAAATAGAGGAAGACAGCGACATGTACGGTGTGAAAGACTATGCTGCCGTCGCTGCATGGGCCGAGAATAAACCAATTGCTATTATTTGCGTTGATAATCTCACAACGAACCGTCCCATTGAAGAAGAAGAACTGGAAGCTTTGAGGTTGTTCAGTGGATATGCAGGGCTCGCCATTGAAAACGCCCGCTTGAATAGCGCTCTGCAAAACGAACTGGTGCAACGGCAGTCTTTTATTAATGAACTCGAATCAAAGAATGCCGAACTGGAGCGATTTACTTATACGGTTTCGCACGATCTTAAATCGCCACTTGTAACCATCACTGGCTTTCTCGGCTACCTTGAAAAAGATGCGCTTTCGGGAGATCAGGCAAAGGTCAAAGGAACAGTCAAGCGCATTACCGCAGCCGCGCAGAAAATGCAGGCACTCCTCAATGACCTTCTCGAACTTTCACGCATTGGCCGCATCATGAATCTGCCTGAACGCATTCCGTTTGAGGATGTTGTCAGGGAAGCATTGGAACGGGTCAGTGGTCGTCTGGATGCCGGGAAGGTTCAAATCAAAATACAAAGCAACCTGCCCATTGTCTATGGTGATCGAGTCCGTCTGGTGGAGGTCATGCAGAACCTGATTGATAATGCCGCCAAATATGCCAATCCACAATCAATCCCATGTATCGAAATTGGGGCAAATAACGATGACGGCCATCAAACGATCCTTTTTGTGCATGACAATGGCATTGGCATTGACCCACAATTCCATGAACGAATCTTCGGCTTATTCAACAAACTTGATATGCACGCAGAAGGCACAGGGATTGGATTGACCCTTGTAAAAAGAATCATTGAAGTGCATGGCGGGCATATTTGGGTAGAATCAGAATTGGGAAAGGGGGCAACGTTTTATTTCACGTTGCCAAAAATGCCCCAAAAAGAGTCCCGCGAAGAGCACGCGGGACTGTAGTAAGATTGTAACAAGGAGTAATCATGTGTGGACGATTTACATTGACGGTTGATCCTGCAGAAGCACAGGAAGCATTTAGCGAATATACCTTTCCGCCCAAATTTGCACCGCGTTTTAATATCGCGCCCACGCAGCCGGTTCTGGCGATCCCAAACGACGATCAAAATACAGCAGATTTTTTCGTCTGGGGACTGATCCCCATGTGGGCGAAAGATCCAAGTATTGGCAACCGGCTTATTAATGCGCGCGGTGAAACACTCGAAGAGAAACCTGCCTTTCGCGGTAGTCTCAAATATAAACGCTGCCTCATCCTTGCTGATGGTTTCTACGAATGGAAGGGCGCGCCGGGCAGAAAGACCAAAACTCCCTTTTTCATTCATATGAAAGATCGCAAACCCTTTGCATTTGCTGGCCTCTGGGATTCATGGAATGGACCTGACGGCGCGCAGGTCAAATCATGCACGATCATTACGACCGTACCCAATGAATTGATAGAGATCATACACAACCGTATGCCTGTCATCCTCCACCCGCGGGATTATGCCAAGTGGCTGGACCCAGGGGCTCAGACTCCCGAGCAGCTGAAACCGTTGATCAGGCCCTTCCCCGCCGACATGATGAACGCGTACCCGGTCAGCACATTGGTCAATACCCCGGCAAACGACATACCTGAACTTGTAGTCCCTGCCAAATAAATAATGCATGGAATTCGTTCGGCAGTTGCTCAGCGCTTTCCCGCGCTGGCTTCACGCGACTTTGTTCTTTTCCTGGTTGGACAATTTATCTCTGTCATTGGCACATGGATGCAAAACACGGCCCAGCCGTATCTGGCTTATCGCATCTCTGGCCGTCCGCTTGATCTCGGGTTGATCGGTTTTGCCTCCACGTTACCGACACTGCTCCTGGCATTGCCAGCAGGCGTACTTGTGGAACGCTGGGACAAACGGAAGACCGTTATTATTTTCCAGTCTATCATGTCGCTTCAGGCTTTCGGACTTGCCGCGTTGACATTTACAGGGCACATCCAGATCTGGCATATTGGTGTATTCGCGTTGATTTTTGGAACAGCCAGCGCGGTGGAAATCACCGCGCGGCAAGCCATGTTGATCGAATTAGCTGGGCGCGAAGCCCTCCCCAGCGCCATTGCTTTGCAGACGACAGCCTTTAATGTGGGACGTGTTATTGGTCCTCTAACGGCCTCCTGGCTGCTGACTTCGACAGGCACGGAAGGAAGTGTATTTATAGGAAATGGGCTGAGCTTCCTGTTCGTAATCGCCGGACTGATCATCGCACAGACACGTCATAAAGTCCCGCCCCAATTGGAGGCGAGGAAAGGCCTGGGCATGGAATTCCGTGAAGGGTTGGGATATATCCGCAGGAACTCAGTTGTTGCTTCCATCATTTTAATGTCTGCATTGGTAGGATTCTTTGGATTTCCTTTGATACAACAAATTCCTGCGCTGGCGCGTGATGTGTTGAAAACAGCCAGCGATACAGAAACGGTCGTCGCAGCCCGCACGAGTCTCTTATATGCTGCCCAGGGAGCCGGCGCATTGACTGCGGCGATTCTAGCCACATACCTGAGTTCATCTCGAAATAAAGGAGTGTGGGTCACGCTTGGGCAGATTGCTTTTATTGTTCCATTGATCGCACTTGGATATGTACCCAACTTGAACATTTCACTCCTGTTGCTGGTACTGATTGGCTGGGGTACGGTCACGCAACTTGTTTCGATGAATACACTGATCCAGGTCAGTGTTCCCAACGGGTTGCGCGGTCGCGTCTTCAGTGTTTATTTGTGGGCGCTTCAAGGTGTGGCGCCCTTTGGAAGCCTGCTGATTGGTTGGCTAGCCCAAAACTGGGGTGTGCCAGTGGCGGCGCTCACAGGTGGGCTGGTCTCGCTGGTAACGATCGGTGGGCTCCACTTGATCAGTCCCGGCGTACGTCGGGCGCAGGCTTAACGTCAGGTTAGCGTCGAGAATCGCAGGTTGACGCTTAATTTTTGCCCATGTTATGATGTTTCCTTTGGAGACCGAATTTAATGGACAACAACTCACCTTCAAAGCAGGACAACGAAGCTCCCGGCTTTTTTTCCCGTCTTTTGAACACACTGATCGGTATAGGATTGGGGGAATCCATGTTGCGCGCGGGAACAACGGTACTTTCCATCGTTCTGCTTGGCGCGGTGATCTGGCTATTGAGGTTATTCTACGCACAGAGTCCCAATGCCGGGAATACAGTCAACGCGCTTCAAACGGGACCCACTGCTCCCGTCGCGCGAATCGAAGATGTCCCGCCTCAGAGTGAGGAGATAGCGTTTGGCGGAATCCCGCGTTTGGCGCAGGTGCATACAACGATTCCATCGCGCCCGCGGCAGGATGTGACCAAATATACGGTTGTAGAGGGCGATACCATTTTTGGGATCGCAGAAAAATTTGGACTAAAGCCTGAGACAGTCTTATGGGGCAATTATTATATTTTGCTTGATGACCCGCATGCCTTGAAACCAGGACAGGAATTGAACATCCTGCCTCTGGATGGCACATATCATGAATGGCAGCAGAGCGAGGGCTTGAACGGTATCTCGACATATTATGGTGTCACTCCGGAAGAAATCATCAACTTCCCGGCAAATAACCTGGATATGGCTACGATTGGTGATTTTGCAAACCCAAATATCGCGCCAGGGACCTGGTTGGTCGTTCCCGGTGGCAGGCGCGAGTTTATCTAATGGAGCGCGCCACTTGGTGTGACGCGCGAGAACCCCGCTTCTGCCCGTGTGCTTGGACCTGGGGCCTGCGACCCAATCAGCGGTGGCGCAGTTGGGTTTGGCGCGTTTGTCTGGCCCTCCAACAACCATTACATCTCCGGGTTTGATTACGCTCCCAACGCCAATCACTGGGGTATTGATATTGCAGGCAATACAGGCGAAGGGGTCTATTCAACGGACGCGGGCGTGGTCGTTTATGCAGGCTGGAACAACTACGGCTATGGAAATATGATCATGGTTGATCACGGCAACAACTTCCAGTCTTTGTACGCTCACTTAAGCGGGATCAGCGTCGGGTGTGGTCAGAGCGTGGGGCAGGGAGATGTCATTGGCGCGATCGGTTCCACCGGGCGCTCGAGCGGATCACATTTGCATTTCGAGATCAGAGCAATCTCCTCCTGGGTTAACCCGTGGGATATGTTACCGCCACCGTGATAGCATGTCGCTGCGACGGTTCGGCGAAACAGTCTCCTCTTGAAACAGGTAGAGTGCTTCGGGAACGCTTCGCAGCGCCCTCGCAACGACATACCTAAAATTGATGGTTTGTTGAAAAGGCGCTTGCAGAAGAAAGTTATCTCGGCTATAATCTGCGTCGCCCGGGCGCGTAGCTCAGTTGGTTAGAGCGCTACTATCACACAGTAGAAGTCGGGGGTTCGAGTCCCTCCGCGCCCACAAAAAGCGACTCGACAGCAAAAACAGCAACCAGCCTCCCTCATCACAGAGGGAGGCTGGTTGCTTAGAAAAAGGCAGGAAAGATCGGGCATGAATTGGTGCAACAATCGGATTAGTCCAGTCGACCGCAGATAGATCAGGATCGTCGCAAGCGTCACGTTCGGGATCAGGGGAAGCAGAATATGCTGCCCCCAGATGCGCCCACGGCTCGGACGATGCTCCGGCTCCGCGCGCCAGCGGCGGATCAGCCCACGGGTGGCAAAGACACCTCCAATCTGGAGGAGCGGGATCAGCGGCGGGAGGCGCATGATCCACTGGATAAATTCCAGCCGGATCGGAGCGGGTTGCTGGCCGGCCAGCAGGGCGGTCACACCCATCCCAATCTCCTCTGTGATCGGAGGCATTCCATAAGGATCGGCGTTCATGAGCAGGACGATGCCTTTTTTCTGCGCTGGAACGAGGGCCATAAAAGTAGAAAAGTCGGGAACGTTGCCACTATGCGAGAACGTTTTTGTTTGGCCCAGGTTGATGTCGAACCATCCCATGCCATACAATCCTCCTAGACCGAACTTGACATATTCTGCCACCCCACGGTGCAGTTCATCGATACCTGCAGGCGATAAGATTTGCACATTGTCGTAGCAGCCACCGTTGAGATGAGCCATCAGATAATGCGCCATGTCTTCAGCACAGGAGATCAGCCATCCACATGGAAGTGAACCAAGCATGACGGGCAGGTTTGGCGCGGGAAAGGGAATACTGAACCAGTGACGATAGCCTGTCGCTAAGCCATTTTGTTTCGCCAATGCCTTGGATGTATAGCTATGGCTCATTGCAAGGGGATTGAAGATATGGTTTTGAATGTAATCCGCATACGGCTCACCGCTGGCAGACTCAACGATCAGCCCCAAAATGTTGTAATTGAAATTGCTGTAGTTACACGTCGAGCCGACCGGGTGGGCCAGCTTAAGGGTAGACAACGCCCGCACCTGACTCTCGGTTGCGTTCGGATCATCAGCGAAATTCGCCAGCGCTGTTCCCGAGGCAAAATAGGGCAGACCACTCGTCTGGTTGAGCAGATGACGCACCGTTATTTGTGCAGACGCCTGAGCATCTGCCACTCGGAACCAGGGGAGGTAGCGCTGGGCCGGAGCATCCGGCTCAACCTTACCGGACTCAACCAGCTGCATCACTGCCAACCCAGTGAACGATTTCGTAAGCGAGCCGATGAAGAAGGGCGTCCGTGGCGTAGGCAACTCCCCGCCAGGTCGGGCGCGTCCAAAGCCGCGCAGATGCACAATCTTGTCGCCTTCGACAATCACCAGAGATGCGCCCGGAATGTTCAAGCGGCGCATTTGTTGTTCGACGTAGGCGTCAACTGCATCATAGGACGCGCTGTCACGCATGAGTCTGGATGGACTGGTTGCCGTGAAAAACCTTCTAGTCAGCGCCAGACCGGTTCCAACAACAAACGATCCGAGGAGGAGTTTCTTTGTGTTCACTGTTCCGCCTTCTGATCGCGCCATTAAGGTTTTTTGAATGGAACTAATCGATCAACCCGCGCTACATAATCTTCATACTCCTTGCCGAAGGCCGACTTGAGTTGCTTCTCCTCTTCGCCAATGAAAATCATCACCCCGATATACAAAATGACCGAAACAATAAAATAGACCCACGTGCATGTCAGCAGCGCCACAGCGGGAAGGATGAAGAACGTCGCGCTGGAGTAGATAGGATTGCGGGCAACACCATATGCGCCAGTAGTAACGAGTTCCCCTTTGGAAAAGCCCACTAGTAATTGGATCACTGCAGTCGCCCAAAGGATCAGTCCAGGAATCAGGAATACATATCCTACAGGCTTAATAAAGCTGAAACTTTGGGGTAGCGCTGCGAATTGGGGTAAATTTGCATGAACCCATAGAGCTGCAATGAGCGATGGCAGCATAAACAGGATGATCTTCCCGCCCTGCCCGACGATGTTCATTCCATTTTGCTTTTTAATGATGTTGATCATGATGAGTTTCCTTTCTGATAGCGCGTAACTTGTCTTACCATACGCCTGGAACCAGCCGGCACTGAACTCTACCTGCATACTCCTTATAACCGGGCAGTTCCATCTGAAGTGTTTGATCTTCTAATCCCGTTCGAGCGATGATAAGAGCGATGGTGAGCAGTGCTGGGATAAAGGTCCACCAGGAACACAGAACTAGCGGCACCATCAGAGTGTAAACCAGCGAACCAGCGTAACCCGGATGGCGAATCCATTGATATGGACCGCTACTCGTTACGGAATGCTCTCGCTCTGCCTGAATTCGGACCATCGTTTCGAAGAACGGATTAGAAGCCATTCCCCATAGGACGAACATCTGGCTGACAAACGCAAGTGCCACTCCAAATGCCCATAGGCCTATGGATACTGGCTGGCTCCATCCAAAACGAGTATCCAGCGCGGCAGTCGTCAACACCGCAAGGGTGCCAAAGATCACAATGGCTGGGGCAAGAACACGATCCCAGGTTTTTGTCCCTTCGTGGGACTTAGATCGCTCAGCCAGCATGCCTGCCTGGCGGGGTATCAAAACGAGGGCGCTTAGAAGTTGAGTGATAGCGTTCATGCCCAGATATACCCAGCCGGCAATCCAGTTTAATTTGCCTGCAATCAGGAATAGAAGCAGGCCAAAGAGAAACAGCGAAACGATCATCTGCACTGCCCAGCGCCTGACTCCATGGGTGATGTGGTTTTTCATGAAAATTCTCCGGTGTATAACGATGGTTGCAACTCCTAGGTGGGTTGAGGAGCCAAACCTCTATTCATGACTTCCTGCTCGTGCTTCAATGCGCATTCCAGCTCTGGATACCGGAAGTGGTACCCCGCAGCAAGCAACTTGGCGGGTTGGATTCGACGGCTGGCTAGCAGGAACTCGTCGCCCATCTCACCCATGATCAGGCGCACAACAAAAGTGGGCATGTCAGCCCCTCGCTTGTGCCCTAAAACCCTACGCGAGATCGTAGCAAACTCACCGTTACGCACGGGGTTGGGGCTCACAGCGTTAACGGGTCCAGACAGGGTCTCGGTCGTCAGGGCAAACTCAATGATGGAAGCGAGTTCATCGCGCCCAATCCAACTCATCCACTGTTGGCCATCCCCTGCCTGAAATCCCGCCTGTTGCAGAGCAGGACCGCCGATCACTGGCGGAATGCGAAGATGTACCACGCGGATGCCCGCTTTGCTCGCTGGAGTCGTGGCCGCCTCGCCCTCCTGTTGAAGTCTGGCAAGAAAACTCGTCCCAACGGGGCAATTCTCGGTGAGAACCTCCTCACCGGAGGATGCATAAAATCCCATCCCTGAAGCGCAGATCAGCAGCCGAGGTTTGTGAGTGCACCCAGCAAGCGACTCAGCCATTAAGCGGTTGGTCCCCAAACGATTGACCCGTATTTTTTCTTTCGCTTTGGTCGTCCAGCGCATGGGCCAGGGCAGGGTAGCCAGATGGAGGACACCATCGAAGCCTTCCAGGTTACGAGAATCGATCTCCCCTTTATCCGGATCCCACCAGGTTTCACCTGGCCCAGGAGTGGATCTAACGAGACGAGAAACCTGGTGTCCACACGCGACCAGGTAAGGCGTGACGGCTGACCCGATCAGGCCATGGGAACCAGCAAATAGAATTTTCATTTCTTTTCTTTCTCCTTACCGCCCAAGAGCGGCACTTGAATAATGAGGAGCAATTTCTCTATCCGGGGCGCGTCAGAGAGCGATTGCCGACACCACGCATGATGTTATGCACCACGACCACAAACACTGCACGGGCCACGCCTCCGGTAGTAGTAGCCTAACGTCGCCACTGCCAGCGCTGCACCCCAGATTGGGAATAGCAAGGTCGGGCCAACTTGGATGATTACTTCCCAAGTGAGTTCGATACCTTCTATCCCGGTGGCGGCCAAGTTAGCGACCATCTGGGGTAAGATGGTCCAAATCCCGATGCCACCCACGATCAACAACACCGATGCGAGCGCGGCCGGGATGACCGCCAGCGCGATGGGAACCCGGCGTCCAGCCAAGCCGATCATCCAGCCCGGGAATATTTCACCCCAACGTTGCACCAGACCGAGCATGAGCAGCGCCCCCACCAGTACAAAGCTTCCCAGGAAAAATGCTCCCGAGATGAACATCGCACTCGCTTGATCGTGACGAAATTGCTCCTCACTCATCCCCAGTGGGAACCCCAACACCCAAGCA
>Ga0105104_10002462_pt1 | contig 13540 bp, 9 predicted proteins | sample PPLLaktember2015_3_FD_87034 | JGI IMG/M metagenome (GOLD analysis project Ga0105104, IMG submission 87034) | Freshwater sediment microbial communities from Prairie Pothole Lake near Jamestown, North Dakota, USA - PPLs Lake P7 Core (6) Depth... | ecosystem: Environmental > Aquatic > Freshwater >...
TCCCACCTGTTTTTGCAGCAGGCGTGAGAGCGGCCGGAAGCGCCGGCCAAATTCCAGCGCCGCCAGGATGAGGATTGGGATGAAGACTAGCACCAGGGCTGCCAGCCGGGCGTTCATGGCGATCATGACGATGGCGGTCCCGACCGCCAATACCAGCGCATCCAGGATGCGCAGGGTGGCCCGCCCGGTTAGGAAGCGGATGCGCTCCACGTCCTGGACCGCCCGGGCCAGCAGATCCCCCACCTCGGTTTGATCGTGAAACGAGAAAGACAGGATGGTCAGCTTCCGTTGGAGATCGTTGCGCAGATCGTAGGCCACGTTCTGGGAAGCCACCTCGCTCCACCGTCCCTGCACGAAGGTCAGCGCGCCCCGCAGCAAGGTGATGACCAGCAGCCCCAACGCCGCCCCAACCAGCAGGCGGGTCTCCCCCTGGCGGATGCCGTGGTCGATGATCCAGCGCAGCACCTGGGGGATGGCCATGTTGAGGGCTCCCACCCCCAGAAGCGCCAGGCCGGCCGCGGCGCTGATCTTCCAATACGGCCGGAGATAGCGGTAGCTGCGCCATAAGATGTGCGGCGTTCGCGGAGAGATAGGCAGCGATGGCAGGTTATTCGAATGGTTCACAGGCGCTTTGTGCCATGGCGATGCGTTTGCCCAATGCCGGGTGGGAGTAGAACAGCCACTCCACCCAGGCTTCGGGGTTGGTCTCCGCCAGGTTCTGGTTGGCCAGCCGGGTGAGCGCCGAGGCATAGGCCGCACCGTTGCCCGTCATCTGCAAGGCGTATTCATCGGCCCGGCGTTCGCGCCAGCGCGAGTAGGCGTTGCCCAGCGGCATGGTCAGCAGCCCATACGCCCCCATCGCCAACCCCAGCAGCGGAAGCGACGCCGGATCGGCAGGGCCGCGCAAGCCAAACAAGGCCGCCCCCCCGTTCAACACCAGCGAGGCCAGGTAGAACCCCGCAAGGGTCAGCCCGCTCTCGATGACGATGCCCGCCGGGATATCGCGGTGGACGTGATGGCCCAGCTCGTGCGCCAGGACGGTCTCGATCTCCTCCGGGGTAAACTCATCGATCAGGGTATCCCCCAGGATAATCCGGCGGGTGCGCGCCAGGCCGGTCAGCGCCGCATTGGCGGCGCTCGTCCTGCGGCTCATATCGAATTTATAGACGCCTTTTACTTTTGTGTTGGCCTTTTCGGCCAGCCGGATTAACCGCGCCGCCAGGTCGGCGTGTTCTTCCCCCAGCGGAACGAATTTATTAAAGAGCGGCATAATCAGCACCGGCGCCAGGTTGGTCAGCAGGACGTTGAAGACCAGCATGGCGGCGGCAGCCCACAGCCACCAGGTGTCCGGCGCCAGGCGCAGCAGGGCGTACACCATTTCCAGGAGGATCAACCCCAGCGGCGCCCCGATCAGCAGCCCCTTAAGGTGGTCGATGATCCAGCCTTTTTGGTCCTGGTTGGAGAGCCCGAACCGGTGGGGCAGGATATAGGAGCTGTAATAATCCACGGGCAGTTCCAGCAGGCTGTACACCCCGCCAAAGACGGCGCCAAACACCGCCACCTGCAGCCAGGGATTGGATGTCCACGCTTCGATAGCACTCCGCAGGGCAACTGCCCAGCCGAAGACGAGCCAGGCCAGGGCAAACAGCCCGCCCAACACCAGCTCTCCGATGAATATCCTGCGCCGCAGGCGGGCATACACCTTCGCCTGTTCTTGCCGCTGTGGATCGATTATCGCCGAGGGTTTCTCCATGGGAAAAATTATAGCATGTCGGGAGGTCCCCAGCCGACAGATTATGCCTGGATCGGTCTATCGGGGTGCATTCGTCGCCAGGCCAGGGCGATCCAGACCGCCATGGCAGCCATACCGATCAGGCCGGGGCCGGCCAGCCCCATCATCAAGGCGCTGATCCCATCGCCCAGCCCGGTCAACAGGTAGCTCACAACCACCAGCCGGTCGAAGGCAGCCGGGGAGACAGGCCGCCCCCGGATCGTATACCCCGAGAAGGGCCGCATCTTGACAGGCAAGCAGAGCAGGAAAATTCCGAAGGCCGTGAAGCTGGTCAGCCACCAACCCCAGTAATTCTGCAAGGGAACGCCGAAGTAGGCCCCCTTCACCTCCCACACCCAATGCCCGGCCTTGACCATCATCGGGTCCATCCCCAGGTCCCAGGAGGTTATGATCAGCGCGCCCAGGCCCGCTACGGCTGCCGCCGCCCAAACCCCGGTGCCCACACGCCCCTCTCCATCTCTGGTTCCCTCGCCTTCGGCGCCGCTCCGCTCTCTGGTTCCCACGCTCTGCGTGGCCACGCTCTACGTGGGAACCCCCGGCGGGACGCTCTGCGTCCAGTCGGCCCCGGTCGAAGGACCGGTCAAGGGCAGGTTCCCACGGGAATTGTGGGGACCAGAAAGCATACCAGGCGCGCGGGACGAGGCGCGTACCGCTCGAGCCCGATTGCCTCCGGCTGAAGGTGCCACCAGCCACCCCGCCATGATGAACGAGGTGGATAATTTAATTAGCGCATGCCCATCAGTTGCGTCAGCCCGGCCTGGATTTCCACTCAAACGAATCGCCTCCTTGCAAATGCTCGATCGATTGGAAGACCGGGATCGTCTGTACTAACTTCAGATAGGGAGGGCCCTCGGTATAGCCCGTACCAGTACGCTCTCCGAGCATGCGTGCAGCGAGGAGGTAGTGCGTGTGGCGCCACTTCATCAGGGTGGCTGAGAACCTACCCATCGCCGCATTCAGCATCTCGCGTTGGCCCTCGGTGAGCCAGTGCGAGGAGGCTGACCGGAAGGCGTCGTCGAGTGTAGCGCTGCCGGCAAGCACCCGTTTGCGGACCTCCGGGACCGACAAGTAAGCCGCCGAATCGAGTCGCCCGGCGTCCGGCTTGCGACACAGCGATTCGACGATCTTGTAGTTACGGGATTGGATGGCGCTGGCGCCAACGGTGAACTCCCGGAAGATTAAGAATGACTCTGGCTGCATCGTCGCAAGCAGGGAGAACATCGGCACTGATTCGCGCAGGGTTGACTCGGCGACGTCGATGAACTGGATGGCGGCAGGAAAGGCATCCTCGGTCAGGGCGTGAATGGCGCCATTGAGCATTGTGGCCAGCAAGGCGAAGGCCGTCTCGAACATCTGCAGGACACGAATGAACAAGTACTCGTCGTGATGGACGTAGACAGGTAGAATGCTCAGCTGCAGGATACGGCGGTCCAGCGTAGGGAGACCGGACAGCACTGCCCCACAGAGGTCTTGTGCCGCCTGATTCGGGTCTCTGGCAGTGATTCTACTGTCCAGGCCGAGACGCTGTAGGGCTGGAGTGGCTGCGTGCATCGCCAGACGGCAGCGCCTGGTCATCACGTGGGGTGCCGGTCTCATGGCAGGCAGCATCGCGGTGCGGCCCTCAGCGGAAGCCAGCTCGAAGCTGATCTCGTCGGCAGCCAGCTGAACCATAAGCCGATCCCGGCACTGTCGGGCAATCAACCCCAAGTCTAGCCTGTCGTCCATCTTCGGCATCGGAAGCAGACCCAGTGCCAGGTACGTCGTATATTCGTAGCAGCCATCCCACTTGTCAAGGGCGCTCCGCAGGAACTCGCGCAGCAGCCGCGTGTCTTCGCTGGGATCGGTCCGGTCGGGAAGCGCCTTCCTCGCGAGGGCGAGTGCCTCCAATAGACGATCAGGGACGAAGTGTTTCCCCGTACGGTGATACTCAGCAACCACGGCGTCGTAGGGAAACTCCCCCGGTTCAGGGTCGTCCAACCAGGCAGTCAACGCTCCCACTATCAGGCCAAGCCCTAGGTCGTCTGTCATCGTGATCAAAATTCGTCAGGACATCATTCTGGTCTCATCTTAAGCAAGCGGTACTTCATGACCGCGGCGCACTGCATCTCCAGTTGATCTGTGATGAGCTCGATGCTTGCCTCTTACGGGTGCACTCCTACCAAGGTGTTGCCAGCGCTAACCCGGATAAATGTTACCAGGGGTTACCGGTCTGTATAGGTGAGCAGAGTATGCAGGGCCCCAGAAAGTATTCGACCATGATACGCTTCCAATATTCTGGGGATCTGCCGGATTGCTTCCAAAAGCTGGTGGCTCCCCCGCTTGATGGCGTCACGCTCGTGCATTTCGAACACGCGTATGCCGGCGCGCACCGCCATCTTGACCTCCTGCAGGAAGCGTTTATCCTCAGCCTCCATCAAAGCGCAGCACTCCTTTACGAATGCTACCTTCCTGTCTTCCTCGCTGGCACCGCTTTGCGCAATATCCTGTATCCTCGCCGCCAGATCATTGCTGAACCGTATGATGGTGTCTGCCTCCTGCCTTTGTCGAATGCTTTCGATGGTGTTGTGCATCCAACGCACGTCCTCGTTCTGTGCACAGACGCCGCTGGTGATCGCCCAGAGGTCTTCCAGAGGTTGCCCCATCGCCCCGTCGATATAGTTAAGGATAAATCGATCGTGTACCTCCAGCATAAATTGCAGCTTAAACGGAGAGTGGGAAGCAGGGCTTTCGTCGCGGGTCAAAGCATAATGCTTAAGGGTGAAGTCGTTGTGTAGGGCGTTCTCCATTTCGACGATTGTGTACAGGAAGCGTACCCAGGCTGTATAGACCTCAGCCAGAGGCATATAGTGCAGGCCCTGCGGCCCAACCACCACGCCCCACTCCACGCCGAAATCCAGGCGGCGTACGGCACCGACCTCATACATGCCCAGCATCGCGTCAATTTCCGGACTGGCGTGGTGAAGAACCTTTTGATAAGCCGGGGTGGCATCCGTACCTGCATACCCGCGCAGGACCTTAAAGCCGCCGGGATGGAGATGAGCAAACTCCGTCAGATCGTATACCCGGCCATCGATCACCATCCAGTATCCCAGTTCGTCGCCATTATGGAGGACGATATCAGAGGCATCGTACGTTAGCCTCTTGTTCATTAGCGGGCCGGTATATGTGGTGAAAATTTCTTGCTTGTACCGCTGTTCCCCCACCAGACGATACAACGTCTGCCGGGCCCGCGCCTCCTTCTCCTCCTCGGAGCCATGGCTGTACCGGCGAAGTATCTCTTTGACGGCCTCCTTCACCGAGTTTGCAAAATCGGGTCGCCCGCAGACGTAGAAATACGCCCCCCGTCCTCCATCCTTCTTGCTGCGCAGCAGGTCCCAGAGAACGCGGATGTTTTCCTCGCGCAGCATCTCATCCCGGATGTGCCGTTTCTCTCCGGGTACATAGACAAAGTGCACGGCGCTGCCGTCTGACACAAATTTAACGTCCACTGCCTCGCGTGAGAAGGCAAGGCGCACATGCAGACGTCCCTGGGCTACCATCTGCTGTAGCTCTTCCCGATAATAAAACTCGGCTGGCGTGCGCGCGCCAAAGAATAGCCAGTTCTCGCCTGCATTCTCCTGCTCGGCACGTTCGCGGATGAAACCTTGGAAGGGTGAGATGCCCGTACCACCCGCAAACATCACAATAGGGATGCTGGGGTCATCCGGGAGGCTGAAGCGAGATGGATGGACCAGCCTCAGCGCGACTTTATCCATCTCCTCCATGGGTTTAGCCGCTCTATCCCCAAGGAAATGGGAAGCGGTGCCCAGGCGCCGGGCGTCGGTCGATACCTGTGTGTCGCTTGTATCATACACGAGCCGGCCAATGGTCAGATGCAGTTCTGAGGCGCCGTCGGCTGAGCCAGGACCCATTCTGGAGGAGATGGAATACATGCGGAAAGACTCTGGAGGGACAACCCGGCAGATATGCTCGCGCTCTCCGGGGAGCGCCCTCCACAGGCCACGAGGATCGAACCCGGCTCCGTTCAGCATCTCCAACAAGTCCCATAGCTCCCACTGGTCTTCGGCCCGGGCCTCGATGATGTGCCGGAGGGTGGAGTTCAGGCTGGCGGCGTATAATACCCTGGCTACCGGGCGCGCTACCGGCCGGATGCAGCCAAATCGGAGGAGCATCCGCAGCGGTAGCTGGGTCGCCCCCTGGTAGCCGTCACGTAAATGGATCGCCTCGCGCCACTCCGAGGTCAAGGGGATAGTCTCATCTCCCCTGGCCTTGAGGGCCACCAGGGTTCTGTCGATCAAATCATCGCTGTTTTCGGGCAGCACAGCGCACCGGTCCCCAGGCCGGTACCGAATACCCGTCCTGGATACGTCCAGCACAATCCGCTTCACCCACCTGGCCGGATCCCCGGCGGGATTGATGGTCTCGACGCGCTTAATCCCGGCATGATGAGCGGACTGGGGGAAACTTGCTTCCCGTTCCTCCTGGGCGGCGGCCAGCTCATGGTCTATCTGATCCCAGGTGCGGTCTTTGAACTGGCCGGCGAAGCCGGCAATGGTCACGCTGCGCCCCACCTTGAACGCAATATCCAGATATCCGTACGCTTTTAGCCGGTGCCGGCTCAGAAAACCGCCGTTCCCAAGATAGGCTTGCGTAGCTTCCTTGAACATGCCTTTGAGGTTTGGGTCTTGCCTCTTCTCCACGTATTCAGACACAGAGATCTCGGCTAACGCCGCCAGGAAATCCCGCCAGTGTTTTGGGTACCAGTTTCTATGGTGCGTCATCTCCTGCCCGACGGGGGTGTCGTACTTCTGGCGGCTGAAGAACACGTCCAGCACGTGGAAGATGGGGGCCGCTGAGCCGCTCGACCCGACAACCCCCGATTGGATCGGTACTGCAAATGGGGCAACCGTCTTGGCCCAGACCACCGGGTCCACGTAGCTGTCGCTGTACGCGTTGGGGTTAGTGCTCATAAAGGACTGGTGGGTGACAAGGTGCAGAGTCTCCGTGATCAAGAGCAGTTCCCGTTTCAAGACCTCCGCGTCGTCCTGAAAGACTGCCTCCTGAGCCCGCACCAGTGCGCTGATCACGGGCGTGGATTGAGCCAGCATTTCAACCTGGGTCAGGTAGAAGATGCGTTCTTCCCGGTTGTCTACTGCAGGAACCAGGAGGCGCAGGTTATCGACTCGCATCGGGTCAGCCCGATCCGGATGGATCAGGCGCCAGTTGTACATGATCAGGTCAATGAAAGACAGGTGAGGGGCAGGGCGGTCTAGCCGGCGGGCAATCTCCTCCCATGGGCGCTGAATGCCTTCGGGCATGGGTTTATGGGGAGGATTGGCCTCAACCCGATAATAGGAGTGGGCGAGCATGCCGATGATCACCGAGGCGCGGAGAAGATACTCGTCGGGCAGATCCGACTCGGCTGCACTCAAGAGCGGCATCGCCTCCAGGGCTCTACGCACCGCCAACGTCCGGTGGAGCTCGGGCAAGCTTTCTGCCATCTCGTCCCACACCTCATAGCCGGGCGGCAGGCGAAGCTGCGGAGCCTTGATGGGCATTAACCCATGGCTTTCCGAAAGGAACCCCAGGTTCTCGTGCCCCAGGCGCTGGTAAGCTCTGGATACTGCGGTCATCACAAGTCGCGAGGGAACGAGGTCGTGCCCTTGCGGCAATCGCCCTGTCATTGGACCCGGGTGGGATTCTATCCATGCCATCTTGTGAAGTCTCTGTTTATCTATTCTCGTATTGGCTAAGGCCTGGAAGATCACACCAGCCGGTCTTACAGCATGCCCACGAGCGCCCGGCAGACATCCGCGCGGGAGAGCGTGCCGACCAGCTTGCCATCCTTGACAACGGGTAGAAGGCGGATTTGCTTTTCAATCAGGATCGTGGCGGCCTGTGCTATATGGTCTTCCGGATCTAGCACAATCGGCTCTCGAATGATGAGCGATGCGATCGGGAGGGTGGACAGGTATCCCCCTTTCTCCATGAAAATCCGGTACGCATCATTGAGAGTCCCCCCTTCGTGAAGAATCTCATGGATGTCAGGTAGGGCAGCGCGTAAGATATCCCCTTCAGAGAGAACACCGACAAAGTTGTCGTCGTCGTCCACAACCATCAGATAACTCACACGGGATAGAGCAACAATCTCGGCGGCATGAAGAATGTTGGAGTTTTCGTTAATCCGAACGGGGCGCGCAGTCATCACATCGTTAATTTGTGTTTGCCGTGCCTTTTCCACCGGCCATTCTCCGATTCATCTGCAAATTGGGAAGCATTCATGAGAGGAAAGAGGACTCAACTCAATGATCACTCCCACAGCCGTAAGCCCTTTGCAAGAACACAAAAACAAAGAAAACGCCGGAAGCGACATCTCAACCAGAACTGGGATGGGCCGTCGGCGATCTCAACCAGGGAGTCCCTCGGCGTAAAGATAAGCAACCGAGAGAAGAACGAGAAGGGCGATTCCTGTCAGTAGACAAAACCGCCTAATATAGTCCGAATACTAATATATAGTACTCGCTTCCTATTGTCAAGTACCAGGGATCCGTTCTGATTTTGTGTTTGAGGATTTGGTATTGAACACGATGAACAATCCCGTTGATATTAACCAACGGGATTGTTCGATGTCCGGAATTGAACCGATGTCGCAAGTTCAGCTTGGGGGTGTTTATCCGGAGATTCGTTTGATTCGAGCGGCTTCGCCGCTCGAATCAAACAGATTTTTTATGGTTTGACGTAGACATCGTAACGGTAGACATGGGTGCCTTGAGGGTACTCGGTTACCCCGTCGTTGACCGGCTGGTCAAAGGTAACCCGGATCTCCAGGTGGTGTTCGCCTGCCGGCCACTCGTCCAGCACGGTGTAATAATAGCGGCACTGGTTTCCCGCAGAGGGGAAATCCAGGCTGGCGAGCTCTTCCCGTGGAATGACCTCCCCATTCAAGAAAAATTCCTGGGTGATATGCTGGTAGTTCTCCTCTAACCGGTCGGTATCCGCCGCGCACCACCCGTTCAACCAGAGCAAGGGCTCGGACTCCAGCAAGGCCACGGTAAAGGTGTAGGTTTCTCCTGCCTGGCTGACCCGGTCGTACTCCTCCCGCGCCCGGTCTTCCAGGGCAGGCACTCCCTGCTCCAGGAAGCGGCGGGCTTCCTCGGCGCTGGCTACAGTGGGAGGTCCGGAGGGCGTGATCCCAAATCCATCGGGCAGCAGGACGGCTTCCTCCGCCGCAATGAGCACCACATCTGCGCTGGATAAGGCGTTCTCTTCGGTGAGCGGAACCCTCAGGGTGGGTTCCACCCCCTTGCCTTCCAGAAATATGGTCCCATCCGGCAAGGTAAAGCGCCCGGTGGGCACCTGCATGGACATCCCCTCCGGAAGGATGAACTGGCCGCGCGCCACCTCCGCTTCGACGCCCGCACTGGGGGTCTCACCCACCACGATCATTCCCGGAAGCTGGCTGAAAGCATACGCTTCGATCTCGCAGGCGCTGGAGCAAGCCTGGCTGACCAGGACGGCCATCTTTCCGAAACGGTACTGGTTCTCGAATGGAAGGACGCGCTCGCGTGGGCCTTCGGGCTCGAATCGGCCTGTGCTGCTGCTGAAATACTCCAGCTGGCCCAGGGGGATCTCTTCTTCGGTAAAGAACCCGGCCAGCTTGAGCGGCGCCCCACCCAGGTTCTGGCGCAGGTCGATGATCACCCCCGGAACCTGGTTCGATTCAAACGTATTCAACGCGCGTTCGAAGAGGCGCATGATCAGGTTGAGGTCATCGTTGTTCGAGCTGATCTTGATATAGCCGGCACCCGAATCCAGGATGCGCGCCTCAACCGGCAGGGCATTCGCATCGTATCCCCGGTAAATCGAGCTGACTTCCGCGCTTTCCCGTTCGGCGATCGCTGCCAGCGTGACGGTCTGTGGAGGATCGGTGCCTGGGTTTGAGAACGTGACCGTGGCAGACGTCCCCAGTGGGGCGCGCATCAGGTAGCGCACCTGCTGGTAGCGCCGGGGAAAATCCGTCGAGAACGGGCCGGCCAGTGGGGTCACGCCGGAGATCGCTTCGCCAATCGGTTTGTCGTTGAATGCGGTCACTTCGGCGCCCTTTAGAATCCCGGCACGATCCGCAGGGCCGTCTGGCAGGACGTAAACGACCAGGACCCGCCCGTCGTCCAGCTCCCGCAGGACCATGCCGTACCCGCCGGCACTCTGCTCGGCGAAGATCTCATCTTGAAGCCAGCCTGCGTTCAAGCCAACGTGCCCATCCTGGAAGGCGTTGGTGAAATCACTCAACGCCAGGTAGAAAGCCTGTGGATCCTGGGCCTCCTCCGCTTCGGCGATTCTGGGCTGGAGCGTCGCGTAAAGCGCATCCCAGTCGGGGGTTTTCTCCACGATATCCTTAAACGCATACTCGGTGCGCACCTGCTCGACCAATTCGTCAAACGCCTGGGTATACGTCATGTTCGAATAATCTTTGATGGCAATGTCCAGCGGTTCGTAGAGGGTCAGTTCCGGTTCCTTCTCCCGGATGATTTCGAAGGAAGCCTCCGGCGCTGCCGGCCCCTCCCCCATGTCGACGACCGAATATCCCGGCGGGACCGGCCCGACCGGGTCGTCCTCGGTGAAGAGCAGCCCATCCTCCCCAAAAGCAGTGGGGAATTCCTGCTCGCCATCCGGCGCCCAGATCACCAGCTTCCCCCCGGTGACCTCGTCGTTGTTCTCCGGGTCATTCACCGTGGATGCCAGGTAGGAAGGCCACCCGAAGCTGGGATCGTCTCCCTCCGAATACGGCCCGCCTGCCTGGTTCGGCCAATAGGAGACCGCGAAAACCTGAACGCCCACGTCTTTTTGCCCATCGTTGTCGACGTCGACGAACATTCCGGAGGGCTCGGCGGGCAGGTCCAACCGGTAAATCGCGCTGCGGGCTTCCGGGTCGATTTCCATAAAACCCAGGCTTTGGGAATCCAGGGGGATCTCCCACAGTTCGTCACGCTGGACGAAGCCGAACATATCGATCAGGGCGACCGCCTGTTCGACGTAATAGGTGGTAATAATATCGTTGGTGTATGAGAAGGTTCCGGTGATCCGCACCGGCTGTTCCCCAACCGGGGGTTGGGCGGCTTCTGCCGTCGGCGAAGGCGTTGGGGATTGGACAGCCCGGGTACCTGCGGGTGAGGGTGGTGCAGGCTCCCGGGTCGGCGTCAGGATCTGGCAGGCAGAGGTGAACAGGACTGCCACCAGGACCAGCCCCACCCAAAAAGGCGATTTCTTGCGCATGGCTTCTCCAAAATAATACTGATTCGCTCTATTTTAGCACATGCGCGCATACCCCTATATTGTGGTGCAGCTGGCGGTATTACCATCAACTATTTCCTTGTAATCGCGAATCAGCCCCTCAATCTGTCGTTGCGAGGAGCGGTTCTTTCAGACTCTTATCCGTTCGGACATGAAGCGACGATCCGGTGCCTGAAGAGCCGAATTCCTGCCCGCGGCGGGGGCTCGCAACGACACATAGAGGATCTGTCGTTGCGAGGAGAGGACCCTTCAACCTTCCAGGCCTTCAACCCTGCAGCGACGATCCGGTCAGAGACCGGCGCAATCTCCACGCCAGCTTGAAGACCGGCGTGGAGATTGCTTCGGTCCCTATTGAGCCAGAAGGTAACCGTGCAAGCAGGCATCCATAGCCCTACAGCTAACCCTCCCGGCTGATACGGGACCTCGCAACGACACATTGGGAGCATGTTGCTATCCAGCAGCATGCCCGGCCATCAACCTGCTTATGGCTCTTTCTCCAGCTCCTCCAGCATCTCCAAATCCCGCTGGAGGCTGCGGTTGCGAACGACCAGGCTCACCAGGTAGATCAGCATGAAACCGAAGATCACCGCAAACCCGGCGATCATGTAGCCCATCGTCTCCGCAGGGGGTTCAACTTGCAAGAACATGGCGGCCTCCTTCTGCTTCGGCTGCGCTCATCTTGAGCTCTTCCACCCGGTCAGCCAGTTTGCCGAGGCGGATGCGGTGCCAGAGCAGGGTGACAAAAATAAACGAGAACGTCAGCAGGCTGAACATGAACGTCTGCAGCATTTTGGGGGTCATATCAAAGGTGCCCTCGGCGGAAGGATCACCGCTGCCAATGACGACCGGATGGATGGTGCGGGTCAGGCGAATCGAGAAGAAAGTCAGGGGGACACTGACGAAACCGACGATGGCGTAGATAGCGCCGTATCGTGCCCGCCGGTCGGGGTCTTCGTTCATGCCGCGCAGCATCAGATAGGCGGCGTACACCAGTTCCATGATGGTCGCCGTGGTCAGGCGGGGATCCCAGGTCCACCAGGTATTCCAGATGGGACGCGCCCAGATCGAACCGGTGACGATGTTGATCAGCATAAAGACGAGCCCGATCTCCACACCGGACAGGCCGACCACATCCCAGATTCGGCGTTTGGTGCGCAGGTAGGCGATCCCGGCGACAGCTGCCAGGCCAAACGCCAGCATCCCTACCCAGCCGGCTGCCACGTGGAAATAAAAGACTTTCTGCACGGGTCCCATCACGGCTTCGATGGGCGCATACAGGAAGACCATCGCGGTTGCCGCCACCAGCAAGGCCGCGGTCACCCAATCCAGGATGGTCAGCGCGACGGGTTTTGGTTGTACAGATGTTTGCATATACACCTCCGTAAAGAACACGAATAAATGCCGGATCGTCCCGTAGGGGCGAAGCAAGAAGGATCACTCCGGACCGCCAGGGTTCCTCTTGCTTCGCCCCTACATTTCAACATAACCCCCTCACTCCTCCACAACAAAATCGAACACCATAAATGCCACCGCCACGAAGATCACGTCGTAGACGACTAGCAGGTTTAACCATACCCGGATCTCGCTCCAGTCTAATCCCTGGAGGAAACCCTTGCTGGCATTGACCGATGCTACCAGCACCGGGATCGCCACCGGAAAGAGCAAGATCGGCAGCAGGATGTCCCGCGTACGGGTCTGCACCGCCATGCTGGAGAGCAGCGTACCCACCGCCACATACCCGATCGAGCCGAGCAAAATGACCAGCAGCAGGCCGGGGTTGAACAGGTTGACGTTGTACAAGACGGAGTACACCGGCAGGATGATCACGGCTACCAGCAGCATGAAAATCAGGTTGCCAATCGTCTTGCCAAAATAAATGGCGCTGCGGTCGACCGGCGCCAGCAGCAGCCCGTCCAGGCAGCCGCGGTCCTTTTCCACTGCCATCGACCGGTTTAATCCCAGCGTCCCGGCAAAGGCGAAGGTGGTCCACAGCACCCCCGAGGTGACGTTGGCCCGTGCGGCAGCATTCAGCTCCAGGGCAAAGTTGAAGATCAGGATCACCAGCAGGGAGAAGACCAGCATGGCCGAGATCAGCTCACGGCTGCGCAGCTCGGCTGCCAGGTCCTTCCAGACCACCGCCAGGATGGCTTTTACGAAGGGAGTCACCGCCAGACCATCCCCGGCCAGGCGGCCCGGCAGCCGGGGCGCGGCTGGAGGCGACCCAGCAGGTGCTTCCTCGGGCGGAATGGGCTGTTTCAGGCTGGTATCTTCGGCGCCGGTATCACCGGCGCGGGGTTTGGTCCTCTCGGGCACGCTCATCTCCACTTCGTCCCGTTTACAGGCCCCTTACGGGGCGCCTTCCAGAGCACTCCGGTAAAACCCAACCAGTTCGGCTGCCAGCCCGGCGGACGAGTTTTCCACCGCGTTTCCTCCAAGCAGCGCTTCCCGGTGGGCGGA
>Ga0105104_10002463_pt1 | contig 13538 bp, 10 predicted proteins | sample PPLLaktember2015_3_FD_87034 | JGI IMG/M metagenome (GOLD analysis project Ga0105104, IMG submission 87034) | Freshwater sediment microbial communities from Prairie Pothole Lake near Jamestown, North Dakota, USA - PPLs Lake P7 Core (6) Depth... | ecosystem: Environmental > Aquatic > Freshwater >...
CTTGACAATGATATCACCACGCTTCAGCCCACTTTGCTCAGCCGGGCTATTGCGCATGAGGCCGAGGATCAATACCCCTTCACCCGCCGGCTTTCCGCTCCCCTCGGGCGCTCGTGAGACATTCTGAATAAACACTCCCAGGTGTCCGCGGCTCTGGGCCCAAATCGCCTCAGGCCAGAAGAGCACCAGACAGTGGACGATAGCTATCACCAGTACGGGCATGGAGCTTCCTGCCGCATGCTGTTTCCTCTTCATGCTTCCCCAGCCGTATCGCTGGGACGATAGCACCCGCTCATGGCGGGTGCTGCCATGGCTATAGGAGCTCGCCTGCGCGATGCTGCGCCGACTATACCACAAGTGAGCACTTGATCGTATCAGAAACCAACGCCATGTCAATCTCACCGTTGGCGATGGGCTGTGCGCCAGATCGACAGTGGTCGCATCTAGCGGCGGTTGACAGTCAGTTGACAGGCAAAGGACAGATGATTTATGCTGAGGTCGTTGAACTCACGCCATCGTGGCATGAAGACCATATTCTCAAGAGGACTGCGACGACAGGAGCACGGTCACGCTTCGCGACGAGCCGTCCGGTATATGGCAGTCTGGCATTGAGAGGGCGCAATAATGGCTCGGACGGCAGACGAGGTCACTGTTCAGGCAGAGACGGGAATGAAAGCCTGCTCGTTCAATGGTATATCAGGGCAATTCGGGGCCATTCTGATCGATCCGCCATGGCGATTCGCCAACCGCACGGGGAAGGTGGGCCCAGAACATAAGCGGCTGCACCGTTATCAGACTCTGAGTTTTGAGGAGATCGCCGCTGTACCAGTCGAGAGATTCGCCCTGCCCAGGAGTCACCTGTATCTATGGTGTCCTAACGCGCTGCTCCTTGAGGCGCTGACCATCATGAAGACCTGGGGGTTTACCTACAAGACGAACATCGTCTGGTATAAGATACGCAAAGACGGCGGCCCTGATGGCCGGGGGGTCGGCTTCTACTTCAGAAATGTGACAGAACTGTTATTGTTTGGCGTGAAGGGCAACTTGCGAACGCTCGAGCCAGGCAGGACGCAAGTGAATCTCTTCATGAGTCGGAAGGGTGAACATTCGCGTAAACCGGTGGCCGTGTATGACCTCATTGCCCGGTGTAGTCCCGGTCCATATCTTGAATTGTTTGCGCGAGACCGGATGGACGGATGGATGCAGTGGGGGGATGAACTGGACACGTATCAATAGAACCGGCTGCTATATCCATCCGATAACGGGGCTCGACAGTTCACAACATGTGGTCGTAACCGTGCAATCATGGCCCCACAAGAGGTGATGACCGACCACTAGCCCCTTGACCATCAGCCTGCGTAAAACTTCCCTTCACCTGGATGGGCGAGCCCTCCAAGGGGCTGAGTCAGAGGATACCAACCATCGGTGCAGCCAAGGATCGTGCAGACAAATCTGCAGCTTATGGACGTCATGCGCCGCTCTTTAGGCATGCTCATCCCGGTATGGTTTCCACCCACCCTATCCGACGACCAGGTCCGGGACACCCTGCTTGACACTCTGCACGATTGTGAACATTACCTACCGTGGGAGCACGTGGTACTGGTGGTCGATGGCGATGCCCGCAGCTATGCAGTTGTGCAGGACTTGCAGACAGCCTGTCGGCAGCACCACGGACAGGCGTTCGATGTGCTCTACAGCGTTGAGAATGGCGGGAAGGGAGCTGCGGTCTTACGCGGCACGCAGTGGTTTCTGGAAAAGGATGGTCTGGAGTATCTGACCACCCGCGATGCCGATGGCGATCACGTGCTGAACGATCTCGTGAATCTCATGCGCATGGCACTGGCCTTGCGAGCCGATGGGGACACGGATTGGGTGATCGTCGTCGGTCGCAGGAACCATCCCCATCGGGCCTTGGGATGGATTCGTGGAGAGTTTGAAACGCTGCTGAATCGGGTGCTGGTCGACGCCGTGCGCTTCGCCCTGGCACAACGTCAGCAGGTGCTGAATACGCGGTATTTCTCGCTGTCGGGTGACTATCCCGATCTCCACAGTGGCTATAAGGTCTATTCCCGCAGGGTCTGCGAGCTGATGGTCGAGCGCACATGGGAGCGCCTACCCTGGGTAGGCCCCGAGATTTATCGCTACGGCGTCGAGGCTGTGCCGTTCGTCGAAGGGGTGATGGCGGGATCCCTTGTTGGAGAGATCACGCGTCTGACTCAGGAGCCGGATTTCTCAGGCCATGGCGCTTTCGCTCGGCCCGAAACTAACGGTAGCGTGATGCTTTGGACCTGTCTTCGTCTGGGAATCGGGACACTACAGGCGGCGTCCATTCTGGACAATCACCTCTCGCAGCTAGCTCTCTGGACCAGTCCCCAGGGCCGAGCCTCGCTGCTTGAGCTGCGCCAATTTGTGTTGCGGCGGTTGCATGAGGCCGCTCAAGAGCCATCCTCCCCCATTGAAGTGAAGGCCAATTTTTATTTTTAATAGGTGAGCTGTTCTGAAAGCAGTGCTGGACAAAGTTTCTGTCATATGATCAGTTGGTCACAGAGGACGTGGGCCGATTCTGCCCATCGCAGCATCGACATGATTGGCCACACGCTATGCCCGTTGCCGGGCCTTCGCGCCGGGGCATGGCTTCTGGTTCAACAGCCTGCTCGTCTCTTTGGACAGCACCACCATCTCCCTCGGCTTGCGCCTGTTCCCCTGGGCCCGTTTCCGCAGCGCCAACGGGGCCGTGAAGGTCCACACGCTGCTGGATCACGGGGGCAACATCCCGGCCTTTGTGGTGCTCACCGCGGGCCAGCCGAGCGCTATCACCGTGACCCGCAAGCGACGGCTCCCCAGGGACAGCCTCGTCACCATGGCTCGGGGTGCCCTCGACTAGCGGTTCCTCTGCCGCCTGACGCAGGATGGGGTGTACTGTATTCATTGGCAGTCGGCGAATGGCCAGCTCATGCATCGTAGGGACAACGCCTCGCATTACCCAAGTATTCCGAACCTTCCCATATCATGGGCATATCGGCCCCTCTGAGCGTGTTGAGTCTTCAGATGCCATGGATATTGCGACGGCTATGGCTTCGATTGGGGTTGTAATCCTGCAGGTTAACGAGGCCCGCGAGGGAAGCTGCAAGCGTAAGTTGCACGGAAGCACATAGCCCACCAGACTCTATCCTGACAGGGAAGGTGTGACCATTTTCGCCCCACCCGCTCCCATTCCGCAGCATTGGAGGAGGACCTCCACAGCTCCATCCGTCTACATCGATATGGCCGCATTCACCGATTGACAGCTCCGTTGTCGGGCGCTCTTCATCGAGCGCCCCCCCTTCCAGGGCGATTGAAGCTTGACATCGACCTCCAATCCGGGTTAATTGGCATAACGCTCTCGGCCGGACAGGCACAAAAGGATTAAAACAATCAGCAGTCAGAAGGGTCTCTATGGATCTGGGATTGCAGGGTAAGGTCGCGGCCATCACCGGCGGTAGTGAGGGGATTGGGCGTGCCACAGCGTTTCGTCTCTGCGAAGAAGGGGTGCGCGTGGCAATCTGCGCCCGGCGCGAGGACGTGCTGCAGACAACGGCCAAGGAGATCACCTCAGCGACCGGAGGAGAGGTGCTCGCCGTGCGGGCCGATGTCACCAATCCGGCCGATTGCGCGCAGTTCACGCTGCAGACGATCGAGCGCTTCGGACGCCTCGACATCCTGGTCAACAACGCCGGCCGTTCGTTGGCCATGCCGTTTGAACAGGCCGTTGACGAGGTCTGGCAAGAGGATATCGAGGTGAAGTTGTATGGCGCTATCCGCTGCGCGCGGCTGGCCATTCCGCATATGCGCAAGCAAGGAGGTGGACGGATCATCAATATGACCACCATCGCGGGCAAACAGCCGACGGCGCGGTCGGTCCCCACCAGCGTGACGCGTGCGGCGGGCATCAATCTCACCAAAGCGCTGGCCAACGAATACGCTGCCGACAACATCCTGGTCAACACCATCTGCCTCGGGCGTCTGAAGAGCGCCCAGTGGACCCGACGCTGGCAGGCGCACTTCTCCCACATGACGCTGGATGAGTTCTATGCCAAGCAGGGTGAGTCGATTCCGCTGCAGCGCCTGGGCGAGGCGGAAGATGTTGCCGATCTCGTGTGCTTCCTCGCCTCGGAGCGCGCCCGGTACATCACCGGCACCGCGATCAATATCGACGGGGGGCTCTCGGGAGCGGTGTAACACGATAGTGAGGGGGAGCAAGGTCCCTCAGCGAGAGACGTCATGCCCTCGAAGCGCCAAGATTCGCCAAACACCGCACGCCTGACCCCCACCGACATGATGCAGCAGTATCGGCGCATCAAAGCCCAGTACCAGGACGCCATTCTGCTGTTTCGCTTCGGCGACTTCTATGAGATGTTCTGCGAAGACGCGGAGCGCGTGGCGCGTGAGCTGCAGCTTGTCCTCACCTCACGTCCGCAGGGGAAGGGGATGGAGCGCGTGCCTATGTGCGGCATCCCCTTCTATCGCATCGACGGCTATATCGCGCGCCTGATTGGACGCGGCTATAAAGTCGCGATCTGTGAGCAGCTCGAAGATGCCAGCCCGACCAAGCGCCTGGTCGAGCGCGGGGTGGTGCGGGTGGTGACCCCGGGCACGCTGTACGAGGTGGGAGAGGGCGAAACGTTTGTGGTAGCGCTGTTGCCCACCGAGCAGCGCGTCGGTGTGGTATGGCTCGAGCTGTCGACCGGCGAGTTTTTTGGCACAGAGTCCTGGCCCGCCGAGCTCCCATCACTCTTCGCCAAGTTTCCGCCACGTGAGCTGCTGTTGCCCGCAGGTCAGGAGCATTGGACCGCCGAGCTGCGATCCTGGATGCAGCGCATGCCACCGGTCACCGTCCGGGACTGGTCTGCATTCGCGCCAGAACACGCCAATGCCGTCCTGCAAGCCCACTTCGGCGCCGAGCGCGTCGATGCCTTTGGCTTCTATGAGGGAGAATCGGTGTTGCGGGCGGCAGGCGCCCTACTGCGCTACGTCCAGGACACGCAGCTGGAGTTTCTGCCGCACGTCAAGGCGCTGCGCCCCTATCGGCCAAGCGATTTTTTGATTCTGGATGCGTCAACCCAACGTAACCTCGAGCTCACCGAAAGCCTCTTCGACCGTCGCACCGAAGGCAGCCTGTTTGCCGTCCTTGATCGGACTGTGACCGGTATGGGGCGTCGGCGTTTGAAATTTTGGGTGTTACATCCCCTCCTGTCCAGTGCCGAGATCGGGCGACGCCAGGATGCCATCGCCGAAATGCTTGCCTCTCTCCCCCTCCGTCAGGGTCTGCGCGCGCAATTGCGCGCGATTCTCGACCTCGAACGGCTGACCTCGCGGCTGACCTCGCAGATCGCCCGCCCACGCGATCTCGTAGCACTTAAAGCTTCCCTTGCAGCGCTGCCAACCCTCGATCATCTCCTTGACGATGTGGCCTGCACATTATTGTGCGACATCAAGGAACAGCTCGACCCACTGACTGACGTGTGGGAGCGCATCAACAGTACCATACTCGACGAGCCAAAGGCCTCGCCTACCGAGGGCGGACTGATTCGCGAGGGCGTGTCTGCGGCGCTCGACGAGGAGCGGGCGCTGATGACTGATAGTCAGCAAGCGCTGGCCGACCTCGAGCAGCGGGAACGGGAGCGCACCCGTATCCAGAGCCTGAAGGTCGGTTTTAACAAGATTTTTGGCTATTACATCGAAATCACCAAACCGAACCTGAAGCTCGTTCCCCCGCAGTATATTCGGAAACAAACGGTGGCGGTAGGCGAGCGCTTTATCACGCCTGAGCTGCAGCACCTGGAAGCCAAAATCCTCACCGCCGCCGAGCACAGCCAACAGTTAGAGTATGAGCTGTTTTGCACGCTGAGGCGCTGGGTGGCCGATCAGGGTGACCGTCTGCGTCGGGTGGCCGACCTCCTGGCGAGCATCGATGCCCTGACCTCATTGGCTGAGGTTGCCGCCGGTTCAAGTTGGCAACGGCCTGAGGTCACGGAAGCATTTGGCCTGAAGATCTCCGAGGGACGGCATCCGACTGTCGAGATCAGCGGGGGATCCTTCGTACCAAACGACCTGGAGCTGACGCCGGAGCGCTTCCTGCTTGTCGTCACCGGTCCCAATATGGCCGGCAAATCGACCTATGCCCGCCAGGCCGCACTCCTGATCCTGTTGGCGCAAATCGGCAGTTACATTCCAGCCCAGGCCGCGCGCCTCAGCATCGTCGATCGCATCTTCACGCGCGTGGGAGCGGCGGATCTGCTGGCGCGCGGCATGTCGACCTTTATGCTGGAGATGACGGAGACAGCCCATATCCTGCGTCACGCCACCCCGCGTAGCCTGATTATTCTCGACGAGGTCGGCCGTGGGACGGGAACGGCCGACGGCCTGGCCATTGCTCGGGCGGTGATCGAATATCTGGTGCGGCGCGTGCGCGCCAAGACGATTTTTACCACCCATTACCATGAAGTGACCACGTTAGCCGACACCTACGCGGCCGTCGGTAATGCCTGTCTGCAGGTGCGCGACGATGGCGGTGAAGTGACCTTCTTGTACAAAGTGCTACCAGGGGTGTCAAGTCATAGCTACGGGATTCATGTCGCCAGATTGGCAGGACTTCCCGAGGAAGTGGTGGCGCATGCTGAGGCGCTGCTGACGGAGTCAGTACTTCTCCCCGCCCAAATGCCGGAGGCTGGGCATCATGCCCCTTCACGGGGCAATGCACCGATACTGCACCGGATTGAGGCGCGCCTGCGCGGCATCGATCCCCTTCACACCACACCCTTTGCGGCGCTCCAACTGCTCCATGAGCTACGTGAACTGGTCATCCAGGGCGCAAGCATGGACCAACCCCCGCCTCAGGCGCCCCGATGAAAATCCACATTCTTTCACCTCACCTCCAGCAGCAGATCGCCGCCGGGGAGGTCATCGAGCGCCCAGCGAGTGTGATGAAAGAATTGATTGAGAACGCCCTCGATGCCGGGGCACAGCACATCAGCGTCGACGTGGAGCACGCTGGCCGCCAGCTGATCTGTGTCACCGACGATGGGGCGGGGATAGTGCCCGAGGATGTGCCGCTGGCCTTTGAACGCTTCGCCACGAGTAAGATCGACGCGCCTCGTGATATCGAGTCGGTGCGGACCTTTGGCTTCAGAGGCGAGGCCTTGCCCAGCATTGCGGCGGTGTCGCGGGTGGAGTTGCTGACCCGCCCGCATGGCGCCGTACTCGGGACGTGCGCCCGTGTTGAGGGGGGCGTTCTCCGCCGTATCGATGAGTCTGGTGCGCCTGTCGGGACGCGCGTCGAGGTGCGCGATCTGTTTTTCAACACCCCTGCACGTCGGAAATTTCTGCGCTCACTGCGGGTGGAACTCTCCCACATCATGGGGGTGTTTACCACTTTTGCCACCGCCTTTCCGGAATATGCCTGGTCGCTGCGCTGCGACGGGAGGCCGCTGTTCGAGCTCGCTGCGTGCAGTTTCCGCGACCGCCTCCTGGCTCTGTATGGACAGGACGTGATGGCCGAGTTGGAGAACTTCGATGGCGAGGGGTTGAGCGGCCGGGCATGGGGGAGTTTCCGGCGCGATAGGACGGCAGGCCGCCGGTCGTATCGCCTCTTCGTGAACCGCCGCCCCGTTCGCAGTGCCAGCCTGTATCGGGCTGCACAGGCCGCCCTTGGCGGGACTGGGATGTTGTTGCTGTTCGTCGAAATCGCTCCAGAGGTGGTCGATATCAATGTGCACCCAGCCAAGCGCGAGGTACGCTTTCGTGACGAAGAAGGGGTGTACGACCTTGCTTTCAGCGCCCTTACCCGCGTACTCGCCCGCGACAGAGCCCGAGGTGCTGGCGTGGCCGAGGACGAGGCGATCTATACTCCGTCAACCGTCGGTGCGGGCGAGGCGTTTCAAGCTATCGGGCAAATTGAGCACACCTTCCTGTTGGCGTCAGCCCAGGGTCACCTGTACGTGATTGACCAGCATGCCGCGCATGAGCGTATCCTCTATGATCAACTCCTGGATGCCATGGCGCGCGGCACTCCTCCACGACGCCCACTCATGGCCCCGCAGGTGTTGGTGCTGGCATCTCGCGAGCTGCAGCTTTTGGAAGACCACCGACAGATGATCGAGGCGTGCGGCTTCGCCTTCGATCAATTTGGTCCAGGGGCAGTGGCCATCCGCACGATCCCGGAGGTGGTACCGGCAAGTCAGGCTGAGTCTGTCTGTCGGCGGCTCATGCAGCGCTTACGGGACAATGTGGCGGAACGGCGCCGCGAAACGCTGCCGCAGATGCTCGCCTGCCTGGCAGCCATGAAGGCCGGGACCACGTTATCCTTGCCAGAGCAACAGCAGCTGCTGCGCAACTGGGGAAAATCCCCCCAACTCCACGCCTGTGCCCATAATCGGCCGGTCTACTTCCGCATTGGCCTGGATGAAGTGAGGCGTCAGATCGGTCGTACCGCCGGTAGTTGTGAGGTGTGATCGGTGCGATGATTACCCTTTTTTCCCATCTAGAAAAAGGGCCCCCATGCGCACATCCTCCGGGTTATGTCCGAGGGCAATGACTTTCTGGATCATCTGCGCGAACAGGGGGAAGGTCGGTAAGCCGGCAGCCTGTGTGCGGGCGACGCGCGGAAATGGCTCGAAGTGAGCGGTGGCGGCGGGGAATGTATGCTGGAACAGAGCCAGCATCTCATCAGCGGGGCGAAAATACCAGGTGTGCCGCCGAGCAATCGCTTGGTGGACCATTTCTGCCGGATTGTCGCCGGCATAACAGGCCGCAACGCCGCGGAACGAGCCACCTGGCTTGAGAATGCGGTACACCTCCTCTAACACCAGTGACGGGGCAGAAACCTCCTGCAAGAGGTTGAGGCTGGCCACCAGATCGAAGGTCTCGTCGGCAAAGGGGAGCGGTTGGGTGACGTCTGTCTGGATGGCGTAGGTATGTGGGCAATCCACGATCTTGGCCTGTGCCACGGCGAGCATCTCCCGGCTCAAATCGACGCCCACACAACAGGTCTCGTCGCCGAGTACTATGCCAAGCGTGCAGAGCAAATCTCCTGTCCCACAGCCGAGATCGAGGACCGCGCTGACGCCGCTGAGCGCATCGGCGATGAACGTCATGCGTGCGGTCAGGGCTTGGTCGCCAAGCCTGAGGCGTCGATCGTCATCATACGACTTGGCATAGACACGATAGACGCTTTGCTTGCGATCACGATACGTCTCCATGGTTGATTCCCCCGATCGGTTTGCCTGTCCTACGCAGTCGTGGGTGCGTCGACGTTCTGAGGATTTGGTGCCAGGCTGAACTGCAACAACAGAGCTTATGGGTCTATTTAATAAAGTATAATATATTATGATAAAAAATGACATAATCTCTTATTATGAGAAATCTAATCGCTCTTCATCCACACTGTCAAGTAAAATCTTGCGCCAGCTTATGTCACTGCTGATGTTCCTCAGCGCGAACGGACCGCCAGCCACACTCACGCTGAGGCGAACCATCTACCTTCAGCTCAGGCCAATGCAGACGCATGCGCCACAAGAATCAGGTTGCAAATTCAGGGATGATTTGTTATGGTTCCACGGGCCCAGGTAATCCGCGACCACGACGACGAAAGTGAGGTGCATCGCGCCTTGAGCCAACGCACGATACAGGTGTCGTTCCGTGGTTTTCTTTGGTTGTTCCTCCTTTCCCTCACCCCCGCCGCGGCCTTCGCCACTGATCCCCATGCTCCCCCAACAGTGGCTTCTTTGGAGTCCGAGTCACGCTCGGCGACTCTGCCGTTTTTTGTGGGGGAAGAACTGAGCTTCGAGGTGCGCTGGATGGGCCTCCTCGCCGGCAATGCCCGTATGGCGGTCAGCGGCCGAGTCAGCCGAGACGGCCACGACGTCTATCATATTCGCTCGTTGGCCGAATCCTCTCCATTCTTTTCGCTATTTTATTATGTACGTGACAGCGGCGAGACGTTCGTAGACGTGCGTGAGCTACTGCCGTGGTACTTCCATCTTGACCAGCGCGAAGGCTCACGGGCCGTGCAGCGTACGGTGACCTTCGACCAGCGGCGCGGGGTGGCGATCCACACGAAAGATCAGGAGGCCCCGCAGGAGGTCAAGGTCCCCTTAGGGGTTCATGATTCATTATCGAGCTTTTATATTCTCCGCACCCTTCCCTTACGTGTGGGGCAATCGATCCATTTACACACCTTCGCAAACGGCAAGACATATGACGTCGAGGTGCAGATCCTGCGTCGGGAGAAGGTCGAGGCCTACTGGGGACCTGTGGATGCGTTGGTGGTACGGCCACTGATGCGGTTTCAGGAGATCCTTCGACAGAAGGGAGAAGTGCTGATTTGGGTGACCGACGACGACCGGCGACTGCCAATACGAATGCGGACGGCGATCACGGTGGGATCGATCGAGGCCACGTTGATCGATGTAAAAAGGATGCAGTAAGCGCAGTGGATGGGTTGGCACGGATGCCAGGATACACAGTGCAGAGCTCATGGTGGATAGGGCACGTCATCGTCGATGGCATGATCGCACTGCTGCTGGAGTTCGCCCGCGACGGAGGCAGGAGGGAGGCGGATGGATCTCGAAGATATCAAGCGGATTTATGCGGGTTATTCCAATGTCTACGACTATATCTTCAAGTGGTTTTTCACGCCGCGACACCAGCATGTGATCAACGCGCTCAACATCGGCCGCCACGCCCGAGTTCTGGACGTTGGGGTCGGCACCGGCCTTTCCCTGCCATTATATCCACGCCATTGTCAGGTCGTGGGGATTGATCTATCTGGCGACATGCTCAAAAAGGCCTGGAAGAAGGTACGCAAATATGGCCTGACGACCGTGCGCCTCATGGAGATGGATGCCTCACGTCTGGCCTTTGAGGACAATGCCTTTGATTACGTGGTGGCGGCTTTTGTCATCAGCGTCGTCCCCGATCCGGTGCGGGTCATCTCCGAGATGAAGCGGGTGACCAAACCCAATGGGCGCATCGTCATTATCAATCACTTCCAAAGCCAAAATCGCATCGTCGCCAAGGTCGAGGAATGGGTCTCGCCGCTCTGTACACGCCTGGGTTGGCACTCCGATGTCGATCTTGAGGACCTGGTGGCACGCGCCCATCTTGCGGTTGACTCGAAATACCAGCTGAATAAACTTGATTTGTGGAAGGTGGTGTATGCCCACAAATAGGCGTCACGCCGCTCCGCAGCAGCGCTTATATTTCTTGCCGCTGCCGCAGGGACATGGTTCGTTACGGCCAATCTTGCGCCCTTCGCGGCGCACCGGCGCGGGTTTTCCATCGCCGGTGCCCGCTGGCCCGCCGCCCCGATGTTCGATATAGCGAGGTCTGCGCCCATCCATCTTCGGGACCGTTTCCTCAAGTTTACCCGTCTGGATCTTAAACAGGTATGCCGTAATCTCGGTCTTAATAAGGCTCATCATCGCCGAGAAAATCTCGAAGGCTTCCCGCTTGTATTCGTTCAGGGGGTTCTTCTGGGCATAGCCGCGCAGGCCAATGCCCTCCTTCAGGTGATCCATGGCCAGGAGGTGATCCTTCCAGCGGGAGTCGATGAGCTGCAACATGATCACCTTTTCGAGGTGACGCATCATAGGCTCGCCCATCTGCGCTTCTTTCTGATCATAGCTCTGGCGCAAGCGCTCGAAGATGAACTCGCGCAAGGAGGGCAAATCGGCTCTGGTGCGGGGGAACTCCTGGACGTTGACCTCCACACCAAACTGCCGTTTGATGGCTTCTTGGAGGGCGACGAGGTCCCATTCTTCCGGATGCAGGTCGGCGCTGAGCTGTTCCGCCACGAGGTCGTCGACGACTTCTTCCAGCATCTCCAGGAATGTGTCTTTCAGCTGATCGGCGCCTAACACCTGGGTGCGCAGCTCGTAGATCACCTCGCGCTGTTTATTCATGACATCGTCGTATTCGAGGAGGTGCTTGCGGATTTCGAAGTTGTGGCCTTCGACTTTCCGCTGCGCCCCTTCGATGGCTTTGGTGATCATGCGATGTTCAATCGGCTCGCCCTCGACCATGCCTAGTTTGCCCATGATGGACGACAACCGATCCGAGCCAAAGATGCGCAGCAGATCATCTTCGAGGGATAGGTAAAAGCGGGAGGAGCCCGGATCACCTTGCCGGCCAGCGCGGCCGCGCAGCTGGTTGTCGATGCGCCGGCTTTCGTGGCGCTCCGTGCCGATGATATGCAGGCCGCCGAGGTCTCCTGCATGCAACACCAACTCACGTTCGTGGTCGGTTTGGGCTTTGATCTCTGCGTACACCGCTTGCCATTCGTCAGCCGGCACGGTGGCGGGATCCAGACCTCGCTGGCGGAGCTCCTCGCGCGTGCGAAATTCAGCATTGCCACCCAACAGAATATCGGTTCCACGTCCGGCCATGTTGGTGGCAATAGTCACTGCCTGATAGCGTCCAGCCTGGGCGACGATTTCCGCCTCCCGCTCGTGCTGCTTCGCATTCAGGACATTGTGGGGAATACCACGGTGGCGCAGCAGTCGGCTGAGGAGCTCCGACTTCTCGATGGAGATGGTGCCCACCAGGGCTGGACGACCGATGGCATAGAGCTCCTCGATCTCGTCCACCACCGCCGTAAACTTCTCCCCCTCCGTGCGGAAGACCACGTCTGGGTAGTTGTGACGGATCAGCGTGCGATTGGGCGGGATGACCATGACGTCGAGGTTATAGATGGTGTGGAACTCCTGGGCCTCGGTGTCGGCAGTACCGGTCATGCCCGCCAGTTTGGTGTACATGCGGAAGTAATTCTGGAAAGTGATCGTTGCCAACGTTTGGTTTTCATTGGCGATCTTCACTTTTTCCTTGGCTTCCACCGCTTGATGGAGCCCATCGCTCCAGCGTCGGCCCGGCATCAGGCGGCCGGTGAACTCATCGACGATGATGACTTCACCGGTCTTCACGACATAATCGACGTCTTTCTTGAACAGCGCATGCGCCCGCAGGGCTTGTGTGACGTGGTGGAGAATCTCGATGTTATGCGGATCGTAGAGGTTCTCCACATGCAATAGATCCTCGAGGTGCTGCACCCCTTCTTCAGTTAAAATCACCGACCGCGCCTTTTCGTCGATGGTGTAGTCGTCCTCCTTCTTGAGCCGTGGGATGATGCGGTCGATGCGGTAGTATAAGTCTGTCGATTGCTCCGCAGGTCCGGAGATGATCAAGGGTGTCCGGGCTTCGTCGATCAGGATACTATCCACCTCATCAACGATGGCGTAATGCAGCTCCCGTTGCACACAATCATCCAGGGCAAACTTCATGTGGTCGCGGAGATAATCGAAGCCGAATTCATTGTTGGTGCCATAGACGATGTCCGCCTGGTAAGCCTGTTTGCGGGCGGCGTCATCCATATCGTGCTGAATCGTCCCTGTCGTCAACCCAAGCATCCGGTAGAGAGGGCCCATCCACTCCGTGTCACGTCGGGCCAGATAATCATTCACGGTGACAACGTGAACGCCCCGACCGGTCAGGGCATTCACGTAGGC
>Ga0105104_10002464_pt1 | contig 13537 bp, 9 predicted proteins | sample PPLLaktember2015_3_FD_87034 | JGI IMG/M metagenome (GOLD analysis project Ga0105104, IMG submission 87034) | Freshwater sediment microbial communities from Prairie Pothole Lake near Jamestown, North Dakota, USA - PPLs Lake P7 Core (6) Depth... | ecosystem: Environmental > Aquatic > Freshwater >...
CAGATCAACTGTGAAATTTGAATCGCTCTGGAATTTATCTGTCGAGGATAACGAAATGCTGCTGAAATCCAATTCGCCAGCCTGCATAGCGACTTCCGCCGCCTTGTCATCATCCACAGGCAGCAGGTCGATCTCGTCATAATAGGGCTGATCTCCCCAGTAATCCGGATTACGAGAGAGGACAATCTGCTGCTTGGGCATCCATTCCGAGAAGAGGTAGGGGCCCGTACCAACAAGATCGGTCTTGACTTTATCCTCCCCGGCTTCTTCATAGAACTTCTTGCTGACGATCAAACCGGAGGTCATGGGCAAAACTGATGTCCAGAGGGTGGCTTGGGGCTTCTTGAAGACGAGCTTTCCGGTGTATTTGTCCACGATCTCAACATGATCCAGGGACGACCAATCGTCGGCGTAAGCCGGTTTGGGATCGGTGACCAGGAAGCGCTCATAGGAGAATTTCACATCCTCGGTGGTGAGCTCACCATAGCCGCGCTGCCACATGACACCCTCGTGCAGCGTGAAGTCAATCGTCAAACCGTCATCAGACACTGTGTACGATTCCGCCAGCTGGGGTTCGAGCTTGCCTTCGGCGTTATAGCGGAACAGGCCTTCCAGGACGGTTCGGGCAATCGTATCCTCTACAGCCCCGGTGACATTGGCTGTGTCCAGGTTGTTGATATCCCGGACGAGTCGCACTTTGAGGATCTTTGGGGTTGCCTCTGTTGGGACAGCCGCCTCAGTGGGAGCCTCGGTGGCTGCGTCGGTGGCGGCGGTGTTTGGCACAACTGGCGTAGTTTGGGGAGCACAGCTTGCCACCAGCATGGTGGCAGCTGAGATCAGGCTGAATAGAAACCAGAGATTCCTTTTCATAGTCGTGGTGAATCCTTTCTCTTCGTTTCACTTGCTGAATTTATGAACAGATTACAATCGACGAACTTTCCTGAACAAAACGGTGATCGCGTTGTGCCTCCTTTCATTTCTTCGAAGGGTTCCTACACCATTTCTCTGCGAATTTTTCGTGTCCAACTTTTTGTGAAGACCCGTACGTGGTCTTCGTAAGCATCCAGAATATTGGTCAGGTAAAAATGCTCTGTGTCGCCGGTCATCACACTGGATGTTTCCACACGTGTCTGCCAATCTCCGCGGCTGATCTCGATCTGCCGCTTGCATTCCACCTGGGCAGAGGTCGGTTTTCCTTCCACAATTGAAAACATATTTGTGATGACACTATCGTAAATAATTCCATTCGAGAGCCGGTTTCTCCCATCGTCAATCCGATCTGTCATTTGCAAGCGACCCTGGGTGACATCATAAGTAAAGGTGCGGGTCCCATCCTCGGGCCGCAGACTTTCATATTCCAGCATGGGAGCACCTTCCGGAGGATCAAAAGGTGCGAGGATTTCATCCAATTCATTCGAGGCACGCACAGGCAAAACCAGCTTGCTTTCGCTGCCGGTATAAACAGTCAACCTGACAGCCACTGGCGACGGCCAGGCATGAGGCCAGTAAGTAGGTGAAATTGCCACCCGCCAACGATGCCCGGCGGTCATATGATGTGCCGCTGCATTTAGCTGCACACTGACTTGATACGTTTGCCCCGGCTCCAACGGCTTCGGACATTCATGGCCGTCGCGATGCGTCAGGTTGAGCAGCCCCCAACTGACAAGTCGTGACGCGCCATCCGGAGCCACGTCACACAGCCGCACTGCAAGCAAAGCATTGGGCTGGTCCACCGCTAGTTTGAGATTGACGTGAGGGAAACCCAAAATTTCCACAGGCTCCTTCAACGGAGCAGACGTAAAACAGAGTGAGAGCCCATCGTCGGTACGCTGATCTACTGGCAAGCCGAATTTATTGCCGTAAGGGCACCATACTCCGGCAGTCGCGCCATTAATTTGCGCACCCAACAATGTCACTTCGTGAGCAGATTCCGTGGTTTTCGTGAGGCCATTATCCCCAAAGAAGAAGTCGTCCGATGTGATATGGGCAGGTGGCCAACTTGTTTCAGCGATCCAACGGCCGGGCCACTCCGGTTCAAAAGGACGCGGCGGAACACCTTCCGGCATCCAGACTCGCAGCATCGGTTCCTCCATGACCCCGGTGTTGATGCCCTTTAACCAGTGATCCCACCAGCGCAGGCTTTCCTGTAAAAATCCAATCGCCGGATGAGGTACAGCCGTATGCGGATACGAATGTGACCAGGGCCCAATCAATCCTTTGCGCGGCACAGACAGCCTTTCCAGCAGGCGAGGCACAGAATTCGTGTAGGGGTCCGTCCAGCCCCCTACTGCATAGACCGGACAATTGATCGCCCCATAATTTTCATCCACCGAGCCTTGTTTCCAAAAATCGTCCCGCTGCTGGTGGCTGAGCCAACTCTCGATGAATGGCGGTGTATTTTCCAGGCGGTTGAACCACATCTCCCGCCAGCGTTCACCCACAACCTCAGGATCGGGCGGAAGGCCATTGTAGGAGAACATCATGGAAGCCCAGTTCAGCATATCTGATCCCAGGACACATCCACCCATGTAATGACAATCATCGGTGTAGCGATCATCGGTGGAGCAAACTGTAATAATGGCTTTCAAGGCGGGGGGACGATAAGTCGCGACCTGCAAACTATTAAAACCACCCCATGAGATTCCCATCATGCCCACGTCCCCCGTGCACCAGGGCTGGCGCGCGATCCAGGCAATGACCTCCAGGGCATCCTGCTGTTCCTGTGGCAGGTATTCGTCCAGCAGCAATCCATCAGAATCGCCGCTGCCGCGCATGTCAACGCGCACGGAAGCATATCCATGTCCGGCAAAATATTCGTGAATTACGCGGTCCCTGATTGCCGTTCCGTCATCCTTGCGATACGGGAGATATTCCAAAATAGCGGGGACAGGCTTCTGTTCCGCATCGATAGGCAACCAGATGCGCGCCGCCAACCGCACACCGTCGGCAAGCGTGATCCATGTGTTCTCGATCAGTTTTACCGGATGAGGTAATGTAACAACGGTTCTGTATTTCGGTAATGTTTTCAAGATGTTTCTCCGAGTTACATATTCAGTTGGAGGTGCTTGAAACTAGGCAGTAAAACGGATTATGCCAAGTGTGCACCGGTCCTGATGACAAGCAAGTAAATATAACTAAATTTTGTACTCTCTCCGGGGGAATGAAAGGTCATTTCAGGGTGCTTCCAGGAACCGGCTTATAGGTAAAATTGCTACCGGGCCGCACACCTGATCCAAATCTGAATGCTCCGTGGGGATGTGAAAAAACACAAGAGTTTACTTTTAAGACAAATTTCCTGAGAACCATTCCCAGCGGATGCACCAATGAACTATACCACCGAAAGTACAGCGCCGCAATTCCGGGAATGAATTTATACGAATATCGTCGTGTTAGATACCTGATGCGCGCTAAGAAAGTCCCAACGACCCGGCGCGGCACTGCGACAGGCGTTCCTCATTTCGTTTACCGCGGCGGTGAGGGGGACAGGAGAGCCCAGTCTGGGATGAAGAGTCTCGTAATTTTGGTGTGATGAGAGATCCTTCGCGGAGTTTATCCTGAGCGAAGTGGGCGTACGTTGCCCTGCAAAGCCGACTGCGAAGCGTCCCCGTGGGAAGAGCTCACGATAACATGGTCGAGATAACTTGTAATCAAGTTAAATTTGATTCAGATATGTGATACCTTCTCTGGCTGCAGTTTCAGCATCCGGCTTGGGCAAAAATTCACCAGAGATCCAACCCTGATAGTCAATGGAAGTCATGGTTTCCAGGATAGCTTTGAAATTTAAATGACCAGCCCCGGGATGCCAGCGATTGGAATCAGCTACATGGAAATGAAAGATATGCCTGCGGCAAACGCGGATGCTGTTCTCAATTACTGCTTCCTCGATATTCATATGAAAGGTATCAAGCAACAGTCCAAAATTATCCGCACCGACGCGCTTGATCAGTTCCAGGCCCTGGGCGGCATTGTTAATGAGCGTTGTCTCGTAACGATTGATGGGTTCAAGTGCAAGCTGAATGCCATGAGGTTGGGCTGACTCGCTGCACTCACGTAAGGCATCGATGAGCCAGTTCATTGCCTGTTCATCACGTACACCAGGTTTGACGATGCCACGTATCAGCCCGATAATGATGATTGACTCGAAACGGGCTGCCACAGGGATATGACTCTGGATACGCTCGATTGCTGCCCGCCGGACTGTGGGATCGGGGTCGGTAAATGAGAGACCTTCCTCGCCCCAAGCCTGGCCCGTACCCATTGCGGGGACTTTCAAGTTGTATTTACAGACGAGTCCATCCAGGGTATCCAGATCAACCAACTTTGGATCGCGAATGGCCAGTTCAACACCGTTGTAGCCGAGGGATGCAATGCGTGCCAGGTTGGTCTCCAGATCGCCTTTGAATGTGGCGGCCTGAAATTGAGCGGGTTGCGTGGAGAGGACAATAGAGAGTTTCATTATTTTGACGATAGACCATGGACGATGGACCACGGTCTATGGTCCATCGTCCATGGTCGAATTGAGATTATTTCGCGATATACGTCACCTTGCATTCCGAGCGGTCGGTCTGCAGCTTGATGACGTTCTCGGGGAGTTCCTCGAGAGTGATCTTCTTGGTGCTCATCGGAGTCATGTCCATGCCGGAGGCCATGCACTCGATGACACGCGGGAAGTTGCCATGTCCGGAATGTCCCTGTGCGCCGACGATACGTGCTTTACGCACCTGCAGTACTTCGCCCGTGACAGGCATCTTGGCTTCTGCGCGGGCAGTGACAACCACCGTGCTCAATAAGGTTCGGCCTTCCCAGATGACTCGTTCGATGCCGGGATAGACGACTTCCGGTAACCCGGTGGCTTCCATGAACATGTCAGCGCCCATACCTTCGGTGATTTCCAGGACACGGTCTGCAAAATTTTCTTTGGAGGGATTGATGTGATAATCGGCGCCCAGCTTTAACGCCATATCTGCGCGTTCCTGCTGCGTCTCAGAGATAATGACCTGCGAAGCGCCAGCCCGTTTGAGAATTGCACAGGCCGCAATGCCAACAGGTCCCGCGCCCAGGATCACAACCCGGTCACCCGGACGGATTCCGCCGCCGCGCTCGATAACCGCGTTATATGCCACAGAGGTAGGTTCAACGAGGCTGCCAGCAATGAAAATATCATCGCCTTTGTAGTTTTTCCGCAGCGGCTCCAGACTCCAGAGGGTGCGGGAGGGCAGAACCATGTATTTGGTATACGCGCCGTTGACGTTGAAACCAATTTCATCCAGCTGTTCACAGTGATTAGGCTGGCCGTCGGCGCAGGGCTTGCATTGACCGCACCACAGCATTTCCTCGGAGGTAACCGGCTCGCCGCCTTTGAAGGGCTTGTTGGTACGTTTATCTCTGGCGTTCTTACCCGCTTCCACAACCACGCCGGAAAATTCGTGCCCGAGGATGCTGGGAAAACCGGTCAGGCCGGGATAAAAAATGTAGCCATCTTTTTCGGCTTGTGCCATGTGAACATCCGACCCGCAGATGCCACAGGCTTTGACCTCAAGCACCACTTCCTCGGGTCCGGGTGTGGGAATGGCATATTCGCGGATCTCAAAACGCGGATGCCGCCATACCTGACTCCCCAGGTAGGTTTGACGGCCTTCGATGTCTTTGGAACCAAGTTTGAATCCCGGCTTGGGATCCCAGTCTGCGATCAGGGTAACGCCTTGCATGGTGCCTTTCATGGTTTGCTCCTTATGATTCGGTGGAGTACAAAATCTACTGATTTTGCAATTGAGAATCCAAAGTCAGGAGACTTTGGACTCCGCTTTGCTTTTACACTTCAGTGCCCTGTCCAATGCGCGGCAGGGCATAGACGGTCTTCCAGCCCTTGCTAAGCGGTTCGCGCAAGTAGGGTTCCATTTCTTTTTCAGTGCGCAGGGTAACTTCTTCCACAGGTGGGACGGTGCCAGCCGGGAACGTATTCAACACATCATCGTGCCATAACGTCAGGTACTTCAGGATGGCTGCCATTGGGCGCTTCCCCTTCTGGGCGGTGCCGGACTTGGCTTTGCCGACCACGCCTTCGGGCGTCGCGGCGATTTCGATGGCGAAATGTCCCTCACCCTCCGACCAGCGGCTCGGGCGGCCGAACGGATCGACGGATTTGTCGTAATGCCCTTCGGGAAGATAACTCTTGCCCTCGGTATCCACAGCGTAGTTCATGTCCACCATTTCGGGATGCAGAAGCAGGCTAAGTGAAGTTTCCGATTCATCTGCATGGACGAAGTTCGTGCTCATCTGTCCGCCACGCTCCGCCGGGCGGAAGAATTCGCGCACGCCGCGATGCCAGTCGATCACGCGGAAGATGCCCGGCAGTTGATAACGCTTCTGGAATTCCTGCACGGCTGACTCGAGCATCCACAACTGGCCATGATTGTTGACGATGAGTTGTTTGCGGAAACCGTCATTCCAGAGGCCAAGCATCACATCGATCATCATCTCGCGCACGACGTGTTCACGTACGATCACTGTGCCGGGCATGCCCAGATGATGATAGGGATGACCGCCGTAATTAAGTGGAGGCAGAGCCAGGTTGACCGGCGCGCCGCGCTTGGCGGTAAATCGTCTTACCCCCTCGCAGATCGCGCTGACGTACAACGTGTCGGCAGCGGAGGGGAGGTGCTGACCGTGCAGTTCGGTGCACCCAACTGGGATAAAGACAACATCGTTCTTCTTGCGATTCGCTTCCACCTGCCAGCGGGTTGTCGTCTGGATGTATGAACCGGGCTTGCCCCATTCCACCGGTGAAGGAATTCCGTATTCTGCCAGGATGGCATCGATCTGCTCATCGCTGGCTTCCCAAACTTCCTTCTTCGCGCGACCAACCGCGTTATCTTCAAAGAACAAGTCTGGCTGATTCGTGGGTAAAAACCCTTTTGGTACGATTGTGTTTGACATTTGATTGCTCCTTTAATTGTGTACAGACCTCACAGGTCTTAAAGACCTGTGAGGTCTTTGAATCAATCAGGAAATATTTTTCCCGGGTTGAGAATATTAAGCGGATCAAATGCCTGCTTAATATTTTTTTGGATTCGGATCGAGAGCGGGCCAAGAGCTTTTTCCATGTACGGACGTTTGAGCATCCCGACTCCGTGCTCACCCGACAGCGTGCCACCAAGTTCAAGAGCCAGCGCGAACTCCTCGGCCACCATCTGCTCCACCTTTGCCCATTGCTCAGGGACGCGCTTATCGAACAGGATATTGGGATGCAGGTTGCCATCGCCCGCATGACCAAAGATAACAATCGGCAGGTCATATTTTGCGCTGATAGCTTTCAGTCCGCGGATGGCTTCCGGGATGGCGCTGCGCGGCACGGTGATGTCTTCCCCCAGTTTATTTGGAGACTTACGCGCCAACGCGGGCGAGACGGAACGACGCGCTTTCCACAGATTGGAACGTTCCGTTTCATTCTCTGCGACGTTGACCTGCCGCGCCCCGCACTGGCAGCAAATCGCGGCGACGGATTCGATCTCGCGCAAAACTGCCGCCTCGTCGGCTCCATCTGTTTCGATGAGCAGGATGGCTTTCACATCCAGAGGCAGGCCGAGGTGCATGGCTGCCTCGATGCAGGCGATGGCAGTCTCATCCATCAACTCAAGCGTGGCCGGGACGATCCCGGCGGAGAGAATCGCATTCACCGTGCGGGAGGCATCTGCCAGGGCTGAGAATTCGACCAATGCGGTGCGGGCAAATGTCGGCTTGGCGATGAGTCGGAGCAATGCTTCCGTGATGACGCCCAGTGTTCCTTCCGAACCGGTGAGCAGGGCATTCAAATCGTAGCCGACAACATCCTTGATCAATTTGCCGCCGGTCCGCAATACGCTTCCATCAGCCAGGACTGCGGTCAGCCCCAAAACATAATCGCCGGTCACGCCGTATTTCAAGCAACGCGGTCCGCCGGCATTACAGGCGATGTTCCCACCGATCGTTGAATGCCGAATGCTGGAGGGGTCAGGCGGATAGAACAAGCCTCGTTTCTCCACAGCCGTTTGCAGGTCAGCCGTTACGATGCCCGCCTCGACGTGTGCCGTCGCGTTGACTTCATCAATTTCCAGGATGCGATTCATGCGCGTCATCGCAAGTGTGATCCCACCCTGGAAAGGAACCGACGCTGCGGCAAGCCCGGAGCCCATGCCGCGCGTGACGACTGGGATTCGTTCGCACCCCGCCAGCCTCACAACCTGACTCACTTGTTCAGTATTGCGCGGCAGGACGACAACATCAGGACAGTGTTCCTCAAATGTGCCATCGTAACCATAGACAGCCAGATCTTCCGGCGTGTGAAGAACACTGTCTTTGCCTGCGATTTGTTCCAGCTGGGTGATGATGTTTTGATCCATTAATTCCTTTGGGAGTCCAATGTCTTATCATCCCCGCAGGGGACCTGACCTTGGATTGTCAAAAGTCAGGAGACTTTTGACTCCTGGCTGTATGCTTTATCCAGCAGTTCGATCGGGTGCACAACCTGCACATCCAACCCGCGCTGACGGATGCCGACGTTCAGATGCATCTGGCAACCGGGACAGCCGGAGGCGATGTATTCTGCTTTCGTTGATTCAATGTTGTCAATTTTGCGATTGAGGATCTTGAGCGATGTTTCGTAATGTGTGATCAGTTGACTGCCCGCTGAGCCACAGCACCAATCAGCTTCAGGCAGTTCCACCAATTGCCCCCCATCGATCATGCGCAGCAGTTGACGAGGTTGCATCCATACTTCCTGACCGCGGCGCAAGTGGCAGGGATCGTGGTACGTGATGCGTGCTTCGATGTGCCCCTGCGGTTTTTCCAGCGGGATGGTCATCAGAAACTCGCTCACATCCCTCACTTTTTTACTAAAGGCAGCCGCGCGTTCAGCCCACTCAGGATCGTTCGCCAGGAGATGTGCATAGTCTTTGAGAGTGGATCCGCAGGTGGCGCAATCGGTGACGATGATCTCGACATGCGCCTGTTCGAAAAGTGCGATGTTGTGCCGGGCTTGTCCCTGGACGAGATCGATGCGCCCGTATCCTTTTGCAGGCATCCCACAACAAACAGTTTCTTTCGGCGTGATGACGGTGCAATGATTGCGTGCCAGCACACGGACGGTTGCAGCGCTTTGTTCGGCAAACATTAGACTCTGCGCGCATCCGAGGAAAAACCCGATCCGATAGTGACTCTCACCATTTGCTTCAGTGACTTCAGGCAGGATCTGCCGTAATGGCCGTTGAGGCAGGCGTGGCAACATGGTTTCCAGGTCACGAATTTTCGCGGGCATCCACTTTCGCATTCCCAACGCGTAAACGATCCGGCGCAGGCCGAGCCTTTCGTACATTCGTAATGGCAAGGTCGCCAGTTCCATCCGATCTGGTTTTGGGATCAGCTTTGCGAACAGCGTCTCTTTCCAACCCGCGGGACGGATCTGTTCCTGCACATGACGCATATCCAGAGCCAGATCTGCAGGATGAATGCCAACCGGGCAGGCGTCGTTGCAAGCCATGCAGGCGAAACAACTGTACATCTGCTCGATCAGGTTGGGGCTGAGTTCGAGTTCGCCTTCGAGACTTTTGCGCGTCAGTGCTACACGCCCGCGGGGAGAGGCCGTCTCGCTCAAGTACTCCCGATATGTGGGACAGACGGCAAGGCATAGCCCGCAACGGATGCAGTTTAGATATTGGGTTTCATCGGGTTGGTGCAGGTTTGCAGGGAGTGTCACAGGGAAAGCCTTGTCTGGAGGATGGACTATAGACAATGGTCTATCGTCGATGGTCTATCGTCAATTACCCAATCTCACTGACTTTGACCGGTCGGTTCTCACGCAGTGACTTTCCGGCGGCATAACCGAGCACCACTGCGGCACGCCCATCCTTGCCGGTGATTGGGGTCGGTTTATCGTCACGGACGCACTCAATGAACTGACGGACCTCCTCCACATAGCAAGGGGCGTACCTGTTCATGAAAAAGTGCGGCACGCGCGCCGAATGGAAACCTTCCGGGTTGCCTTTCACTGCTACGTTTTCCTTTTTGTTTTCTGCCATGGCTGTGCCGTTCGAGCAGAAAACTTCCAGGCGCTGGTCGTAGCCGTAGACGGACTTGCGGCTGTTATCAATGGCACCCATAGCTCCATTCGCAAACTTAAGCGTGACGATGTTCGTATCAGTGTCGTTAAATTCTTTCAGTTCCGGCTCGATCAGCACGCCGCCGACTGCATAGACTTCCTCGATTTCGCCAACCTGGAAACGCGCCATATCAAAATCATGAATGGTCATATCGAGGAACATCCCACCGGAGACGCGCATGAATTCCATGGCGGGCACTTCGGGGTCGCGGCTGGTAATGTGCAGGATGCACGGATGACCAATCTCACCCGAGGAGACAATCTCATGTACCTTCTGAAAGCTTTTGTCGAAGCGGCGGTTAAAACCGACCTGAAGCTTGACTCCCGCTTTCTCGACTTCTGCCAGCGCCTCATCGATCTCTGCCAGGTCGAGTGCCAGCGGCTTCTCGCAAAAAATCTGTTTCCCGGCTGCAGCGGCATCCTTGATGATCAAGGCATGCGTTGGAGTGCTGGTGGCGATGAGAACCGCTTCGATGTTTTTATCTGCGAGGAGTTCGTGATAATCCTTTACCACGCGCTGGATCCCGCATTCCTTCGCGACGGCCTGCGCCACTTCCAGGCGGATATCACAGATGGCGACCAGGTTTGCTTCCGGGACGGACCGCGCGATGTTTTTCACGTGCACACTGCCCATCCGGCCCGTTCCAATGACTGCAATGTTGATTTTTCTTGTCATTCTTTCCTCTTTCCTGCCCCTGTCCCGAGAGAAGGGCGAAGAGTGGGGGAACTACACCTTCATCACGATCTTCATCGCGCTCTTGGGATGATGGCTCATGGTGTTGATATCGAGTCCCAAACAATCAAACGCGCCAATGCCCTCCTCAAGTGGGATTACCTTGGTAAAGAATGGTTTCATGTTGAGGCGGTTCTCCTGGAAAAGCCGAATGGAAGGGACCATCGTATTTTGCCCAAGATATAGGCCCAGGATTTTGGTTGCCCAGCGGGTGATTTCATTCGGCACAAGGGTTGCCTGGACCGAGGAGTCCATGCCGAAGGGCAGCACCTTGCCGCCGGGCGTCACACATTGGAGTGCCTGCCAGAGTGCATTGCCGGTCGCCTCAATGACAATGTCGGCTTTGCGGCCGTAGGTGAACTCAGTGATTTTTTCCACCACATCCACTTCATTTGGATTCCAGACGGTCAGCCCGCATTCCTTTGCTACCTGGATGCGGAACGGATCGATCTCGGTTACGGCGACCTTCGCCGCGATGTTCTTTGCAAATTGAGCAAATAGATAGCCAATCGGGCCAAAGCCCAGAATCATCACGTAGTCATAGGGGAGCATGAGCAGGGTGTTCATACCGTTGACAACGGTCGCTAGCGTTTCGACTTGTGTGCCAAACACATCGTCGATTTCATCAGGGAGCACAAAGCATTGCTTTTCGGGAACCAGACAGTACTCGGCATAGCCGCCGTCGCGCATCACGCCCAGCGCGCTGGTCTTGATATCAACACATTGGCTGGTGAGTCCCATACGGCAGAAGGAGCAAAATCCGCAGCGGATGTTGTTGTCCACCGCCACGCGGTCGCCCAATTTGATGTGGTGGACATGCGAACCAATCTCGATAACTTCACCACAGAACTCATGGCCAAGCACGGTATCCGGTTTGAAGTGATGCTTTCCTTCCATGATCTTGACATCGGTTCCGCAGATGCCAACGTGACTGATCTTCAGGACTACATCATCTGGATCTTGCACATGGGGAACGCGTCTTTCCTCCAGCACAAGTTTGCCCACATCTTTGAATACAAGAGCTTTCATCGTTTCCATTTTCTCGTCTCCTTATTGTGATTTTGAGAATAACGCACACATGTGCATCAGTTTGAAAATATTTTGCAGTAACGAATTTGTCTCGCTTACACTCCGCTAAATGCGGAGAAACCGCCGTCGATCGGGATCACGGCTCCGGTCACGAAAGAGGCGGCAGGGGAGATCAACCACATCGTTGCACCGAGCAGGTCATCGGGAGTCCCGAAGCGGTTCATCGGGGTGTGAGCAATAATGGATCCACCGCGCGGCGTTAAGTTGCCGGTCAGCTTGTCTGTCAACAAAAATCGGTTCTGTTCGGTCAGGAAAAATCCCGGCGCAATCGCGTTGACGCGGATGGTGGGTGAATATTCCTGGGCCATGTGAACGGCGAGCCATTGCGTGAAGTTGCTGACGCCCGCCTTTGCTGCCGAATAAGCCGGAATACGTGTCAGTGGACGGGAGGCGTTCATGGAGGTGATGTTCAGGATCACACCGCTTTTCTGCCCGGCCATAATTTTTCCAAAGACCTGCGAAGGAAGAATGGCGCCGAGCAGATTCAAGTCAATGACCCAGCTTAAAGCATCTGCGGGGAGATCGAAGAAGCAATTTTCCGCGTTCGTAGTTGCTTGAGGTTTGTTGCCTCCCGCGCCGTTAATGAGAATATCGACGCGCCCGAATCTCGAAAGGACTTTTTGCGCCGCTATTTCAATACTGGTTTTATCCAATACGTTGCATTCGACGCTGATGGCTTCAGCGCCTGTTGAACAGATCTCTTCCGCGAGACATTGCGCGGCACTCGGATTCACATCCAGTACGGCCACTTTGGCATGCAGCTCTGCCAGGGCGCGGCACATGGATGCACATAGGACACCTGCTCCGCCGGTGACGACGATTGTTTTGCCGGAAAAATCGTAGAGTTTATGGAATGCTTCATTGTTCATGGTTCATTCGATTCTTTGCTCAAACTGAAATAGGAGGTGGGGCTGTGGATGCGCGGATCAACAACTGTCCTTTGAGTATCCTGACATTTTGTTGAGCCGATAATTCCTGACTCGCAGGTGTATCGAGCAGTTCAAGCAGAAGTCGTGCAGCTTCTGCTCCGATGAATCGCTTGGGTTGATCCAGTGTCGTGAGGGCAGGGTTCGTGTAGGCAGAGAATACAATGTTGTCGAAACCGGTGATCGAAATATCTCCGGGGACGTGCATGCCAGCCTGTTGCAATCCTTTCAAGACGCCGATCGCCAGCATATCGTTGTAGCATACCAGGGCAGTGGGGCGGTTCGGAAAGCTGAGAAAGTATTCAGCCACTGAGAGGCCATTCCCGGCTCCACTGCCGGAGGCTTCATAAATGTATTCTGCAGGAACAGCCAACCCAGCCGATTCCATCTCTTGCTGGAAACCGGTCAAACGGTCCAGCGTGGTGCGTCCGGAGGCCGAATTCCCAATGTACGCGATCCTCTTATGTCCCAGTTCGATCAGATGCCGCGTCACCTGCCGGCTTCCGTCTACATCATCATGATAGATCGAGTAGCGGAAGTCTTCCACAGCCTGATTGTTGACCACTACAATGGGAACGCCATACTGAAGAAATTGCCGACTCTGTTCCTCTCCAAATGATGTGGAACAGATAATGACCCCATCCGCGCGGTGCTCAA
>Ga0105104_10002465_pt1 | contig 13532 bp, 10 predicted proteins | sample PPLLaktember2015_3_FD_87034 | JGI IMG/M metagenome (GOLD analysis project Ga0105104, IMG submission 87034) | Freshwater sediment microbial communities from Prairie Pothole Lake near Jamestown, North Dakota, USA - PPLs Lake P7 Core (6) Depth... | ecosystem: Environmental > Aquatic > Freshwater >...
CCACAGCCTGGTTGTTGACCACTACAATGGGAACGCCATACTGAAGAAATTGCCGACTCTGTTCCTCTCCAAATGATGTGGAACAGATAATGACCCCATCCGCGCGGTGCTCAACCATGGCCTGGACAATTTCACTCTCCCGTTTGGGATCGCGATGGGCTGCCGCGATAAACAAGCTGTAGCCACTCCCCTGGATGACTTCCTCTATACCCTGCAATATTTCGCTAAAAAATGGATCATCTACACTGCTGAGAACAACTCCCAGCACTTGCGATCGATTGGTTTTCAACGTGCGGGCAGCTGCACTGGGTCGATAGCCCAATTCGACGGCGATCTGTTGAATCCGTTGTTTTGTGTCTTCTGAAATGAGGGGGTTATCGTGCAAAGCGCGCGAGACCGTCGTGTGTGACACCCCTGCTTTCTTTGCAATGTCTTTGACGGTGACTGGCATTTTGCGCTCCTTCTGCACACGTGTGCAGAGTTGTGAACATAGTTTACTCATTTTTGGTAAAACGTCAAGGTTTTTGAAAGACAACTTGCAATTTCAGAGAAAATGTTATATAATTTTCGAAATGAAAGAGAAGTTTCAAAATTCCTGATAATGAAGGAAGTCCTATGAACCAAAATATTGAAGCCGTCTTCCTGGATGTGGGCAATACACTACGAATTGTCATTGAAGATCCGGAGTTCATGCGCCAGGCAAAAAAGGATTTAATGACCCTGGTAGGAGTACAGGAACCTGAAAAGGACTTTTTTGAAGGGCTGGAAACCAGATGGAAAGCATACCGAAAACAGTCGAAAGAATCTTTGGTTGAAGCCTCTGAAAAGGATTTGTGGACGAAATGGTTGTTGCCCAGCTATCCAGCCGACAAGATCGGTCCCCTGTCAGGAAAATTGACGCGGCTTTGGCGCGACCGTGATGGAAGGCGTGTTCCGCGTCCGGATGTTAAATCAACGGTTATCGAACTTCATAAGCGTGGTTACATCCTTGGCATTATTGCCAATACGATCACTGAGACTGAAATCCCGGATTGGATGGAAGCAGACGGCCTGACACAATACTTCAAGGCTGTCGTCCTCTCATCAAAAGTTGGAACTCGGAAACCCGGTCCGGAAATCTACTGGGAAGCAGCCCGCCGAGTGGGGGTGGACCCGGCAAAATGCGCTTACGTTGGCGATAACCCGGTCCGTGATGTGGAAGGGACGCAGGCCGCCGGGTACGGGATGATGATCCTTATTATGGAACCTGCCACGCTTGCGAAAGAGCCGCCTGCGGCGGAAGTCAAACCGGATTGCACCATCCACACAATGAGTGAACTGCTCGATATTTTTCCAGTGCGCGAGACAAAAGGCAAACCGAAATGAAGCACGATATCGAAGCAATCTTCATTGATACCGGCAATACCATGCGAATTGTGAAACAGGATCCTGTTTCACAACTGCGTGCCATGGAGCAAATTGCAAAGCTGGTCGGAGTCCAAACATCCCCCGAGGCCTTCCACAGTGTTCTTGATGAACGCTACGAAGCCTACAAAAAGTGGGCGAAAGAAACTTTGCTTCAGGTATCTGAAGTCGAGTTGTGGACACACTGGATGCTTCCTGACTATCCGGATGCTAAGATATCATCTTTAGCAGAGAATTTGACTCAACTCTGGCAGCAGCGTAATGGACGCCGGGTCCCGCGCCCGGAGGTCAAACCGACCATCATCGAACTTAGTCAGCGCGGCTACACTCTGGGAATTATTGCCAATACCCTATCAAAGACGGAAATACCACTATGGCTGAAGACGGATGGCCTGGCGCAATATTTTAAATCAGTCATTCTCTCGTCGAACTTTGGACGCAGGAAACCCGATCCTTACATTTACCTGGAGGCGGCCCGTGTCGCTGGCATAGATCCGGCGAAGTGCGCTTACGTTGGCGACAATCCCAGCCGGGATATTACGGGAGCGCGCCAGGCTGGGTATGGCATGGTCATCATTCTGCTTGAGCGTGAGACTTTGGAAAAGGAAGCTCCCAGCCGTAAGAACAAACCAGATGGAATTATTGGCCAATTCTCAGAGTTGCTTAACCTGTTCTTTCCACGCAGTTAAAAGAAAACAGCATGCCTCACACTAGCGAAGCCATTTTTCTGGACCTTGGCAATACCCTGCGCATTTTGCTGAAAGATCCCGAACACCAGGCCGCGGCACGGCAGAAAATTGTGAAACTGGTGGGGACTGATGAGGCCCCCGAAGCTTTTTGTGAAAAACTGAATGCTCGCTACAAAACCTACCGTAAGTGGGCTTTTGATCATTTGGCTGAGGCGCCCGAGGCGGAGTTGTGGACACGCTGGCTCGCGCCGGATTTCCCTGTTGAAAAGATTGCTCCGCTGGGTGTGGAATTAACCTACCAGTTCCGCCAGTCCATGGGTAGACGTGTAGTTGTAGAAAACGGCAGGAACGTAGTTGAAGAACTACATAGACGCGGTTACACGCTGGGCATCATCAGCAATCTGATTGGCTCACGGGAGATCCCGGATTGGATGGAAGCAGATGGTTTCGCGCCATACTTCAAAGCAGTTGTGCTTTCATCCGTGTTTGGAAAAAGAAAACCTGACCCGGCTATTTATCTCGAAGCCGCGCGCATCGCCGGGCTGGAACCTGCACGTTGTGCGTATGTAGGTGACAACCTCAAACGTGATGTAACTGGCACTCGTCAGGCGGGATTTGGCATGGTCGTCATCATGATCTCGCCCGAAAAACTGGCGGAAGCAACGCTCACAGACGAGAACCGGCCAGATGTGATCATTCACGAATTCAAAGAATTGCTGGATATCTTTCCGGCATCTGTCATCCAGACCCTAAAGGCGTAATAAATCCTTCAGGGTCTATTTTTGTAACAAGGAGCAACCTATGCTCATTAATGAAACCACCCACGGAGCGATTGCACTGGGCAAGGCCGTGCGCGAATTGTATGCGGAGGGGCAGACCGACTATTTACTTGAGCCGATTATCCTTACGAATACCCTGGGCGCTCCCCTCGGCCGCCTCAAGGATGGCGACTCGGTCGTCTTTTGTTGCCGGCGCGGGGAGCGCGAAGTTCAATTGACGGAAGCGTTTACCGAGCGGGAGTTTGATCGTTTTGTGCGCCCCAATTTGCCGGATCTCAGATTTGTTATCCTGACCCTCTATCACGAAAAATTCAAAGAACTGCCGGTTGCCTTTGCACCCTCGAAAATCACTGGCACGCTCAGCGAAGTGATCAGCTGTGCAGGTTTGCGCCAATTGCACACAGCTGAGTCTGAAAAATTTGCACATGTCACTTTTTTCTTTAATGGGGGCAACAACCAACCTTTTGATGGAGAGGACGATATCCGTATTCCATCGCCAAAAGGCATACCCTTTGACCAGGTTCCCGAGCTAAGTCTTCCACAAGTCACTGAGCAGGTTTTGCTCGGCATCAAAAAACAATACGATTTCATCGTGACCAATTTCGCCAATGGTGATGTGATCGGGCATACATCGAACAATGAGGCGAAGATCAAGTGTGCCTCACTTGTTGATTTCCATCTGGGTCAGGTCGTGGATGCGGCGCTTGCCAGCGATTATGTGGTGCTGGTCACTGCGGATCATGGCAACCTGGAAGAGATGACAAATCCCGATGGATCGCCCCATGTCGCACACACCAGCAGTCTTGTGCGATTCATAATGATCGACCCACGTTCAGCCTCGACCGAAAAGTTGCGCGATGGAAAACTGGCCGATGTCGCCCCGACGGTTTTATCCGCCCTGGGCCCGAAGCAGCCACCTGCCATGGATGGCGCGACGCTTGCCCCCGGATATGATTGGGGCGGGCGCAGGCGCGTGCTATTGGTTATCCTCGATGGCTGGGGGATTGGCAGGGATGAGAACGTAAACCCTATATTTATTGCTCAGACTTCGCGCTGGGATGACCTGATTTTTCGCTATCCTACTTCCGTGTTGGAAGCTTCGGGAGAAGCAGTGGGTTTGCAGGCAGGCAAGGCCGGTAATTCCGAAGCCGGGCATCTGAACATTGGCGCAGGCCGGGTTGTTCCGCAGGATGATGTGCGGCTGGATATGGCCATGCAGGACGGTTCATTCTACGCCAACAATGTTTTAATTCGCGCGCTCGCTGAAATCAAGCAACGCGGGACAAGCCTGCACTTGATCGGTCTGCTATCAGAAAAGAGCTCACATGGTTCCATTGATTATCCATTGGCATTATTGCGCATGGCGAAGGAACATGGCCTGGATCAGGTTTATTTGCATATGATTTTTGACGGGCGGAGTACCGAACCTGGCAGCGCTCCGGAATTACTGGAAAAACTGGAATGCAAAATAAATGAGATTGGCATCGGGCAGGTTGTCTCCGGGGTTGGGCGGGGTTTTGCCCTTGACCGGGATGGCAACTATGGCAAGACCCAGCGTGCTTACGAGGCACTGGTATTCGGCAAGGGAAAGCCTTTTGTTTTGGAGTAGGGAGGCACAATGAACTCTAAATTCTTACAGAAATTGATTGTCCCCGCACAGAGCAAAATCATCCTGCTCATCCTGGATGGGCTGGGTGGGTTGCCGCGCGAACCGGGCGGGAAGACCGAACTTGAAACGGCCTGTACTCCCAATCTAAATGCACTTGCAAAAAAATCTGCTTTGGGGCTGACCATGCCCGCCGGGCCGGGCATCACAGTAGGAAGTGGCCCGGGGCATCTTGCCATCTTTGGCTATGACCCGATCGAATATGAGATTGGTCGTGGTGCGCTCGAAGCCCTCGGAGTGGATTTTGAACTCGGCCCTGAAGATGTAGCCGCGCGTGGCAACTTCTGTTCGGTGGATGGGAATGGACTCATCACTGATCGCCGCGCGGGCCGTATTCCTAGTGAAGGGGCTTGTGAATTGGCGAAGGTGCTGCGCACCATCAAAATGGATGGAATTGAATTTTTCGTGGAACCAGTGAAAGAACATCGCTTTGCATTTGTGATGCGCAGCGTTGATCTGGGCGACGCTTTGTCAGAAACAGATCCGCTCAAGGTTGGCCTACCGACCCTCCCGGTCCGCGCATTGAATCGTGAATCTGAAAAGGCAGCTCATTTTGCAAATCTGTTTATCGAACAGGCGCGCGGTCTGCTTGCAGAGAAGCATCCCGCCAATATGATCACACTGCGCGGTTTTGCCAAACTTCCCACGATCCCAACATATCCTGAACTGTATGGATTGCGTGCCGCGGCGGTGGCAATCAATGGAATGTATCGTGGTGTGGCGCGGCTGGCCGGAATGGAAGTTTTGGATGTGAGTGGCGATACCCTCCCGGATGAGTTTGAGACACTTGAAAAACATTGGAATAATTTCGATTTCTTTTATTTGCACGTCAAGAAAACGGATACCTTTGGGGAGGCTGGTGATTTTGGAGCAAAAGTGCATGTCATTGAAGAGGTGGATGCACTCATACCACGCCTGCTTGCCCTTAATCCGGATGTGGTCATCGTGGGTGGCGACCACTCATCGCCCGCGGTGCTCAAGTCGCACTCGTGGCATCCTGTGCCTGTATTGCTATATGGGAAATATGTCCGTGCGGATGGCATCGCTGAATTTGGTGAGCGCGCCTGCGCACGCGGCAGTCTGAGTACCCTGCCCGCGAAACACATCCTGCCGATCGCATTGGCGAATGCGGGGCGGATCACGAAGTATGGCGCATAATGAGAGGATTTCCATGTCTGTAGATATATTTACTCTGGAGAATTTTTCGGAAATACTGTTCGAGAAAATGAAGAATGTCAATCCAGCGATCCAGGATCTGGAACTTTATGAATTTCGCTACGGACTGGATAACCTTATCCCGAAGGGTGGCTGGGGATCTGTCACACTGGAGGAAAAGGGGAAAATCGAACAACGCGTGACCAGTCGTGCATTCTACAATGGCATCAAGATCAAACCCCGCCTGGAAGATCGCATTGTATTGGATGATCAAATTGTCAACCTGACGAATATGCTCTTTGTTGGACTGGCCAGCGGGGCCTATAGTGTTGATTGGATCAACACTCATTTCTACTTCGACATACGCGGCTTTTATTTTTTGCATCGCACAACATATTTTACTGAAGCAGTTTTAGCTCACCTGGGTGGCAAACCTTTCAAGCAGTTCGAGCGGAAGCAAAAAGCCTTGACGCGTTTGCAGGATCTTGGCTACAAAGCCTTTAAGGAAGCAAACGCGGACGTGGACCAGCTTTTTATCGCCAGTGTCCAGAAGCTTATCGCGTCGCGCGGGAGCCCGCTCCTGCTCGCCATTGCCGGGCCGACTGCCGCCGGGAAGACGGAAATTGTGGAACGTCTGCACTCAGCCTTTGAGCAGGCCGAGAAGAAGACCACCTCGATCGAGCTGGATAACTTCCTGACAGACCGGGATTACCGGGAGGAGAAGGGCATTTTCACTCAAGGAAAAGCAGCGCTTCATTTTGATTTGTTCAAACAAAGCCTCAAAGATATTATCCAGGGCAGAAAAATATACATTCCCCGCTATGACTTTGTCGATGCCACCTCCAGCCATGATTTGGATGGCAGCCTGAAGCCGGGTGGCGTGCCAGTTGAGGTCGAACCTGCTGACATCATCTTCATCGAAGGCAACTTCCCGTTTTTGATTGAAGAGGTCGTTCCTTTGATCGGTATCAAGGTTGTTTATCTCACAGATGATCCGGTTCGTTTGATGCGGAAGTGGAAACGCGATATCGATTATCGCAAGAAGTACGAACCAACGTATTTCCGTAACCGATATTTCAAGGACCAGTTCATCATGGCCGAAATTGCCTATCGTCCGCAGATGGAAGTTTGTGACATGGTTGTAGATACCACCGCTGCAGCGCTTTGGACAACCTCTGAAGTTGCAAGAATCATTGGCGTCTGAGGATGCGCGTTCTTTTCCCAATTTCCGCGATTTGAAATGAAACTTGATCCAGTCCCCATACAGGCTGCCAGTGCCTCAAAGAGCCGTATCGCGGTGACATTCCGCGCACTGCGTCATCAGAACTATCGACTTTGGTTTTTTGGTCAGGGGGTTTCCCTCATCGGCACCTGGATGCAGTCCATGGCACAGCAGGTGCTCGTGTATCGGTTGACCGGATCAGCAACTGCATTGGGAATAGTCAGCTTCATGGTCGTGGTGCCACTCGTCCCATTTGCGCTTTGGGGTGGATCATTGTCCGACCGCCTCCCCAAGAGGACGATCATCCTGACAACACAAACCTTGATGCTGATTCAGGCTGTTGTTCTGGCCGGGCTCACCTGGACGAATACAGTTGAGATCTGGCACATCTACCTGATGTCATTTTTGCTCGGTGCCTTTAAAGCCGTGGATATGCCAGCCCGCCAGTCGTTTGTTGTGGAGATGGTCGATGGGAGGGGTGACCTAACCAGCGCGATCGGACTCAATTCTGCCATCCATAACAGCGCCCGAACACTTGGCCCGGCTCTGGCAGGGGTACTTGTCGCGATGACGGGGGAGGCAGTCGCTTTCCTTTTGAACGGTCTGAGTTTTTTGGCAGTGATCGTCAGTCTGCTTATGATGCGTGATCTTCCTCCTGTAATCGCAGCGAAGAAGGAAAACACTTCAGCGGTTACTCATATGAAGGAGGGAGTACGTTACATTTTCGGACAACAGACTCTCCTCATTTTGATGAGTCTTGTGGCAGTCAGTTCCTTTCTTTCCAGGCCTTACCAGACGTTGATGCCAGTGTTTGCCAATGGTGCTCTCAAGGAGAGTGCCAGACCTGTGATTGCCCTCCTGTGTAATGGCCGGCATCAAATCTGGAATTGCCAGGCCCCGGAGGCGATCCCTCTTGGGTTGCTGCTCTCTGCTGTCGGCTTTGGCGCGGTGGCGGGTGCATTCCTTATCGCATCGCTGCCGGAGAACGCTCGAAGAGGAAAGATGCTAACCTTGGGGAATTTGAGCTTTCCGTTGCTGTTGCTCGTTTTTGTGAGTTCACATTCGATGCTATTATCGCTTTTCGTGATGGTACTGGTGGGCTTAAGCCATGTCTTTCAGAATGCGATGGCGAATACATTGCTCCAACTGACCGCCCCTGATCATTTACGTGGGCGCGTGATGAGTTTGTACTCCCTGGTCTCCCACGGAATGACCCATGTAGGCGGGTTGCAGGCCGGTTTTATGGCAGATTGGGTGGGCGCGCCGATCTCAATCGGAGTGGGTGCTGGAGTTTCCCTGCTGTATGGATCTTTCGTTGCCCTCCGACACCGGCAGATCCGGAAATTGGCTTAATTTCATGGGAAAAGAATCTGCGTATCTGTCTCGATCTCAAGCCTGGCTGGCGAGACCTGCTTAATTCTGGGAGTAATTAGACAACATGCGCAAGTTGTAGTGACAAAAGTCATGCTTTTTGAAAGAGTACTTGCAAATACTACAATATTGTTGTATGATGTACAAATGAAAGTAAAATTTCATAAATTGCTAATTTGAAAGTTTCGTCTTTAATTAGTAAAAGGAAACTGATTATGAATGCAGAAACTCAACCTACAACTGCTATTGACTTTAGTCAAATCATCAGTGAGAATTACAAGAATCTTACAAAGAGCGAAAAGCAAATTGCGGATTATTTACGGAAAAACCAGGAAGAATCCGCTTTCCTTTCCGCGGGTGAGCTGGCAGAACAGTTGGAACTGAGTGAAGCGACTCTCGTGCGGTTTGCCCGTTCCCTGGGTTTCGATAGCTATCCCGCCATGCGCGAAGTCCTGCAGGAAAATTTTCGGCGCCGCGTCACTCATTCAACGAGACTCCGCAGCCGGCTGAGTGAATTGCGGGAAACGGGGGACATTTTTGAACGGCTGGTTGCCTCCGAAATTGATTACATGACCCAGTCCCTGGAATCGGTGAACCGGGATGCATTGCATCAAGCTGTCGATCTGATCAAGAACCGCAAACGAATATTTATCTTCGGGGTTGGCCCTTCGGTTCCTCTGGTTGAGTTGATGAAAATTCGTCTTGAGCGATTTGGACGACAGGTTATCCCATTGACAACGGCCGGGCGGGAATTTCTCGAACCACTTTTATCCATGACCGAGAATAATCTCCTGGTTGTAATTTGCTTTTTCGATGTTTCTCCAGCATTGCAACTCGTACTCGATTACGCTCGCGAGGTGCATTGCCCTGTTATCATGCTGACCGATACACTCGGCTCCATTATTGGGGAGAGTGCCGATGTTGTGCTCTCCGCCAAACGGGGACCGGTTGCCGGCTTTCATGCCCTCGTTGGCCCCATGACCATCATCAATTCCATTTTGCTGGCGCTGGCCAGCGAGGAGGGCGGGGTGATGGAAAACCTGGATAAGCTGGATCAGTTGCGCGAACGTCTCAAAAAGTACAGTGGCTCATCAACCTGAAAATTTAAAAATATAAAGTTTTGAGTTTCCCCATTAGTGGTGCCTGATTAAGAGAATTGACTGGCAGTCTCTGACTACATCATTACATACACTACCAGGAGAAAACTTTATGGCAAGCCTTGAAACCTCCATGGGGGAATCATTATCTGTGCGCATGCTCGCCAACTCCAGAAGATTCATTCGCTGGGTGACGACCCCACACGTCCTGCTGTCGTTGATCATGCTGGTGATACTGTACTACATGGTTGTCATCCCTTTGTATCGCATGGTTAACACAACACTGACCTGGCAGCCGCGCGATATTGCCATTTCTCCCGGTGCTGTGGTGGGTGAGTTCACCCTCTATCACTATGTCCGGATGTTGACAGGTGCCCTGGGGCAGATTTACATGTATACCCCGCTACGGCATTCGTTTACCGTGGCGATTGGGTCTACCCTGCTTTCGCTCTTGATTGGTGGAACGTTGGCCTGGTTGGTGATCCGCACGGATATGCCGGGCAGGAAAGTTGTCAATCAACTTGCGTTGATCCCATACATCATGCCATCCTGGACTCTGGCGCAAGCCTGGCTTGTGTTTTTCAAGAGCACAAGCTTTTCCGGGGGGACACCAGGGCTTTTTGAGTTCCTGGCCGGGCAGGCCCCTCCCTCCTGGTTGTCCTACGGGCCGGTGCCGATCATCATCTGCAGCGCACTGCATTACTACACTTTCTTTTTCCTGTTTGTATCGGCGGCGCTGATGTCGATCGATTCCAGCCTGGAGGAAGCAGGTGATCTAATGGGCGCCAGCCGCTGGCGTATCCTGCGCAAGATCACCCTGCCGCTCGTCGTGCCGGCAATCCTCTCGGGTTTTATCATGACGTTTTCCAAGGTACTGGGGACGTTCGGCGGACCCAATATTCTGGGGTCACCGGTCAGGTACTATGTTGTTGCCACCATGATCCGCGGCAGTATGGGGGTGGGTGATAAAGCGGATGGCTTTGTACTGGCGATTGTGCTGATCCTGTTCTCGGTGATCACCATTTGGATTAACCAAAAATTGATCGGAACACGCAAGAGTTACGAGACGATCGGCGGACGCGGCTTTATGGCGCAGTTAAGTAAACTGGGCAAAATGAAAAGTGTCATGTTTTCAGCTGCGATCGTTTTTCAAATCCTTGTCATCATCGTTCCACTGGGTCTTCTTATCTGGAGTTCGTTGATGTTGCAGGACGGGAATTACAACCTGAGCAATCTTTCTCTGCAGCATTGGATTGGAGAGCGGGGCACAATTTATAACCATGGAGAGCCAGGAGTCCTGCTCAACCCCAAGATATATCGAACCGCCTGGAACTCCATCCGGCTTTCACTTTGGACTGGCCTTTTCACAGCCTTGCTGGGTGTTCTTCTCGGTTATGCAATTGTCAAGGGCCGGGGTACTCGGCTCTCCAAACTAGTCGAGCAATTGGCATATATTCCATATGTCATCCCTGGCATCGCTTTTGGTGCCGTATATATTGCGATGTTCATCAAGCCGCTGGGACCGATCCCGGCTTTGTATGGCACATTTGCCCTGCTGGTAATTGTTTCGGTGGCAAAACATATTCCTTATTCCTCCCGCTCGGGGGTGTCAGCCATGATGCAAGTCGGCCGGGAACTGGAGGAAGCGGCTGCGGTCTCAGGTGCCAATGTCTGGCAGCGCTTCAGCCGCATCATCTTCCCGCTCACCAGTGCCGGCTTCGTTGCCGGATTCCTGCTGACCTTCATCACAACCATGCGCGAACTATCCTTGATCATCCTGCTGGTCACTCCGCAAACTCAGGTACTTGCCAGCCAGACGATGTTCTATATCGAAAATGGAGACGGTCAGATGGCAAACGTTGTCATTCTGATCCTGATCTCGATCACCTTGATCGGCAACTTCATCATTGGCCGCTTCCGTGGCGGCAGCCTCAAAAAAGGTCTAGGAATGTAACAAGAGGAAACCATGTCAACTACGATCACCATCAAGAACCTTACCAAACGCTTTGGGGATGTCGCCGCAGTCAATAAAGTCAACCTGACCGTTGAACCGGGATCATTCCTCACCCTTTTAGGTCCTTCCGGTTGCGGGAAGACCACCCTGTTGCGCTGTATCGCTGGTTTGGAAGATCCGAATGAAGGCGAAATCTACATTGGCGATAAGCTGGTCTTTTCCAGCGCGACAGGTATCTCCCTGCCTCCAGGCCAGCGTGACCTGGGACTGGTCTTCCAGAATTATGCTTTATGGCCGCACATGAAAGTGGATAAGAACATTACTTTCGCGCTCGAGATCCAGAAGATGCCGAAAGAGCAAATGCAAAAACGTGTTAAAGAAGCCCTGGCTGAAGTTCAGATGGAAGGCTATGAAGACCGCTATCCGCGCGAGATGAGCGGCGGGCAGCAGCAGCGTATCGCTTTGGCGCGTATGCTGGCCTACAGACCCAAAGTATTCCTAATGGATGAACCGCTCTCCAACCTGGATGCCCGCCTGCGCATGGACATGCGCACCGAACTCAAGCGCCTCCATCATATTTCAGGCGCTACAACCATCTACGTCACACACGACCAGGTGGAAGCTCTGACGATGTCCACCAATATTGCTGTGATGAAACTGGGCGTGATTCAGCAGATGGCGTCCCCTGACCGCGTCTACCACTTCCCATCCAACCTGTTTGTGGCGGATTTTATCGGCAACCCCAAGGTCAACTTGCTGGATGGTTCAGTCAGGGGCGGTAATACTGTTCAGGTGGGAGATTTCGAAATCTGCATGGATACTCATTCCACAAGCGGAAACGCCGTGGTTGCCGTCCGTCCAGAAGATATAGCCGTCTGTACCCATCCCGAGCCGGGCGCGATCGAATTTACAGCCTATTCCGTCCTCCCGGCCGGGGCTGATTCGACCATTGTAGCGCGTCGAGGCAAGACGGAAATTATCGTCAAAGTCATGGGCATTAGCAGGATCAAGATGGATCAAAAGATCTGGCTGAAATTGGATTCAGACACCCTGAATTTGTACGACAAGGAAAGCGGAAACCTGGTGGCTGCATAACGAAAGGCCATTTGATCATTTCCCCAGAGCCGCGAAAGGAGTCAGCAACGAATAACATATTCAAAGATTGGGCCGTGTGATATTTCGTCGTTTCAATCATCAAAAAGGAGAATAGAAATGAAAGTATTCGGAAAGTTTCTAACCATTGTGTTGCTAATCAGTTTCCTGGCTGCCTGTGGTACACCGGCAACGCCAGCGCCTGAGACAGCACCCGAGGCTGAACTGACTGCAGCCGAACAATGGGCGATGGAAAATGGGGTGGGACCCTATACACCTGAGACCGAAGACTGGGCGGCAATCGAAGCGGCAGCGATTAAGGAAGGGTCAGTTGTGGTGTATTCGAACTCTTCCAAGATTGAAAAATTGCTCGAGCCCTGGAGCGAGTTATATCCGGAGATTGCCCTGGAAGGCGGGGATACGGATGATATCGCCGTGAAAATGAGTGCCGAGCAGCAGGCCGGGAATGTCGTTGGGGATGTCTGGTTCAACAGCGACGGACACCTGCTTTTCGGAGAATTTGTTCCCAATCAGTGGATGTGGTGGTACGCCCCCCCCGGTGTGGTTATTGAAGGTGTAACTTCAGATCAACCGTTTGCCCTGGCGCGCCGCGCCGTGGATGTGGTTGGATATAACTCCGAGATTTTCCCGGATGGTTGCCCGGCGACCAACTGGTGGCAGTTTACCGAACCGCAGCTTAAGGGCAAATTCTACATGGAAGATCCCCTGTCCGATTCCAGCACCACTGCCAAACTCACCCTGTTCGTGAAAAATGCAGATGAAATGGCTGCAGCCTACAAGACCCTTTACGGAAAGGAATGGACGGCTGACGAAGCCTACAGCGCTGACGTCGAGAACGCAGGATACCTGTTCCTCAAGAAGCTGGCTCAAAATGAACCCGGCATACAGCCCGGTGGTGATGAGGTCGATGCTGCCTATGGAACACTGGGCATGGATCCTGCCTCTGAGCCTGGCTATGGCTGGACCGGCCTGTCAAGCTATGAAGCTACCCAGGAAGGGGAATTGGCGATGGGTCCCTGCTACGCTCTCGAACCTGTGGCAGGTATCTTGAAATCCTCCTATTTGGGCATCGCCAACAACGC
>Ga0105104_10002466_pt1 | contig 13532 bp, 9 predicted proteins | sample PPLLaktember2015_3_FD_87034 | JGI IMG/M metagenome (GOLD analysis project Ga0105104, IMG submission 87034) | Freshwater sediment microbial communities from Prairie Pothole Lake near Jamestown, North Dakota, USA - PPLs Lake P7 Core (6) Depth... | ecosystem: Environmental > Aquatic > Freshwater >...
GAATCCTACATCGCCAGGACGAAGAAACAGGGCGCCTTTCTTGACATGAACCTGAAGGATGCGATTCGATTGGCGCTGACCAACAACCTGGAAATCGCGATTGAGGATTTCAACGAGGATCTGAACAAGCAGCGGATCATAGGCACCCGCGGTTTCTACGATCCACGATTTACTTTCAGCGTTGGCTGGCGAGAGACGAAGCGTCCTTCGACGAATATCCTCGATGCTGGAGCTGGCGTCCCCATAACCACCGGAGACGGCTTGAACTTCAACACGCAGTTGCTGCAACAGGTGCCGGGCGGCGGTGCTTTCACACTCAATTTCGATAACAGCCGGACGTCCAGCAACAGTACCTTCCAGACGTTCAATCCCGGGGTCACCAGCACCCTGGACTTTCAGTTTAGCCAGCCGGTCCTGAAGGGGTTCCGGCAGACCCAGACCGAGCGACAGCTCAAAGTACTAAATCTGGACCAGAAGATCGCCGACAGCGTTTTTGAAGAACGCGTCTCCACGATCGTTCAGCAGGTCGAAAACCAGTACTGGGAACTGGTCTATGCGATCGAGAACCACGAGACCCGCCGTCAGGCCATGGAGCTCGCGATCGTCCAGCACCGGAACAACCAGAAACGTGTCGAGATCGGCGTCATGGCCCCGATTGAAATCACCAAGTCCCGGGCAGCGGTGGCCAACTCGGAACAGGACATGATCAGCTCCGAGGTCGGCATCATCGAAGCGCAGAACAATCTAAAGCGGCTTCTTGCCCCCGATCCCAAGGCGAGCATCTGGAACATCAGCGTCATTCCAAGTGATCTGCCGGAAATGAAGGACCTCACGCTCACGCTGGATCAGGCGATCGAGAAGGCCCTGCAGCAAAGACCCGAGCTGGCCCAGGCCCGTTACCGGCTCGAACAGAACGAGGTAGACCGCGCGTATTACAAAAATCAGGGCAAACCCGCAGTCAACCTGACGGCCCGTATGTGGAACATCGGGTCGGCCGGAGATGTCTACAGGACTCAGCTTATCGACACCGACGGCGACGGCGTTCCCGACGCCAAGGGGTCCAGCGTGTTAGACCCCGCCCACCCCCTGTATGGCCGGTTCGGCAATGCATGGGGTCAGGCCTTCGGTTTTGATTACTTGAACTACCAGGTGGGTGTCACGATCGAGATGCCGTTCCGCAACCGGGCATCCGAGGCGGAGCGGGCGCAGGTCGTGATCAACGAGCGTCAGCTGACGAGCCGGATGAAGAACACCCAGCAGACGGTGATGGTCGACGTTCGAAACGCCTACGAGAGTATTTACACTCGCCGAAAGGGATGGGAAACCTCGAAGGTGGCCCGACAGCTGTCCGAAGAACAACTCGCCGGCGAAAACAAGCGGTTCGAGGCAGGCTTGTCGACCAACTTTGAAGTTCTGGAATACCAGCGTCAGCTGGCGGATGCCAAAGTCCGGGAGCTTCGCGCCCTGATCGATTACCAGAGGGCGCTGACCTCTCTGCAAAAGGCGATGTACACGATCATCGATCAGAATGACATCGTCGTGGCACGCGGGCAAAACGGCGGCGCGACCAAGTAGTCCTTACCAATCAAACGGACGGACACGGACAGTTTCGGACCATCACCGACTGTTCGTGTCCCTTCTTTTTGCCTCTGGCCCCCACTCACCCACCTCGATTTTGCACGTTTTGCGTCATATCACCCAAGAACCCGAGGCTCCAGATGGCATATGCCTCAAAGCCGCGGCCGGGTCCTCCGCGAATGCCCGGTGGTTCGGCTTCTTGCGCCCGGAAAGGGTGGGCACGTTGTTTGCAGTAAAGCAGTGTCGAACAGCGAAAGGAAGACACCGGCGAAGAGAAAACGGTCTGACAACAGAGGGCCGGAGGGTGTATGATCAAACACTTTTAACGGTCCGGTTTTCGCATTTGAATACGTAACAACTTAGTGGGGAACGGTATGATTAAGAAACTAGTAACAATCGACGGCAACGAGGCTGCCGGTTATGTGGCGCACAAGACCAACGAGGTCATTGCCATCTACCCGATTACGCCGTCGTCGGCAATGGGCGAGTACGCCGACCAGAACTCTGCGGAAGGACAGAAGAACATCTGGGGAACGATCCCGTATGTTCAGGAGATGCAGAGTGAAGGCGGTGCCGCCGGAGCGGTTCACGGCGCCCTGCAGACGGGCGCGCTGACGACGACTTTCACATCCTCCCAGGGTCTTCTCCTGATGATCCCGAACATGTTCAAGATCGCCGGCGAGTTGACCTCCACGGTCTTTCACGTGGCGGCTCGAACCTTGGCGACGCATTGTCTGTCGATTTTCGGGGATCACAGCGACGTGATGTCGGTCCGCTCGACCGGGTGGGCGCAGCTGGCATCGGGCTCCATTCAAGAAATAATGGACATGGCCCTGATCGCGCAGGCGGCCACCTTGCAGTCGCGCGTTCCATTCATTCACTTCTTCGACGGTTTTCGGAGCTCACACGAGATCGCGAAGATCGAGGAGTTGGAAGACGAGGTCATGCGAGCGATGTTGCCGGACGAGTTGATCCTGGCCCATCGAGCCCGCGCGCTTTCGCCGGATCGTCCGGTTATCCGCGGCACCGCGCAGAACCCTGACGTTTTCTTCCAGAACAGGGAAGCCGCCAACCCCTTCTATCTTGCCTGCCCTGGAATTGTGCAGGAGGTCATGGATAAGTTCGCTGCCTTGGTCGGACGGCAGTACAAGCTTTTTGACTACGTCGGCGCTCCGGATGCTGAGAACGTGATTGTCCTGATGGGTTCGGGAGCCGAGGTGGCTCACGAAACGGTCGATAACCTCCTCGCCCAGGGCAAAAAGGTCGGAATTTTGAAGGTTCGCCTCTACCGTCCCTTCTCGATGCAGCACTTCATCGCCGCTCTGCCCAAGACCGTGAAGAAGCTGACGGTTCTCGATCGAACGAAGGAGCCGGGGGGGCCCGGCGATCCGCTGTACCTTGATATAGTTAACGCGCTGGTCGAGATGTCATTCAACGGGGCCGGAAAACCGATGGTTCTCGCCGGCAGGTATGGTCTGTCGTCCAAGGAGTTCACTCCGGCCATGGTCAAGGGCGTCTTCGAAAACGCCGAGAAAGCGGAGCCCAAGAACCACTTCGTCGTCGGGATCGTGGATGACGTCACCAATTCGAGTATCGACTACGATCCGGATTTCTCCACCGAACCGGCCGACGTGGTTCGCTCGATGTTCTTTGGCCTCGGTTCGGATGGAACCGTCAGTGCCAACAAGAATTCCATCAAGATCATTGCGGAAGGCACACCCAACTTCGGTCAGGGTTACTTCGTCTACGATTCCAAGAAGGCTGGTTCGGTGACCGTATCGCACTTGCGCTTCGGGCCCAGGCAGATCCGGTCATCCTACCTGATCACCAAGGCGAACTTCGTCGGGTGCCATCAGTTCGTATTCATGGAGAAATACGACGTCCTGAAGAACCTGGTTGAGGGTGGGACCTTCCTGCTTAACTGCCCCTACGGTCCTGACGAGGTTTGGGACAAACTACCTCACACGGCTCAGCGGCAACTGATTCAGAAGAAGATCAAGTTCTACGTCATTGACGCCTACGACGTGGCCCGCAAGGCGAACCTCGGCGTGCGCATCAACACGATCATGCAGACCTGTTTCTTCGCGATCTCCGGCGTTCTGCCGCGCGAGGAGGCCATTGAGGCGATCAAGGAGTCCATACGGCACAGCTACGGCAAGCGCGGTGAAGAAGTCGTCAAGATGAATTTCAACGCCGTCGATCAGGCATTGGCCAACATGTATGAGGTGAAGATCCCGAGCTCCGTTACCGCGACGTTCGACCTGCGGCGGGCGGTGCCAGAGGAAGCGCCCGAGTTCGTCCAGAACCTCACGGCGATGATCATCGCAGGCAGGGGCGACGAGCTTCCGGTGAGCGCTTTCCCCGCTGACGGGACTTTCCCGACTGGAACGACCCAATGGGAGCGGCGAAACATCGCCCAGGATATCCCGGTATGGGAGCCCGATATCTGTATCCAGTGCGGCAAATGCGCGCTGGTTTGCCCGCACGCCACTATCCGCGTGAAGATTTTCGAACCGGCCTTGGCCGAGGCGGCACCGGCGACTTTCAAGTCGGTCAATGCCAAGGATCGTGAATTCGCCGGGATGAAGTACACAATCCAGGTAGCCCCCGAGGATTGCACCGGCTGCGGCGTTTGCGTGGATGTCTGCCCGGCGAAGAGCAAGACCGAGACGAAGGTCAAGGCGATCAATATGAAGCCCCAGGCGCCCCTGCGCGAGCCGGAAAGCGTCAATTGGGACTTCTTCAAGAGCATCCCGGAAGTGGACCGCACCAAGCTGCGCCCCAGCCTCGTGCGGCACAGCCAACTCTTGCAGCCGCTGTTTGAGTTCTCCGGTGCTTGTGCCGGATGCGGTGAAACGCCGTATCTCAAACTGATGACCCAGCTGTTCGGGGACCGCGCCGTATGCGCCAATGCGACGGGCTGTTCCTCGATCTACGGCGCCAACCTGCCGACCACGCCTTACACCTTCAACAAAGACGGGCGAGGGCCAACCTGGTCCAATTCCTTGTTCGAGGATGCGGCTGAGTTCGGCTTCGGTTTCCGCCTTTCGATCGACAAGCAGGCCGAGTATGCCCGCGAGTTGGTTAAGCGACTGGAATCCGAGATCGGAACCGAGCTGGTCAAAGACATTCTCGAATCGCAACAGCACGACGAGGCTGAGATCTTCGCGCAACGTTGCCGGGTCATCCTGGTGAGGGAGAAGATTGAGAAACTCCAAACCACCGAAGCTCGACAGTTGAACTCGCTGGCCGACATGCTGGTCAAGAAGAGCGTGTGGATCATCGGCGGCGACGGATGGGCGTATGACATCGGTTACGGCGGTTTGGACCACGTCTTGGCCTCCGGCCGCAACGTCAACGTCCTGGTGCTCGACACCGAGGTCTACTCGAACACCGGAGGACAGGCTTCGAAATCCACCCCCAGGGGAGCAGTCGCGAAGTTCGCCTTTGGCGGCAAGCCTCTGGCCAAGAAGGATCTGGGTCTGATGGCGATGAGTTATGGGAACGTCTACGTGGCAAGCGTAGCCTTCGGGGCGAAGGACGAGCATACCTTGCGCGCCTTCCTCGAGGCCGAAGCCTACGACGGCCCGTCAATCATCATTGCCTACTCGCACTGCATAGCGCATGGAATCGACATGGAGCACGCTCTCGAGGAGCAGAAAGCCGCGGTCGACTCGGGCTACTGGCCGCTTTACCGGTACAATCCAGCTCTGGTGCTTGAAGGCAAGAACCCGCTGCAGCTGGATTCCCGGCAGGCCAAGATCCCGGTCTCCGAGTACTGCTATCGCGAGAATCGGTTCAAGATGTTGACCAAGAGCAAGCCTGAAGAGGCCAAGCGCCTCATCATTCTGGCTCAGCAGGACGTCAACCAGCGCCGGCGGTTCTACGAACATCTGGCTGCCATGCCATTCTCGACCGAAGAAGGGCAGAAGTAGACGACAGGTACGGACTCCGGGGTTTCGGGTTTCGAGGCCCCTGAGACTACAAAAAAGGATGGAAAAGCCATGGATCTGAGAACTACATACCTTGGGCTGACGTTGAAGAACCCGGTGGTCCCCTCGGCGTCGAGCCTATCTGAAAAGCTGGACAACCTGCGTCTGATGGAAGATGCGGGAGCCGCCGCAGTCGTCTGCTACTCCCTGTTCGAAGAGGAGATCATCCACGACAGCCTTGAGCTGAATGATCGGCTCAACCAGGGAACGGAGAGCTTCTTCGAGGCGACCAGTTACTTCCCCGAGCCCGAAACCTTCTTCGTCGGTCCGGACGGTTACCTGGAACATATTCGAAAAGCCAAGCAAGCGCTTGGCATCCCGGTCATCGGCAGTCTGAACGGTTCGTCCGAAGGTGGTTGGGTGCGATACGCGAAGCTGATCCAGGAAGCGGGCGCCGACGCGCTGGAGCTGAATATCTACTTCCTGCCGACCGATCTTTCAGCCTCAGCCGGGCGGATCGAACAACTGTACATCGACATCCTGAAGGCCGTGAAAGGCCAGGTCACGATTCCTGTGGCCGTCAAGATGAGCCCTTTCTTCAGCGCGTTCGCAGGAATGGCCAAGCGGCTGGAGGAAGCCGGGGCGAACGGTCTGGTTCTTTTCAATCGTTTCTACCAGCCGGACATAGACCTGGAAGGCCTCGAAGTAACGCCCAATGTTCTTCTGAGCACCCCCCAGGCGTTGCGCCTTCCCCTGCGCTGGATCGCGATCTTATCGCGCAGGCTCAATCTCAGTCTTGCGGCCACCAGCGGCATTCATACATCCGACGACGTGATCAAGATGCTGCTGGTCGGAGCTAATGTGACGATGATGTGTTCGGCCCTCTACAAGAACGGCATCGGTCACATCAAGAATGTTCTTGGTGACTTGACCGCATGGCTGTCCGAGCGTGGGTACGAATCCGTGAAGCAGATGCAGGGGAGTATGAGCCAAGCCTCTGCCGCTAACCCTGCAGCGTTCGAGCGCGCCAACTACATGAAGGCGCTCCGTACATATCGCGGCTGAGCGGCGTTTCGTGCTGAACAAAAAAGCCAGAGCCACCCGGGACCGTCCGGCTGACTCTGGCTTTTTTGTTGGAACTAGCCGCCAGCGCGCAAGCCGTCGATGTCCGGCTCGGGAGTCGGCTACAGTCAACGGCGGTCGCCCAGGATCGACAGGTAGACTTTCCACGGCCCGGTTGCTTCAGCGTACGCCTTGGCTATCGTCCGCGCTACCTGGGTCACGTGATCCAAGTCATGTGCCACCCATGTCGCCAGCAGTTGCCCGAGACTGACCTCTCCAAGCTCGGGATGCAGGCCTCTGCGGGTCAAGTCCCGCTCCGTCAGATCCAAAGCTGCCAGCGCCAAGAGGTTCTCAGCGCGGAGTTCAGCAAACGTCGCCAGCAGCTCACGCAGGCTCTTGCCCTGGCTCTCGGTGAACTGGGCGGTACGATCGAAAGGCTCGAAAGGTCGAGTGTTGCCGGCAATAATGTGCCGGACGCGCGGTATCCAGTCAGTACGCTCGCCGTGAATGAGGTGTCCGATCACGTCGTATGGTGACCACCGGCCCTCACCCTCTGTCGCCCGTGCCCATTTTTCGGGCAAACCGGAGAGCAGCGCGCTCAGACACGCCGGCGTCCGTTCGAGTATGGCCACAGCGTCGTCGAGATCAAATCCGTCTGGTTTCATGAAACCAGTCTAGCGCGATCCCGAAGAATCGCTTGTTCGTTCTAGCTCTCGGGCCTGCGGCGCTGTTATGTGGGGTCCTTATTTGGGGTCGGACGCAATGGGAGGCCATAACGCGGCTGACAAAGTCAGTCCCTTTCGGAATAACGCCGGAGCGAAGCGGATATTGTTCGGCTGACTCTGGCTTTTTTGTTCGTTCCTGCTGACAACCGAGAGCGAGCACTCCATAATTCGAGACCTCCAGCGACTCGAGACTGGATCTGTCGGTTCTACGCCTCGGTGTTTGATTCGACGGGGCACCTCACTCTCTACCTATATCCAGACTTTGAACAGGCAGGCCACAACCGACACTTTCGATACCCAACGCTGGGGGCCTTGGCTGGAGGCTACTCCGAAAGGAAAGACGTCCACTTCTCGGGGATCGGGGAAAAGTGCATCATTGATTGCTACGCGAACGGCAGCTTCGTGCGCCGCAGTCTTCTCGAAACAGAAGAAATTGAATAACCGCCTCGAACCGGGGGCATGGGAAAGCAAAAAAGGCCAGAGTCGACGGTTTCTTCCGTGGGCTCTGGCCTCTTTGCTTGAGGGGTGAGCTGCTATCGAACTCTTCTCACGCGGGGAGGTGGCTGAATCTCGGTCTTCCTTTGTCCGAGGTGATAGCCGGCGGCAAACACCCCCACGATGCCGATAACATGGACGAAAATCAGAGCTGCGGGTGATAAATCCATCATAATGCGAGTATCTCCAATCGAATGCAGGGTTAGAATAATAAACAATTTATCACATTGCGCGTCGTCAGCCGAACGGCGCCGAGTGTTCTCTGCCACGCGAATTGCGACCGGCCTCCTCTGCTGACTCCTGCGTCGGACGCGAGATCAAACCCGCAAAAGTCCCTTTTTGGAAATCCAACCGTCTCAGTTCCTTCGTATATTGAGCAAACCTTGGGATGACCAGCCTTTCGATTGGAGAAGGACCCGACTGGTTCATCTCGCTTGTATCAAAGGAGTTTACCCCATGATTAGAAGCCTTGCCTTTAGGACTGCGACCGCGCCGGTTCTGTTTTTGACAATGGCGCTTTATCTCCACGGATCGAACCACCGGGAGGCTCCTATCACCGCTCTTGATCACAAGGCGGACATTACCGACCTCTACGCGTTCGTCAGCTACGCTCCCGACCAGTCTCCCAATACCCCGCCCAGCAAAGTAACGATAATCCTCTGCGTCGATCCTTTGCTCGAACCGGCCAACGGACCGACTTTCTTTCCGTTCGACCCTGAGATCCGTTACGAGATCAAGGTTGATAACGACCATGACGCGGTGGAAGACGTCACCTTTCAGTTTCGCTTCGAGACCGACTACCGGCTCCCCGGCCTGTTTACCGCACTGGCTGGTGCAGGCGACCAGGGCGCCTTTGAACCAGGCACCCAGAATCTCGTAGTCCCGCCCAGGATTAACTCGTTCGAGAGTCTGGGACTGAATCAGAGACAGACCTATACCGTGACGATGATCAAAGGCAACAAGAGAGCCGACCTGAAACGCGCGGACGGGTCATCGTTGTTCGCGGTGCCGGCGAACGCCGGTCCCCGGACGATGGATTATGCCGCGCTTTTTGCCGCCGGCACGTACGATCTCGGACAAGGAGTTTCAGTTTTCGCGGGTACGACGGACGATCCGTTTTGGATCGATCTTGGCGCCGCGTTCGATACGGCGAACTTTCGCACCCTTGGGAGCGGGGTCCCGGGCGTTCTTACGGCTGCCGAGGACGTTGCCCCACAGAACTTCGCCAGCGATACGGTCTCGGGGTTCGCAGTGAACGCGATTGCGATTGAGGTACCTATTGAACTGCTCACTTCCACTGGGAAGGTGGAACCGGCGACATCGCTTGCCGCTACAATCGGAATCTGGGCCACAACGTCGCGGCGCCGGGAAACGGTGCGCCGTTCTCCTTCTCCCACGCTTGCCTCCGGACCCTTCCGGCAAGTCCAGAGAATCGGGAATCCGTTGATCAACGAACTGATCATCGGGATCGGCTCCAAGGATCGTTTCAGCATGGACCGCCCGCGCCGCGATTCTCAGTTTGCCGATTTCTTCCTGGATCCAGCCATCGTGCGGGTTGTTGAAGCGCTGTATGGGGGTGCCCTCAGCGTGCCGGTCGCGCCTCGCACGGATCTGTTACCGCTGGTCACTTACGCTCCACCGATTGCAGCAGAGGGGACCCCCGGGGGGCCGATTGCGGATCTTCTCCGTCTGAACACCGGAGTCCCCGCTACCCCGCCTGATTCCATGAACAGGCTGGGCCTCATTGGCGGGGATCCTGCCGGTTTTCCAAACGGTCGCCGATTGCAGGATGACGTAGTCGACGTCGTTCTCCGGGTTGGGGTGGGCGGCGTCTTGGCGCCCTTCCCCGGCTTCAATCCCGACGTCAATGGCCGACTGGGCGATGGCGTCAACGTCAACGATGCCTCCTACCAACCCCAGTTTCCTTACCTTGCGCACTGTCCGGACGGGCGAAATCGCCGTCACATTGACCCTGGCGAACCCGGAGGTGGACCTGTCGACTGATGAGCAACCACCTCGGAGCATCGGACTCCAGCTCGGCACAAGGCAGGCCGGAGCCCGATGCTCCCAAGACCTTGGAGGCGAATATGAGACTCTTTACATGCTTGGTTTTGGCGCTGAGTATCAGCATTAATGTGAGTGGGCGGGAACCAACACGCCAGTCCTCTCCGGCCCAGGAAAAAATCAAACGGCTCGAAGAGACGATTGACCGGAACCCAACCACGCCCGGCCCCTACAATCAACTCGCCTGGGCATTGTCCAGCCGGGCTCGTGAGACGTCCGATCCGTCGTTCTATGACCAGGCTGAAGCAGTTTTGCAGAAGTCGCTCGAGCTCGACCCCGGCAGCTATGAGGCCCTGAAGATTCGCGTCTGGGTGCTCCTCGGGAAGCATGAGTTCCAGAAGGCCCTGGAAGAGGCGGAGCGCCTCCGTAAGCGCTTTCCGGATGATGTGATGGTCTACGGGTTCCTGGTCGACGCGAATACTGAGCTCGGTAACTACAAGGAGGCGGAAGAAGCTGCTCAGTGGATGCTGGATCTTCGGCCGGGCAATGTTGCAGGTCTTACGCGCGCCGCCTATCTGCGGGAGCTTTTCGGCGACCTCGAAGGCGCGATCCAGTTCATGCAGCTCGCCTATCAGCGCACGGCGCCACAAGAGACAGAGAATCTCGCTTGGATCTCCACCCACGTAGGCCGTCTATGTCTGATGTCCGGAAAGATAAAGGCCGCCGAGCGGGCGCTCCACCAGGCCCTCGCTCACTTTCCAAACTACCACTATGCGCTCGGGGAACTTGCCAAGGTGCGGCAAGTCCAGAAGCGGTTCAATGAAGCTGTGGGTCTCCTGCGGCAGCGCTACGCGCAGGCACCCCATCCGGAGAATCTGTACCAGCTTGCCGAGACACTGATGAAGGCCGGGCGGCGCAGGGAGGCCGGGCCGCTTCTCCTGAGATTCGAGCAGGACGCGCTTGCCGAGACTGACAAACCGGACAACGCAAACCGAGAGCTCATTTTCCACTTGGCCCACCGGAACCCGGCGAAGGCGCTTGAGATCGCGCAAAGGGAGTTCGGCCGTCGCCGCGACGTGTACACCCTCGATGCTTATGCATGGGCTCTCTACCGGAACGGCAGGAAGCAGGAGGCCCGTCGCCATATGCAGACCGCTCTAGCCGTGGGCGTCAAAGACCCGGACGTCCTGTACCGTGCCAGGGAAGTCGGTTCACGCGTGTCGTTCTGAGCCGGACGCTCCCGGTTTGATTTCGAGCCGGTTGAATGATTGGATGTTACAGGGACCATGGGTGTCGAAACAGACCTGCTGGAGAAGGTTAAGACAGGAGACCCTGCTGCCCTGTCAAAGCTCTACGACAGCTATTCGGCCATCGTCTATTCGTTTGCCGAACGGATCCTCAAGGACGCCGTCAGTGCAGAGTCAGTGGTCCAGGATGTCTTTCTGACTGTCTGGCGAAAGGCAGAACAATTCAGTCCGGAGCGCGGATCGCTGTGCACCTGGCTGCTGACTCTCACCCGGAACAAAGCGATCGACGCCCTGCGAAGCTCGGCCAGAAGGAACTCCACACACGTCTCGATTTCTGCCGAACCCGATGCATGCGAGATGCCGGCCGGCATTGACGACCCGCTCGTGAATGTCATAGAGGGCGAAAAACGAGATCTCGTCCGCAGAGCACTGGCCGACATTCCCGACGAACAGAAGATCCCGATCTATCTCAACTTCTACAACGGTCTCTCTCACCAGGAAATTTCCGAGAAACTAGGCTTGCCTTTGGGGACCGTCAAGACCCGGATACGCCTCGGACTGGAGCGACTCCGCCTGGAATTGAGGCAATCGTAATGAGCAAGAGGGAATTCGAGGACGACTACGTTGAATACCTGCTGGACCAGCTCGAAAGCGCCAGGCGGGACCGTTTCGAGGCGCATCTGAAGGGATGTGCCGAGTGTAAGAAGGAGCTGGCCGAGTTGCGTGAAGCGCTGTTCAGCCTTCCGCTCACGCTTCCTCTCAAGCAGCCCCCGGAGCGCCTCAAAGATCTCATCCTGAAGCAGGCGACTGCTGATTCTGTGCTATTCCGGGTCGGTTGGCGCCAGCGTGGTTACCAGGTCTGGGCCTTGGCGGCCTCGGTCCTGCTGTTGATCCTCGGCGTGTACGCCTGGCAGCAGTGGCAAGCGGGGGTCGAGATGGATCGACAGGTGAGCCTCTTGAGAGAAGAGAACCGGCGGCTTAGAGAATCAAATCAAAGTCTGAGCGATCGCGTCGATCTACTGACCCGGCCAGATACAAAGTTCTTGCGGATGGTCGGTCTTGAGAACTATGCGGGAACCAGTGGCAGCGCTTTCCTTCAGCCTGCTGACCGAACCGCGGTTGCGTTCATCCACGAGTTGCCGTCGCTGTCTCAAGCACAGGATTTTCAGATGTGGGTCATCCAAAACGGCCGGCCGCCGATCCCCTCGGAAGTCTTCAAGTCGTCCGGCGTCACAACCGAAGTCAGGTTGAGTGTACCTATCCAAGTGAATGAAGTTGCGGTCCTCGCCGTCACGATTGAACCCGCCGGAGGTAGTCCTCAGCCGACAGGTCCCATGGTCCTCGCCGGGCGTTTCGAAAAATGAAGGACAGGAGCACAGGCATCCAGGGCAAGGGTGCGGCTCAAGCCGCTTACCCGCCGGATCCTGCGGCCCGCGCGCTTGTGTCCTATAATGGCTCTAGAGTCTGGTCCCCCGGAGCCTTTCCATGTCTCTTCTCATCACGGCGTTGACAGGGGCGGTTCAGGCCTGATCGTATCCAGTTGGCAGGGATTCAAGGATCCGCCCTGGGAAGGGTTCTTTATCGGGAAGTTCCTCTGGAGCATCCTCGTCGGTGCGGGGGCTGGAGCCGCCTTATGGTTGGCGGACAATAGGGGAGTCCTTCTCATCGACAATCCCGGCGTTTTCGCTTTTGCGGTGGTCGCGGTCGAACGGGTCGTCGGTGAAGCGTACAAGGGGTTCTTCCGCCCCGGCGCCACACGCAGAATATTCGAAGCTGTTGCGGCGCTTTGGGGTGACGCAGGGAGTATATGTCGTTAAATTGCTTCTCGGCGCGGGGTTCGTCGTGGCCGCGTACTGGCTCTTTCGCCTTCTAGCATTTCTGCTGGGATTCGCCTGTATTGACGCGGTTTTACGGGCGGGCACGCGAGCAGTGACTGCCAGCAGGATAAGACAAGAGGTGCAGGGGATCGTTGCGGAAGGGGCCTGTCCCGTCCGCACTGGGTTCGTGGGCATCTTGCCCGCGTGCCGGGCATCCGTGTTGGTCCGACTTCCAAGTCGGACACCGGCGGGCAAGATGCCCGCCGCGCGGACGGGACGTCCGCGATCCCAGTGCGGACAAGATGTCCGCGCTCCAGAAGGCCATCAGGATTCCCGGCGTCGCCTTGAGGCCTGATAAAGCGTCGGCCTCTCGTTGCCGCCGCACTGCTCCAAACAAGCCGCGCTGCTACACGCACCTTCCAAGAACCCGATCACTGACGCCCCCGGCGCCCCCGGGCGGGACAGCTTGCTATACTAGTCGGGATAAGTTGGCTGAAGGGATGCATTTGTGGGAGAACGATTAATCAATATCGAAGGCGCGGAGCGCGGGTCACTGACTCCGGCGCAGCAGGCGACCTGTCACCTGCTCGAGCGGTTGCAGCGGGACCTGAACGAGCAAATCGCAGCTCTTGGATTGGACTCGTCTGCTCCGGTCCGCAAAGCGATCCAGCA
>Ga0105104_10002467_pt1 | contig 13527 bp, 6 predicted proteins | sample PPLLaktember2015_3_FD_87034 | JGI IMG/M metagenome (GOLD analysis project Ga0105104, IMG submission 87034) | Freshwater sediment microbial communities from Prairie Pothole Lake near Jamestown, North Dakota, USA - PPLs Lake P7 Core (6) Depth... | ecosystem: Environmental > Aquatic > Freshwater >...
ATATGTGCCGGCCTTTCAGGCCTTAAGAACTTTCTCGACAGCCTCGGCAGTGCGCGGCTCCATTCGATCTCGGCCCTCCGCGGGAACTCAATGAGCCTGCAAGCCTGTTCGGCCGGCTAAAGCCGGGACTACGAACCTACCCGCCCTGTTGTATATGCCAAGCCGTTACAGACTAGAACGAATATCCGATGGAAAATTTCAGGTTTCTTTCAGGTTCTTCGAAGCGAAGCAGCTGATTATTGAGCATGATCTGGGCGTCGAGTCTCCGCGGATTGTAGGCGAGGATCAGGCGAAATGGCTGGTTGATCATCGGCACCATGAATTGAATCTCGACCCCGGTGGAAATTCTCCACACGTTGTTCGTCCCAGCTATGAGGGTGGTCGTGCTGCCATCGGGAGCGGGACGTGAAAGGTCACTCTTGCGGAAGACCGCGGCGGTGCCCGTATCAACGAAGCCCGTGAGCTGGAGTGGGCCGTAGACCGGAACCCGGTATTCGAGCGTGAGGACCGCCCCGGTGTCTCCCCCGACTGTGAGGGCCGTCTCCGTGAAGACCGGCTCCCCGGTCACAGGATCAATCACCGGACTTCCCCCAGGAGTCAGCTGCGGCTGTCGATGAATGCCCGCAGGAGCGACCGAGCGAAGGTCGAAACCCCGCAGGTTGAACTCGCCGCCCAGGTAGACTCGCTCGAAAAAGGGCACGGTTCGCTGCGTCCCATCGCTGAGCTCGCCGTATGGAAGCACGTGCTCCCCCCGAAAGCGAAACGCCCAGGTATTGCGCCGGCCGGTCACCGGGTCGGGGACGAACAGTTGGTACTCCAGGGTGGGGTGGACGAGGTTGATTCTGCCGCCCAGCGGTCCCCCTGCCACCGGTGTCTGAGCCATGAAGTAGCTGCCTTCGGTCGCGCCGAAAGCGCGGTTCCTGGTGTTGCGAAGGACAAAGGGGGCGAGCTGGCTGCGAGTAATCCCCTCCAGGGCTTCCTCGGGAGTGCCGCCCGTCGAAAGCAGGATCAACTGATTGAGCGCGAATGATCGATACTCCTCTTTGATGTCGTACACGCGGTTGCTGTCAAGAGAATACGAGGCGCCCACCCGGATCCAGTCGGAGACGGGGTAGCTCGTGATCGTCTGGAAGCCCGTGCTCTTCTGAGTGAACAGTGAGAACTGGTCTTCGTCGATACCGGGCACCGATACGGGACCGAAAGTGTCATAGCGAAGCCGGCGATGGAAGGCGGTGAACCCCATGGTAAGGCGCGTATCGAGCCAGTAGGGGTCGGTCCAGGAGAGGGAGTAATCCGAAGTGCGGCTGCCGCCTAAAACTTGAACGTCGACGTGCTGACCTAGCCCCCTGAAATTTCTCGACTGGTAATGGACTCCTATGTAGGGACCACTAATGCCCCCCAGGCCGCCGGTCATGTTGATCGAGTGCGTATCCAGTTCTTCGACCGTTACCGCAACATCCGCTTCACCATCAGCCGGTCGCTTGCGAACCTCGTACGACTTCTCGTCAAGCGGTTCGAACAATCCCAGTTGGTTCAACCGCAGAATTGACTGGTCCAGCAGGTTGGCGTTGAAGAGGTCGTTCTCCTCGATCAGGAACTCCCGTCGCAATACCTTGTCGCGGGTCTTATCGTTTCCCTGGAAATCCAATCGACCCAACAGGTAGCGTTCACCTTCGGTTATCTGGATCGAGATGTCGATAGCCTGGTGCTGGTCATCCGGCCGCATTTCGGGCGACAGCTCCATGTCGAGGAAGCCCCGCCGGGCGTACATTCGTCGAAGTTCCTCGTTGGCCTTGCGAATGGCTGGCAGGTTCGCAACTTGTCCGCTCTTGAAATCGGCGTACAAGCCGCGTGCTTCGCTGCCTAGAGTTGTGGCGCCTTTCACCTCCACTTTTCCCAGTCGGTACACCGGCCCTTCCGTGATCGGAATTCGGATCCGGTAGCGCATCTTCCCCGACCGCTCGACGACCTCGACCTGCGGGTCCCCCGCCCGGGCCATGACGTACCCTCGTTCATGGTATTTCGGAAGCAGGTTGGCCCTCAGGTCGTAATCGAGCCGCTCTTTGATGTACTTGTCGGTGCGACGCCAGCGGCTGAACATGCCACTCTGCCGGCTGAGGGCAAGTGCGGATCTGAGCTCCTGATCCGTGAAAACGGTGTTCCCCTCAAACTCGATCGTGCCGATTCGAACCTCGGGCCCTGTATTCACTTCGAAAACGAGACGCACCGCTGCTGAGCCGACCGGCTCTCGCCGGACTTTCACCTGGTTGAGTGGGCGGCCCCTCGACCGAAGCACCTGCTCGACGGCTTGAATAGCTTGGGTGACTTTGTTCTCGTTCAGCGGTGATCCGGCGATCAGCTCGCGCCTCTGATCACGCCAGTGCTCCAGGACTTCATCCTGTTCGCCCGGTTTCAGTCCCTCGAAGACAACTTCTTGAATGACCGGCGGTTCGACCACTTCAAAGATAATGATCATGCCGGCGGTGTTCTTCTCGCTTTTCAGGCTGATTTCCTGGAACAGGCCCGTCTCGATCAACCGACGGTAGTCATCCCGTAGCCGTTGCTCGTCATAAGGCTGGCCAACACGTGCCTCGATGTAATAGAGCACAGTGCTATCCGGGATTCTGTGGTTTCCCTCGACCCGGATCTCGGCAATCGGTTGACCCTGCGTCGGAGCGGGCTGTTGCTGCGCGTGCCCGAGGCTCGCAAGGGCGATGATCGGACCGATAACAAAGCAGCATCTCAGGAGAAGAGTCTTGGAGCTAAACATGGGGTTAATTGTCGCCGTGGTCAGTTGTCAGTCGTCAGTTGTCAGTCGTTCAGCAGGTCAGCTTCTGTCGGACTGGATGCCATTCCGCGGTCAGTCAAAGCCCAACCCGTTGCACTTCCGAAAGTCCAAGAATTATACTAGTTTAAAGACCTTCACAAAAATAATCACTCGTCCTTTCCGTATCCGCTCGTCTCGAAGGTTCAATTTGCCCCCGATTCCCCGTTCGATCGCCGGCCTGCCCCCGCTTGCCCGGTGGAACCCAGGGGCTCGGATTTCGCAGGTTCACAAACATATGGCGTATAGACGTAAGTTTCTCACTGGCGTGTCATTGCTGGTAACGCTTGTGGCCGGATTGTCCACTCCCCATGTCTGGTCGCAGGACTATTTTGGGCGGAACAAGGTGCGTTACGAGACCTTGGAATTCAAGGTCATGAAAACGCAACACTTCGACATCTATTACTATGATGAAGAAGCCGCCGCAGTGAAAGAGGCGGCACGCATGGCGGAGCGGTGGTACACCCGGTTGTCTAACGCCTTGCAGCACAATCTGACGAGCCGGCAGCCCCTGATCCTGTATGCCAGCCACCCGGCATTCGAGCAGACCAATGCCATTCCCGGCCAGTTGGGCGAAGGCACCGGTGGCGTAACGGAAGCCCTGAAGCGCCGCGTCGTTCTCCCGTTCGCGGGTCCGCTCCAGGAAACGGATCACGTACTGGGCCACGAGATTGTGCACGCCTTTCAGTACGACATGACCGGCGAGGGGCCGGGGGCTGGATTTGACGTGCCCGGTGCCGCCCGCCTCCCTCTCTGGTTCATCGAGGGCATGGCCGAGTATCTTTCGGTGGGACCGGTCGATCCGCTGACGGCGATGTGGTTGCGGGACTCCGTCCGCCAGGAGAAGATTCCCACGATCGAGGACCTCGAAGACCCTCGTTTCTTTCCCTACCGTTACGGTCAGGCGCTTTGGTCTTTCATCGCCGGGACCCACGGCGACCGGGTCATCGGGAGGATTCTGAAATCTGCGGGCAGGACCGGCGAGGCAAGGACTGCTGTAGAACGCGCCACCGGTGATTCCATCGATGAGCTGACAAAGAAATGGCATGCGGCTTTACGCGCCGCATATGAACCTGTAATTGACGCGACCGCCCCGGCCAGCGACCACGGAGAGCTTCTCGTCTCCAACAAGACTCACGGCGGAAGTCTGAACGTCAGCCCCTCCGTCAGCCCCGATGGCAAACACGTCATCTTTTTCTCCGAAAAGGACTTGTTCTCGATCGACATCTTCCTGGCCGACGCTCAAACCGGGAAGATCCGAAGAAAGATCACCGAGACTGCGGTGGATCCTCATTTCGAGAGCCTGCAGTTCATCAACTCAGCCGGAACATGGAGCCCGGACAGCAAACGAGTGGCTGTCGGCGCGATCAGCACCGGCCGCCCGGTCGTGACAATCATCGACGTCGAATCGGCCGATATTGTCCGGGAGATCAAATTCAAGAACCTTGGCGAAATCTTCAATCCCTCCTGGTCCCCCGACGGCCGTTACATCGCTTTTTCGGCCATTTCGGGCGGTTTCATGGATTTGTACATGGTCGATCTTACCACCCAGGAACTGAAACAGCTGACCAACGATCCCTATGCAGACATGCATCCGGACTGGTCATCGGACGGACGCTTGATCGCGTTTGCCACCGAGCGCTTCACCAGCGACATGTCAGACCTCGAGTTCGGTCAGCCGCGAATTGCAATTCTCGATGTTACGACCGGACGAGTTGACCGGCTGCCCGCATTGCCGCGCGGCAAACACATGAACCCCCAGTGGTTCGACGCATCCAACATCTACTTCCTTTCCGATTCCACCGGAATCACGAATCTGTATCGCATCGACCTCAATGGCGGTGGGCGCCTGGTTCAGTTGTCGAACCTTCAGACAGGCATCGCGGGAATCTCGAAGTTCAGCCCGGCCCTGAGCGTCGCTCAGAACGGCGGCCAGGTGCTTTTCAGCGCTTACGAAGCCGGGGACTATAACCTCTACCGGCTGGCGAGTACCGAAGAGCTTGCCTCCCGCGTCGCCATCAAGGAGCTTCCCGGAAACCCGGCTCTTCTCCCCCCAGCCGAGCGGAGCGGGCAAGTGGTTGCATCGCTCTTGGAACGGCCGCAGGCAGGATTGCCAACCGACACGGACTACGGCAGCACCAAATACGATCCGGATCTGTCGCTCGACTATGTCTCGCAGCCCACGGTTGGAGTCGGGGTCAGTAACTACGGGTCCTTCGTCGGTGGAGGGATGGTGCTGCACTGGAGCGATATGCTCGGTCAGCATAACGTCACTACGATTTTCGAGGCCCAGGACACCGGCGGCAACGTCGCAAACGGCGTGACCGCCTTGATGGCATACGAAAACAAGAAGGGCCGTTGGAATTGGGGCATGATCGGTGGCCAGGTTCCGTATGTCACCGGAGACTACCGGAGCGGCCTCACCGATGTTGAGGGACAGACCGTCGTCGCCGAACAGGAGGTTCGCTTCTGGCAGATCAACCGGGAGGCCCAAGGCGTTGTCGCCTATCCCTTCAACCGGGCCCTGCGGCTGGAGTTTGCCGGCGGGTTCCGAAATATCTCGTTCGATGCCGAATCCCAAACGGTTTTCTTCTCGCCCGTTACCGGCGAGTTCCTAGGCCAGGAACGCGAGGATCTTCAGCGCCCGGATGGGATCAGCCTCGGGGTGGCGAGCACGGCCCTGGTTTACGACCAGGCGATATTCGGCGGGACCAGCCCAGTGATCGGTCAGCGATACCGGTTCCAGCTCGAGCAGGTGGCGGGCAACCTCAAATACGCGAGCGCCCTTGCGGACTACCGCAAGTACTACATGTTCCTGCGGCCCCTGACGCTGGCGGGCCGGTTTCTTCACTACGGGCGTTACGGTGGCGATTCGGAAGACGATCGCCTGCAGGACCTGTTCCTCGGCTATCCGTCCTTGATCCGGGGATACAGCTACGGCTCATTTAGCGTCAGCGAATGCGGCACCGCCCAGGATGGTACCTGTCCTGTGTTCGACCAGTTATTCGGTAGTCGGCTGGGAGTATTGAACCTCGAGCTCCGAGTGCCCGTGCTCGGGCCGCTCGGACTGATCCCGCGAACCGGCGGCATTCCGCCGGTCGAAATTGCGCCGTTCTTTGACGCCGCCGTCGCGTGGAACAGTATTGAGGAAGCCAGTTTCCTGGGTGGCTCCCGGCACCCCGTGACCAGCCACGGTGCCTCGCTGCGGATCAACCTGCTGGGTTTCGCGGTCGCTCAGATCAGCCTGGTGCGGCCGAATGATCGACCGTCACGCGACTGGATCTGGGAGTGGAGCCTCACCCCGGGCTTCTGAGTCCACAAAAGGAGCGTCCGTGTATCAGTTGATGCGGCGGCGGGAATCGAGCGCGTTGCGGACCGCCTGGCACAAAGCGCTTGGCGTGAACGGCTTCTGCAGGAAGAAGCTGCCGGTCTCGATGCCCGCCAGTTCCATCGACCCCGGGTAGCCGGACATGTAAACAGTTTTGATCCCAGGAAACAGGCTGTTGAGCCGATTGGCGAGCTCCCGACCGCCCATCAGGGGCATCACGATATCGGTTACCAACAGATCGGCGGGGGCCTTCAGACGGGCGCACAGGCTGAACGCTTCGTTGCCGTTGGCGGCTTCCATGACCCGGTACCCGTTGTTTGTGAGGATCAGGCTCGCGAACCTGCGAACCTGCTCGGAGTCCTCGACCAGCAGAATTGTCTCTTTCCCGTGTAGCTCCTGCTCAGGAGCGTCAACCACGACCTCGCCCTGCTCTCCTTCTGCTTCCTCGACGGCAGGCAGGTAGATCCGAAAACTGGTTCCGAGTCCCTGCTGGGAATGGACGGAAATGTGGCCTCCGCTCTGCTTGACGATTCCGAACACGGTGGAAAGTCCCAGACCGGTTCCTTGTGTCTTGGTCGTAAAGAACGGCTCGAAGATGTGACGCGCGGTTTCCTGGTCCATGCCGCAGCCGGTGTCCATCAGGTGGAGCATCACGTAGTTTCCGGGTCGGACATCGCGTTGCTTGCTGCAGTAAGCCCCGTCGAGGACGACGTTGCCCGTCTCGATGACGAACTTGCCTCCTTCGGTCATCGAATCACGCGCATTGGCGGCCAGATTGATCAGTACCTGGTTGACCTGGCACTTGTCTGCCTTGGTCTTGTTCAGGTGTGGTTTCAGCGATGTGACGATTTCGACATCCTCTCCGATCACGCGTTGCAGCATGTTGATGCTGTCATAGATCTCTTTGTTGATGTCGAGGACGACCGGAGCCAACTCCTGCTTGCGTCCAAAAGCGAGCAGCTGGCGGGTCAATTCGGCGGCGCGGCTGCCGGCTCGTTGGATCTCTTCCAGGGGAGTGCGTATCGGACTGGATTCCTCCAGATCATCCGTAATCAGCGAACAGTAGCCCAGGATGGTTGTGATCAAGTTGCTGAAATCGTGCGCGATCCCGCCTGCCAGCCGTCCAACCGCCTCCATCTTCTTGGCCTGCGCCAGCTGTTGTTCGGTTTCCCGGAGGGATTCTTCAGCACGGATACGATCCGTCACGTCCTCAACTGTCCCCTCGTAGTACAGCGGGCGCCCGTTGCGATCGACGATCGCCCGGGCATTTTCGCGGACGAACAGGCGCGTGCCGTCCTTGCGGGACCACGCCGACTCGAGTCCCTTGATCCCCTCTTTGCGCTCGACCATCTCCTTGAAGAACGAACGCGGGTAGCTGGGGCCGAATCCCTCTTTCTCGAGGTCCCGAGCAGCTACCTCCTCGAAGTTCGCGTAGCCGAGCATCTGGATGAGAGCCGGGTTTGCAACGATGACCCTGCCGTCCGGAGTGGTCCGGTAGATTCCCAGCGGAGAGTGCTCGAAAACCGCGCGGTACCGCTCGGCATCAGCCACGGAGGCGGATTCGCTGTCTTTGAATATGCAGGCAGTCAGGGCGATCGACGCGCAGACGATCTCCGCGAACCAGAGCAGGTAGTACCAGTCGGCGCTGTTAGCCGGGGTGAAATGAAGCGGAGAGGCGGCTGTATGCAGGATGTAAGGAAAGGCGACGTAGCCGGTACCGGATACACCGGATTTGATGAGCGTGAGCGAGGCCCAGAACCGCAGCAGGGCCACCGCGAGCGCCGCCCCAATGTTCGGTGTGGCGAGCAGGTCCCTCGGTTCCCAGTTCCAGTCGAGGAAGGGAACCGGGACCGATCCCGAGCCAAAAGGGGCCGCGACGGCGACAGCCAAGACCACGATGCCCGCCACGATCCAGGCGCGGGTACTGATAATCGTCTGTTCAAGACAGTATGCCGCCGCAAGTAACAGCCAGGCGGAGCCCAGGACCAGGACGTTCTGCGCCGAATGTACGAGGACCGGATACCCGAGATCCTGAAAAAAGGAGAGAGCGAAGACCAGGCGCAGGCCTTCGAGGAGCCACGCCAGGGAGAAATAAACCAGAAAGCCGTTTTGTCGTTGCCTGGACAGCAGGATGAAGAAGACGCCGAACGCCAATTGGGTCAGAGCTGCGGCAAGAACCAAGCCTTCACTCATGTTGTTTCCCGCGAACAACGGACAGAAAAAACCGCAAGCCATTGTGTTTGAGAAGCGAGCGCCTTTATGTGATCGCTGTCACCTGCCAAATCGTTCTTTATACGACAGAGACTGTCGGAAAGTACAGCGAATGCAGCCATCCGGCGAGCCTGAATGGCGGCGAGAGGGGATTGATCTGCGCACGGTGCCTGGGAGAGGGCCTCGCTACCGCCTCGGTATGGTCCGAGCGAAGATCATGCCCCGGGTAGGTTCGTAGTCCCGGCTAGCCGGCGGAACCGTTCGCAGGCACCAAGCGCCGTATGTCGAGGACTTCGAAGGCGGACCGCAGCCCGGACCCTGGTCGTCGCCATCTCGTTACGCCGGCTGAAGCCGGGACTACGAACCTACCCGGGGCGTGGTCTCGTTCACGCACTCTGGCCCTCGTTGAACCCGGCGGGCAGAGGTGTTCTAATGGGCGTCTTAGGTTTGCCAAAGGACCAGACAGTAGATGAAAGCACCCAGTCGCCAATCCAAGAAACCGAACGCCCCGACGGTCCAGAGTGCGCGGGACGCCGAGGAACTCCCCGCAGGGAAGGGGTTGGTCACCGATGAGCTGGCCAGCCAGGAACTCCTTTCCGCCTTGATGCATGTCATCCCCGTCGGTCTTTGGATCATCGATGCGAGCGGCAAGATCCTGACCGCCAATCAGGCCGGTATTACGGTGTGGGGAGGCATCCGGTATGTTGGCCTGGAGGGCTTTGCGGTCTACAAAGGCTGGTGGCCGGAATCGGGTCAGCCACTTCAGCCCCAGGACTGGTCAGCCGCACGCGCCATTCAGCACGGAGAGACGGTCCTCGACCAAATCGTCGAAATAGAAAGCCTCGACGGCAAGCGGAAGACGATCACCAATTCGGCCATACCGCTGCGTGACGCGAGCGGCCGCGTTCTTGGGGCTATCGTGGCTGTTTCGGACATCAGCGAGCGGATCCGGTTCGAGAAGGCCCTGCATTACAGCAACCAGCTGCTCGAAAGCTCTCGAGAGGAGTTGCGCCGGGCAACCGCCCGCCTCGAACAGAGGGTGGAAGATGAACGCAAACAGATCGCCCGTGACCTGCATGTTCAGCTCGGGCAGTCGCTGATCGCGCTTAAAATGGGCCTGACTTCCCTGGCCCATCTGCGAGGCCGGGAGAGCGACGTGCAATCCGCCACGGCTGGCATGCTGGACCTCGTCGATAAGACCATCGACTCCACACGGCGCATTTCGCTGGGCCTGCGCCCGTTTGTTCTCGATCACCTTGGTCTTTCGGCGGCGATCGAGTCTTTACTTCAGGACTGGAGCGTAGCCACCGGAGTAAAACACAAGTTCCACTCCACGCCTGAACGAATCACGATTGATCAGGCGGGCTCGATTGCAGTCTACCGGCTGGTTCAGGAGGCACTCAACAACGTGGCGCACCATTCGGGCGCGTCCCGTGTAGAAGTGAGCATACGGGTCGAGAACGAAGACCTGTGTGTCGACATCGGCGATAACGGCAAAGGCATCGAGCCCGAAAAGATCCTCGCGCCCGATTCCCTGGGTTTGGTGGGCATGAGAGAGAGGGCCGGCCACCTTGGCGGGGAGCTGACCATTCAACGGGGAAGGCCAAAAGGGACCAAGGTCCTCGCCCGCATCCCGATCCGCCGCCCTCCGAATGCGGAATGATCCGATTGCGGATTGCGGATTTTGGATTGCGGATTGCGGCTGGGGGTATTGACTTCTGTTGTGCCGATTCGCCTGTCCTTTTTAATCCGAAATCCGAAATCCGAAATCCGCAATCGCTAGGGGACCAGCTCGGGCTGCTCGGTCTTCCAGATTTCGAGTTCCTCACCCCTTTTCTGGGCTCGCTCTACCTCTCGCCGGCTGGGAATCCGCGTCCCCCGGATGTTCGTCCTGAAGAAATGAGTAAGATCGCCCCCGGCTGCCCGTTCAGCTGCTTCGACCAGCGCCGAATGCGTGTACGCCCGCCCCTGATAGGCGCTGTAAAGATGCCTCATGACGTCGTCCAGGCTGCGGCGATTCGCGGTCTTTTCCCGGATCGCGAGGTCCAGCAGCGCAGCGACGACTTTTCCTTTGTCATAGGACAGGGTTCGCCAGCGCTCATCCTGGTACTCGTTGAGCCAGATCCGCGGATCCGCGAGGGCGATTGTCCTGAAGAGCGGGTTTTCGTCGAGTTGCCGGAAGTAGTAGGAATACGTTCCGTTTAGATCCGCCGGTCGCATAAGACCCGACCTGACGCTCAAAACCTCGCCGTAGTAGCCGGTGATCCCTTCCTTGATCCACGGGTCGTCGACGGCGAATAAGAAGATCGGATTCCAAGTGTGAAACACCTCGTGCATCACAACCGCACGAAACAGCCGGACTCGGGCTTCAGTATCATCGGCCAGGTCGAGATCTTTTGGCGCGTATACCTGGCATGAGAATGTCCCCTCCATGCCCCCGATCCCCTGATCGCGGAACACGAACAGGGTGAAGCTGGACACTGGAGAGCCGCCGAAGAATTGGGTTACCTCAGAAAAGCAGGTCGCAAGCAATTGCTGCAGTGACTGCTTCTCCTTTTCAGTGAACTGATCCGCCTCTTCGAACGCGAGGAACAGATCGGCGCCGGCAGCTTGGAAGGGGATGGTGTGGAAGCGCCCGAGGCCGAATTGTAGCGACATCAGCTGGTAAACCGTCGAGAGAGAGCAGCGCGACGGGACCCCGACCAGATTGATTCCCTCGGGGATCTCGAAGGAAACGTCGATCGAGAGCGTCTCCCCGACCACTTTCTGCTTGGGCGTGTCCCATTCCGGGTAGCAGAAGATGTAGTTCCCGTAGAGCCAGGCCTTCTCGGGATTCATGTACGGAATCCTGATCGGATACCGTTCGGTCTGCAGGCTTTCCTTGAATGCGATCTTAAGATCGTAGTCGACTTTCACCTTGGCTGATGGCGAGTGAAAGGTGAAGACGCGCTCGCCGCCCTGCACTTTGCGCGACCGGATCTCCAGGCTGCGCCCCGTCTGCCAATCGCGAACCGTCAGATTTCGGACCGGGTCGTCCGGCGCCTTGGCTACCGGGTTGTCCATGTAGGAAGGAACGGCTCGAAGACTCGTCGTGCCGGATCTCCCGTCGATAGTCAAGCTCACGTGGATCTCCGCCTCCGCCATATCCGCAACCTGGACGACGTACTCGAGGCGAGGATCGACCGCGGCCAGCGAAAAGCTTCCACTGAGCAGCAGAGCCAGCAGGAAGGCGAGTGAAAATTTGCGAGAGGACGTCATTGCTCCAGCCGGACCCGATTCTTGCCGTTGGATTTGCTTGCGTAGAGCAACTTATCCGCCCGGCTGAGCAGGCTTTGCGGTGTGTCATCGGCCCGCGCCATTCCGCCGCCGATCGATACCGTTACCCGGATCTTCCCTTTCTCGGAGTGCAGAAAAGACTGGGAGATGAGCAGACGCAACTTGTCCGTCATCGAGGCGAGGACCCTGCCGCTCACGTTCGTTACGATCACGATGAATTCATCGCCTCCCCAGCGCGCCACGAAGTCCGAGGTGCGGAGGTTGGAGGAAAGTGTTTTTGCGACGAAGAGCAGGACGTCGTCGCCGGTCTGGTGGCCATACCGGTCATTGATATCCTTGAAATTGTCCAAGTCCACGAAAAGCACGCCGAAGGACCAGCCGTAGCGTTGAAGCTCGTCGATTCGATTCTGAAGCGTCACCTCGGCGTATCGCCGGTTTCCAGTGATGGTGACGGGATCGATGTATGCCAGCTCCTGCAGTTCCTCGACCCGCTGAAGGGCGTTGAGCTTGGCTGAGTTGTCACTCATGAGCTCGACCGCCCCGATCACCTGGCCTTCTGCGTCGAGCACCGGGCTGGTCCGTATCCAGACGGGGACACGGTGGCCTTCCTTGTGGTGAAGGAACACGTCCCTCTCTTTCGGGGCAATCTCTGCGATAGCAGCCGACAGAGGGCAGTCAGCCGTGCACAGGCTGCATCCCCCGGCGTCCACATGAGACAGGATATCGTCTTCACAGCGGGATCCGATAACTTCGCCGGCCTGGTACCCGGTTATGCGTTCGGCCGCCTTGTTCCAGTACCTGATCACCCTGTTGCGGTCGGCGAAATAGACTCCATCGTGGAGGTTGTCCAGCAGGTTCCTGTATAGGTCCCAGGTGCCGTGTCCCGATGAAGGTCCTGCTGCCTGCCCCTGCTTGAGAGATTCGTTTGAGATCATGACAGTTGTCCTCTCGGGATCCAGAGAGCCGAGATTGCGCCCCTTTTTAATCAGTTTCTATGGTAAAAATCAATCGGAGACTGAGTCGTGTCCGTTCATGTTCGCTCGCTGGTCAGGTCGATTTTACTGATGTTCGTCTTCAGCTGGTCCGCAGTCCAGCCAGTGACCGCTCTGGATGGCGTCGAACCGCTGACGGACACATCAGCAACCATTATGGCCAGTCAGGACGGGAAGCTGCAAATGTCACCGATTCGCCTGCCGCTCGAGGTTCTCGGGTGGAAGCAGTCCGGAACCGTACAGCGGATCAGCCGGGAAACGATTTTCGATTACATGGACGGGGCCGGAGAGCTGTACATCGGGTACCGGTTCCGGGAGCTTGAGGTCCGCGAATACGAGTCCGAAAAAAACGGCCCGATTCTTGTCGAGCTGTATTTCATGGAATCCCCGGATGACGCTTTCGGTCTCCTGTCGCTTGACTGGGGCGGGGAAGTGCTGGACGAGGTGATAGGCATGAGTTGGTCCGCCTTCCAAGTCGGACAACGCGTGGCCACTACTTCCGACTCCAGGACTTCCGAAAGAGTCGGACAAGAGCCCGCGTCCCAATTGAAATCGGGACCTACAGTCGGACGATTGCCTTCCGCGCTCTTCGGTTCCGGCCTGCTTCGGATGCGTGTCGGGTCTATCTACGTTCGCATGCTGGCCGAGCAGGATACTGCGGCATCGAGGCAGGCGATCATCGAGCTTGCGAAGACAGTCGCCAAAGGCGCCGGGAATCAGGCGGCTCCTCCGCCGGGGATTCTGACCGCGCTGCCGGACGCAGTGGGCGACTACGCGCCTGCTTCTTCCGGCAAGGCATTCTTCCGCTCCCACCTGGTCCTGAACTCGGTGTATTTCCTGGCCACGCGCAATATCCTCGATCTGGGGCCGGCGTGCGAGGCGGCCTCCTCGGAGTA
>Ga0105104_10002468_pt1 | contig 13523 bp, 8 predicted proteins | sample PPLLaktember2015_3_FD_87034 | JGI IMG/M metagenome (GOLD analysis project Ga0105104, IMG submission 87034) | Freshwater sediment microbial communities from Prairie Pothole Lake near Jamestown, North Dakota, USA - PPLs Lake P7 Core (6) Depth... | ecosystem: Environmental > Aquatic > Freshwater >...
CACAGCTGCTCACGCTTCCCTATGACGTGCCTGCCAATCAGTTCATGAACCTCGAGGGCCAGAAGATCAGCGGCTCGCGCAACTGGGCCGTCTGGGGCCGCGACGTGCTGACCCGCTACGACCCCGATGCCCTGCGCTACTATCTGACGATCAATATGCCGGAGATGAAAGACAGTGACTGGGACTGGGCCGATTTCCTGGCGCGCAACAACAACGAACTGGTGGCGACCTGGGGCAACCTGGTGAACCGCGTGTTGTCGTTTGCCTACAAACACTGGGAAGGACATGTGCCCAATATCCTTGAAGAATTGCCCTCCGGGACGAACCTGCGCCCCATCGATCTTGCCCTGCTCAGCACCGTCGACAACGGATTCGAATCTGTCGGCAACGAGCTGGAAGCTGTGCGCCTGCGTTCGGCCCTGGGCGAGGCGATGAAACTTGCCACCGCGGTCAACCAGTACCTCGACCAGACCTCCCCGTGGTCCGAGGTCAAGAAAGATAAAGTCGAAGCTGCAAAGACCATCTACACGGCTTTGCGTGCCATCGACTCGCTCAAGGTGCTCTTCGCTCCGTTCCTGCCATTCACGTCGGAGAAGCTGCATCAATTCCTGGGTTATAACACTCCGCTCTTCGGCGAGCAGTACATTGAGGAAGTGGAAGACTCGCTTGGCACGCACAAAGTGTTGCGCTATCGTCCTTCCGCTGATCCTGAACCAAAATGGAAGCGCAGCAAGCTGGAACCGAATCAGCAAATGAGGCAGCCAGGCCCGTTGTTCAAGAAGCTGGAGGAAGTTGTCGTCGAGGAAGAACGGAACCGATTAGGAGAATAAAATGCAAGGGCGACCTGTCGTAAGGTCGCCCTTCTTTGTGAGGAAAGGTGAAGGATATTGTTTTGAACACCCAAACCAGCTATGACCAGGTCGCGGCAGAATACGCTGAAAAATTCAAGGACGAAATGGATGACAAGCCCTTCGACCGTGACTGTCTGGATCGTCTCGCGCGTGAGGTTGGAGGTCCGGGACCGATCTGCGACCTGGGCTGCGGGCCGGGCCAGATCGCGCGCTATCTGCACCGACAGGGCGCGCAGGCCCTGGGTGTCGACCTCTCCCCGGGCATGATCGCCGAAGCGCGTCGGCTGAATCCTGACATCCATTTCCATGAGGGCAATATGCTGTCCCTGCCCGAGGCGGACAATGCCTGGGGTGGGATCGCCGCCTTTTATTGCATCATCCATATCCCGCGCGAACAAGTCGTCGACGCGTTGCGCGAGATGAAGCGTGTCCTCAAACCTGGCGGCGTGCTGCTCCTGACGTTCCATATCGGCGAGGAAGTCAAGCACGTGGAGAAATGGTGGGAAAAGCCGGTGAACCTCGATTTCGCTTTTTACCAACCCGCCGAAATGGAAACCTGGTTGAAAGAAGCCGGTCTTGAACTGGAAGAAACCCTGGTCCGCGAGCCAAATCCCGAAGTGGAAGTCGCGACGCGAAGGGCATATGTGTTTGGAAGGAAGCCGAAGACTTAAAGTTTGCTTCACGAAGCAAGGCCGAGAAAGACGCGGAATTTACTTTCTGTTGGTAAGACAATCTCCCGGGTAGTGAATGTCCAAATTATGCAGCAGAATTTGCCTTACAAATGCCTAACTAACAGGTTTATTATGTTTTGCCAGACGCCAAACTCCGGGCTTTGGGTATAATTTGATGGATTATGGAAAGTTGGGTAGGGAGAAGGCTTGGGAAGGTTCAAATCGAATCTCTGGTTGGACGAGGGGGCGTAGCCGAGGTCTATTTAGGCACGCATACTACTCTCGAACGCAAGGTCGCCGTTAAGATCCTTCGTAACCTGGACGAGGAAAACTCAGATAAGCTGGATCGTTTCATACGGGAAGCGCGTACGATTGCCAAACTGCGGCATCCCAATATCGTCCAGGTCTATGATTTTGACACGATCGACAATAATCCGTACCTGGTGATGGAGTATATTGAGGGTCCATCGCTGTCGAAATATGTGAATGCTCTGCATCAAAATAAACTGCGGCTTCCAATCCCGCAAGTAGTCCGTTTGGTAAACGCTGTCGCGAGCGCCCTGCACTACGCGCACAGCAACGCAGTGGTCCATCGCGATGTCAAGCCAGGGAATATTCTTCTCACTTCTCCTTCAAAGCTCATCGAAGTTGGCAAACCGCTTCCGGAGGACTTCGAACCTGTCCTGACGGATTTCGGCCTGGTCCGCTTCATGGATGCCCACCGTCAGACAACCACAGGGCACATCGCCGGAACCCCTGCGTACATGAGCCCTGAACAAAGCCGTGGGGAAGCGACCGACGGACGAGCCGATATTTACTCTCTGTGTGTTGTGCTCTATGAGCTCCTCGCCGGAGATGTCCCGTTCGATGGCGAAAGCACCGTCAGCATTTTGCTCAAGCAAGTGACAGAACCCCCCGCACCGATCCCCGGGCTCCCCCCCGGTATCCAAAGCGTGCTCGACCGCGCCCTCGCTAAAGATGTAAAAGACCGCTTCCAGACAGCCATGGAATTGGCAAATGCGTTCAGCACAGCCGTGGATATAAAGTACGATGCTGCCACAATCCAGTTTAATGAACTGCCAACGATTTTCCCAACGAGTGTGCCTCCACCGGAAAAGGAACAGCCAGCGAAACCGCAAAGACGCTGGCTGCCTGTCGCCTTGCTGGCGATGATCGTAACTGTATTCGGCAGTTTTTTCCTGATCAGGGGTCTTCCATCCGCAGCGTCTGGAGAGAGTACCCCGACAGTTCTCTCTTCTTCCGCGACATCCACCCTCCCCCTGGCAACATCCACAAGTACTCAGACTCAGACTGCTGTTGTTCCATCCGGTCCCATGGGAATCCTTCATTTTCAAAACGGAAACGCGCTCGCAGACCAGGCGTCTCTGACGACACAAGGAATGCCCCTTCCGCCGTCAGGCAGTCAGTACCAAATCTGGCTGACCGGTGCGGACGAACGTCTCAGCCTCGGCATCTTCACCCCCGATAAAAATGGCCAGGGAGAATTGATCTTCACAGACCCCATTGGCCTGAATCTGATTTCCCGCTATGACATGCTTGAAATCACCATCGAGCCCAATCCGGATACGGACCCGGAGGCATCCGGTTTAATTGCCTATTTCTATAGCCTGCCCGAGGAGGGACTGCTGCATGTCCGTTATCTGTTATCCACATTCCCCAGAACACCGGATGAAAGTTCACTGATCCAGGGTCTTTACGGAACCATAAAGCAAATCGACGGGCTGGCGCAGGAGATGCAAAGCGCGTCCGAAAGCGGCGACCAGGCAATGGTGCTGCAAAAAGCGGAAACGGCTTTGAACCTTCTCGTTGGAGCGAAAAGCCCAGATTATAAAGACTGGGACGGTGACGGCAGGACCGACCCGCGTGAGAGCTACGGACTTTTACTCAATGGCAGCGAGTTTGGTTATATCCAGGCTGCCTATGCCGAAGCAGACTATACCGTTACTACAACAGATGCTACGGAGTATATGATTGTCAACGGGAACGTGGTCAAAGCCTGCGCTCAAAATATGATTCTCTGGGCGCCGGAACTGCGTGAACTTCTTCTAACGATCATCAACGCTACGTCGGATACCGATAGATCGGAATCAATACGCGCTTTGGTGACTCTGATCGATCAAATGCTCAACGGCATCGACCTGGACAGGAATGGAAAGGTTGACGCGATCGCTGGCGAATGCGGCGCAGAAATGGCATACAAATACGCGTACTCCATGGCAGATATGCCCCTCCTGCCTGCCAGCATCTCCTACCAGCTTACGGCAGTGTCTAATTCCACCTCTATTCCACTTACGCTGACAGCGAATCCAAATGTCGTGATTCCCACTCAGGTTGGGCCTACTCCACGACCTACACACACCAAAAAGGCAGTTCCTACCCAAAAGCCACCTCCCACTCAAAAGCCACAGCCCACCCAAAAGCCCCCCAAAGACAACCCAGGAGGTGGAGGCGGCGGGAATGACAAGCCACCCAAAAAAGACAAATAAGTAAGAGATCGAGCGCGAACAGACCTGATCGGAATAAAGAAAGCCCTCCCAGAACTGGATTTGCGGTAGGGCTATTTGATTGCCATGAGAATTTCCCGAAATTGATGCTGGCAATAAGCTATCCGGCAGATTTGAATCACCCCAAAACGTTAATTTCAAAAAATATCACTCCCACGGCTGTCACCATGACGTGGAATACAACAAAGTAATCGTCGCAAAAGAGCCGCACATAAGGCTTGCGTCTCTTTTTAACATATTAATATCATAATTAAGACCTTATTGTGTAACTTTCAGTTTTGAAAGGCGTCATGTCTTCGACTTTCAGAAAAATGGAGACAGAATGACTTTCAGTAAACATCACACACTTCTTACACTCATTTTGGTTATCGTGCTGGGCGTAAACTTTCTCAGCGTCCGCCCGGTACACGCTGACGGAGAGACTCCGACCGAACCGGCCGCGCCCACCCAGGTTGCGACCGAACCGCCGACTGAACCACCCGTCGAATCCACGCCTGAACCTGTCGAATCGACCCCGGAACCTGTCGAGGCGACGGCAACGCCCCTCGCAGAGGTCCTCGGTGAGGCGCCGGAAAACGTCGAGATAGTCGTCCTCGACGAGAATGGAGATTCTGTCCCGCTTGCCTCCCAGGAAGCCGCGGAAATCGCTGAAGTGACCGATCCCATGTGGTGCCCGGAGGGAGTTTTGCCCGGTGGCGCCGGCTGTTCCGTCAGCTATACCACGGTCAGCGACTTGATCAATAACATGGTCAGTAATACAGCATTCTATTCGCAGAATGGAGTGATCTACTTTACCGCCGACCCCGGTACAGGAACATTTAACTTATCCCAGACAACCCTCACCAGTGATTTTGATACGCTCAAAAATTACAACCTCACACTTCAAGGCGGCTGGAATGGAAGCACTGTTTCCCCCTCCCTGAGTGGACAGACAAATTTCAGCAACCATCCTATTACCATTGGCACTTCGAGCAACCCGTGGGTGGGCAACATTATCATAAATGACATTACATTCGCAGGCGCCAGCCAGACTTCTCTGAGTGTTTACACCACAACCGGAAGCATCACACTCAACAACGTGGACGTCAATGATCAGGCTGGAGGAAAGAACACCGCCAGCCTTGACACCAGCTCCGGAAATATCAATGTTTCCCATGGAACGGTCGATGGGAACGGCACAAACAGCGCAGGTTTCTCTGCCACTACGGTCAGTGGCGCCATCACGATCAATGATTCGACGTTCACAGATAATAAAAAATCCGGCACCGCGAATAACTCTGATGGTGCGACCCTGAACGGCTTAATTGTCACCCTGACAAACGTGACTGCAACCAATAACGACGGGGACGGAATTACGATCAACAGTAATACCGGTACCCTCTCCAACGTTGTGGCGAGCAACAATGGGACGAATCCGCCCGGCCCAGGCAGCAACGATGGCTCAGGGTTGTTCTTCAACGGAGCTGCAGGATCGAATTTGTTTGTCAGTGGCGGAGCGTTCAACAATAACAAGGAATATGGCATCGAGGTCGCGAACCCTGCAACGACAACGGTTTACATGTCATCTGCTCCTGCCTGCACCGGGAACCTCAGCGGTTGTTCCAATTGGACAGCTGTTACCGATATTACGCCACCCACTCTGAGCCTGCCAGCGGACATCACCATGCCCGCGACCGGTCCCAGCGGTGCAGTGGTGAGCTACTCTGCCTCCGCGACCGATAATGTGGATCCAACGTTGCCAGTGGCTTGTTTGCCGCCTTCCGGCTCCACCTTCCCTGCGGGCACCACAATCGTCATTTGTTCTGCCACTGACACAGCCGGGAATACGGCAATCGGCAGTTTCCAGGTTACCGTTACGGATACAACGGTGATTGTCATACCCACGCCCACTCCGCCAGCCGGAACTCCCGGTTCGACGTCGGGTTCGTCAACGTCACAATCAACATCCACGGAGCTCATCATCCCGGTGACGGGTGGGAAAGTGATCCAGCTGGATTGCAACAGTGCCTTTTGGGCATATGGGATCAAACTTTCCTTTATGAACCTGTGCGACTATCAAACCACTCTGGAAAACATCAGTCCGAATAATCTGCCCGGGGCGTTACCCGAGGGCTACTCCTTCGTAATGGGATTGGATCTGAGCCTCCTCAGCGAAGATCAGGCAGTGGAAGACCTGCCAAACGGAACCGGTATCCAATTCGACTTCCCCCTTTTGGAAGGTTCGAAGGATCAATTCGCAGTCCTTCACTGGGATGGTGACGAATGGGTCAAGGTGTCGCAACAAATCAGCAACGACAAGGTCGCCCAATTCGTGAGCGAAAGCAGCGACAATCAGCTCTACCAGATCGAAACCGCCCTAGAGACCTTCTATCAAGTGCTCACAACAAACCAGACAGGCATCTTTGTCCTGGTGAAAAAGTAAATTTCAAAGAATCTCTTCGCAAAGGAGGGACGGCAGCTGCCGTCCCTCCTTTTTTGTTCTATTGGCACAGGCACGGATATTTGCCGCTGGTATAATTAGACAATTCCTGTCATAATTTGCCAACTCATCAACACAACCACTCAGCATGGTTATCTTTTGCTTGCCAATCTGCAGGCTGTACACCGCTCATCGTGGGACAAGAATATAAGTTACCCAGAATGAACCGTCTCGCACAGGCACTCTCCATCAAGCCAGGCGAAAGCCGTATGGCTGTACCGGTGATCGGCATTATGCTGGTCACAGCATTCGGCGCGGCGTTGGGTGGGACCGGCATAGAGGCGCTGTTCTTTGCCCGCTTCGGAGTGGAGTACCTCCCCTATATGTTCGTCGGGCTGGGCATCACCAGCATGCTCATGTCGTTTGGCGTGAGCGCGGCACTAGGAAGCATTCCGCGCCGTGTCCTTTATATTGCCATCCCGCTATTCATCGCGGTTATTCTGACCGCCGCGCGCCTGGCATTGTTCACCGGGCTGAGCTGGTTATATCCGGCGTTATGGCTCGGGAAGGAAATCCTAAACTCGCTCACCGGCATTCTGATCTGGGGGATTGCAGGGATCGTTTGTGACACGCGCCAGGCAAAGCGGCTCTTTCCACTATTCAATGCCAGCCGCATCCTTGGCCAGGTCATTGGCGGGTTCGTGACCGGGACATTGGTCAGCGCGTTGGGCGTGGAAAATTTACTTCTCGTCTGGTCGAGCACGTTGTTGCTTGCATTCGTCTTGAGCCGCGCGCTTCTTCGCCTGCATCAAATTCCTGCGGCGTCGAAGTCAAGACAAAAGCAGCCTCATTTACTTCAGGAAATGCAGCGCGGCTACCAATACGTGCAAAGGTCCGGGCTTATGCGCTGGATGTCACTGGCTGCAATCCTGTTCTCGATGCTTTATTTTTCGATCTCCCTGCCTTTTTCACGCCTCGCCACCGAGCAGTATGTTACTGAGGAAAACCTGGCTGCGTTCCTGGGGCTCTTCAACGGTCTCAGCACCGCCGCGGCGTTCCTGGCTTCACTATTCCTTGCGAACCGCCTTTTCGCGCGCTTCGGCATCATGCTCTGTCTGCTCTTTTTCTCGATCATCTATCTGGTCGGGTTTGCCAGCCTTGCCATCCTGCCCATCTTTGCCATTGTCGTTTCCTTTCGCTTTGTGCAGATGCTCTGGCTCTCGGGCATTGCCGACCCGGCTTATCAAGCCATGTTCAACGTGGTACCACCGGAACGCCGCGATCAAGTCCGTACATTTATCGAAGGTGTACCGCAACAGACAGGCACTTTTCTTGCAGGTGCAATCCTCATCGTCGGTGAGCAAAGGCTCGCGCCGCAGCAACTTTATGTTGTCGGTTTGTTTGCCGCCGCGGTCTGCACATTTGCCATTTATCGTGCACGCCGCGGTTATTTCGATGCCCTGATCGAGGCTTTACACGCAGGCAATCCCCATATTTTTTACAGTGAAGAAGAACCCTTTGGCGGTTTCAGGCAGGACGCGGCTGCGATCAGACTCGCGCTGAACGGGCTAGCTGACCCCGATCCGATGACCCGCCGCATCTCCGCCGAGATCCTCGAGCATCTTTTTCTTCCCGAAGCGGAAGCAGCGCTCGTCCGTGGATTAGGCGATGCGGACCCGCTGGTGCGCGCCTCCTGCCTGCGCGCCTTAGCCCGGGCGAAAGCAACTTCGGCTCTGGAGAAAATCGCCGCCTCCTTGCAGGACCCTGAGCCGGATGTCCGTTTCGAGGCGGTCGCGGCACTTGCAGCCTTGACCGTTTCCCCTCCCGGGCTTGAGCAATATCTGCATCCGCTGCTGAACGACCCGAATTCGCGCGTCAGCACCCGCGCCGCGTCTGCGTTGCTGAAAACAGGACGGGAAGCGGAGAGAGCCAAGTCCTTCCTGCGTTCCATTGCAGCCCTGGGCGAGCTTGCCGAGCGTGAACATGCGATCCTTGCCATGGGAGAGTGGGGAGATGCAGAAGCATACAAATTTTTGGTCAATGAGTTGGAAGATAGCGAACTGCCCATCCAGATTCGGCGCGCGGTCCTGACCGCACTGGCACGGATCGATGTCATGAGGTCCATGCCTTATCTTGTGGAGGCGCTGGGACACAGGGATGTGTCCGTTCGGGAAACGGCAGCGGAGTTGTTGCGTCAGGTGGGTGAAGATGCCCTGGAGCCCGTGCTGCTGGCTTTGCAAAATCCGGAGCAGGAGGAGGGCGCGCTGCTCGCGTTGCAGAGGCTGCCGGTGCCGCCGCTACAGCCCCTCGACGAGTATGCGCGTGCGGCCGTCTCCCGCGCGCTGGAGTACGACTGCCTGATGCGCGGCGTCAGGCATGGGTCGCAGGGAGAGGCGGCGAGTCTGCTGATCGAATCCCTGCAAACAAAGTCAAACCAGCACGGCATGCGCGCGCTGCGCGCCATCGGATTGTTGGGAGATCGAGCCGCCATGAGTCTGGCGATCGAGTTTCTACAGACGCGGAATTCTGCGCAACAAGCCGTCGTGATCGAGACACTTGAATCGCTCGAACCCCACTGCCGGAAGATCATCCAGCCATTGATGCGTTTGTGGGAGGAGGCAGACGCGCCGGAACCCGTCCAGCGAGTTGACTGGCAGCGATTGATCACCGATGAAGATGAATGGATCCGCGCTTGCGCTTTATTCGCGGCTCATCAGCTTGGAGAGTTGAAAATGGAAAATATCCCCACCCTTTCTTTGATGGAACGAATTCTATTTCTCAAGCGGGTGCCGCTTTTTGCTAATTTTTCGCCCGCGGATCTTAAGCAAGTCGCAGCGATCGCACAGGAAGCCTCGTTCAGCGACGGCACGGCGATCGTGCGCCAGGGCGAAGAGGGCGATGTGATGTTCATTGTTGTTTCGGGGGAAGTCCTGGTCAGTGCCACCCAGGGGCATAAAGAGGTCGTACTTGCCCGGCGCAAGCCAGGCGAGTACGTTGGGGAGATGGCACTCATCAGCAAAGAACCACGCATTGCTACTTTGACCGCAATAGGAAACGTCCATACACTCTGCATCGACCAAAAGAGTTTCGAGTCATTGCTGCGTGACCGGCCCGACGTGAGTCTCGCCGTCATCCAGATCTTATGTAAACGGCTCAAGGAAGTGCATAGTGAAGTCATGGACTTAAGTTAAAAGGAAAACCTCCTGTAGTGCTGCTGCAGGAGGTTTTATTCAATTGCATCACATGGATGGAATCGGTTCACGAGAGTTCGGTACTCTCCAATTTTTGAGGCGGAAGCCCAGGACTACCAAAAGGACGCCGAAGATCAGCGCATATCCGGCGATAATCCAAATAATGGCGATCCCGCCAGCCGCGGGCTGAACGAACAGAAGAATGCCCAGCGCCATCGATATAAATCCGCCCAACCCCAGTACCCATTCGTTGCTGATCTCGTCGCGCAGGCGAACTGCCGCCGCGATCTCCAAAATGCCCGTGATCACTGCCCAGCTCGCGATGATGTAGATCAACACCAGGGCCGTGAGTCCGGGCCAGATCAAAGCGACAACACCGGCGCCGATCGTGAGCAACCCTTCCAGGAGGAATGCCCACCAGCGCGGGGAATCCTTTGTCCGCGGTGACAGGCCTGTGATAATGGTCACCAGGCCATCTACAATCGCATAAACCCCAAACATGACAATCAGGGTCAGCCAGGTGATCGCGGGCCACACAAATGCCAATACCCCAAACAGGATCGCCACGACCCCGCGTAAGACGACCAGCCACCAATTTCGAGACAGGGACTTAACCATCGAATCCTCCTTTCAAGTCCATCGAAACGTTCAAGTTTTAGCCGCTCATGGCAGCTTTGACATTGACCCGATTTTCCGCCAGCTGCGTCAGTTTCTGGTCGGTTTCCTTCTCCTCATTGAGCGTTTGGGTCAGCAGGTCAAATGCTTTCAGGTAGCCCAACTGGCGGGCATGGGCACGCGCGGTCCCATACGCGGCAATCTCATAATGTTCCACGCGTTGAGCCGCTCCGATCAATGCAGCCTGCTTTGGCTCGGATCCCATATCGCTCTTGATCACTTCCTCCCCTTCCTTGATCGCGCCTTTCATCCCAACGCACGTTTTGCCAGCCGGTTTGATCTTCAGGTCGTTGCAAATCTCCTCGACACGTTGTACATGAACGCGCGTCTGCTCGAGGTGCTTTTCGAACGCCGCGCGCAAATCATTCGACTCGGCAGCTTTTACCATTTTGGGCAGAGCTTCGATCAGTTGAGTTTCAGCATTGTAAATGTCTTTCAGCTCATCTTCAAGTAGTTGATCCAAAGTTGTGATTTTCATAGAAAACTCCCATCAATCAGGTTTTGTTTTACACAAAAACATCCAAAAGAATCCCTTTGAAATGTCTAACGAATGCCAACCCGGATTGTTACTTTTGGAAATGATGGGAGAATCAGACTGCTGCAGTCAGCCCCTATGCAGGTTGAAGACCTTTGTTTCGGTCCGGGCGGAGGAAGAGCAAAAAGCCCAGCACCCTCAAGCCGGCGCTCAGCCACAGTGCCCCACCCAGACCAATGTAATTCGCCAGCCACGTTCCCAACAGGGGCGCGGCGATCATGGACAGGTACTGCATGAATTGCGCCAGTGCCACGAACGTCGCGCTGTAGTCTGCCGGAACAGTCTTCATCAACTCATCGAAGAAGACCAGATCGAGCCCACCCTGAAACAAGCCTGCGATACCCGCGTAGAGAATGATCAGATGGATCTGCGGGGTCGCGGCGCTCAAAGCAGGATAGAACGCCAGTCCGAGGGTGGTCGCCAGCAGCACAAACCTTCCGCCGCGTTTGCGGGAGACCCAGGGCCAGAAAAAATAGCCCACCAGCATGATCAGGGTTAGGGTCATGTTGACTGTGCCGATCTGGCTGTCTGTCGCGCCGACTTCGCGGACGAGGAAGAGCGGCATGATCGGCTGACCAAGTACGATGGCAGAAAAGTAGACGAACCGCTTCGAGGAAAACGAAAGGAAGGCCGGGTTCTCGCGTAAAAGCTGAATGTAGTTACTGAAGTTCTGGCGTGGAGAACGGCCAACGGGAAACGGCGGAGCGACCTGGTCTGGCAGCTGGATCTTTCTGGAGAAGTAAAAACTGAAAAAACCACCCAGCGATAAAACGGCGAACATCAGCGCGTAATTTACCGGAAAACCAATCAGATTGATCACACGTGTCACAATGAATGTGCCAATCACGTTCGTTATGCCAATGATCGCCCACCGGCGGCTAAGCAAGGTATACCGGCCTTCCGGTCCGGCTACCGCGTTCATCACCACCGAAAAAGCAACGTTCAGCGCGGTTTGCGGCAGGGTGGCAAACGCCCAGATGATCAATGTGGCGATAATGAGAGATTCCTCACCCGCCAGCAGGGTTAATATCCCGGTCAAGCCATAACAGGAAAGATACAGCAGGCGTGAGATTCCATACCAGGGCACAATATTGCTCCGGGTTTGAAGAAAACGCCCGACCAGGATCGCCAGGACCAACCCGGTGATCCCCGGCATGGAGGAGAGCAAGCCAACCTGGAAATTGGTCGCGCCGAGACGCGTCAGAAACACCGGCAGGAAGGGTGCCGCGATACTCGCGATGCTCACGCCGATCGCGTCGATCTGCACGTAGCGGAAATTCCGCTTTTGAATGCCTGGTTCACTTTCGTTGGAAGTAGCCATAGTGAAATACCAAATGATTATAATGCCCGCAAAGGTGAATTCCCCATATGATCAAAATACGCCACATCCAGTCAGACGAGATCGCGGTTGCCAAGCAGTTGATCTACCGCGTTGCCCACCAGGTATTCCATGATACGCGCTCGCTCGAAGAATCGATCGCGTTCTACGAAGCACGCGGGCAATTGCATGACATGGATGATCTTCAACAAACATATTTCGGTAACGACGGAATCTTTCTCGTCATGACCGATGACGACCAGATCATCGGGACAGGTGCCATTCGCAAAATTGACAGGGAGATCTGCGAGTTGAAGCGGGTCTGGCTGTTATTCGAATATCACGGTCAGGGACTGGGCTACCGCATGCTGCAGGAGCTGCTCGCGTTCGCGCGGGCGAAGGGCTATTCCCGGATGCGGCTCGAAACCGACCAGAAAGATCAACACCGCGCATTCAACTTTTATAAACGCCTGGGATTCCATGAAATCCCGCGCTACAGAGACAATGAAGATGATGTCGCGATGGAGATGGTTTTGTAGGTCACGCCTTCAGCGTGACTGTCGGGCTGCAAGCCCGACCTACAATTTATAACTTCACCGCGTTCAACCAATCCGGTAGTTGCTCGATGAGCTGCGCCATGATCCCCTGGGCGCGTTCGTTGAACAGCTCGATATTGTTGTACGCCTCGCTGCCTTCCTCGCTGACCACGTCACTCACGCCGCGCAGGATCAGCAGGCGGGCGTTATTTCGTCCCGCCACCCAGGCGAGGGCGCCCGATTCCCAGTCCGCGGCGATGGCGCCAAGCGATTGAAGGAGCGGGATCTTCGCCGGGAGCAGGTCGCTGTCGGCAGAGGCGATCATCCCGCGCCGGACCGGGAAAGGATAGGGCTCGGTGAGCCAGCTCAGGTCCAGGGAGGAGGCGTAGTAGGGGACAACGTCCAGATCGTCCATTAATTCCACAATATCATACACGTATGTCTTATCCACCAGGACAATATCACCCTGATCCACTCCCCCTGCGAAGCCTCCACAAGTCCCAAGGTTGACGACCAGATCGGGTGCATACTTGTCGATCACATATTGCATCGACCCGGCTGAGGCGATCTTGCCCCAGCCGCTATGGAAGAAGGAGATATGTTCGTCTTGCATCACGATATCGAAGCATTCCCCAAACGGAAAACGCCGGAGCTTTGCGTTGGGGAACAAAGGCTTGACGGCATTCCATTCTGCGATGGCGGAAATCAGGACAGTTGTTTTCATATCAGAACCCTTTGCAGACTCCTGTTTCAGGAGTGGAAATGGCTGAAAGAATTGGCTGCACATTTTCTCACCACGGAG
>Ga0105104_10002469_pt1 | contig 13523 bp, 12 predicted proteins | sample PPLLaktember2015_3_FD_87034 | JGI IMG/M metagenome (GOLD analysis project Ga0105104, IMG submission 87034) | Freshwater sediment microbial communities from Prairie Pothole Lake near Jamestown, North Dakota, USA - PPLs Lake P7 Core (6) Depth... | ecosystem: Environmental > Aquatic > Freshwater >...
CGCCAAGTATAGAGCAAATTGCCGCCGAATTCAATGCTCGGCCTGGCCGTCCGCCAGCGCGCGGCTGTTTCCCTATCCAGGTTGTCTGCGCCATTGGTCCGATGTGGGGGAAATCCCTACACGAAGATTAAAGCCTCCTCGTGTAAAATAGAGACAGCCAGGTGGATTTCCCTCTTCGCTCATCACATTCCCAACCCGGTACATCACAAACATCACCCGTGCATATCTCAGCCAGCCGCAGGGTTGATCCTGGTCCAGACTTTGCTTCCGACATGTGTTGAAAGGAGTATGACACGATGTTCAAGAAACCTGCCAGCGAACTTGTCAAAGAAGGCGCCGAGGATGTCACTTCAAAGGACATCGAAAAGGTCGTCACAAAATCAGAAGACATCAATCAGAAATTCAGCGCCAGGGGACCGCTCAAACGTTTTATTGTGGATGCCAGGCTGTTGACCGCGCTCGTCCGGGATTGGCGGGCCGGCAAATACCGCCAGGCCCTCTATGGGACGATCGCGGCAGTTGTGTTTGCATTGCTGTACGTCTTCAACCCCCTGGACATCGTCCCGGACTTCCTTCCGTTCCTGGGTGCCCTGGACGATGCAACCGTGATCGGCGCTTTGCTGATGCTGATCGAAAGGGATCTGAGTAAATACAGGAACTGGAAAGAAGGGCAGTTTAGCGTTGAAAAAACAAACGGTTGATTTGGCCTTCGCGGTCAGCGGAAAGGAAAGGCATTTTATGAAACGCAAGCGCCTGTCATGGTTTACCCGAGCCGCCAAATGGGCCTCGCACACTGCCGGGCGGCCCGTCACCTTTACGATTGCCGTCGCGGTGATCCTGATCTGGGCCATCACCGGTCCCATCTTTCAGTTTAGCGATACCTGGCAGCTCGTCATCAATACCAGCACCACCATCATCACCTTTCTGATGGTGTTCCTCATTCAGAACACACAGAACCGGGATACCGAGGCGCTGCAGATCAAACTGGATGAACTCATCCGTTCCATGGAAAATGCCCATACCGTGCTCCTCGACCTGGAGGAGCTGGACGAGGAAGAACTGAATGTGATCCGCAAAGATTATCTGAAGCTGGCCCAAAAAGCGAGGGAGGACCTGCGGCGCGGCAAATTGGATACAGGAGTGCCCGACTTATAAGGTCAGACTGTACAGTCAATGAACACAGGCATGATCAATATAAAGATCATGAAATAAGTTCCATGTCGTTGCGAGGAGGAGCACTTCGACAGGCTCAGTGTAAACTCCGCGACGACGAAGCAATCTCAGAAGATTATATTTGGCGGGCGCGAGTCCGCCGCTTTTATTTATTAGTCGTACAATACAGAAAAACCAATGCGAGGCGAACATGAATCCAATCATCGGTGTACTAATGAAGCGCAGATCGGTGCGGGCCTATGAGGAGAAGGAGATCAGCGCCGAGGTCCGGGCGGAAATCCTCCAGGCAACCCTGCGGGCGCCCACCGCCGGCAACATGATGCTTTATTCGATCGTGGAAGTCACCGATCAGAAAATCAAAGACCGGCTGGCAGTCAGCTGCGACAATCAACCTTTCATTGCGCGGGCGCCGATGGTCTGGCTGTTTCTCGCAGATTACCAGCGCTGGTTCGATTACTTCCGAGCCTGCGGTGTGGAGGCAGTCTGCGATCAGAAACAGATCCCCATGCGCAAGCCGGAGGAAGGCGACCTCTTCCTGGCCTGCTGCGATGCCCTGATCGCCGCCCAGAACGCGGTCATCGCAGCCGAGTCGTTCGGGATCGGCTCCTGCTACATCGGCGACATCATGGAGCAATATGAAATCCACAGGGAGCTGTTCGGCCTGCCGCAATATACATTTCCCATTGGTCTGCTCGTTTTCGGTTACCCAACCCCCGAGCAAATGCAGCGTCCCTATACAAAACGCTTCGCCGAGAAGTTCATTCTCTTCGAGAACCGCTACCGCAGGCTCGACGGGCAGGAACTGAAGCAAATGTTCGCCGAAAATGAGGATCGATTTTCGAAGGGGCCGGGCAGGGAAGGCATCACCAACTTCGGTCAGGCCATGTACTTCCGCAAGTTCGACTCGGAATTTTCTGTGGAAATGAGCCGTTCGGTGAGAATGATCCTGGAGCGCTGGCTGAGATAAGGAAGAAACTCCCTGATTGCTCAGGGAGTTTTTGTTTACGCTTTCGTCAGGGCAAACTTTTCTTTTCCAACCCGGTAATTGCCGTTCTGCTTGAGCACCTGATCCAGAACATCTTCAGGGATATCGACAAACGTCACTTTATCTTCGATGCGGATCTTCCCGATCGTGTAGCCCGGGATGTTGGCATTGAAGGCGATCGTGCCGACGATGTCATTCGGACGGATGCCGTGCAGCTTGCCTTTGTTCAGCTTCAGGCGGACCATGCCCTCCTCATGTGACCGGCCCCCGCGCCGCCGCGCGCTGCCTCCTGTTTCCCGGCCTTCCCCTCGCCCAAAGGACTCCCGTTTGCCTGCGCGTGCAGACTCGCTCTTGCCTCTTTCTTCTTTCGCCTTAACTTCCTGAACTTCGGCAATCGGCCTCTGCTTCTCATCGGCTCGCGCGATCTTCAATGAAGCCGCGGCGACATCCAGCGGGTCATGCCCGGCTGCGACAAGTTCCTGCACCATTTCCAGCTCGCGCTTGAAGCGTCCGCGCCCGAGCCAGACCTTCACTTTCTCCACCAGCTCCGCTTCGCGGTGACGGTGGATCTCGGCCGTGGTGGGCAGCTCCATCTTTTTGATCGGCTGTTTGGTCAGCGCCTCCACTTCACGCAGCCGGCGTTTTTCGCGCGGCGAGATCAGGGTGATGGCGATGCCTGTTTTGCCCGCGCGGCCCGTCCGCCCAATCCGATGAATGTAGACTTCGGCGTCGTCAGGCAGGTGATAGTTGAAGACATGCGAGATGTCCTCGATATCCAGTCCGCGCGCCGCCACGTCCGTGGCGACCAGCACCTTAAGCTGATTCGAGCGAAAGCGGCTCAGCACAGCCTCGCGGGCCCTCTGATCCAGGTCACCGTGGATGGCTTCGGCCGGGATGCCGCGGACCACAAGCTCATTTGCCAGCGAGCTTGTCTCAGCCCGCGTGCGGGCGAAGATCAGGGCACTCTTGATCGGCTCGATCTCGAAGAGACGCGTCAACGCGTTGGTTTTGTCCGATTCGTGGACAAGGTAGTAGCGCTGCTCGGTCGAGGCCAGGGTCAGCGTGTCCCGTTTAATGCTAACCTGCTGAGGCTCGCGCATGAAGCGATTTGCGAGGGAACGGATGCGCGGCGGCATGGTAGCGGAAAACAAGGCCGTCTGTCTTTCCGCTGGAGTTTCCGCCAGGATCTTTTCCACGTCCTCCATGAAACCCATGTTGAGCATTTCATCCGCTTCATCCAGCACCAGCGTGCGGACGTGCTTGATATTGAGGGCTTTGCGCTCGATCAGGTCGAGCAGACGGCCGGGCGTGCCGACCACCACGTCGACGCCGCGGTTGAGGCGCGAGATCTGCGGCCCGTACGGCTGCCCGCCATAGACGGCCAGGACGCGGACATCGAGATGCTTGCCATACACCGCCATGGAATCGGCAACCTGCAGGGCCAATTCACGGGTCGGCGCCAGGACGAGAGCCTGGACGTGGCGCTGCGGGGTAAAGTTGTGGAGGATGGGGAGGGCAAAGGCGGCAGTCTTGCCGGTGCCGGTCTGGGCCTGGCCGATCACGTCCGCCCCCTTGAGCATGATGGGGATGATCGCGGTCTGGATGGGCGTCGGCTCGGCATAGCCAAGCCCGGTAATCGCCTGCACGAGTTCCTCGCGCAGGTTCAAAGAAGCAAAATCGGTTGTCATCTTTTCCTTTTCAGTTAGGTAGTTCAGTAGTTCGATAGTTCGGTAGTCGCCAGCTGCTGACCAATAACTACGAAACCAGGAACTATAAAACTATAAAACTATGAAACTGTTTCGATGACTCCGTCTAGCTTCTTTCTGCCAATCAAAGTTTACTTTTTCAAGCAAACTCGCCCAACAAAAAAGCCCGGCTCACGAACAGCGGGCTGCACTAACTGCGTTAGGAGCAATCAAAACAATTCGTAAAAATTTTGCTCTTTTCAGGAGCTGCAAGAGTTTACCACAAAAACCCCGCAATCTATGGAAACAAAAACGGCGTAGAGTGGGTAATCTGGTGGGCTAGCCACAGAGCCCACAGAGATTTTTGAGAGTTTTTTCTCAGAGAATTCTGTGATCTCCCCCGGCACTTACGCCCGGGGCAAGTGTGTGGCAAAAGTCTGGGGTAGACCATTCTTTTAGCCACTCCCAAACGGCGGACTTCTCCGTGGAGAGGAGCAGTTCTGTGCGATCGATCCTAAAGCAACGGACGAGCGAACCAGCTGAAAAACACACCCTTCATTAAAATCCTACAGTCCATGCGGTTAACATGGACTGTAGGTTCAGAGAAGAGAGTTGTTTCTAGGGCGGGGGCGGGAGCAGCAAACGCCTCATTTGAATGAGATGTCATCGAACCAGATGTCGCCGGTCGGCGAGCCGTCCGTGATCAGGCGCAGAGTTACACTGGTGTTTGAGCCACTGTTCCACGTCCCGCTCAGGAACTGCCAACTGCCACTGGCTGCAGCACACAACTGCCTTTCGCCGGCAATGTCAGCCATATCCATGCACGCTCCACCGGTCTTGTTCGTTCGCCAGATGTAGCCGGAGTAGGTGTAGGTTGTATTCGGGCGGACCGGGATCGGGACGGTGGTGCGCGTGTTGGTGCCGGCGCCGCGGAACCTCGAGTGCAGCGACCAACCACCGAGGTGGAACTTGTCGCTGGCGCGGGTGTGGTTCAGCCCTTCCGTCCAGCTGGCGGCATCCGCAGCACTGCTCCCGGCAGTCTCGAAGCCAGGGTTCAAGATCAGGTTGCCGCCAGGCGGCGGAGTCCAGGTCGGGGTCCTGGTCGGCATTTGCGTCGCAGTTGGGGGGAGGTTACCGGGCAGGGTCGGCGCCACTGCAGTAGCACTTGCTGTCGGCGTGGGGGGCAGCACGGTTGCGGTTGGCTGTCTCGTTTGAGTTGGCGCAACTTGTGTTGCGGTGGGCTGCGCCGCATTCCCATTATTATGAAGAGCATCGAGATAAGCGCCATAGCCGGAGCTGCTGACCCATTCCTGGGCGCTTTCCACCGAGGTGCCTTCGCCCCATTCGTTGAATGTGGTTACAAGCTGGAACGGCGCGCCGGAAGCCACCATGTCCCGAACGTTTTGTTTCCAGCGGTTGAGATCGCGCGCCAGGCGCACGCTCTGCGTCTTTTGCCAGAAGCCTGGCGAGATCGCATACGAATAACCCTGCTGGCTGTCGGCCGCGACGGCCGGGCTGTACTGGTGCCATCCGTCCGGCTGACTGGCACAGGTGCGGTAACCATTGAAGACCTTGAGCACCACGTAGGCACCCACGCTGTTGGCCTGCTTCCAGCGATCGGCCATGCCGCAGGTGTCCCCGCCGTCGGCGTAGACGAACACGACAAAGCGGCCGTTGATCCGCAGGAAGCTTGGATCATTGCCATACCGATCGCGCAGATAGGTCAGGTCACTGGTGAGCTGGGCAACAGTAGGATTCCCCAGGCTCTCCTTTTCATGATAGATCGACCAGCGGAAGGATGTCCCGGCAGCCGCCTGGAGCAACGCCGGCATGCGGTTGTCCTCCCTGGATCCCTGCCCCCACCAGGAGGCAATCCCGGCCTGGATACCACCGTATTGCATGGCCGCGATCTGCTGTTTGATGACCGTCTGGTCCGCGCCATCATAAAACCCGAGCGAAGGAGTGTAGTTGGTGTAGGGATCGATATTATATTGATCCCAGGCTTCCGGGAACCATGGATAGTAGAATGCTGCCCGGATTGGAAACGAGGGCTGGGTGTCCACCCGGGCAGGGGCGGCCTCCACCAGCATAGACGTCGCGAAGGTCGCGGCGATCAGGACCATCGTCAGAACACGACGCAGCAGGCGTAATGATTTCTGCAATGAGCTTCGGTGTGTTGCAAACATGGACATTCTCCTTTTAGTGATGCTTTGTTGCATTCCTGGGACCTCGGGAACGAGAGCCAGGATGGGTCTGCCGGAAGATGGTTTTTACTGGATCCGGGCAAGGAAGCCAGTAATCTGTCCAGGCAGAAAAGATGGTTGCCAGCGCAGGGAGAGTCCGGATGCCTATGAGTGAACTCCCCACTTGCAGCCGCGCTGACCGGGTGATATGATCAGCGAACGTCATCTGTGTCCTCCGGGTACGTTGACCAGAAGTCGATGCTGCGTCACCAGCATCGGCTTCGCTTTTTATTGACACACAGGCGTTCACTGACTGCTGCGAGTTTAGTATCCCAAAATTAAAATTCGTTAAGTTTCAATCTACCCTTTTGTAAGATGGCACTTAAGGACTAGCATGCCCAATCATTTTTGTTAGGTTTGATGGGCGGGGTCTCATTTCCCCCTCCCATTCTCTAATCACCCATCTTGTGGTTAAATCGGCTCCATATGGATCCCAAAACACTTTCCGTCCTCGAATATCCAAAGATCCTCGAACGGTTGAAAGCATTTTGCGACTTCTCAGCTTCGATGGAACTGGCCACCACGCTCGAACCGACCGATTCTCATGACCTGGCCCTGGCCCGTCTGGCTGAGACCAGCGAAGCGCGCAGGCTGTTTTCGGTGCAGGATATCGGCATTGGCGGCGCGCACGACATCCGTCCCGCCGTGGATCTGGCGGCCCGCGGCGGCGTGATCGACCCGCAGCAGCTGCTCGACGTCAAATCCACGCTCATCTCTTGCCGTGAGATCAGGAAATCGCTCGAGCGCAAGACGGATGAGTATCCGCGCCTGGCACAGATCGCGGCCGGACTGCCCGAATCGCACGGCATCGTCGACGCGATCTCGCGCGTGCTCTCGGAGCGCGGCGAAGTGCTCGATTCCGCTTCCCCGAAACTCGGCACCCTGCGGCGTGAGATCAAGATCGCGCACGACCGTTTGATGTCGCGCCTGCAAAAGTATCTGACCGACTCCGCCAGCAAGCTGCAGGAGCCGATCATCACACAGCGCGACGGGCGTTACGTGATTCCCCTGCGGGCGGAGTTCAAGGGGCAGATCAAGGCCGTCGTCCACGATCAATCCTCCAGCGGCGCGACCCTCTTCGTGGAACCTCTGCCGGTCGTCGAGCTCAACAACAAGGTGCGCGAGCTGGAATTAGAGGCACGCGACGAAGAGCGGCGCATCCTGTACGAGCTTTCCGTACAGATCGGCGATCATCGCGAAGAGATCACCTACGGCGTCGAGAACCTGGCCGTGCTCGATCTCATCTTTGCGAAGGCCAAATACGCGGAAGAGTTAAAGGCCTCGGAACCCATTCTTCATTCCATGAAAGAGGAAAGAGGCAAGACGGACTCCGCGCCTCTTTCTTCTTTCCTCTTTCGTCTCAACAATGCCAGGCATCCCCTCCTCGATCCGGAAACGGTCGTGCCCATCGACGTGGACCCCAGGCCCGGCACACGCGCCATCGTCATCACGGGTCCCAACACGGGCGGGAAGACGGTCTCGCTGAAAACCGTCGGTCTGCTGGCACTCATGGCCCAGAGCGGACTGCACGTTCCCGCCCAGAGCGGCTCGGAGCTGCCCTGCTTCCACTCGGTCTACGCCGATATCGGCGACGAGCAATCCATCGAGCAGTCGCTCAGCACGTTCAGCGGTCACATCACCAATATCATCCGCATCCTCAAACAGATCGATCAGCGCTCGCTGGTCATCTTCGATGAGCTGGGTGCGGGCACCGACCCACAGGAAGGTGCGGCCCTGGCGCGCGCCATCCTCAGTCACCTGCTCGAGACGGGCTGCACAACCCTCGTCGCGACCCACTATCCCGAGCTCAAGACCTTCGCGCATTCGACCGAAGGCGTGGTCAATGCCTCCCTGGAATTTGACATCAAGACTCTCCGCCCCACATATCGCCTGACCATCGGGCTTCCCGGGCGCTCCAACGCACTGCTCATCGCCCAGCGGCTCGGTCTGCCTCAGCCGATCATCGAAGCGGCCAAGGGAGAGATCAACCCCGACGACCTGCGGGCCGACAAACTGCTCGATGACATCCGTAAGGAGCGCAACCGCACCGCGCGCGAGCGTCAGAAGCTGGAGAAGGCGCGTGACCGGCTGGAGTCCAAAACCAAGGAGCTTGAAACGCGCCTAGAGAAGATCGAAGATGAACGCCGCGAGGTGCTGGCTAAAGCACGCGCCGAAGGCGAACTGGAAGTTGCAGTCCTGAGGAGCAACATCGAATCGCTCAAGTCGCAGCTGAAGAAGGCCAGGCAGCCGCTCCAGGCATTGAAGGAAATCGAAGAGCAGGTACAGACGATCGAGGAGAAGATCGAAGCACCGGTCGAAAGACGACAGACGATAGACAATGGACCATCGTCGTCCATGGTCAATCGTCCATTGTCCCTCGGCGAACGCGTCCTCGTCAGCACGCTGAACGCGGATGGCGTGGTGACGGCTCTGGGTGAGTCGGACGCGGAGGTCCAGATCGGGAGCCTGCGCGTGCGCGCCCGGCTGGCGGATATCGTCAGGAAGGGCCGCGAGGGCGAAGCTGATGAAGAAAAGAGGAAAGAAGAAAGAAGGGTGGAAGCAGAGGGCAGTGGGCGCGCCGCGGCCAGCAGCACGAAATCACCGGGCATCGAGCTGAATCTGCGCGGCAAACTGGTCGAGGACGGGCTGGAGGAGCTGGAACGTTATCTCGAGAAGGCTTATTCCTCGGGCCTGCTGTTCGTGCGGATCGTCCACGGCAAGGGCACGGGAAAGCTACGCGAAGCCGTGCGAAACGCCCTGAAATCCAGCTCGTATGTGGCTTCGTTCGAGGAGCCAAAGGACAGCGAGGGCGGCGCGGGGGTGACCGTCGCCAAAATGGCGAAGTAGCAGTTTACGTTATTGCAAGGTGGCTGTACTCGTAGTGACGCAGGAATTATGCGTTGGTATAATTTTTTAGGAGTGAGTTATGGTGCTTGATGATGCGATCAAGGAAATGACCAGCCTGATCAAAACCGCCTGTGGGAGCGCGGAGGTCAAGACTGTCAGGATGTCCGACGAGGAGGCGCGCCTGAGCGTCTACGCGCCGGCCAGGGACATGGAACGGATCAAGGTCGCAACCTTCCAGCCGGCCATCAATCTGTTGAACGCCGAAGGGCTCGATATTCAGGTGTTCGTGTACGATAAGGACGCGCCGCCTTTGAAAGGATGAAGGTGGAAGGGTAAAGGATGAAGGCTCTCGATAACGAGAGTCTTTTTTTTGATCTACACCTCATAGCAGAGCCCGCAAAGATAAAACAAAATCTCAGTGTTCTCTGTGCTCCGTGGTAAAAAATTTATTGCTCTGTCACCGCGCGCCAGACGGCATCCAGCGCCGCGAGCCCGGTCAGGCGGTGGCGGATCGTCGCCTCCTGGCCGAGATAGATCGGTCCTTGCTGGGGACGATCATCGCGGGTATAGAGGCCGCGGTCGGGGAGGTCGGAGAGCGCCGCCCAGAAGTTCCAGAGCGGGAGGTCGTATTCCGCGGCCAGCAGTGCCATGTCGCGGTTGATGCGCTCATCATGCTCGCGGTTATCGGCCTTGGTAGCCAGGATCGGCACGACGCCGGCATCCATCAACTGCAGGATAATCTTGCGCAGATACTCGGTATTGCGCGACTCGAAGTGCGTGCCGATTTGAATGATGACGAACGAGGGCCGCTGAACGCGCAGCTCGCATTCGACGGGGGTCTCGGTAAAGCTGCAGCCATATTCGCCGCGATGCCACTGGTTCCACAGCAGCGCACCGGGCGTGGTGGCATCCTGGGCAGTCGGGCTCTCGCGGTTGAACGAACCCTGGAAGTGCTCGACCGTCTCCTGCAGTTCGGGGGCCAGACTTTCGACAAGCTCCGTGTCGGTCTCGAAGACACCCAGGAACTCCGCCGGGCGCCCCTGGCAATCGCCGAAGATCGAAAAGGCCTGCGGATCATTCCCCAGCTCCAGCCCGCGTTCATAGACGTTCTGCAGGCTCGGGTCGATGGCTTCCGGAATGACCGGCCAAGCCTTCCACCTCGCAGGGTCATGCTCTGACCCCGACAGCGTGGACGTTGCCGACGGGATGAGCGTCGGTGTCGCGGTGGGCACACGGGTGATCGGGGAGTATTGCTTTGGTTTCGCTGTGGCAGTTGGGAGTGGCCGGGTCACCAGCGTGGGAAATATTTGCTCCGGCGCACTGACCGGTGGGACGACGGGTGCGGCGCGGGCTTCATCCATGCAGGCAGAGATCAGGACGCAAACCCCTAAGGTCAGGATCGCTATGCGGTTCATCACCATAAAGTATATCCAGAGATAATTAAGTTGTCATGAATCTTATGAGCCGGGGAATCTCGATGAAAATGCAGCCCACAAAACGCCTGAAAGGGCTTACTTATTCACGAAACAAGCGGTAAACTCGCCCCATGACTTACCAGGGACTTCTTCACAAATACGGACATCTGCTCGACCTCCCGTCTCACACGCGGGCTGTCAGCCTGCTGGAGGGCGGCACGCCTCTCATCAAAGCCGACAATCTGGCGCGCCAGCTCGGCGGCGGCTTCGAGTTATTCATCAAGTATGAGGGGCTCAACCCGACCGGCTCCTTCAAGGACCGCGGTATGACGGCCGCCGTCAGCGAGGCTTGGGGGCGCGGCGCAACGACGGTCATCTGCGCATCGACGGGCAACACCGCCGCCTCCGCCGCGGCCTACGCGGCCCGGGCGGGGATGAAGTCGATCGTGCTGATCCCGCAGGGCAAGGTCGCAGCCGGGAAGCTGGCCGGCGCGATCGCCTACGGCGCACAGGTCATCCAGATCGACGGCTCCTTCGACGACGCGCTGACGATGGTCGTCGAGATCACGAACAAGCATCCGATCTGCCTGGTGAATTCCATTAATCCCTACCGCATCGAGGGGCAGAAGACCTCCGCCTTCGAGATCTGCGACCTGCTCGGCTCCGCACCGGACTGGCTCTGCCTGCCGGTGGGAAACGCCGGGAATATTACATCGTACTGGGCAGGCTTCAAACAATACAACGAGAGCAAATCGACAGGACTGCCGCAGGTCCTGGGGGGGCAGGCGGCCGGGTCCGCGCCGCTGGTTCTGTGACATCCCGTCGACAACCCCGAGACGGTCTGTACGGCGATCCGCATCGGGAAGCCGGCCCGCGGCGAGCAGGCCCTGCAGGCTGCGGAAGAGTCGAAGGGGCGGATCATCGCCGCGGCGGACGAGCAGATCGTGCACATGCAAAGGACACTGGCACAGCTCGAAGGCATCTGGGTCGAACCGGCCTCGGCCGCCGGGCTGGCAGGTTTGTCCATTGAATTGACAAAGTCCAGGCAGCAGTTCCAGGGCAGGCGCGTGGTCGCGATCTGCACCGGACACGGGTTGAAAGACCCCGATATCATCACGAAGGATATGCAAAAGCCGCTGGTCGTCCCGCCGAAGCTGGAAGCGTTGGAAGAGGTAATTCTAGGAAATTAACCGCGAAGGCGCGAAGAACGCAAAGAAAACCCTTTAAAAAACCTTCGCGATCTTAGCGCTCTTTGCGGTGCAAAAAAGTAATCAATGAATATCACTATTCGAGTTCCCGCCACATCCGCCAACCTCGGCCCCGGCTTTGACTCGCTCGGGCTGGCATTGGATCTATGGAATGAAACGGTTTTCATCCTGGCCGTGGAGTTTTCCGTGCTGATCAAGGGTGAGGGGTCTCAGCGGCTGTCCACCGGGGAGAACAACCTGATCATTCGCTCTGCACAAAAACTGGCGGAACGCGTCGGAAAGACTCTCCCGCCGTTCCACGCTCACTGCACAAACCATATTCCGCCGGGTTCGGGCCTGGGCTCGTCCGCCGCGGCCGCGCTGACGGGCCTGCTCGGCGCAAACGCACTGCTCGGCCGCCCGCTGTTGAACGAGGAGATCCTGAACCTGGGAACGGAAATCGAAGGTCATTCCGATAACATCGCCCCGGCTCTGCTCGGCGGGCTGGTCGTCTCGACGATGGACACCGGCAAAGTCATCGCACATAAAATCGCAGGGGCGAAGCATGCTTCGTCCCTCCACATAACCATCGTCGTCCCCGATTTTCACCTCCCCACCCGGGAAGCCCGCGCCGCCCTGCCCGAACACGTCGCGCTGAAAGACGCGATCCACAACATCAGCCGGGCGGTGCTGGTGACGGAGGCCTTGCGCAGTGGGGCCCTGGATCTGCTTGGCAAAGCCATGACCGATACACTGCATCAACCGCATCGTCTGCCGCTGATCCCCGGGGCGAACGAAGCAATGGAGGCGGCCAAAGGGGCCGGCGCCGCGGCGGTCGCGCTGTCGGGAGCCGGTCCCAGCCTGATCGCGTTCTCCTCGAAACAGGATTCCGCCATCGGCGAGGCAATGAAGCGGGCGTTCGAGTCCGCCGGGCTCCAGGCGCGGGTCTTCCCATTGAAACTATCCCAGCATGGGGCAGAAGTTCAAATTCGGTAAAGCGCTGACTTTTCACCACAGAGATCACTGAGTTCACAGAGAAAAACCAAAGGATTCTCTGTGCTCTCCGTGTGCTCCGTGGTAAATATTTATGTCCCATTCCACATCCGCGCAAAACGCATGATGCGCGGCCGGATGTAATACGCGTACGGGTCGGCAACCGTCCGGCGCTCGGCGATCAACTTCATCGCGATTTCAGGGTCATAGCCCTGTGCGATGAGCACGCACGAGCCCATCGCCACGCCGCGGTGACGCCCGTAGGCACAGTGAACGTACACCTTGCCGCCCAGTTGGATCGTCTCGAGGGCGGCGCGGGCCCCGATCATCAGCTTGGGAATCGGGAGGGGAAAGAACGGGCTGTCGATTGTGCGCAGCCAGAGAAGCAGAAGCGGCGGATCATGCGGATCGGGGCTCGGTCCGTACGTAAAGCGCATATTGATGACCAGCCGCACGCCCAGGCCGCGCAGTGTATCGTAATCGTGTACCGAAGGGGTGCTGCCGATAAAAAGGTCGTCCGTGATCTTCGAAAAATTCATGCGGCGAATGGTATCACAGGAAAGGTGGAGGAATGTTTCAGTGGTTAGTTTTCTCAGGGATTTTGTGCTAAACTCGCACCATGATCCATGATCCATCTTTCACCTTTATTTATTACTTATGGAAATTATCCAAACAAACCTAACCTCTGATTCCGAAGACTTCCAGCAAAACTCCCAACATCACAGACAACTTGCAAATGAACTAAAGGAACGCCTGGCGCGCGTGCGCGAAGGCGGCGGCGAAAAATACCGTAAGCGGCAGGAAGAGCAGGGCAAACTCTTCGTTCGCGACCGCATCGACCGCCTGCTCGACCCCGGCTCGCCGTTCCTGGAACTCTCCGCGCTGGCGGCGTGGGACATGTATGAAGGGGAAGGTCCGGGCGCGGGCATCGTGACCGGCATTGGGCGCGTCAGCAGCCGCGAAGTGCTGATCGTCGCCAACGATGCCACGGTCAA
>Ga0105104_10002470_pt1 | contig 13520 bp, 14 predicted proteins | sample PPLLaktember2015_3_FD_87034 | JGI IMG/M metagenome (GOLD analysis project Ga0105104, IMG submission 87034) | Freshwater sediment microbial communities from Prairie Pothole Lake near Jamestown, North Dakota, USA - PPLs Lake P7 Core (6) Depth... | ecosystem: Environmental > Aquatic > Freshwater >...
AACCAGAGAGGAATTAAGTAAATCTGGTTGCCGAGGCTAAGCCAATGCGAACATACGTTTCAAAAATACTAATTTTGCGCCTCGACTTTTTAGATGTTTAATGCTATCATATTAGTAATGTTAAAGTGTTCTAACGTCCCTTATCGTTAGAGAAATGGCAATAAACCCGCACGTTTAAAAAACAAACACAGAAAGAAGAGGCGCTGGATGAATCGATTGGTAATCGGTCCTTCGACGGGATGGTTGTATGCAAAAGAAATTTACTCATTACGTCAGCAAGAAACTATCCTGAGACAAGCAGGCGCCAATTGTGTGGAAGTTTGTTTGGCAGGATGGGACAGCAATGACAAAAGAATGCTTTCCTTGACAGCAGAGGAGCCGTTTGACGTTCAAGTTTTCACCTATCGATCGTTGCATCTTTCGGATGTCGATGGTCAAAATCCGGAATACCAACTTACGACGGCGCTTAAGGTTGTTGCTCGTTGCAACGCCGCAGTCGCTTTAACTCACCCCTTGAAAGTGAACGGCGATTATCCAAGAAAACATTACGAAAAAATGATTTCCAGCGGCGTGCCTTTGGCAATTAAAAACATGGATTCACAAAAAGACAGCGGTTTCAACATCCCAGAACTTGAAAGTTTGGTAAGGGATATTGGTTGCCGTTTCGTTTTGGATGTCCAACATGCTTATGAGCATGACCACGAAATGGAATATGCCAGCGATTTATTAGAGTCTCTGAAAGGTCAATTGGCTCATTTGCATGTAAGCGGCGCAAACGCAGACAGTATCCATTCTCTATTGTGCAAAGCGTCAAACGCCGGAAAGATTGTAGAATTTCTTGGCCGAGTGCTTTCCGCGAAAAGCGTTCCTTTGATCCTCGAAGGAGAATACACGACTTCCGACGAACTTCAGCAAGAGATAGAATTCCTGACAAAAGAACTCTGTTCCCGCTGATTCCAAAAATGGAGTCAAATCGCATAGTGGCGGTGAGCAAAGCAACCGCCATTTTTTATTATGCCGAATAGGAATATAGGAATAGGGGACGCTTCAAAATACTAATTTCATATTCAAAAAGTGAAGCATCCCTTTATTATGAATGAAAAAAAAATAAAAAACGAAGATTTGGGATATAATTCTTTTTTTGAAACGAACAGAGATCAGCTTGGGCTGAATGATTTTCCGGTTGCCCGTGTTATTTCCGAATTCAAAGAAGCATACAAGGTTAAAAATCCAAAAGGAGAGTTTCTTGCAAAAATCACCGGCAAGCAAATTTTTACGGCTTCAGCCAGAGAGGATTATCCTGCCGTCGGCGACTGGGTGGCGATTACCGAGCTCGATGGAGAACGCGCCGTTATTCGCGCTGTTTTGCCCAGGCTGACGGTGATTAAAAGGAAATACGGGAATAAGAATAGGGCTGGCGAGAAAAACGAAACTCAAATTATCGCAACAAACATCGATGTTGCTTTTGTCGTCGAATCGGTCGATCGGGATTATAGCCTGAACCGCTTTGAAAGATATTTTGCCATCGCGGAAAATGGAGGAGTGAAACCCGCAATTATACTTAATAAAATAGACCTTCTTTCAAGAGAAGAACTAGATGAAAGATTGGTTCAATTAAGAAACAGGTTTCCCGGCATTGATATAATTCTAACCAGCGTTTTGAATAACAAAGGCCTTAATGAATTACAAAAGTATATAATCAAAAGCAAAACATACTGCTTTCTCGGCTCATCCGGAGTGGGAAAATCATCCTTAATCAATAAATTAATTGGTGAAAACACAATTAAAACCGATGATATCAGTTCTTACTCCGGCAGAGGAAAACATGTAACTACAAGCAGGCAGATGTACTTTTTGGATAATGGCGGGATAGTGATTGACAATCCAGGCATACGCGAAGTCGGCATGACCGATGTTGGCCAAGGGATTAATATAATCTTTGACGAAATCGCTGCGTTAGCCCAAAAATGCAAATATACCGATTGCACGCATGCCCATGAGCCGGGTTGCGAAGTTATTAGAGCTGTAAAGTCTGGAAAATTAGATAAGGCAAAATACTCCAATTATATTAATCTTAAAAAAGAATCCGAATATTACGAGATGAATGATCTTGAAAAAAGAGAAAAAGACCGCCAGTTCGGCAAGTTTGTAAAGGGCGCCATTAAAGATCTAAAAAAATACAGGGATAAAAATTAAATTGTTTGTTTAATAATCTTTTTTCGAAGAAGAAAATTAATCTGAGAGTTTTGTGAAGACAATGAGCCGGCGGGTGAAAGTTTTGAGATCGGGAAGCCATTGGCCGTTGCATGTGACCAGATTCAGATACATCCCATCGGTTTTATTCAAAAGTTCAGGAACGGAGTCCTTGTAGCCATATATTTTAGTTTCCTGAACGATAAATTTAATCTTTTTTGCCTGGCTATCGGAGATTATCACTTCATCCCCTTTTTTCAGTTTGTATAAATTGTCAAAAACAGAGCCTTCTCCGTTTTTCCAGGTCCCGTAATGGCCGGTAATCACAGCGCTTCCCATTTCTCCCGGCTTTGGACCTAAATTATACCAGGCAACAGTGTGGGGGCCTTCGGGAACTCCGATTGAACCGTCTTCGGCGGACCCCATGGATTCTATCGGGGCATCCACCCCGATGCTTGGAATAGTTATCCTTGCGGGAGCTCCGATTTCGGATTGGGTTTGGGGGATAAAAACATCTTCAACAAATTGAGTATTTTTTTCTTTCGGAGGGAATAAAAAGAAGCAAAACAAAATGGCTAAAAGAACGGAAGATATTGGCAAAATCTTTTTAGCCATATTGTTTTTTGATTTCTACTTCTCGGATTTTAACTGAACCGCTGCAAATAGCAATAGGGATAATGCCAGTCCGGATCCAAGCAGAAGGCTGATGCTCGGCGCGAACCTGTTGGTTTCATCATCCGGTCCGAATCCAGTATCGGGCAGGGTGGTTACCGTGAAGGTTCTAGAATTTGATATCGCCCCATCCGGATTAGCGACTGTAATGGACCTGGTTCCCGGAGTTTCGAGATTGGCCGAAGGAATGACTGCAGTCAGCCTGGTTGCGGAAACAAAAGTGGTAGATAGGTTTGTCGTTCCTATTCTGACTGTTGCCCCGCTCACAAAATTGGTCCCGTTTACGGTTAGGGTGGTGGCTGAGCTTTCCGCGCTTACAGCGGTTGGAGAAATGCTGGTTATTGTGGGGGCTGCCTGGGCATATGTAATCACCGGAAAGAGGAAAAGCAAGCAAACGGCTGCTAAAAAAGGTATTTTTTTCATAATTCTTTTTTTAAAATTTAAAAAGACGACCTTTTGCTGACCGCAGTTTACCTTTTTTAAAATGAAAATGTTTTTAAAAAATAACTTGTTAATAAAACCTTAATCTTGGATATGGGGTAATTAAGGGTGTCTAATATTTTAAAAATGGCCTTCATTTTTTTAATAATGCTTTTTGCCGCAGGAGTGGCTGTTTTAGGATATTTTTCTTTGGGAACCGCCCAAGCCCGAGGAAAAATATCATGGGGCGTTGATTTCTCCCAATCTTATGCGGAGTATTTGGGTTTGGATTGGAGGCGGACATATCTTGCCATGATTGATGACTTGGGAGCCAAAAACTTGAAATTGCACACTCAGTGGAATTTCGTAGAAGGGAAAATAAGCGAATACTATTTTGATGATATAGATTGGCAGATAAAGCAGGCGGAGGAAAAAAACGTAAAGATTATTTACGTTTTGGGCGTAAAAACAGGACGCTGGCCTGAATGCCATATGCCCGAGTGGTCCCGATATTTCCCGGAAAATCTGCAAAAAGCCAAATTATTGGAATATATTTTAAAAGTTGTTAACAGGTATAAAGATTCCCAAGCGATTTCCTATTGGCAAATTGAAAATGAACCTTTTTTAAGATTCGGCAAATGCCCCTCTTGGTATTATCAAGATGCGGATCTTCTTAAGGCCGAAATAGATTTGGTAAAATCCATTGACCCGTCCCGAAAGATTATAATCTCCGATTCTGGAGAAAAGTCTATGTGGTTCGGAGCCGCCAAATTGGGAGATATCGTCGGGATAACGATGTATAGGAATTCTTGGAATGGTTTTGCTCAGACATTCGGAGTAAATCCCTATGCTTTTTTAAGCCCGATTTTCTATTTAAATAAAGCCCAAGCCGTAAAAAGAATATTTGGAAAGGATGTGATTTGCGTGGAATTGCAATCCGAGCCTTGGCCCTCGAAACCCATGTTGCAGGCTTCTTTAGAAGAGCAGGCGAAATCAATGAACCCGGATATGTTTAAAGAGAATATTGAATTTGCGAAGAAAACCGGATTGTCGCAAATATTTTTTTGGGGGGCGGAGTGGTGGCTATGGATGAAAGAAAAACAAAATCTGCCCGAAGTTTGGGAGGAGGCAAAGAAGGTATTTTCGGAGAGATAGGATTATTCGCATAAATTTTTTCTTTATGATAAAATCAAACCGTGGAGGAGGTTTACGACTTAATAACAGTGGGGGGAGGGCCGGCCGGAATGACGGCCGGAATTTACGTTTCAAGGCTTGGATTGAAGGCGCTTTTAATTACTAAGAATTTCGGAGGGCAGATAGCTTCCAAGCCAGCCCAAATTGATAATTACCCGGGGGTTGAATCAATAGGAGGGATGGAGTTGATTGCAAGAATGAAAAAACATTTGGAAAGCTTGAATGCCCAAATTGTTTTAGACGAAGTCGTTTCTTTGACAGAAAAAGAGGGAATTTTCACCTTGGAAGCAAAATCCGGAAAGATGTTTTATTCTAAAAGCGTCATTTTAACCTCTGGAACGGAGCCAAGAAAGCTTGGAATCAAGGGAGAAGATGAGTTTGCGGGAAAGGGTGTAAGCTATTGCGCTGTCTGCGACGGCCCTATTTTCAGGGATAAAGCAGTCGCTGTGATCGGCGGAGGAAATGTAGGTTTTGAAACAGCTATTTTTCTCTCAGAAATTGCCAAGAAAATCCATATATTGGAATATTCGGATCAGATAAGGGCTTTTGAAGAAAATATCAAGGCGGTAAAGGAAGCAGGGAAAACAGAGATTATTACAAATGCGGAGGTGAAGGAAATAAAGGGAGGAAAGCTTGTAAGCGGATTAGTCTATAGGGATCTAAAAACAAACGAAACAAAGGAACTTTCCGCAGAAGGGGTTTTTGTCGTTATCGGTTATAAGCCGCTGGTCTCTTATGTGCAGAATTTAGTTGACTTTAATGGAAGGGGAGAGATCGTGGTGGACTCTGAAACCATGAAAACAAAGACACCCGGCTTATTTGCGGCCGGAGATGTTACCGTCACGCCTTATAAGCAGATTGTCATTGCGGCCGGAGAAGGGGCTAAAGCTGCCCTTACCGCGTATAAATATTTAAAGGGAAATAACATTGAGAAATGATAAAAACATTAATCGCGAAGCAAATCCTTGATTCAAGGAAAAAGCCGACTGTCAGGGTAAAGCTTAAAACCGACCACGGTGTTTTTTTTGCCTCTTGTCCTTCAGGAGCTTCCACTGGAAAAAATGAGGCCGTGGTTTTACCGGCTGAAAAAGCGATTTTAAATATAAATAAGATTATTGCTCCGCAATTGGCAGGCAGGGACGAAACGAGGCAAGAAGAACTGGATCGCCTTTTGATAGATTTGGATGGAACAAAAAACAAAAAGAAGCTGGGAGCTAACGCTATGCTTCCTGTTTCCATGGCTATTTGCCGGGCGGGGGCAAGAGCGGAAAAGCTTCCCTTATTTAGGCATATCAATCAAATCTTTGGAGGAAGGAATGTCTTTTATATGCCTAAGCCCTGTTTTAATATTTTGAACGGTGGAGCGCATACTGGCGGAAAAGAATTGGATATTCAGGAATTCATGGTTGTTCCCCAAGACAGTTCTTTTTATTCTAATCTAAAAACAGGGAAAAGGATTTTTAAGAAATTAAAAAGAATGATAAGGCGGAAATTGGGGTGGAAAGCCGCGGGTTTGGGAGATGAAGGAGGGTTTGCTCCTGAAATTTCTGATCCCAAGGAAGTTTTGGACCTGTTGTCCAAATCTTCTTTAGGTTTCAAGGCCAAAATTGGGCTAGATTGCGCCGCGACTCAGTTTTATAAAGGGAGGAAATATATTTTAAATAATAAAAAGTATGATAAGGAGGGATTGTTGGAATACTACAAAGACATAGTTGAGAGCTTTTCCATTATTTTTATTGAGGATCCTTTTGCAGAGAATGATTCTAAAGGATTTGAAAATATCACTAGCGAAATGGGAAAGAGAATAGCGGTGGTGGGGGATGATTTCCTTACCACCAATCCTGAAAGAATGAAAAAAGCTGAAAAATGCAAAGCCTGCAACGGAGTAATTATCAAGCTTAACCAGATTGGAACGGTTTCAGAGACTTTGGAAGCGGTCAGGCTTGCCAAATCTTACGGTTGGAAGGTCATAGTTTCCCATCGTTCGGGAGAAACTATGGACGACTTTATCGCTGATTTGTCCGTGGGCGTCCTAGCTGACTACATTAAATCAGGCGCTCCTTCTAGGCCCGAACGGATGGTGAAGTATAAACGTCTTGTCAAAATTGAAAAAGAATTAAAATAAAACATATATGGCAAAACTATTTTTGTTAAGGCATTTAAAGTCGCAATGGAACGAAGAAAATAGATTTTCGGGTTGGGCGGATATTTGTCTGCAACCCGGCCAGGCTGAAAATGCCCGGATCCTTTGCGGCAAGATATTCAAATACAATATTGATGCAATCTATACCTCCGAACTTTTCAGAAATATGGAAACGGTTGCCAAGATATTGGAATGCACTGAAAAATATCCTATTTTCACCCATTTAGACAAGGGAAAAATGCAAAAATGGGGGAACTACATTGATTTAAGCGAGGGTGATATTCCTGTTTATGTTTCCGAAAGCTTGAATGAAAGATATTATGGAAAGCTTCAAGGCCAGAACAAACAGGAAGCGATGAAAAAATATGGAAGCGACCAAGTTCACCTTTGGAGAAGGTCGTATAATATCGCCCCTCCCGGAGGAGAAAGTTTAAAAGACGTATGCAAGAGAACTTCATCTTTTTTTAATAAACATATTGCTAAGAAATTGAAAGAAGGTAAAAACATTCTTGTTGTTGCCAGCCATAATTCCTTGAGGGCTCTAGCTAAGGAAATAGAGCATATTCCAGACAAAGAAATCATAGATTTTGAGATAACTTTCGGAGGACTCTTGGAATATGAATTAGATGAAAATTTGCATCTGAAATCCAAATCTGTTATTATTTAATTATCTTAATAAGTGAAAAAGAAAAATAAAATATATGAATTTCATTTTCAGCAGAAAAGTGATTGTTCTAACGATAGCGTTAGTCGTTTTGATTGGAGCCGGAGTCTTGGGATATGCATATTTAAAGCCTGGCCAGGCAAACTCAGATTCAAATTATCTCTCAGCTCAGGAAGTTTCGGACAACGTCCTCACTTTTATTAATAAGAATATATTGAGAGGCCAGGGAACAGCTTCTTTAGTGGAAACAACTGATGAAAATGGAATATATAAGATAAAATTCAACGTAAATAACCAGGATGTTACTTGGGGCGTCACAAAAGACGGAAAGCTTGTTTTCCCCCAAACCATTGATCTGACTCAAGCCCAGGACCTGGTTGAAGAAACAGGCAAAGCAGTGGGAAATTTCTCGGTGAGCGCGGCTGAAATCTGCAAAGAGAACGAAAAACCGATTGTGTATTTCTTCGGGTCAGAATCCTGTTCTCATTGCCAATGGGAAAAACCCATTATCAAAAGCGTAATGGCAAAGTTCAAAGACTTAATTTCTTTCCATGAAAATATAGACACGGAAACTGACTCGGATGTTTTCCAAAAATACAGCACCGGAGGAATACCTACATTGGTTTTTGGATGCAAATATTACAGAGTCGGCTCAGGAGAAGGAGCAGGGGAAGATCAGGAAGTCAAAGATTTGACCGCCCTGGCCTGCAAGCTAACCGGAGGGGAGCCTGGCAGCGTTTGCGATCCTTTAAAAGACATTGTTAACGGAATCCAATAGAAGTATATGGAAAATCAGCCAAAGATAAGGGTTTTCTCCACCCCCTCTTGTCCTTATTGTTTTACTTTGAAAGAATACCTAAAAGAGCGGGGGTTTGATTTTGAAGATATCGATGTGGCCTCAAATAAAGAAGCTTTAGAAGAAATGTCCCAAAAATCCGGCCAAATGAGTGTTCCGGTAGTTGATATAGGCGGGGAGATGATAGTGGGCTTTGACAAAGAAAAAATTAACAAACTCTTAAACATCCAAGAATAATATGGTGAAAATAGCCATAAATGGTTTTGGAAGAATAGGCCGTCCTGCATACAGGAGGGCTTTTTATAACAAAAATGTTCAGGTTGTCGCCATAAATGACCTTACCGATCTTAAGACGCTGAACCATTTGTTAAAATATGATTCCGTATACGGTAAATCCGATGCCGAAATAAATTGCCCGGTTTTTGCGGAGAAAGACCCAGAAAAGCTTCCTTGGAAAAAACTGGGAGTGGATATAGTTTTGGAATGCACTGGAATATTTACCGATAAAGAAGGAGCGGGTAAACACTTGAAAGCCGGAGCCAAGAAGGTTATTATCTCGGCCCCCGCCAAATCAGACGACATCCCAAGCTATGTTCTGGGGGTGAATGCGGACGAATTGGATGTAAAAAAGACAGATATTATGGACATGGGGTCTTGCACTACGAATTGTTTGGCTCCTGTGGCTAAAATCCTGAATGATAATTTCGGGATAGTAAAAGGGTTTATGACTACGGTTCATAGCTATACCAACGACCAAAGAATCCTGGATCTTCCTCACAAAGATTTAAGGAGGGCCAGAGCGGCTGCAATAAATTCAATTCCCACTAGCACGGGCGCGGCCAAAGCCATCGGGAAAGTTATTTCTGATTTAAAAGGGAAGCTGGACGGGATTGCAATAAGAGTTCCTACTCCGACCGTTTCAATATTGGATTTGGTTGTGGAAGTCGAAAAAAAGACTTCCAGAGAGGAAGTGAATAAAACATTTGAAGAGAATAGGATAGAAGGGATTTTCAGAACCGAAAAAGAGCCTCTTGTTTCTTCAGACTACATTGGGGACACTTATTCATCTATCTTGGATCTTGAAGAGACTATGGTTAAAGATAATCTCGTCAAAGTCCTTGCTTGGTACGATAACGAAGCAGGGTATTCAACCCGCCTGGTTGAATTTGCCGAATTTATCGGCAAACAATTATAGTCCGAAGACGAAAGCCAGCCCGAGGTCCGACCTCGGGCTATTTGTTTTCCACAGGAGAAAAATGGAAAAAGGAGTATAATAAACAAATGCAGAAGAAAATACTTGTGGAAGTTTCGGCTAGGCACATTCATCTTTCTCAAAATGATTTGGATGCTCTTTTTGGAAAGGGGTATGAATTGAAGAAAACAAGAAGCCTGACTCAGCTCAGCGATTTTGCGGCGGAAGAAGTTGTTCAGATTGAAACAGAAAAAGGGAAATTAAGTTTAAGAATTGTTGGTCCGGCAAGAGAAGAAACTCAAATTGAGCTTAGCGCTACGGACGCTTTAAAGTTAGGAATTGAACCTGTTTTAAGAGTATCAGGGGATATAAAGGGGAGTCCGGGAGCATATATTTCAGGGCCCCAAGGCCAGATCGATTTGAAAAAAGGCGTAATTATTGCCGCCCGCCACCTGCATTGCAATCCCAAGGAAGCTGAAAGCCTAAATCTGAAGAACAAACAAACTGTTTCTATTGAAATAAAAGGAAAAAGAGCTTTGATTTTTAACAATATCAGCGTAAGGGTGAAGGAGGGATATAGGCTGGCGATGCATATTGATACGGACGAAGGAAACGCAGCCGGAATTGATAAAAAATCCCATGGTTTTTTAATTTTATGATTTTAGTTATCAATGCAGGAAGCCAGACTGAAAAGTGGAAAGTTTTTGATGTTAGATTTAATTTGATTCAGGAAGGCCATTCCTTCAGAGATCTTAAATCCATAAAAGAGAAAGTGGATTTTGTGGGACATAGGGTGGTTCATGGAGGAACCGAATTTATAGAGCCGGCCAGGATAACCCCCCAGGTTCTGAAAGGGTTGAAGAAATATAACAGGTTGGCTCCTTTGCATAATCCGTATAATATAAAGGGAATTAAAATTGCTTTAGGAATGTTTCCTAAGGCCGCGCAGTATGCAGTCTTCGACACTGAGTTTTACAAGACCTTGCCGGAGGTTTCTTCTTTGTATCCTTTGCCTGGAGATTTGAGAAAGAAGTATAGAAAATTTGGATTCCATGGAATCTCCCATGAATACGCTTCCAAAGAAGGAGCGAAGAAAGCCAGCCTTGATTTTAATAAATCCAAGATTATTTCCTGCCATTTGGGAGGAGGGTGCAGCATAACTGCCATTAAAAATGGCAAAGCCATAGATACTTCTATGGGTTTTACTCCTATGGAGGGCCTTATGATGATGACCAGAGCGGGAGACATCGACCCGGGAGTAGCTTTAAAGCTTGGATGGAGGGCAAACAGAATATTGAATTATGAATCGGGTATTAAGGGAATTGCGGGGGATTCTTCAATGTTAAATATTCTAAAAAGAAAAGATGAAAAAGCCATGTTGGCTTTAAATATGTTTGCTTACAGGATCCAAAAATACATCGGCGCTTATTTCGCGATTCTGGGCGGGTGCGACTTGTTGGTTTTTACTGGAGTAATCGGCGCCGGGCTGGCAAAAACCCGCAATCTAATCCTTAAAAATTTGAATATATTGAAAGATACGAAGATCGCAATTATTCCTCCAAACGAAGAATTGGCAATCGCCCAAAAAATATATATAATAAAATAATATGTTTAAAAAATTAAGGCATATTTTGTGGTTTAAGGAGATAAATAAAAAGGATGGCCCTTTGGTTGGAGGCAAAAATGCTTCTTTGGGCGAAATGTTTACGAATCTGGTCCCCAAAGGAGTTAACATTCCTGATGGTTTTGCCTTAACTTCAAAAGCTTTTTGGTATTTTCTGAAAGTTAACGGCTTGGACAGCAAAATTAAGGAAATATTCGCGGAATTCAATCCTAAAAGCATAGAAAGCCTGCAAAAAACAGGAAAGAAAACCAGAGAATTGATTCTAAATGCTGAGTTTCCCAACGATTTAAGAAATAAGATAATCAAGTCATACAAAAAGTTATCCCGAAAATACGGAGACCAGTTTACAGATGTGGCAGTCCGTTCTTCGGCTACAGCTGAAGATTTGGCAACTGCAAGTTTTGCCGGTCAAATGGAAACCTTCTTGAATATAAAGGGCGAGGAGGAGCTGTTGAGGGCGGTCAAGAAATGCATTGCTTCCCTATTTACCGACAGATCGATTTCCTACAGGGAACAGAAGGGATTCAACCATCTGACAATCGCTTTATCGGTTTGCGTCCAGAAAATGGTAAGATCGGACAAGGCGTCTTCAGGTATTATGTTTACCTTGGATACTGAAACAGGGTTTGAAAATGTTATTCTTGTAAATTCAATATGGGGAGTGGGAGAAATGATCGTCCAAGGAAAAATCACTCCTGATGAATTTTTTGTTTTTAAGCCCACTTTTGAGAAAGGGTTTAAATCGATTATCGTTAAAAACTTGGGAAGGAAGAATTTAAAGTATATTTACGGAAAAGAAGGCGGATTAAAAGAAGAAAGGGTACTGCCAAAGGACCATTTGAGGTTTTCTTTGGATGATAAAGAAATCCTTACGCTGGCGAAATGGGCCATGTTTATCCAAGACCATTATGGAAAACACATGGACATAGAATGGGCAAAAGACGGATTTACGCAAAAGCTCTTTATTGTCCAGGCAAGGCCTGAAACCATACACGCGCCTTCTGAAAATAGGAAATATATTGAATACGATGTAAAAACCAAAGAGGAACCTATTCTGAACGGCATATCAATAGGAGATAAGATCGGCATAGGCAAGGTAAGAGTGATTTCCGATGTTTCAAAGATTAATACATTTAAAGAAGGGGAGGTTCTGGCGACCAAGATGACGGATCCCGATTGGGTTCCAATTATGAGAATTGCCAAAGCTATAGTTACCAACGAGGGCGGAAAGACCTGCCATGCTGCGATCATAGCGAGAGAATTGGGAATCCCGACAATAGTGGGAACCAAAAACGGATCTGATATTTTAAAAACCGGCCAAACTGTGACGGTGGATTGCACGCAGGGCTTAAAAGGAAGAGTTTTTGAAGGCGAGATGCCTTTTGAAAAAAAAGAATATGATTTGGATAAGATTCCTAATTTGAAGACGAAAATAATGATGAATATAGGGACGCCGGACATTGCCTTTAAGACTTCTTTTCTCCCTAACGACGGAGTAGGCCTGGCAAGAGAAGAGTTTATAATCGCCGATAAAATAAAGGTCCATCCTTTAGCCTTGATTAATTTTAAGTCCTTAAAAGATAAAAAACTGAAAAAGAGAATAAATGAAATCACGATAGAGCACAAAGATAAAAAAGAATATTTCATAAAAGAATTGGCCGAAGGGGTGGCTCAAATCGCGGCGGCTTTTTATCCCAAGCCTGTGATTGTCAGATTCTCTGATTTTAAGACCAATGAATACAAGAATCTGGTTGGAGGGGAGCTTTATGAGGGAGAGGAATCCAATCCAATGCTTGGGTTCAGGGGAGCTTCAAGATATATTGATAAGTCTTTCCAACCGGCATTTAAATTGGAATGCCAAGCGATCAAAAGGGCGAGGGAAGTCTTCGGATTAGACAATATATCTGTTATGGTTCCTTTCTGCCGAACGGTTGAAGAGGGGCAGCAAGTGAAGAAATTGATTAGCAAATTCGGTTTAAAAGGAGTGAAAACTTATGTAATGTGTGAAATCCCCGCAAACGTAGTCCTTATTGATAAGTTCCTTGATATTTTTGACGGCATGAGCATCGGAAGCAATGATTTGACGCAGCTAGTGGTTGGGTTAGACAGGGACAATGCGCAAATTGCGAATATAACGGATGAGAGGAACGAAGCGGTGAAAAAGCTCATAAGCCGGGTAATAAAAGAATGCAAGAAGAGGAACAAGTATGTTGGAATCTGCGGGCAGGCTCCCAGCGATTTCGTCGATTTTGCCCGGTTCTTGCAGGATGAGGGGATAGAAAGCATGTCTTTAAATCCCGACACGGTCATTAAAACAATAATGAGTTTAGCTGATGAAAAAAAATAGGTTTGATGTGGTAACATTCGGTTCGGCAAGCTGGGACGCTTTTGTAAAGCTGAAAGGCGCCGAGACGGTTGAAAGCGAAAAGTTCCTTAACAAGGGGATTCGTTTTAATATCGGTTCCAAAATAGATGTCCATGATCTCCAGTTTTATTCCGGAGGAGCGGGAACAAACACGGCTGCCACTTTTTCAAACCAAGGTTTTAAAACTGCTTATGCGGGGGCTGTGGGGGATGACGTTTACGGCCGGGAAATATTGAAAGAATTGAAAGAAAGAAAAG
>Ga0105104_10002471_pt1 | contig 13515 bp, 7 predicted proteins | sample PPLLaktember2015_3_FD_87034 | JGI IMG/M metagenome (GOLD analysis project Ga0105104, IMG submission 87034) | Freshwater sediment microbial communities from Prairie Pothole Lake near Jamestown, North Dakota, USA - PPLs Lake P7 Core (6) Depth... | ecosystem: Environmental > Aquatic > Freshwater >...
AGGGGTCGGCCCAGAAGTACCTCTACTCGCGATACGCCAACCCCACGGTTGTCGTGACCGAGGAGAAGCTGGCCGCGCTCGACGGTGCCGAGGCCGCGCTGGTCTTCGCGTCCGGCATGGCCGCCATTTCCACCACGCTCCTGACGGTGCTCCGGCCCGGTGACGAACTCCTCTGCAGCGCGGCGCTCTACGGCGGGACGTTTCACCTGGTGAACGACGTCCTCACCCTGTTCGGCATCACGCCGCGGTTCGCCACGCTCCAGGAGCTCGCCTCGCCGGCGTCGCTGATCACCCCTCGCACGAAGGCTTGCTGGATCGAGTCGCCCATCAACCCGACCCTGCGGTGCGTGGACGTGAAGGCCATCGCGGCGGCCTGCCGTGAGCGGGGGGTGACGTCGGTCCTCGACAACACCTTCGCCAGCCCGATCAACCAGCAGCCCATGGCGCTCGGCGTGGACCTCGCCATGCAGAGCGCCACCAAGTACTTGAACGGCCACTCGGACGTGACCGGCGGCGCGGTCGCGGGCTCGGCCGCTTTGATCGGACGAATCGACCGGATGCGCCGTTACCTCGGCGGCGTCCTGGACCCGCAGGCGGCGTTTGCCCTTGCGCGCGGCCTCAAGACGCTGCCGGTCCGCATGGCGCGCCACAATGCCACGGCGCTCGCCCTGGCGCGCTTCCTCGAGGCGGACCACCGCGTCACCCGGGTGTTCTACCCGGGGCTGCCCTCCCACCCCGACCACGACGTCGCCGCCCGCCAAATGTCCGGTTTCGGTGGCATGGTGTGCTTCGAGGTGCCCGGCGGACTCGACGGCGCTTCCCGGGTGTTCGACCGGCTCCAGCTCATACGGCGCGCCACGAGTCTTGGCGGCGTGGACAGCCTCGTCAGCCTCCCGGTGCTCACCTCGCACTGGAACTACTCGGACGACGAATTGGAGCGGGCAGGCGTCACGCAGGGGATGGTCCGACTGTCGGTTGGGTTGGAGGACGAGCCGGATCTGCTGGAGGATCTCGATCAGGCGCTGGGCTGAGGACGGGTACTAGTGGCTGGTGGCTGGTGGCTAGTGGCTGGTGGCTAGTGGCTAGACGTCACACGTACCAGCGACTAGCGACCAGCCACCAGCAACTCGCCACTATCTTGCGCGCGCCGGGTGCGCTTCCAGCCGCTCGCCACTGGCCCCCACGACCGGATCGATGAACTGCCGATAGGCGTCCTCGTATCCCCGGTCCACCAGTTCCGCCACGGTCACGCGGCGATCCGAACGTTCGTCGTAGCAGCCCGCCGCGTCGAGCGGGCCGAGCGGGTTGTACTGCGGCCGGACGAGGAACACGCACCGGAAGGGCCGGTCGGCCGCCAGGGCCGCCCGCACCGCCGCGGCCTCGGCTCCCGCGAGGTAATCGCCGAGGCGACCGCGCCAATCCCCGCGCGCGACCCGCAGCCCGTGCGGGCCTTCGACCTCGGGAAACGCCGACACGACGATCACCTGTTCGACACCCGCCGCTGGAAGTTCGTCGAGGAGCCGGTCAACCGCTCCCGGCCGCTCCACGGCCCGGTGCCGCTCGCCGCACCAGAAGCTCTCGGCCGGGAAGCCGAGCAACTCCGACTCGGTCCCGAGCGGCAGCCGGAGGCCAGCCGACATCACGGCGGTCAGGTGGTCGCGGGCGACACCGGCCAGGTCGAACAACTCGGCCACTCGCAGCTCCGCGCCCGGCCGGCCCTGCGGCCGAAAGAAGTCCCGGCGGTAGCGTTCGCCGAGCATCGCAAAGACGAAGTCCCGCCGGACGTCGAGGTCGTGCACGGTGAGCAGCAGTTCGCGGAAGCCCGGCTGCCCGAGGTTCTCCTTGAGCAGGTCCGCGTACACGCGCGAGAGGTCGAGCCCTCTCGGCTGACGGGCGCCCGCGGCGCCGCCCAGCAGCCGCCACAGCGCGAGAGACATCGCGCCTACGGCTTCGCTCGCAGAGAGGGGCGCCCCAACCAGGCGCCACCACACCGGCGCCCTGTCCCGCCGCCCGCGGCGGTCCGCCATCAAAACCGTCACCGCGAGCACCGCGAGCACGGCCAGGAAGGCGGTCACCGAAATCAGGAACGCGCGCGGCAGCACGGACGGCAGGAAGGCCGGGTCGAACACCGTCCGCACGAAGGAGGTGTAGAGATTGGCGACCTGCCCGCCCGCATCGGCGCCCGCCGTCTGCAGCAGGAACCCGGCCGGGTAGACGAGCAGCCCCGCGGCCAGCACCGCGAAAGGCACCAGGGCGACGGCCCATGCGGCCGCGAGCGCCCACGCCGCGACACGCAGCGCCAGGCGGGCGCGATAGAAGCGCTCCACCACGGGCGTGCGCCAGACCCCGTCGTGGTCCCAGAGCCGTGCGCTCCCGTCGATCGCCGCGAAGAGCGCGGACGCGACGCCCACACCCGTGCCGGCGACGAGGTCCAGCTTGACGCCGGCTTCCTGCAGCGCGCGCAGGACACCGGCGTGGTAGGCCCCGGCCGTGCCGGCGCCGGTCAGGACGAGCGCGGTTCGAAGCTGAGGGGAGTACGCGTCACGCGGGGAGGGCGTCGGGCCAGCTGCCGACGGCGCGCTCATATGGCGTCGTGGATCGTGACCAGCTTGACGATCTCGAAGCGGCGCACGCCGCTCGGGGTCTGCACGGTGACCTCGTCACCGGGCTCCTTGTTCAACAGGGCGCGTCCGATCGGCGAACTCGGCGAGATGAGTCCCTTCGCCGCGTCGGCATCCTCGGGCATGACGAGGCGGTACACGGTGGCGTCGCCGCCGTCTTCCTGCAGGTGGACAATCGAACCGAGGCCCACCTTGTCGGTGGGCAGCTTGTCGAGGTTGAGGAGCGAGAGCTCGCCCATTCGCTTCTTCAGCATGCCGACGCGAGCCTCGACGAGGCGCTGGCGCTCCTTCGCCGCCTGGTACTCGGCGTTCTCGCTCAGGTCGCCGAGCTCGCGGGCGCGGCGGATCTCCTGGGGGAGTTCGGTCCGCAACTCGCGCTCGAGCCCCGCGATCTCGTCCTCGAACCTCTTCACCAGCTGGGCCTTGATCGACATTCGATTCCGCCACCTTCGCTGGGCCGGCGTCGCGATCGGCGACGCCCGGCGCGTCCGTGCCCGCTCGCGCGCATGCGTTGTTGGGGCAACCTGTCGGCATTCTAGCATACGGCCTCGCGGCGGCCGGCCGCTTCCCCGCCGGTGATATGCTTGAGGACGCTGCCGCGATGAAGCGCATTTCCAGCCGACATCACCCGCTGGTCGCTCGGTGCCGGGCTCTCGCGCGCGGCCGCACTGATGCGCCGCGCCTGTTGCTCGACGGGCTTCACCTCGTCGCCGACGCCGCGCGCGCGGGCCTCTCGATCGAGGTGGTCGCGTTCTCCCCGCGTGCACTTGCGGGCGGCGAGGCCTCTCTCCTCGCGGAGCGACTTGCGGCAGACGGCGTGGAGGTGGTGGAAGCGGCCGACACCGTGATGGAAGCCTTGAGCCCGGTCTCGACGCCCTCCGGGGTCGTCGGCATCGCGCACTGCCCGCCGACCTCCCTCGACGCCGTCCTGGCCCGCTCCCCGCAGCTCGTGGTCGTCGCGGTCGACGTCCAGGACCCCGGCAACGCCGGCGCCATCGTTCGCGCGGCCGAAGCCGGGGGCGCCACCGGCGTCGTCTTCTGCGGGGCCAGCGCGGACCCCTTCGGGTGGAAGGCCTTGCGGGGATCGATGGGCAGCGCCCTGCGTTTCCCGCTCGGCTTCGGGATCGAATTGGGCGGGGCGGTCGAAGGCGTGCGTCGGGCGGGTCTTCGCGTCGCCGCGACGCTTCCCCGCGGCGGCCGCGCGCCGGACGGGGTGGACCTCCGCCAACCCGTCGCGCTCTTGCTCGGTGGCGAGGGACCCGGCCTGCCCGCCGACGTGGTGGCGGCCGCGGACGATCGAGTCACCATTCCAATGCAGCCGCCGGTCGAATCGCTCAACGTCGCAGTGGCGGCGGCGCTGCTCGTCTACGAGGCGGCGCGCCAGCGACGCGGAGGGGGCGCACATCCATGACGGGCGGCCTGTTCGACGAGGACGAAGGCGGGAACCGGCCCGAGCCGAAGGCGCCGCTCGCGGATCGGATGCGCCCGCGGAGTTTCGACGAGCTTCTGGGTCAGGACAAGCTGCTGGCGCCCGGACGGCCGCTGCGCGTCGCGATCGAACGGGACCTCCTGCAGTCGATCATCCTGTGGGGGCCGCCGGGCACGGGGAAGACGACCCTGGCGCGGCTGATCGCCCAGGTGACCCGCGCCCATTTCATCGCGTTCAGCGCGGTGCTCGCCGGCATCAAGGAAATCAAGGCGGTGATGGCGGAGGCCGAGCAGGCCAGGCGACAGCTGGGCCGGCGGACGATCGTGTTCGTGGACGAAATCCATCGCTTCAACAAGGCGCAACAGGATGCCTTCCTCCCGCGCGTCGAGGCCGGCGACATCGTCCTCATCGGGGCGACGACCGAGAACCCGTCCTTCGAGGTGAACTCCGCGCTGCTTTCGCGGTCGCAGGTGTTCGTCCTCGAACCGCTGGCGTCCGACGCGATCGTGGCTCTCCTCGTCCGGGCACTCGCAGACACCGAGCGAGGCTTGGGTGCCGAAGGCGTCGAGGTGGAGCCCGAGGCGCTGGAGGCCATCGCCCGGCTGGCCAACGGCGACGCACGGACAGCCCTGAACCTGATCGAGGCCACCGTCACCGCCGCGCCGGGGGCGGCCGGCGGGGCGGGCCGGCGGGTGGACCTGGCCCTCGTCGAACAGGCGGTGCAGCGCAAGACGCTCCTCTACGACAAGACCGGCGAGGAGCACTTCAACCTGATTTCCGCGCTGCACAAGTCAATGCGGAACAGCGACCCCGACGCCGCGGTGTACTGGCTTGCCCGCATGCTCGAGGCCGGGGAAGATCCGCTCTATATCGCCCGAAGGGTGGTGCGCTTTGCTTCCGAGGACGTGGGCAACGCGGACCCGCAGGCGCTGTCGGTCGCGATGGCCGCCAAGGAGGCCGTGCACTTCATCGGGATGCCGGAGGGCAACACCGCCCTTGCACAGGCGGTGATCTACCTGGCCACGGCCCCCAAGAGCAACGCCACCTACACCGCCTACCAGCAGGCGGCCTCCGACGCCCTGCACGACGAGGCGGAGCCCGTCCCGCTCCACCTCCGCAACGCCCCGACCAGGCTGATGAAGGACCTTGAATACGGGAAGGGCTACCAGTACGCCCACGACGAACGCGAGGGCGTGGCCGCCATGGACTGCCTTCCCGACCGCCTGCGGGGCCGGAAGTTCTACCGGCCCGCGGAGCGCGGCTTCGAAAAGGAGATCAAACGTCGGCTGGACGCGTGGGAGGTGATCAAGAAGAAACGACGGGAAGAGGGAAGCTGAGCGTTACTCCGGGTTCGTCGTCGCGACGGCCACCGCGACGGCCGGCTTGGCGACCTGGAGGCCCCGGACCTTCCGGAAGATCTCGGAACGCAACGGCAGGATGAACGAGAAGCGGTAATCGCCCTGCATCCGGCCGATCGGGATCCCGACCATCTCGCCCTTCTGATCCAGCACGCCGCCGCCCGACACGCCCGGGTGGCCGTCCGCCAGGCACGTCACCAGGCCGCTGGACGTGCGCTGCCCGATGTAGCCGGTGCCGAGGATGATGCCCTTGGAGTAGTCGTTGCCCAGCCGGAAGATCGGGTCGGCGAATTCGTAGGGGAACGTCAGGTTCACCTTCAGGGGTGGCAGGTTGACCGGCTTGGCGACCTTCAGCACGGCCCAGTCGCCCGGGTCCACTTCGACCTTCGCGTCCCCGGAATCGACCACGGTCGCCGGCACGGCCTTGCCGTTGATCATCAGCTTGACCGATTCGATCCGCCGGCCATCGTCGATGCTGGCGTGGAGCGCCACGACGGCGTGCTTGACGGTGACGAAGTAGCCGCCTCCCAAATAACCGGCCGTGCCGTAGTTGCTCCGCCCGTTGTTGTCGTACGCGTACAGCTCCACGAAGCTCTTGCGGCGCTCGCGCAGCAGCTGCACGGGCATCAGCCCCATTTCGCTCTGCAGCTGGCGCTTGATCTCCTCGACCATGGCGGCGCGCGAAACCGCCGCGGCGGCCTCCACCGGCACCGCCGACACGCCGCTGGTGCCGGAAGTCTTCGCCCCGTGTTCGTCGCGCACGGCGCGCGCCACTTCGTCCATCTCCCGTTTCAAGTCAGCAATGCTGCGGTCGCGGGCCGCCAGTTCGAGTCGCGCCTCGTTGCGGGCGGAGTAGCTGCCGAGTGAAAAGAGGAGGGCTGCGGCGACTGCCGCGCCAAGGAGGTCGAACAGGTTGCGCCGGACCGACATCAGCTGCTGCTCCGGGTCCGCCGCCGCACACTGGAGAACCGGCGGGCCACGGTCCGCAGGCGGGATCCAAGTTCGGCAGCTAAATCACCCCGCCGCGCGGGGCTTACAGCTTTGCCGCCACGGCTATGACCGGGCGACCCTTTCGCTTGGAGGCGCGGCATCCGCCTCCGGGCGGCGCCGTCGATTCCGAACTGTCGATGCTTACTGATGAGGTAAGTCTCTGTCAGCGAAGTGCTTGCGGAAACAACTGTAGCGGGCGTGGTAACGGGTGTCAACCTCAGCAGGCCCTGCTGAGTTCATTATTCTGTCGCGCGCGTTACACGGTTACGCGCTTTGCGAAGGCCTCGGGCTGCCCCGCCGTCAGATCCTCTGAAAGTTCTTTTCGACCTCGCGGCGGGTGAGGCGGAGCATGACCGGCCGACCGTGGGGGCAGATCGAGGAGTAGGCGGTCTGGCGCAACTCCTCGAGGATGTGCACCATCTTCTCGTGCGTGAGCGGGCAGTTGGCCTTCACCGCCGCGTGGCACGCCGTGAGCGCCGCGATCCGCTGCAAGGCCTCTTCGACGCGAGCTCCCTTGTCCAGGCCGTCCAGGTCCTCCGCCAGGGCCCTCAGTGCCGCCACGCTCTCGTCGGGCGTGAGCAACGCGGGCACCGCGCCGACGCGGAGTGTGCGGCCCCCAAACCCCTGCACGTCGAACCCGAACCGTTCCAGCTGTTCCGCCCTCCTCACGAGGACGTCGCAGGCTTCGGCCGACAGGTCCAGCACCAGCGGCTCGAGCAGCAGCTGGCTCTCGAGACGCCCCTCGGTCAGCCGCTGCATCACGCGCTCGAACAGCACCCGCTCGTGCGCCACGTGCTGGTCGATGATGGAAATCCCCTCCGCGTCCACCGCGATGATGAAGGTGTCGCGGAACTGCCCGAGGGCAATCATCGCGCCGTTCAGGGCGGGGTCCGGCGCGCCTCCGGGCTCGCCAGCCGCCCACGCAGCAGGCGCCGTAGCGGAAGCCCTCCCCTCGGTCCCCGTCCCGGCCCCCCCCGGCATCGATTGGCCTTCCCCACTCGGTGCCGTCCAGCCAGGAGTGGACCACCGGGACGGGTAGATGCCCCCGAGGAGACCGGGAAACGCCTGCGTCACCGGCTGCGGACCGACAACGGGCGCGGGACGCAGCTGCAGCTCCGGCGCCGGCCCCTGCCCCAACGCCGCACCGATCGCGCGCCTCACCACCTCGTGGACCGCCGACTGGTTGCGAAAGCGCACTTCCGCCTTGGTCGGGTGGACGTTGACGTCCACCAGGTCTGGCGGCATGTCGATGAAGAGGTGCACCTCGGGACTTCGCTCCTTGACCGATGCCACGCTGTAGGCGTCGATGATCGCGTGGGCGATCGTCTTGTCGCGGATAATCCGGCGGTTGACGAAGATGTTCTGCGGCCCGCGTTTCGGCCCTTGCTCGGTGAGGGCGGCGACGAGTCCCCATACCCGCACGCCCGACGCCTCCTTGCCCACTTCCACCAGGTCGTCCCGCTCGCCGTACAGCTGGTAGAAGCGCTCGCGCAGGGTCCTGACCGGCGGGCACTGGACCACGGATCGCCCGGCGCTGGTCAGCGAGAACCCGACCTGCGGGTAGGCGAGGGCGAGCTGCGTCACCATCCGCGACACCTGCGCCGCTTCGGCCGCGTCGGACTTGAGGAACTTGCGGCGGGCGGGCAGGTTGTAGAAGAGATCGTCCACCTGGATGGCCGTGCCGGGCGGCGCCGCCGCCTCGCGCACCGAGGACAGGGTGCCGCCGTGAACGCGCAGCTCGGTTCCGCTCACCGCGTCCGCCGACCGCGTCGTGAGGACGAACTGCGAGACCGACGCGATGCTCGGCAAGGCCTCGCCCCTGAACCCGTGCGTCACGATGGCCGCCAGGTCCTCGGCGCGCGCGATCTTGCTCGTCGCATGGCGGTCCAGCGCCAGCTCCGCATCCTCCGGCGTCATGCCCTCCCCGTCGTCCTCGACGAGGATGGATTTCTTCCCGCCAAGCTCCACGGCGATCGACACACGGCCGGCCCCCGCGTCGATGGCGTTCTCGACCAGTTCCTTCACCACGGAGGCCGGCCGCTCGACGACCTCCCCGGCGGCAATCTGGTTGGCGAGTTCGGTGGAGAGCCGGTGAATCTTTCCCATAGGACTCGTCAAAAAGCGAAAGGCACGAAGAACGGTAGCACAGGCCGTTCTTCGTGCCCTCGTTGATCTGTCATGTGGCCACTGTCCACTTGTCGAAGGACCATCTGGCCGCCCGCCAAATGGTCAATCGCGAAGTGGTCAGTTGCCGAGTGCCGCCAGCTAGTCCCCCACCTTCACCGCCATCGCCGCCTGCGCTGCCGCCAGGCGGGCCACCGGCACGCGGAACGGCGAGCAGCTGACGTAGTTGAGGCCGACCTTCTGGAAGAAGTGGATGGACGCGGGGTCGCCGCCGTGCTCCCCGCACACGCCGAGCTTGATGTCCGGGCGGGCCGTGCGACCCAGCTCGCACGCCATGCCCACCAGCTTGCCGACGCCCACGGTGTCGATGCTGGCGAACGGGTCGGCGTCGAGGATCCGCTTCTCCTGGTAGATCTTCAGGAACTTGCCCGCGTCGTCGCGCGAGAACCCGAAGGTCATCTGCGTGAGGTCGTTGGTGCCGAACGAGAAGAACTGCGCCTCGGTGGCGATCTCGTCGGCGGTCACCGCGCCGCGCGGCACCTCGATCATCGTGCCGACCAGGTACTTGATCTTGATGCCCTGCTCCTTCATCACTTCCTGGCAGACCCGCTCGACGATCGTCTTCTGATCCCTGAACTCCTTCACCAGTCCGACGAGCGGAATCATGATCTCGGGGACGACCTTCAGGCCTTCCTTGTTGAGCTGGCAGGCCGCTTCCATGATCGCCCGCGTCTGCATCTCGGTGATCTCCGGGTAGGTGATCCCCAGGCGGCAGCCGCGGTGGCCCAGCATCGGGTTGAACTCGTGGAGCTGCTCGACGCGCGCGAGCAGGTCCTTCTTCTCCTCGAGTTCCTTCTTGTTGCCGTTGGTGGCCTGCAGCGTGGCGACCTCCACCATGAGGTCTTCACGCTTCGGCAGGAACTCGTGCAGCGGCGGGTCGATGGTGCGCACGGTCACCGGGCAGCCGTGCATCGCCTTGAACACGCCGTAGAAGTCGGCCCGCTGCATGGGCAGCAGCTCGTTGACGGCCGCCTTCCGGTCGGCCTCGTTGTCGGCGAGGATCATCCGGCGGACGATCGGCAGCCGGTCGTCGGCGAAGAACATGTGCTCGGTCCGGCACAGCCCGATCCCGCGCGCGCCGAAGGCGTAGGCGATCTCGGCCTGGTCCGGCAGGTCGGCATTCGCGCGGATGCCCATGGTTCGGGCCTTGTCCGCCCACTCCAGCAGCTTCTTGAACCGCTGGTAGATTTCGGAGTCCTTCTCGGGCATCGTGCCGTTGATGACCTGCAGGATCTCGCTCGGCTTGGTGGCAACCTTCTCCACCTTCACCTCCCCCGACAGGCCGTCGAAAGCGATGTAGTCACCCTCGTGCAGGGCCTTCCCGCCGACGTGGACGACTTTCTCCTCCTCGTTCACCCTGAGCTCGGACGCGCCCACGACGGCCGGCTTGCCCATCTGGCGGCCGACGACCGCCGCGTGCGAGGTCATGCCGCCGGTGGCGGTCAGCACGCCCTGCGACACGAACATGCCGTGGATGTCGTCGGGAACCGTCTCCTTGCGCACGAGGACGACCTTCTTGCCCTGGTCGGTCCACGCCACGGCCTCGTCCGCCGTGAAGACCACCTGGCCCGATGCCGCCCCCGGCGAGGCCGGGAGGCCCTTGGTGGCCACGGGGATGCTCTTCCATTCCTTGGGGTCGAACACCGGCGACAGCAGCTGCGACAGCGAGGACGGCTCCACCAGGAGAAGGGCCTCGGCCGGCTTCAGCAGTTTCTCGGCGACCAGGTCGGTGGCGATGACCACGGCCGCGTAGCCGGTGCGCTTGCCGTTGCGCGTCTGGAGCATGAAGAGCTTCTCGTTCTCGATGGTGAACTCGAAGTCCTGCACGTCCTTGTAGTGCTTCTCGAGCTTGGTCGTGTGCGCCCGCAGCTCCCTATAGGCGGTCGGCATCACCTTTTCCAGCTCGGTGATGGGCATCGGGGTGCGGATGCCGGCCACGACGTCCTCGCCCTGGGCGTTGATCAGGAACTCGCCGTAGAACTCCTTGGCGCCGTTGGCGGGGTTGCGCGTGAAGCCGACGCCCGTGGCGGAGCGGTCACCGCTGTTGCCAAACACCATCAGCTGCACGTTCACGGCAGTGCCGATGTGATCCGGAATCTCGTAGATGGCGCGGTAGGACTTGGCGCGCGGGTTGTTCCAGGAGCGGAAGACGGCGTTCCGGGCCCCGCGCAGCTGCTCCATCGGGTCGGACGGGAAGGCCTTGCCGGTCTTGGCGCGGACGACGGCCTTGTAGCGCTTCACCACGTCGCGCAGGGCCTGCTCGTCGAGGTCGGTGTCGAGCTTCGCGCCGCCCTCGTGCTTGACCGCGTCGAACTCCTTCTCGAATTCCTCCTTGGGGATCTCGAGGACGACGTTGCCGAACATCTGCATGAAGCGGCGGTAGCTGTCGTAGGCGAACCGGCCGTTGCCCGTGCGCGCCTTCAGGCCCTCGACCGTCTCGTCGTTGAGCCCGAGGTTCAGGATGGTGTCCATCATGCCGGGCATCGAGAACTTCGCGCCCGACCGGACCGACACGAGCAAGGGGTTCTGCACGGAGCCGAACTGCTGGCCGGCGGTCTTCTCGAGCTTGCGGAGGTTCGCCTCCATCTGCTGCTCGACCTCGCCCGGCACCTTGCGACCCAGCTCGTAATACAGGTTGCAGGCAGCAGTGGTGATCGTGAATCCTGGCGGGACCGGCAGGCCCGCGTTGGTCATCTCGGCGAGGCCGGAGCCCTTGCCGCCGAGCAGGTCCTTCATCGTCCGGTCGCCGTCGGCCTTGCCGTTGCCGAAGAAGTACACGTATCGGGTTGCCTTCGCCTGGCGGGCGGGGGCAGCCTTGACCTTTGCCGCGGGCGCTTTCGCTACCGGGCGCTTGCCTTTCACCAGCTGAACCGTCTTCTTGGCCATCGCGTCATGACTCCAGGGACTGGGAATGAAAGAACCGGGCGGCTTACCGCACCGGCTCGGCTCGAGGAACAATCTCCGAGATGTCGGCCAGGTCGAGCATCAACTCGTGGAGGCGCCACACCAGCGACAGCCGCTGGTCGCGCAGCTCCACGTCCTCGACCATCACGAACACCTCCGTAAAAAACCGGTCGACCGCGCCGCGGAAGCCGGAGGCCAGGCGGAACGCTTCGACGTAGTCGCGCCGGGCCGCGGCGGCCCGGATGGCCTCGCCTCGCGAGGCGTAGTCCTCCACGAGGGCTCGCTCGGCGGGCTCTGACAGGCGGTCCACGGCCTCCACGGGCTCACGGGTCAGTTCCCGCGACAAATTCTTCACCCGCTTGAACGAAACCGCGAGCGCCTCGAAATCCGAGGAGGTGCGCACCTTCTGCAGGGCCTCCAACCGGAGCCGCGCATCGTATGGCACCTCGGCGAAGCCCCGCCGGGCGCCGGCCACCGCGTTGATTTCGTCGTACGCGAACCCGCGCTGCTGGAACAGGAACCGCAGCCGCTCGGTGAAGAAGAGGCTCCGGTCCTGCAGCTCGCCTGGCGTCTCCTCGGCGGGCGCCTGCGCACCCTCCGCGAGCTCCACCAGCAGCTGTCGGGCCCGCCCGGCAAGCGCGCGCAAATCGACCCCCTCGCGCAGGCCGGTCAGCTCCGGCAGGTCTACCAGCAGCTTGAGCACGCCGTGCGCCTGCCGCCGGAGGCCGAAGGGATCGCGGGTGCCGGTTGGCCGCTCGCCGGCGGCGAAGAGTCCGACGATCGTGTCGATCTTGTCGGCCAGCGACAGGGCCGCCCACGACACGGCAGCAGGTCCGAGATCGGCCCGCGAGGGCGGGGCGTCCGCCTCGACGGCGGCCGGCAAGTACTGATGGTAGACGGCGCGCCAGACCGTTTCGGGGAGGCCTTCCTCGCGCGCGTAGATGCCGCCCATGGTGCCCTGCAGCTCCGTCAGCTCCCGCACCATGTCCGTGATGAGATCCGCCTTCGCGAGTCGGCCGGCCGTGGCCGCCGCGTCGGCCTGCCCCGGCACGCCCAGCACCTCGCCGGCGATCCATCCCGCGAGCCGCTCGAGCCGTCGGGCCTTGCCGTGGTAGCTGCCCAGCCGCTTGTGGAACAGGAGCGTCTGCAGCGCCGGCACCCGCGACTCGAGGGTGGCCGCGCGGTCGGCGTCGAAGAAGAAGCGCGCGTCTCGCAGCCGCGCCGTCAGCACGCGCTCGAAATTACGCGAAAGCGCGCGGGCGTTGTCGGCCTGGGTGTTGGTGACCGCCAGGAACGCCGGCAGCAGCTTCCCCGCCGGGCTGGACACCGGGAAGAAGTGCTGGTGGTGAATCATGGTCGTCGTCAGCACTTCCTCGGGCAGCGTCAGGAACTCCGGGGCGAACGTGCCGGCCACGACGGCCGGGTACTCGACGAGATCCGGGACCTCCTGGAGCAGGCCCGACTGCGCGCCGGCCGCGGTGCTGACCCGGCCCCCCAGCCGCTGCGCGTGGGCGTCGAGCTCCCGTGCGATCTTGTCGTGCCGCTCGCCGCGATCGAGGATGACGAAGTTCTCGAGCAGCCGAGCGCGGTACTCGTCGAAGGTCCGCACCTTGATGCTGCGGCCGGCGCGCCCGGATGTGGCCAGGAAGCGATGGCCGTAGGTGACGGCGGCGGAGCGGACCTCCTGCACGAGGCCTGTCTGCGCGGCGTCACTGCGCAGGATGGTGAAGGGAACCACCCGCCCGCCGTACAGGAACAGGATCCAGCGGATCGGCCGGCCGAACAACAACTCGCCACGGCCGTCGTCGAGCCACGCGTCCCAGTGCATCTGCTTGGGAAACGCCATCGCGCGCAGGACGCCGGGCAGAAGGTCGGGCAACACGTCCACGGCGGCGCGGCCGCGGACCTGGCGCCGATAGGCCAGGTAGGTCCCCTTCGGCGTCTCCACGCGCTCGAGCGCGGAGACCTCCACCCCGTGCTGGCGCGCGAAGCCTGCGGCCGCGGGCGTGGCGTCGCCGTCCGGCCGGAA
>Ga0105104_10002472_pt1 | contig 13513 bp, 9 predicted proteins | sample PPLLaktember2015_3_FD_87034 | JGI IMG/M metagenome (GOLD analysis project Ga0105104, IMG submission 87034) | Freshwater sediment microbial communities from Prairie Pothole Lake near Jamestown, North Dakota, USA - PPLs Lake P7 Core (6) Depth... | ecosystem: Environmental > Aquatic > Freshwater >...
AGCAGTTCCTGGATGTGGCCCGAGCAATCAACGAAGCCATCGAGATCCCGGTGATCGCGGACTGCGATACCGGATTTGGAAATGACATCAACGTCATCTATACCGTCAAACTCTACGAAGAAGCCGGTATCGCGGCCATTTGCATCGAGGACAAGAAGTTCCCAAAAGACACGAGCCTGCTCGCCGGCGGGCGGCAGGAACTGTTGCCGGCAAAGGAATTCGTGGGAAAGGTCCGCGCTGCCGTTGAGAACAAGAAAACGGAAGAATTCAACGTGATCGCCAGGACCGAAGCTCTCATCGCCGGCTGGGGGCATGACGAGGCGCTCGACAGGGCTCATCGCTATGCCGATGCGGGAGCAGACTGTGTCCTCGTCCATTCAAAATCAAAAACTCCCGATGAGGTGATTGAGTTCGTCGAACGGTGGGACGGTTCGGTGCCCCTGGTGATCATCCCAACGAACTATCCGACTTTGACCGAAGACGCGATCAAAAAGCTGAGAAAGGTCAAAATCGTGATTTACGCCAACCAGGTGCTGCGCGCAGCCGTGAAGAATCAGGAACTGCTTCTTCAGGAAATCAAGCGGTCGGGGGGAATCCACACGGTCGATAGTCTGATGGTGCCTGTGACCCGGATTTTCGAGCTCCAAAATGTCCCTCGGATGAAAGAACAGGAAAAGAAATACCTCAACTGGGAACAAAACTAATGGGATCTATCCGTATTTCGGTGATCGGCTTTGGAGAAGTGGGCACGTGTTTTTCCAAGGCGCTTTCGAGTAAAGGGGCCGAGTTGCGCGCCTACGACCGCCTGCTGGAAAGAGACGACAGTGAAAAAATCAGGTCCCGGATGGCAGACGCCGGGGCCCAGTCCGGAAGCCTGGAGGAGGTTGTCCAAGCCGGTGAAATAGTCCTCTCTACCGTGACTACCCAATACGCCGTTGCAGTTGCCGAAGCCTGCGTCCCGCTTTTGCGGCCCGGGCAGTTCTTCGTCGACCTGAACTCCACCTCGCCGGCTGTCAAGGTTCGAATCGGTGAACTTCTAAGCGCGAGCGGCTGCGATTTTGTGGAAGGAGCCATCCTGGGCGCTATAGGCGCCACAGGGGCAGGCACACGCATCCTCGCCGGCGGGGAAAAAGGCGCCCAGGTTGCGGAACGTCTGACCGGACACGGATTAAACGTTTCCTATTATTCGCCTGAAATCGGCAAGGCTTCGATGTTCAAGATGCTGCGCGGCATTTTGACGAAGGGTCTCGAGACCCTGCTGCTCGAATTTCTGATTGCTGGAAAACGTGCCGGCATCGAGCGGGATCTCTGGGATGAGATCACCGATTTCATGGAAAAGAGGTCGTTTGCGGCAATCGGCGGGAACTGGATGCAGACCCATGCCGTCGCCTACGAGCGCCGTTACCACGAAATGGTCCAGGTGGCTGAGACGATGCGGGAAATCGGAATCGAACCGATCATGACCGATGCGACGACCGCGTTTTTCAAGCGCTCCATGGCCCTCGATTTCGATTCAACTTTTCCAGAGAAGCCGAGATCGTTCGAAGCCGTGGTGGAACACATGGAGGAGCAGCTGAGGAAAGGGCAGTAGTAATTGTCGTTCTCTACAGTTCTAGAAAAGTTGAAAGCCAGCCCGCCGGCCGCGACGCTGACGGACGACGCCGAGGTTGATCACCTTTACAGATACTGGCGCCTGCGCATCCTGTACGGCAGCTTTCTGGCCTATGCCGTCTTCTATCTCTGCCGCGTAAACATCTCGATGGCACTGCCGGCCATGGAGCAGTCGCTGGGCTACTCGAAGACCGAGCTCGGGCTCATCGTTTCGCTTCTTCAAATCGCGTACGGCGTCGGTAAATTTGGCAACGGAATCCTGGCTGATCGCACCAACCCCCGCTTCTTCATGGCGCTCGGTCTGCTGTTGTCCGGGGTTGCCAATATCCTGTTCGGGCTGCAGACATCCCTGATGCTCCTGGCTGGCCTCTGGCTTTTCAACGGATGGTTTCAGAGCATGGGATTCCCACCCGGCGCCCGGCTCTTGAGCCACTGGTTCTCACCCTCCGAGCATGGGCGCATGTTCAGCATCTACGGGTGCTCGCACCAGCTCGGAGCCGCTATCGTCCTGATCGCCTCCGGATACATCGTCCAAGTAGACTGGCCGGTGGGTCAGGCCTGGCAGTACGTCTTCCTGCTTCCCGGGATTTTCGCGGTCTTCTTCTCTTTTTTCCTGCTCAACCGCCTCAGGGACATCCCTGAATCGATGGGCCTGCCACCCGTAGAGAAGTATCGCCAGGATGTCATGGAACCGGCGAAGCTGGATGCGATTGAGCAACAGTCGGGAGTGATCGAGACGCTCCGCAGCAATGTCTTGAACAACCGTTACGTCTGGTTCGTCGCTTTTGGCAACTTTTTCCTCTACATAGCCCGCTACGGAGCGCTGACCTGGGCTCCCACCTATATCAACGAAGCCAAACACGTCTCAATCGGGAAGGCGGGACTCATCACCGCCATCTTCGAGGTCATGGGCATTCTCGGAATGTTAAGCGCCGGCTGGATTTCAGACCGAATCTATCGCACCCGCCGCGGTCCTATCATGGCGATCTATATGCTGCTGCTCTCGGGCAGCCTCTACGGGTTCTGGATTGCTCCCCCCGGCCACGCGCTCCTGTACATGATACTGCTCGGCATTTCCGGGTTCTTGGTCTACGGGCCGCTGATGTTGGTCAGCGTCGCGGCGATCAACTTCGCCGGCAAAAAGGCAGCGGCGACGGCGGCCGGATTCACCGGCTTCTGGGGGTACATGGGAGCCACAGCGTCGGGCGTCGGCGTTGGCTGGGCCGCTCAAAACTATGGTTGGCCGTTCGGATTTTCGCTGATCATTGGTTCGGGCGTGCTCAGTGCCGTCTGTTTTGCGCTCACCTGGAACATTCTGCCACGCTTTACGGAAGACAAACGGCGTTAGACGCATCGGACCATGTTCAGGTCGATGCAGACCATACGTCGGTGTTGTTCGCCCGGGTGTCAGTGTCGCCAACCGCCAGCATGGTGTCGCGAACCCGTTCGGTCCGTGCGCCACGACAACCGTCGCCTCGTGCACCACGCGCAGGGCCACTTTCAGATGTTTCGCGGAATCAGCTCTTGAGACACACCCCCAAGTCACGGTGAGGTGCCGACGTTCCAGGCGGTCAATCCTCATTCGACCCCTCTAGGACCTCCCGCGCCTTCTTCACCAGGCGCTTGGCCGCCGGTGACAAACCAGTCGCGTCCTTGGCCGCAATCGCCCTGAGAGAGGCGACTAGGGACGGGTCGTCTCTGAAATGCCGACATGCCCCGACGGCTGCCTCTACTACCCTGATGTCCCCATAGGCTAATCCATCCGTGACCATAAGGCGTATTTTCATCCTCTTCTCCGGATCGACCTGTGGGTCCTTATCAAGGAACTTCGCCAAGGTGCGGAGGTACACGTACTTGTTGGAATAATAGGGGACATTTGGGTCGGACCGAGATTATTGCTGCAATCAGGCGGTTTAAGTCGAATCTCAGTATCGTAGAGAAGCCTTGCGACGTGATTTCGTCAGGCCTACCGGTGTGGCCATTCTCAAAAGGAGTGACCGACGGGGCCCACACCCGGGTCCCCGTAGGGAGGCGGCTCTTCACGCACGCACCAGTATCCGCTCCCCACCTCCTCGCTCCGAATCCTCTTTTTGCGCTTACGGGTTTGCTCCTCGATCTGCAACACATACTCCCGACTACCCACCGCGATGCTCTCCGTCCACCAACTTTCGCGACTCAGCCGTTTCGCCGCGATCGCCCGTTCGATTTCACTCCGGTAGCTGACCAGGAAGTCCTGCGCCAGAGGACCGAGCAACTTCCCCAGAAGGTCGTGGTCGATGATCCGGAACCGTTTCCGGTCGCCCACCAGCTCATGGTAGCCGCACCACTCCCACTGCTCCGGGTGGTTGACGACCCCGCATCGGACCATGTTCAGGTCGATGTAGACCATACAGTCCAAGAGGTGGGACCCTTCCTGAATCATGGTGGAATGGAAACGGTCCTCCCAGAACGCTCCCCGCCGTCCTTTGCGCGCGTTGTAGTACTCGGCGAACTTGCCTTCCAGCGACTGCATCATTTGACTGATCCGCTTTTCGTTCGGGCTGGTGAGGATCTCGTGGGTGTGATTGGAGGTGATGGCGTAGCTCAGCAGGGACACCCCGAAGCGGTCCAGAGCGGCCCCCAGGCGACGTCGGTACTCGGTGCGATCTGCTGCCGCGCCGAGCAGGAACTTTCGATCATGACAACGATGCGTGATGTGGTACAGCCGCCCGGGAAGGATATACCGATTGGACCGAGGCATGGTGTCATCTTAGCGCGGCCACGTCTCGATCGAAACACTAAATAGCCGAAGCGAAATCAGCGAACCGTCCGGAATCCGGGCCAAGGGGCCGAAATCGCGAAAATCCGGTCGCAAGGCGTCTCCAAGACCCTCTGATTCGACTTAAGCACTCTCGCTGCAACAATAATCTCGGTCCGACCCAAATGCACTGTCAATCAATCAGGCCGGGCCCAAACACTAAATGGCCCAAGCGAAATCAGCGAACCGTCCGGAATCCGGGCCAAGGGGCCGAAATCGCCAAAATCCGAGAGCGTTTAGCTTGGCCGGTCAAGGTACCTGCCGCTCTTTAGCCCGTAGGCGAGCACTCTTGTGGAGTGCGGGGGCAACGAGAAGCCGACGCTGTATCAGGCTTCGAGGCGACACCGCTTTCCCCGTGCGCGATTCTGCGTAATCGAGCGGCCAGACGGGCGAAATGGTAGACTCCCGTCCTCCCGGTGACGCAAGATCTCGCAGGGGGAAAGCGGCGTCGCCAGGACTCCTGGTAAAGCCTCGGAGTCCCTCTGCCGCCGCGCTCCAAAGCTTCGCCCGCCTTAGGGGTCCGGCTCGAAACCCAAGCTAAACGCTTTCGAAAATCCCGGCGCAAGGCGTCTCCAAAACCCCCTGATTCGACTTAAGCACTGTCGCTGCAACATTATTTCGGGGCGACCCAAACGGGGCCGCTGCCCTTCCGCAAGGTCGACGGCTGAAATGAGCTGACCAGCTGACCGGCTGACCAGCTGACCGAGATCCGACCGGGTAGCCAACCGGCCCGGTTGGTGAGTTGCCGCCGCAGTCTCATTCAGCCGGTCAGTTGGTCAGCTCATTAGTTAGCAGAGTTAATCTTTGAGGCGAAGGGTTGCGCCTCCGGCGGGATGCGCAACCCTTCAAGATGGGGCCTGACGGGACGATTGGTTGAGCTCGGCTAGAACATCAGCCGCATTTCGAGCACGACGTTTCGCGGACCGCCATTTTCCAGACCGCCCCTGGTGCCGCTGATTTTGCCTACGTTCAAGGGTTGGGACAGATTCAACGCCCCGGCCGGCATCGACAGGTTGGTGTGATTGAACACGTTGTTGGCGTTGATTTGGAATTTAAGGTTCACCCCTTCCTTGAGCAGGAACTGTTTGCTCAGCGCGGCGTGCTGCACGTTAAGCCCCGGCCCTTCGATGACGTTGCGTCCGCAGTTTCCGAACCGGCCGATGTTGGCGGCGGGGATCACGAACGCCGAGGCGTCGAACCACCGCTCCTGCGTGCGCTGATCGGCTGGCAGGTTCCCGTCTGCTATTCGGTCCGGTCGGAGTCCACCGAGCGCGCCTTCACTATGCTGGGGCCTGGTTAAACCGGTCCCGGAAATGTCCCTGCCCGTGAAGTAGGGCGTAAAGAACTGGCCTGTTTCGAAGAAGAAAAAGCTTGACAGGCTCCACTGCCCCAGAATTCCATCGAGGAAACCGGGCATGTTGCCGCCAAGCCATCTGCCTCTGCCTACCGGAAGGTTCCATATCGCGGCTCCGGAAACCCGGTGGCGGGGTGAATACGCCTCGACCGCTCGTTCTCGCCCCACATCAAACGGATTCTCGATATGCGGCCCGAACTCGCTCCGCGCGTCTTCGACGTCGCTCATCAGCTTTGACCACGTCCAGGCGCCCTGGAAGTACAGCCCGCTCCCAAACCGCTTTTCAACGTCGAACTGCATCGAGTGGTAATCGGATCCCGCCTTTCCAGTCCCAAGGCCGTCATTCGACGCAAAGTAAACAACGGCGTATTGCTGCCAGGGCTTTCGAGAGGCGGAGTACTTAGTCGTGCTCGGCTCCGGCACGTTCAGGCTTTGTCGGTAGAGCAGGTCCCTGCTGGCCGACCCGATGTATGAGAGCCGGACGCCAATCTCACCGAGCTGCCGCTCCAGGGTCAGATTCCATTGATGTAACCTCGGGTTTCGGATGTTGACGTCAAAGGCCGGATAGCTATCCGTTCCCACATTGAGTGCCCCGTAGGAGGAGCCTGCACCGACGAACGGGTTCGGGAAGACATAGGTTGGATTGTTCTTGTTTGAGTTCTTAAACTCCTCGACATAGCCGAACAGCGGGGTTTGTTGCGGGGCGGTGACGTAAGTCCCGAAGCCGTCGATAAAGATCCCGTAGCCGCCGCGAATAACGGTGTTGTCAAAGGGCCGGAAAGCGACACCCAGGCGCGGAACGAAATTTCCCTTTTGCGGATTCCGGAGAGACTGGGGAAAGCCGGCCTCACTCGCGCTGACCACCTTGATGTTGGATGGCAACAGCGGATTGATCTGACCCGAAGTAAGAGCCTTGTCAGGGACAACCAGGTTACCCGTGGCAGGGTCAAAGTTGTACATCAGCTCGGCGTCATCGACGGAGGCGAACTGTCGCTCGTACCGCACTCCCCATTCGAGCGTGAGCTTCTGGGCCAGGCGCCACGAATCCTGGAAGTAGAGCGCCATATCCGTGCCGTGTTTGTCTCGGTCTCCCCGATATCCAGCCCTGCGGGCGGACTGGGGGTAGCCGAGCAGAAAATCGGCGTAGCTGGATCCGGTGAAGAAGCCGTCGAAATTAAATAGGCCGAAGATCTCATCGGGAACACTCGGGCCGAAAGCCTCGTTATACTGGAAATCCACTCCAGTCTTGAACGAATGACTCCCTCGCACCCATGTCAGCGTGTCCGTTGCCTGGTGGATCTGGTTCATGTCATCCAGGTGTTTCTGAGAAGTGATGCCGGTGAAGCCCGAGATCCGAAAATCGGGCATGCCGTTGTAATCCGCAGGGCTAATGCCCTCAATGCCGGAGTACGCGAGGACCTCGTTTCCCACCTGCCTGGCAATTTGGCGGTTGGGGCTCTTCTGGAAACCGAAGCGAAATTCGTTGATGAGGTTCGGTGTGAAGAGATGAGTATCCGAGGCGATGAACCCTCGACCTCCACGGTAACCGTCGGTCAGACCAATCGAGGGAAGGCTGGGAAGCGGTGCCTGAACCTGTCCTCTCCAGTTGTAACGCACGTAAAGGAAGTTTTTGTCGCTGATCTTGTGATCTACTCGAACGTCGATACGGTTCTCATAGGTCGGGGCGGATATCGACCCCCGAAGATTGTCGGCCAGTAGATCCGGGTTTGGATCGTTTGGGAGATCGAAAAATCTATCCTGCATCTTCAACGCTACCGGGCTGAAGCGGTCCGCAGGAATGATTCTGCCCGGAAACGGTTGACCGGTCAGTGGATCCGTGATGATCACACCGGTCTTGGAGAAATCGCCTCCGCGCATCGCTACTGTAGGCACCGTCCTGGTATAGGGCAGGTCTCCCGGTATCCGGTTCCCATAATACGAAACCATAAAGAACGTTCGGTCTTTACCGTTGTACAATTTCGGCAGAATCAGGGGTCCGCCCAACGTTGCGCCAAAATCATGCTGCTTGACCCGCGGCTTCGTAGGCTGAAACGGGTTTTTCGAGTTCAGCTTGTCATCGGCATGGTAGTAATAGAGGTTGCCGTGCAGCGCGTTCCCACCAGACTTGCTGACCATGTTGACAACGCCCGACGAGGCGAACTCCGCATTGTTGTTTGACGCGTAGATCTGCATTTCGTCGGTGGCTTCATTGCTGTTCGGAATGCCGGCGAGGGCAGTGTTGAGTCGTGGGGTGTTTATGCCATCGAACATGATTTCACTTTGGGCGCCCCGCGCTCCATTGAACGAGAAGATGGTGCGACCCTGAACCGTCTGAACGCCCGGCATCGTCACAACCACGTTCCAGTTGTTGACGGTCGACATCGTAGGAAGCTCTTCCAGATGCTTGGCCGTTCTGATGTCGGCCAGGCTGGCGGTCTCGCTCTGGATAACCGGCGAAGTGGCGGCCACTTCTATCGAGTTGGACTGCTCACCGATCTCCATCCGGAGATCCACGCGTACGGTCGCCCGGCTCTCGAGAACGATGCCCTCGCGTGCCATCGTCTTGAAGCCCGGGAACTCCGCCTGCACTCGGTAGGTCCCGGCAAGAAGCGCCGTCGCCTCGTAGTAACCGGAATCGTCCGTAAGGACAACGCGGCTCGAGTTCATGTCTTTGTTGGTCACGGTCACCGACACTCCCGGCAAGACGGCATTCGTCGCATCCGTAAGTGTGCCGACGATGGCGCCGTGCGTCGACTGAGCGGTCGCCGCAGTCGACATCCCAACAAGCAGGACCAAACAAAGAAGACCAACGGTCGCAGACAGACGCCTCAGCTCCCGTCTGGTTCGCCGTAAGGGCCTGTTCTTAGAAGCTTTCTCGCTCATAGTGATCCTCCTGATCCGAGGGCAGTCAAATTTTTCATCGTCAACGCTCTGACCCGGTTTGACCGGTCTGGTCAGGCGTGTCTTCGGTCGTTTTCGCCGCACGGGACCCGCTTGACTGAAAATCGTGGAACAACTCCTGAAGCTTGTAGAACGCCATCTTGGGGGAGCGGTAGCCGTCGACGACTCCTTTGGCGTTCCATCCGCGGAGGCGGCCGGCCAGGAACCGTGAAGGCGCGCTCCTCGTGTCCGCAAATTGCCAGACGCACCCGCCGCTTATCCAATCCCGATCAATCGAGTATCGAGTGGAATCGGACACGTTTCGCGCCTGGTATTCTTCACTCCATTTGACGTTGCCCCAGTTGTGCCAGCCGGCCTGCGATTCGGCCGCGCCCAACTCGGTAATAACAACCGGCTTGTCCGGGAGACGCTCGTGAATGCGGTTAAGTTTTGCGATGGCCTTCTCGGCCTCCTCGGGCGCCGGGCAGGTAAACGGGTCGTACCAGTAGTACTGCGCCCAGTTGGTCGAGATAACGTCGAGCAGCGCCGAGGTGGCGCCGGTTCGCGCCCCACCCGTCACCAGCGTGATGAAGTGCGTGCTGTCGATGGTTCTGGCGTACTCGATCAGCGATTTGGTGACGTTGTATGACTTGTCGAACTCGGGCCACTCATTCCCAAGGCTCCAGAGCAAAACACAGGGATGGTTCATGTCCCGATAAACCATGTCGCGGAATTGGGTCTTTATCTTGTCCTGCACCACTTCTTTTGCCAGCTGCTCCGGCAAGTTCTGCCAGGCTGGAACTTCATCGAGAAAAACCAGCCCGTTTTCGTCGCAGTAATCCATGAACATCTCGTCGGTCGGGTAGTGACTGCGAACAGCGTTGGCGCCCATCCGCTTCAGAATCTCGACATCCTGGCGGATGATGTGAGGAGGGAGGGCTGGCCCCCAATCCGGATGATCATCATGGCGGTTGGCGCCTTGTACTTTGAACGGCTTTCCGTTGAGCAGGATTCTCGCTCCATCGGTAACAAACGACCGAACGCCGAAGCGGGTGAACTGATCGTCACCTGCCTGAGGCAGATACAGGCGTGCCGTGTACAAGAAAGGCGATCCCGGAGACCACAGTTCGGGATCTGCCAGGGGTACACTGAACGAAACTTCCGGCTGGCTTCCCTTCAGTTCGAACTGCCCCGAGTACAGAAGCCGGCCGTTAACCTCGAACTTGACCTGTTCCTTCCTGTCGGCCGCTAAGGAGTTTCGCAGGAACGCTTTCACTCGGAGGTTCGCGTTTTCGCCCGAAGCAACCGAGGCTATCACGTGGAAATCCTCGACGAAAACATCGGGGACCAGTTCTGCGTAGACGGGGCGATAAATACCCCCGTACGGGAACCAATCGACCCCTCCCTTTGGAACGCTCTCGTCGTCAAGGGCGTTGTCCGCCATGACTACGAGTTCATGCTCTCCCTTTCCGGGATTAGCGACTACAAAGGAGAACGGTGTGTAGCCGCCTTCGTGCGAGCCCAGAAACTCGCCGTCAAGCCAGACCCTGGCCTTGTAGAACACGGCGGCGAAGCGGAGTCGGAGCCCGCCATCGGCCGGGACGTGAAACGTGCGCCTGAACCAGGCGGGACCTTCGTAATGCCAGTAACGGGCGTACGTGTTCCAAGTTCCGGGGACCCACATCCGAGTCTCCGGCTTCGGGAAACGTTCGAAATACCTGTCCGCCTCGCCTCGGTGTTGAGGGTCGGGGAGGAAATCCCAGAAGCCTGCCAGTTGGATTTGCGTCCTCAGGGAAGTGGTCCGGAACAGTCTGGCCGCCATAGGATCGTCCGATGCGCTGATTTCCTGCTTCGCAACTGGAAGCACCGTGGGAGGAATTTGCGGGAACCGATCAGGGAGGACGGCTTGAAAAGGCTGGGGCCCGGTTTGCGCGAGCAGCCCAGACAGTGCCAGGAACAGAACAGGCACCGTCACAGCGAACCGTGAAAGACCGGTCATGAGCGTCCTTTCTGCGTCGAACAGGGCGGTGGGGCGGGGGACCGCTTGCCTGGGTTATTGGCTCGGCCTCGAGGACAGGATCATCAGTCACTCGCCGCCCCCGCCTGGGATGCCGGGCTGGACTGCTGCCAGCCAATGCCGATGATGCGCCGGCACGCGGTGGACCTGGGAGTTTGTTGCGGAGACGTGACGGTCACGTCACCGTTAAGCGAGGTTACAAAGTGAGTAACGAATTACTCGGAAGGCGGTGTGGATGCAGCCATGTGGTGTGTTACGTACTCGGTCCTCACCGGGATCCCGCGATCGACATAGACCCGGAGGAGCAATTGGAAGTAATTCCTCTTTCCGGAATCCCGCAGCTTCAGGCGATCGAGGAGCGGGCGCAGGGTCTCGGTCCGGGTCAGATAGTCCACCGCTTCACTGACCCCGGGTCCGCCATGCGCGGATATCACCAGGATTTCCCGATCAGGGCGCAAACCCGGGAACAAGCCAACCACGACATAATCGTGCAGATGTGTCCGCGGGTCCCGTGCCACCGATGAGAAGCCTTGCGGTGCGATCCCCGTGTAGACCTCCTGCTCACCAGGCTGCGGGTTTAGATTGCGGAGGTTGGTATCGGACTCCCACTCGAACTCCATGTCCCGTGGGAAATGACTGAGGAGATGATTCAGGCGGGGAGCGCCGAGCAAGATGATGTTTCCACTCTGAACCGCGTCCCAGCTTGTCGTATGAGAGGGCATCGGTTTGACGGAAGCGCCCGATCGGACAAGGAAATCAGTGAGTCTTTGCACCGCCAGCGAATCACCCTCGAGGACGTAGTCGTATCGGGGGATGGAGATGATCGGGCCTAAGCGTTCCTGCAAGTTTCGGAAAACCGGGTCGGTCTCGGCGCTTTGGGGGTCCCTAATGTCATAAGGACGAACGAAAATCCGGTTGGCAGGCGAGAAAAAGAAAAAGGGGCTTCCGAAAACCAGGGACGTCTGTCCACCGGGGGAGAGAAAGGGGCCCCAAAAGCTGGTCAACTCTTCGCTAACGGCCAGCCGCTGCCGAGCTCCCAGCTCTTTGCGCATCGCGACGTTCTGGTAGTACAGATAGGCCGTCAGTATGGCGAACAGGAGGGTCGCCCCGACGCTCAGAACGAAGAGCGGCTTTGCCCTCCAAAATGCTTTCCCGCTCTGACTTGTCCCTTGCTGCAGCGGATCCCGAACGGAGATAGAGGGGATATAGCTCCCCTTCGGAAGATCGATGATCACCCGGTCGCATCGACCATCTGTATCGTAGTACTCCCGCAGCTTGGTTCTGACACGCCCGGCCTCGACTCTGACAATCGAATCAGTGCGCGGGTCATAGTCCGGATGGCGGTCAAAGACGGTTACGCCCAGACTGTATTCCTTGAGAGCGTCCGGCCCGTTCTTCAGCACTTCCTCGACGACAAATCGCAAGAAACGGCTGATGCGCTGGGATTGGGCAAAGGCAGGGCTGCTGAGTATACGGTCCAGCTCTTCTATTACAGATTCCGGATCAACCCCGGCGATGGCCGGCGAGCCTTTCAGAGGGACAGCGTCGGCCGGTGGCGAAACCCTTCCCCTCGACATGGATCCAAGAGCCTCCGCGACTTACCGGATGTTAACTGACAGAACCGGACTTTGCAATGAGCATCGCGACCGCGTTTCAGGAAGTTTCTCGCCTATTAGACAGGAGACACCGGGCCGAGTTCCACGCAGTTCACCGTCCGCCGTGATGCGAGTTCCGGTTCCCCCGCGCGGCTTCCAGCAGCGTGAACGTTCCGCGCAGGTTGGTCTCGAATACCGGGGCCGGCGAAAGAATGGAACGGTCGACGTGCGATTCGGCGGCGAAGTGCACGATGGCGTCGGGCCGGACGTCGGCCACCAGCGCATTGACCAGCCGCGCGTCGCAGATGTCGCCGCGCACGAACCGGTAGCGCGGGTCGCCGGCCACCGGAACCAGGTTTTCGAGGTTCCCCGCATAAGTCAGTTGGTCCAGGTTGACCACCTGCGCGGCCCGGCTTCCGGCGATCGCCATGCGCACAAAGGCCGACCCGATGAATCCGGCGCCGCCCGTAACCAGGAGCTTCATTTGTGCTGCGTCTCCCAGTCGTAAGCGATCCGCGGCTGGTTGTACGGAATACGGCCTTCGTCGGCCGGGTCGTAAAACCGGCTGGTGATGTAGACCAGAGCCGCGGGCTCGACGCCCACGACCTTATAGCCGTGCCCGACCCCGGCCGGCACCAGGATCTGCCAGGGGCGCAGCGAGCCCACATACATCGTGTTGCGCCGGCCGAAGGTAGGCGAATCCTGGCGCAGGTCGACCAGGGCCACCTGAAGCGTCCCCGCCACCGGAATCCACAGGTCCGCTTGAAAGCGGTGATAGTGGAAGGCCTTGATCGTGCCCGGATAGCTCAGCGCATACGAAACCTGGCTGGTGTCGCGCGGGAACGCGGCGGCCAGGCCCTGGCCCGCGCGCAGAATTTCCAGGAAACAACCGCGGTCGTCGGGCCAGATCGGAAACGGGTTCACCAGAACTCCGTCGATCAGTTCATCCGACCCGGGTTGCCGGATCACCGCTCCGATGCCTTTCTCGCACCGCGGGATCGCCAGCACGGGAGCCGGCCCGAGGTTCGGGTCGGCGGGAATCACTGCCAGGTTATCGTCACTCATCATGCCTCGCTTGCCGCCTGGAACGCGGCACGCTCCGCGTATGCATCCAGGACTTCACCCACCGGGCCGTCCAGCATCAGCCGTCCATGGTCGAGCCACAATGCGCGCTCGCAAAGCGCCTCGACCGCCGGCCGGGCGTGGGAAACAAAAACAATGGTTGTGCCGCGGCGCTTGAGTTCCCGTATCCGCTCCAT
>Ga0105104_10002473_pt1 | contig 13507 bp, 10 predicted proteins | sample PPLLaktember2015_3_FD_87034 | JGI IMG/M metagenome (GOLD analysis project Ga0105104, IMG submission 87034) | Freshwater sediment microbial communities from Prairie Pothole Lake near Jamestown, North Dakota, USA - PPLs Lake P7 Core (6) Depth... | ecosystem: Environmental > Aquatic > Freshwater >...
GAAAACGGCGACTGTTTCTATGCGTCGGCCCGATCACTCGCCGGCTTCTTGTGGCTCCGCGTACGATCGGGCTTTCGACAGCCGCGTTCCCTGCCGCCTCGCATCCTGGTGTTTCAGACAGCGACCCTCCAGACGACGGAACGCGTGATCCGCAGAATCCGCTTACAGGCCCGGTTCAAGCGAGCAGAGATCCTCGTCGTCTCCGACCCGGAATCGCGGGACAAGCTTAGGGCGCTACCGGAAGTCAAGCGTCTCTACTCTCTGCGGAGGCACCCGAGCTTCAGGCAGAGGATCGCTTTCTGGCAACGGCTGCGAAACCTGGCGCCAGACTTGACGATCGCGCCGCTGACTGGCCGAGGCGAACACCGGTTCAACAAGATCTTGTTTTGGTTGTTGCCTGCCCGGCGTGTCGTCTTCACTGCCGCGATGCAGTCCTATCGGCTGTCACCCGGTAGGCTGTTCCTGGCTTTTCTCGAGCAACCGATCGAAACCGCAGAGGAACTTGATGCCAGCGAAGGGACCATCCTTTTCGTGGATGGCACCCGCTCGGCCGCAGCTGCCGAGGCAATCGGCATGCTCGGGAATCCGAAAATCGTCCGGCGACGACCCATTGTCGTGCTCTGCCAGGCCGCCAGGAAACACGTTTTCCGCGATTTGCCCGGGATCCTGCAAGTCGTCACTTACAGACGTTGGAACCCCTTCACCAAATTCGTAGCCGCCTTGCGTTGCCTCGCGTTCAACGTGGACGTGGTCACTGGCATCTTCGCCGGACGCCGGCTGTCCCGCCTCAATCAACTGCTGTTTTTCTTCCTTCCTGCCCGGCACCGTCTTGTTTTCAACCAGCATATGGCGTGCTTTTATGCGGGTTGGGGCAGCCTTGGACGTTTTCTGACGACGATTGTCGAGCGGACGGTCGTCGCGCGCACCGCGAGCAGGGGCCACACGCTCTTTCTCGACACGACGCGGTCTCCCAAGGCAGTTGAGTTCGTCGGATTCCTTAATGATCCGACGGTGATCCGCAGCCAGCCCGTTGAAGTGCTCTGCCGCGAGGATCGACGGAAGCTGTTCGAGGGGTTGCCCGACGTCCGGGCAATCCATACCCTCGAGCCCAGGCGACCACTCCGGAATCTTAAAACGCTCATTGGCTGCGCGAGCTTCGATGTGGACGTGATCGCGGGTGTTTTCAGCGGCAGCCGGCCACGACGTTGGTTACAGTTCCTTCTGTTCCTCCTGCCCGCCCGGCACCGCTTGGTGATCAACAGGTACGGGGGCTGCTTCTATGCCGACCGGGACCATTTGCCGCTGTTGGTGCGGAACCTCTTGGATGCGACGCCGCCGGCCGAAACCCTTCGACCTATCCTGTTCATCGACAAACAAGGTTCCCACCGTGCACCCCAAGCCGCGCGGAAACTACAGAGCCCGGCCATCTCGCTCGAGAAACGCCCGATCACGGTCGTTTGCCCCAAGGGCCGTGAGGCACTCTATCGGGGATCACGGGAGTTGGCCGCATTCAGGCGTACGGATGGGGAGGTTTTCCGCTTGCCCTTCTCCGGGTCCGCCGCACGGTCGGCCTGCGGCCCGAGATCGTCGCCACGGTCTTCGACGGGCGTCGTTTGACCCGCTTCGCGCAGCTTTTCGCTCTCGCCTTTCCGGCGAGGCATCGACTTCTTTTCAACCAGAATGTCGATTGTTTCTACTTTTCCTTACGGCACTTCGGACGCTTCTGGCGCGCTCTTCGGGAGCGAGACGAGACGTATGCGCGGCGCCACTCCTACTCGTTGTTTATCCAAACAGCCGAAGACGAAAAGGCCGTGCGGGCGTTGCGGATGCTTAACGACCCGTTGGTGGCGCGGCCGCGACCGATCATTGTCTTCTGCAGACAGGACAAACGCCCGTTATTTCATCGGATGGAAGGCGTTTACCGAGTATTCGCATACAAGCCTGGAAGCTACTATTCCAATCTGCGAACGCTGGCCCGGTTCTTCGCCATCGACATCGAAGTCGTCGCCGCTGTCTTCACCGGCCGGCCGATCTACCGGCTACAGAAGTTGCTCTTTTTCGTTTTGCCGGCCCGCCACCGGCTCGCGTTTAACTCGCACCTGGACTGCTTCTACCTGACTTCCCGCAACTGGTCCTCACTGCTGAGACAAGACAAACGTCAACCCGCCCGTGTGTCGCCTGCGCTGCGGGTTTTTCTCAAAGCTTCGCTTTTTTTCCCTAGATTTCTTTTCCTTGTGATTTGGGTCACCGGGCTAAAGATGAAACGGGCCTACACTCAGGCCCCAGAAGTGAAGTAGCGTTTCCTCAGTCGCCGGAGCAAGTGATTTATCAACAGGGCCCCATACTTTGATCTTGCTCCGGCGGAATCTTTCCCCCTCCAGGATGCCAACTGGCTCACGGTCCAACGAAGACTCTCGCTTGGAATTCACCGCGGTTGTCGAAGTTGTTATCGTCGTTGATGCCCAGAAACAACCTCCCGCCCTGAGTCGCCCGCCCGGTAAACGCTGAGCCGACGACGAAGCAGGAGGAGGAGCTTGGTCCGATTTTGCCGATCAGCACCGCCGTGTTGGCCTTTGAAATCGGTTTCCAGAACCCCTTGCCCGGGACTCCGTCGGGGCCGCAGGCCTCCTGGCTGTTCTTCTTCCATAACACCTGTCCGGTCGCCTGAATTTCGATCCTGTGTCCGGGCAGGACATCGAGGCCGGTGTCTACCCACGTGCTATCGCCCGGGACTCGGATGGTCTCGGATCGCGACGGGTCGGAGCTCTCGGAGTGTGCGACCTGGTCACTGCCACCGCCTCCGCCCTGGGCCGCGTCCAGTGCCGCCAGGGCGTTACTGAGCGTTTTGTCCTTGTGGGGAGGCGGCATGAGGATGCTCGCGAGCTGATTCTTGCACTCCATATATTCGACCTGGGAGTATCGCGAACCGGGTTGATCGATGTTCAACTCGGCAATCTGTTGCCTCATGTTCGCCTTGCGCTCCTTGGGGAGCGGATGCGTACTCAGGAACGCCGGCGTGTGTCCTCCAGTGGTCATCGCTTCCAGTTTTTCGAAGAAGGTCACCATACCCCAGGCATCGTAACCCGCCTGGTTCAGCTCGTTGAGCGCGAGCCAGTCAGCTTCCCTCTCGTCATCACGGCTGTATTTCAACGATGCGAAGAAGAGTCCGACGCCACCGATCAACGTCGCGATTTGGCCCCATCTTTCGCTCTTTGCGCTGATGGCCATGCCTGCCCCCACAGCAATCCCTGCCAGCAGAAGCTTCTTGGAAAGCTGCTTGAGCGAATGTCGTCCGACGACGTGACCGATTTCGTGGCCCAGGACACCTGCCAACTCGGATTCAGTATCGGTCTTTTCGATGAGCCCCCGGTTCACGTAGATGAAACCACCTGGGACCGCGAACGCATTGATCTCCTTGGTATTCACCACAAAGAAGCGATATTCGATGTCTTTTCGCTGAGAAACGTCGATCAGCCTGGTTCCGACTCGCTCAATGTAGGACTGTATCTCGGGATCGTCGATCAGCTGCAGCTCCGCATTCAACTGGGACGAATACGAACGGCCCATCGCCACTTCCTGGTCGCGCGAGAAGAAGTTGAGCCCTTTCCCGATCTTGTCCGGCCGAAACTTGTTGTCTGCGGCTGGATTGCTGCTGAAAACCAAGGCGGTTATGACTAGAAGGGTGAGGATTTGACGACAGAGAGCGCGAGAGGACGCAGTTGTCTTTAGCATGGTCATCCCTCTATGGAAGCGTCCGTGGAACCGGAAACATGTGCCGCACATACAAGGAATAAGACAAGCGAGATGATAGCCGTTCCCATCTTCGTTTTACAGGCGACAAGGTGAGACGTCGTTGGTTTTCACATCGGAGGCTGGAGGAGGAGCTGAGCGCGTGCACCCCGGATTTGGAGTGCGGCGGCAGAAGGAGTCCGATGCTTTATCGGATTCCTGGCGACGCCGCTTTCCCCTGTGCACGATCGAACCGGCACGATTTCTACAGGCCAAAGCGGCGTCGACAGGACTCCTGTTAAAGCATCCGAGTCCTTCTGCCGCCGCACTCCAAAAAAGTTGCCGCGACACCCTGGACAGCGAACCGAGTCGGTTAGTCGCCCGATTTGCGGGCCAGCCGGGTGCCGGCTGACCAATCGGACGCGGCCGAGTAGATTGAGTTGAAGACCAGCTTGAAAGTCCCGTGAGACTGGCCGCGGAAATGCGGCCGGAAGCCCACCAGGACGATTTGGCCCTCGCCCATCCGCACGCGGAGGACCGCCCGTTTTCCTTCAATCTTCTCCTCGCCTCTGATCCAACCGCTCAGCAGGAGGTTCTTGTTGGCGTATCGGGCAATCGTCTGTACGGCCGCATCGCCGGGGGCGGAAAGCTCCGATCCGGTCGAAAGATCGAACGCCTGGCTCTCTGCGAAGCACGCCACCGCCTCTTCGGTCATCCCATAGCCGAGGGGGTCTTCCGGATCAACAGACAACCGGACGAGAGACCCGGGACAGGAAAAATCGTCCGCGGACACGCGCTCCAGGCTGCTGGTGAGCGGCATATCGAAAAATCGCAACGGGACCGAGCAGGCAGCGTCAAAGGCCACGAGCGTTCCGCCCGCTTCCGCAAACTCGCGCAGGTGCTTGAGTCCCAGTTGACCGAGCCCCCGGGCGAATTCGGGCGGCATTCGGCTGGGGGAATGCCCCTGAACCAGGTGAGAAGCGGTGTCGCTCGGCAGGATGATTGCGTCGAAATTCTCGCGCAGCCGACCCTCTCGGATGTCCGCATCGGACAGGCTGCGATACGGGAATTGGTACTGCTCCAGGAGCCAGCGAGTCCATCCTTCATCCGCGTCGGCAACCCACGATTTGTGCACGCCGACGCGGGGCTGGCGGAGTTTCTCGTACCAGTCGCCGCCCGGCCGGGCCGACAGCGGACGCACCGGAACCCGAAGAGCAGCCGACAGCCGGCCGAGTTGCTCGCGGTACCCGGCACTGACAAGGAAACATCCGGGCGGGAAGACTTCCTCTCCGAGCGCGACTTCCTTGGCGTACACCTCGACAGGGACACCAGCTTCCAATAACTGGTTGACCAGCTGGTAAGAGCTGTTCCAACGCCTGTCGATCAGAAAGCTTTGGGCCGGGGCGAGCGGGGACACGGCGGGCAGACTGATAGTTGTTACCGGAGAAGTCTTCGCGGTCAGCTCTTCTTCAACCCGGACGATCTTCACACCCATCTGCAGCGGCAGCGTCCAGCCGGTCATGTCGTACGGGCGCCCATTGCCCCCTTCGGCGTCGGGAGAAGGATAGTATTGCGGCTCCATCAGGTCGACCAGATGCGGCCGAAACGCCTGCGCCGTGCGGATAACAAACGTGCCTTGCGGAAACAGCCGGGCGCCGTGGAGGAACGGGGTTTGCGCCTGTTCGATTTCAATTCCACCCCGGTGCAGCGCTTCGAGCATCGCCACCGCAGCCGAAGGGTCATGCTGGTCTGGCGCGATTAGATAGGCGCGAGGGCCCGAGCTTTTGCCTCGTTCGATCGACTCGCGGGCCATCCGATAGATGTTCAGGAGCCAGTCCTCGCGGTGCTTGGCCCCCATGTCAAGGACGGCCAGGGAGGCGGTCATCATGTAGTCGATGGCGTCGCGCAGCCGCCAATGCCCGCCTTTCCACGGTTGCGGGTAATCGCGCGAGGCGACCTGCGCGGACAGCCCGTTCTTGAAGCGCGCCGGTATGTTCTCGCTCTTGTAGTAATAAGGCGTGGCGTAGTTGTACAGCGCCGTCTCGGCAAGGATTCCGACCATGTTGTGGAAGCAGGGCGTCGTCCGCATGCCCCCGTTCCACCAGGCGTCAAACTCGATCCGCTGAACGACGCCGCTCTTTCCTTCTTCCAGAAAGCGGTTGCCCATCGCTCCGGCCAGCGAATTGATCCCCTGCATGACCAGCGAAGGAATATTCGGATTGGTCGGATCCGTGAAGGGCGGGATGAAAATCCTGGCCGGAAAGGGCGGCGTCTGGTGATGATTCAGGACGATCTGCGGGTACCAGATCTCGTAAAGCAGCCGGCTGACATTGCGAGTCTCCGGCTGGGTCATCATGTACCAGTCGCGGTTGTTATCGTGTCCCGCGTACTTGTGATAGAGCTCGGGCAAAGGACTGGTTTCGAAACGCGTGCCGAGGTTCCGCTTGTACCACTCGACTACCAGGTCCAAGCCATCCGGGTTCATCACCGGCATCTGCAGGAAGATGACGTTGTCCCGGATCGCCCTGATCTGCTCCGACTCGTCGGCCACCATGTGAAAGGCCAGTTCCGGCGAGAATTGAGCATGTCCTACCTCACTCGCGTGAAGCCCTCCGTCGATCCAGACGACGGACTTTCCCGACCTGGCCAATTCGGCGGCCTCCTGCTCGGTTGCGCGGCCGCGCGCCAGTTTCTCCGAGATAGCCCGGAATTTGGTCAACTCGGCCATGTTGGCTTCGGAACTGATGATCGCGAGCATCATCGGTCTTCCCTGCGCCGTAGACCCCACTTCGACGACCTTTATACGGTCCGACGACGCATCCAGCCGGCGATAGTAGTCGAGCATCTGGGCGTACCCCGCCAACTTGTAATCAGCGCCGGGTCGAAAGCCGAAAACGTCCTCCGGTCGGGGAATCACCCCGGCAAACGTTTGGAGAAAAACCGACAGAACGCACAGGGGGATTAAGGCGACAGCATGGGGGAATAAGCGTCTCATAAACCTCGTGATCCGCTGCAATGCTTTCCCAAATTGGGAGTGCTATACTACCATGAGGAGCCGCCGACAATAAGAAAGAACTTTATTCTTTCGCGGTATTTTTCCCGGAAAGAAATCCTCGAAATTCTGGCAGTCCCCGAAGGTCAGCTGCGCGGGTGGGAGCGCAAGGGGTGGGCTTGTCCAACGGTCCGGGATGGGCGTCGGGTTCTATATAGTTTTGCCGACGTCGTTGCGCTGCGGACAATCCAGGCGCTGGTCGCGAAGAGAATCGGGCCGGAAGTCTTTCTGACTCCCCTTCGACTGTTGCAGCGCAGATTTCTTGAGACCGACGAGTCTTGCGAGAGCAAGACCGTTACTCTCCTGGACGACCGTGTGATCCTGGGTCGAGCTAACCACCTGATCGACGGCGCGGCAGCCAATGTTCTGGTGAGGATAGACCTTCAGGAATTAATCGACCGGGTCAGTCGTTCGCAGGGGACGGGCAGTCCAGGCCGAACTGACGAGGAGTGGTTTCGTGAGGGAGTCCGGCTCTCGGCGAATTTGAAGACCGCATCGCAAGCAATCGCCGCCTACAGAGAAGCACTGAAACTAAATCCCCTCCGGGCGGATGCCTACCTGGACATCGGCAAGATCCACTACCGGCAGCGGAACCTCGTCGACGCCGAACGGCTGCTCAGAATGGCCATCCTCCGGGATCCTTACAATTCGGGCGCGCATTACATGCTTGGCCGGGTAATGGACAGCCTCGGTTGCCTGGAGGATGCGATAGCGTTCTACCAGCGCGCTTTGGCAGTCACTCCGCGCTTCACGGATGCCCACTACCGCCTGGCACGGGCTTGCGCCGCGGCCGGTCAGATCGACAAGGCCATCCGTCACTTTCAGCAATACCTGGCGCTTGGACCTGACGGTTCGCGGGCCGAGGCGTTGCGCCGGGAACTGGAAGCGCTTCAGTCGGCGACGACAACCGAGTGAGCCTGACCTTTTTCAACACCCTCGCTTTCGTGCGCGACTCCGACAAACGGCACTCCAACGACCCCACCCGTCTCAACTGCTCGGGACAGGCTCGGCATTGCGCGCAGCGACTACAGTGGAGATCCGCGCCGCTAATCGCTCGGCAATCTCAATGAAAGATTTGGCCACGGGGCTGTCCGGGTCTTCGAAAACCACCGGCTTGCCTGTGTCCCCCGCAACCCTCAAGGCCGTCACCAGTGGAATACTGCCGAGCAGCGGGACACTGTAGCGCCGGGCAGTCTGTTCCCCGCCTCCATGGCTGAAGATATCGCTTCGCTCGTTGCAGTGGGGACACACGAAATAGCTCATGTTCTCCACAATTCCGAGCACGTCGACATTGACCTGCCGGAACATCATGACGCCCCGCCGCGCGTCAGCCAGCGCGACATCCTGAGGAGTCGTGACAACCACCCCACCGCTCAGCGGGACCGACTGCATGATCGTCAGCTGCGCATCGCCGGTACCCGGAGGCAAGTCCACCACCAGGTAATCGAGCTCTCCCCAAGCCACCTGGTAAAGGAACTGCTGGATCACTCCATGGAGCATCGGGCCGCGCCAGATCAGTGGCGTGTCACCCTGGGCGATGAACCCCATCGACATGACTTTCATGCCGTACGCTTCAATGGGCGAAATGCTGTTCTGATCACCCTTCGGCTGCCGGTTGACCCCGAGCATGATTGGCACATTGGGGCCATAAATATCGCAATCCAGGAGACCCACACGCGCACCGGATCGCGCCAGGGCGCAGGCCAGGTTGACGGAGACTGTCGTCTTTCCGACGCCGCCTTTTCCCGAAGTGACCGCAACGATATTGGACACGCCCGGGATCGGTTTGCGGTCAACGGCTCCCCGATGTTTGGGGACTTGGGCCTCCATTTTGAGGTTCACCTGCTCAACGCCAGGGACGGCCTCGACTGCCCGCTTCGCCTGGTTCTCCAGGTCTTCGCGCACCGGACAGGCCGGCGTGGTGAGGACGAATCGGAAGGAGACGGCGCCCCCGCAGATCCGGACATCCTGGATCATGCCTAAGCTCACGATGTCGCGCTTCAGATCCGGATCCAACACACCGCGCAACGCCGCCAGTATCTGCTCTTGAGTGACCATCGTGTCATCTTACCGGACCGGTGAGAGAGTGATCAAACAGGTGGCCAATCCGACGCGAAAGGTGCAAGGGGCGCTCATGTTTTCACGCAAGAGACGCAAGAATCGCAAAAGGAGCGCAAAAAGAAGGCTTCCTCCGGAGTCTCACTTGCGTCTCTTGCGCCTTTCGCGTGAAACATTTGCGCCTCTTGCTCCGTCTTACGTCCGGTTTAACTGACTCACCCCGCACGATAGAATGTTTAACAAGGACGCACCATGGTTAGCCATGCGATGGAAGACTACCTGAAGGCGATCTACACGCTTCAGACCGACGACGAACTGGTTTCCACCACCAGTCTCGCGGCGGCAATGGACTGCTCACCAGCGAGCGTCACCAACATGCTTCAGAAGCTGTCGGACCTGGAACTGGTGGATTACATCCCCTACCAGGGCGTTCGGCTTGCTGAGAACGGATGCAAGATTGCTCTCGAGGTCATCCGCCACCACCGGCTGATCGAGCTGTATCTAATGCAGGTTCTTGGTTTCGGCTGGGACACAGTTCACGCCGAGGCCGACCGCCTCGAGCACGTGATTTCCGAGGAGTTCGAGGACCGGATCGATGCCGCACTCGGACATCCAACCATTGATCCGCATGGCCACCCGATCCCGACCAAGGAGGGCCATCTGACGAGCGAGCAGATATCGCCGCTGTCAAAGGTCAGGCCCGGCGAGTGTGTCGAGGTCAGGCAGGTGAGCGATCGCGACCCGCAGACGCTGCGATACCTGGCGAACATCGGGCTCGTCCCGGACGTCCGCCTGCGCGTGCTGGACCGGAGCGAACCGGGTCAGATCGGGATCAGAATCGAAGGGGACGACCATCGGATCACCGAGGGCGTGGCCCGGCTCGTCTATGTCGCGTCGACCAGCTGACCAGCTGACCTAGCTGACCACTCACAACCAAAAGCCAGCCAACCGGGCCGAAAAGCGGCGGATTCTGAACAGCGAATCCGCCCTACGACTGACTGCTTTCGCACGCCGAGTGGTCGTAGGGCGGATTCGCAGTTCAGAATCCGCCGCTTTTCGGCCCGGTTGGCTGAACTCTTGCGGTCAGCCGGTGAGCTGGTCAGCTGGTCAGCCGGCTCACATCTGGTGTTCTTCCAGGAACTTTTCCGCGTCCATCGCTGCCCGGCAGCCCGCTCCCGCGGCGGTTACCGCCTGACGATAGGTCTTATCGTGAACATCTCCGGCGGCAAAAACCCCCTCGACGCTGGTTCGAGAGCCGTTCGTGACGACAACGTAGCCATCTTCCAGGTCGAGCTTTCCTTCGAAGACCTTGGTGTTCGGCCGGTGACCGATCGCCACGAAGACGCCGGCAAAGGGCAGGGTCGCCTCTTTCCCCGTTTTCAGGTTGTGAACCCGCACGCCTTCCACGGCTTTCTTTTCCGGATCAAGGATCTCGGTGACGACCGTATCCCAGCAAAAATCGATCTTGGGGTTGATAACCGCGCGGTCAGCCATGATCTTCGAGGCTCGCAGCTGATCGCGCCGGTGAATGACGGTCACTCGTTTTGCGAACCGGGTGAGGAAGAGCGCATCCTCCATGGCCGTATCGCCGCCGCCGATGACAGCGACCTCTTGATCCCTGAAAAAGTAACCGTCGCAAGTGGCACAGCTTGAGACCCCGTGGCCGATCAGGCGCCGCTCGGACTCCAGTCCGAGCCACTGCGCGGAAGCCCCTGATGCGATGATCAGCGCCTCAGCCTCATAGGTCGTTTTGGCGTCCGTGCGAAGCTGGAAAGGCCGCCGGCTCAAGTCAGCCTCGATCAGCTCCTCGAACTTGTATTCGGCGCCGAAACGCTCGGCCTGCTGCTTCATGGCCTGCAGGAGGTCGGGGCCCTGGATTCCGGCCGGAAAGCCAGGGAAGTTTTCGACTAGTGTGGTGAGGGCCAGTTGGCCGCCAGGCTCATGTCCCTCGAGCACGATCGGGTCGAGATTTGCCCTGGCCGCGTAAATGGCGGCGGTCGATCCGGCACAACCGGAACCTACGATGACAACTTTACGCCTCATGTCGCCTCCGACTGCGGTAAGAGAAGTTTCTGCAAATTAATGCAATTAATCTATTCAGGTTTGCGCGGCTGGACGGTTTCGGCCATCGGTCTTCCCAAATGCTCGGAGAGGCTGCGCCGCCCCTCTCACCGACTGCTTGACCCTCCGGCCGGGTATTGTATACCAGAGGATCGTGATTTACCGGGGAACTGAGTGGCCAAACACCTCGATCCAGTCGATCCTGGAGGAGACGGGGGTTCCGCCGCCTGGCTCGAGATCGGTGAATCCGATTTCCACGACTTTTCGAAGGTCCGGCTTTTTCTGGGTAGGCGCCGGAACAAACGTGTCCGGATTCAGTGCCGACCACGTCAAACGTTGGACAATGAACGAAAATACGTGCCAGTCGGCCGTGTTCGTGTCGGTCTGGTCCGAGACGAAGAAACGTCCGTCGCCGAGCTTAATCAGTATTCGCGGAAATCGTTCTCCGGTCTGCTTGGAGCGCCACTGGATCATACCGCCTCGTGACAGATCCAGCGCCTGGTTCTTCTTTGACAGAGTGACCGCCCAGCTACCCCTGCAGGTGCCTGACCAGATGTAATAAGGGTCGTTGGCGGGCTGATCGTGATGCGACTTCTTGATCTGGTTCTTGGCAGTGCCGTAGAGCGTCAGGACAAGGTCCGGGTTGTTTACGTGGCCCTGGGTGACGGGCGTCTCGGCCGGCGTCTCCTTCCAGTCCTCGCGGAAATACAGCGGTGCGCCCGAGCTGGAAGACTTGGATTGCGCCTGCGCAAGGAGGGGCGAGCAGAATACTAAGAGCGAAATAACCGCGGGAATCTGTCTCAATCGTTTCACGTTTCAAACCTCAAGCCTGGCCGCGCAGCTTTCTAACCGCCTCTTCGGCATTGTGCCGCACCATCGGGTCCGAGTCGCGCAGCGTAACGGTCAGCGCGGCGACCGCCCGCCGATCGCGGAGCTCTCCGAGCGCAAAGGCGGCATTCGCCCGCACCGCCGGAACTTCGTCTTTGAGGGCGGCGACCAGAGGATCAACGGCGTTCGTCTCTCGAATCGCGGCCAGCGCGAGAGCCGCTTTGGATCGCACTTCGGAGTCCCGGTCTTTGAGCGCAAAGATCAGGGGTCCAGACGCCCGGCCATCAACGATTTTGCCGAGTGCCTCGGCTGCCAGCCCGCGTACCTTGGCGTCTCTGTCCGCCAGCGTCCAGATCAGCGAGTCCACCGCCTGCCGGTCCTTAACGGAACCGAGCGTCCAGGCGGCGCTCGCACGCGCCTGCGGGTCATCGCTTTGCAGGCGATCAAGTAACGTATTCAACGAACTTTTCTCGGGAATCATGACGTTATCCTTCTTACTCCTGATGGAGCGATTATTTGACGCCCCTTCCGGAGTATTTGCAAGGTCCCCGGTAGTTCACCAAGTGAGTCACTCACCGGAAAGCAGCGAATACTGCTGAAGGACCGCCTCCTGGCCGTACTTTCGTTCGAGGCCCCGGATGATGAAATGGCCGTGGGCTACGTCCTGGAAGTGAGATATGAAGATGCCGTTAACCGCTGCTCCACCGGCGGCGCCCAGAACCGGAACGGCCATGGCCGCCGCTTTTTCCGAGACTGCCACCCCGAAACGGGCGGCGATGCTCGAAACCAGCCGGACCAAGGCCGGCGCTCCGGTCTCCGCAACCCCTCGCCCCGCCAGGTAGCGCGCCGCTTCACTGACGGACTTCGCCAGGGCAGCACGCATGGCGAAGTACCCGGCCTCAGCCGCATCGTCTTGTGCGGATCGTCCTCCCAAAGCAAAGACCTCCAGGCAGGCAAGGCGGGCTTCGATGCCGTTGATGTCCTCCCCCCTGCGTTGCGCGATATCGGCGATCGAACGGAGCATCAGCACAGTCGACACCGGCAACTCGACCACGAGTCCCGCCAAGCCAAACGCGCCTCCCGCCGCCCCGCTGGCCAGGACTGCAAAACGGTGGAAGCGTTCGCTGCGCCTTCGTGATCCGTCGCCAAGAGATTTAACAGCAACATTCAGCGCACGGATAAGGGATTCGTTGACCGCCTTGTGAATCGTCGCGGCCCATTTTTCGGGAAGCAGCCCGAAACCGCGCTCGAGCGGCGCGCCGACCGTATCGGCCAATCGGGCGGCAAGGCTGGGTCTCTCCAGAAGCCATTTTGCTCCCTGAAGATCGCGCAAGTCTTCTTCAGTCAGTTGCATAATTCCATTTTGAACTCGAAGAACGAGGACAACAAGGAGGGGGTAAGACAGGGAGACAAGGAGAGGGGGAGACAAGGAGAGAGAAAGTAGAGACGCGAAAAAGCCGATTACGATTACGATTACGATTACGACTACGATCACGATCACGAGCGCGAGCACGACTACGAGTTCGAGCAGGATCACACTACGATCACGAGGAGCACAAGGTCGAGCCGAACAGGTAACCCGCCAGCCTTTCCGGCAGTCTCCTCGTGCTCGTGATCGTGATCGTGATCGTAATCGTAATCGTAATCGGCTTTTGTCTTGGTCTCCTTGTCTCCTTGTCTCCTTGTCTTCCCGTCTCCCTGCCTCCCTGTCTTCCCGTCTCCTTGTCTCCTTGTCTTTCTTGAGGTGTCGCGGAAATCCTCACTGTGCTTTAATGAGCA
>Ga0105104_10002474_pt1 | contig 13506 bp, 9 predicted proteins | sample PPLLaktember2015_3_FD_87034 | JGI IMG/M metagenome (GOLD analysis project Ga0105104, IMG submission 87034) | Freshwater sediment microbial communities from Prairie Pothole Lake near Jamestown, North Dakota, USA - PPLs Lake P7 Core (6) Depth... | ecosystem: Environmental > Aquatic > Freshwater >...
CATCATCTGGCCCACGTAGCCGTCGGCCAGAACAAATGCGGGATTGCGATACTTGTCGGCCAGATCGAACGCCAGCATGGTGAGGTCGCACATTTCCTGCGCGCAGTTGGGAGCCAGCACAAGACACTTGTAATTGCCGTGTCCGCCGCCCCAAACGACCTGATGATAATCGCCCTGTTCCGGCCAGATGTTGCCCAAACCCGGACCGGCGCGCATAATGTCCACGATCACGCACGGCAATTCCGCCGCCGCGATATACGAAATCCCTTCCTGCTTGAGCGAAATGCCGGGGCCGGACGATGCCGTCATGCAGCGGGTCCCGGCACTGGCCGCGCCATAGACCATATTGATGGCCGCTACTTCCGATTCCGCCTGAATGAACGTTCCGCCCGTGGTCGGCATGTATTTGGCTGCCGCCTGCGCAACTTCCGATGCAGGGGTGATGGGATAGCCGAAGTACTGTGTGCAGCCGGCCATAATCGCGCCCTTAATGACCGCCTCGTTGCCTTTGATCAATTCTTTTTTCATGGCAATATCCTAAGCTTCCTGACCGGCGGTCTTCTTGTCCCGCTCGCGTTTATACACGATGATCGCGCCCGGCTCGGGGCAAACATAGAAACAGACGCCGCAGCCCGTGCAGCCTTCACCCGTGTACACTACCCACATGTAGCCCAGTTCGTTGAATGCCCGCTCGGGATTGGTGACGATCACACCCGGTGCACAAGCTTCCACACAGCGTTGACACGCTTTGCACAGGTTCGGCACGATTTCGACGCGGGGCACGTTGTTGTCCGTCATGACACCTCCATCATCCGCCGGCAGGGCTCAGACCGAACCGGCTGTCGTTTATCTCAGGTTTCTACCCTGATTGAAAAGCTTAGCATAAAAATATACGTATTTTGCCTTACAAATTCAATTTCTGTCTGTGTTTTCTCGACATAAGACGGGCAAAGGTTATAAATAATTTAAGGAGATAGCTTGGATTGCCGATATTTAAAGTAATTGTCCCTCCCCGGGAGAATTCGTGTGGAGGGAATTTTTTCACAAGTGGCGGCAAAAATTCGGCTCAAATCAGGATGTTTTCTCCGGTTAAAAATTTGCCTACTGAAATCCGGAATAGGTCGTATAATATTGCTGAACCAGAGCCAAACTCCACAGTAACAGGGGCTTGAAATTTGACTTTGCTTGGCATCTGGTTTGCCCACTTGTGACATGTATGATTCTCTATTAATTGACATTTTCGTGTGTTGACGGTTTACAACAGAACGTAGTGAAGCATTTGTAACAGATAATCGCTTTGGGGATCCGATACCACGACGTTTCCGTTGGCTGTCCGGCAGTCAATTTCAACTTGCGCGTTTTCATGCCCGGGTAACCAATTCATTGGGATAGACGGGCTTTTTTATTTGCGATAACCCTTTCAATTCTGTTATAGGCAAGGAGTGCCAGATGAGTGTGCAGACTCAGACAGCCGCAACGACTTCCATGCATACAGATCGTCGTGCCGGCAAGTATCTCACGTTCGTACTCGCTGAAGAGGAGTACGGTGTGGAGATTCTCAAAGTGCGCGAGATTATCGGGATGATGGACACGACCGCCGTGCCCGGCATGCCGGAGTATGTTAATGGAGTGATCAATCTTCGCGGCAAAGTGATTCCGGTGATTGACATGCGCTTGAAATTCGGTATGCCCGCCGTTGAGCATACCTCCGAGACGTGCATCATTGTAATGGATGTCCGCGGCAACCTGATGGGTGTCGTGGTGGATCGAGTGTCGGAAGTGTTGGAGATTCTCAGCGAAGAAATCGAAGATGCTCCGAACGTGGGCGTCGCCGTGGAAAACGAGTTCATATTGGGCATGGCCAAATCGAAGGGCCGGGTCAAGATTCTGTTGGAAATTGACCGGGTGTTGTGCGAGGCCGCCAGTTTGGAAGTCGCCGCAGCGACCGCGTGATTTACTTTCTGCAGTAGTTTGAATACCGTTACGACTATCCGCCGTCCGTGTCGGCGGGCACACAGAGGAGAGGCAAACATGTTTGCCAACATGTCGTTAAAAGTGAAATTGATCGGATCGTTCTGCATCGTAGCAATGATCCTGGCCGTTGTAGGAATCGTCGGCTACACCGGTGTTGCCGGTGCCAAGCACAGTATTGACTCAATCGGAACGGCCAATGTTCCGAGTTTGGTGGCTCTGTCTCAATTGCAGCAGTCGCAGTTGGGCGTTCGCCTCCAGTGCAACGCGGTACTGAATCCCGTTTATCCGGAAGATCGCAAACAGGTTTACCGGAGCACGATGGAAGGGTATTGGAAGGATCTGGACGAAGCGATCAAGCTGTACGAGACGCTGCCTCGCAATCCGGAAATGGAAGCGGCCTGGAAGGAATTCGGCACGTCGTATGAAAACTGGAAACAGTGGTACGGCAAATTCAAAACGCCCACGGAATCCTATTTATCGGCGCGATCTCCGGATGAAGCCAAAGTTCATTTGGCTAAGATGAATGAAATCGTATTCGGCGGATTCGCGGACGCGGCTCGCGGAGTCATGAACAAGGTTTCGCAGTTAGCCGATTTGAACGCGAAAGTGGCCACCGACGAAACGACGTCCGCGGACGCGGCGGCGGGACGCGCGCAGACGATGGCGCTGTGTTTTGCCATTGGCGGTATTCTGATGGCCCTGGCTTTCGGCATTTTCCTCAGCCTGAATATCTCCCGCCGGATGAACCAAATCGTCACGGCGGTGGGGGAAGGCGCAAGTAATATCTCCGCCGCATCCACGCAGGTGGCGTCATCGGCCCAGAGCGTAGCCGAAGGCTCGCAGGAGCAAGCGGCCTCGATTGAGGAGACGAGTTCCAGTCTGGAAGAGCTGGCGGCGATGACCAAGCAGAACGCCGACAACACCAAGACCGTCGCGCAACTGATGAATGAAACCAAATCGCTGGTGAGCAAAGCCGCGCAGGGCACGGAGACGATGGATGCGGCAATGAAGGAAATTAAAAACGCGTCGGATCAGACCTCGAAGATCATCAAGACCATTGACGAAATCTCGTTCCAGACGAATCTGCTGGCACTCAACGCGGCGGTCGAAGCGGCGCGCGCAGGCGAAGCGGGCAAGGGCTTTGCGGTAGTAGCCGAGGAAGTGCGCAACTTGGCGATGCGGGCGGCGGAAGCGGCTAAAAACACGGGTGCTCTGATTGAAGAGAACGCCAACCGTGTGGCGGGCGGCGTGCAGATTGTCGAAGGCCTGAAAGTGGCGCTGACCGAAGTGACCGGAGCTTCCGGAAAAGTGGGAAGTCTGGTGAACGAAATCGCTGCGGCGTCTGATGAGCAGTCGCGCGGCATCGAGCAGATTAATGTGGCCGTGACGCAGATGAATCAGGTCACGCAGGCGAATGCGGCAAACGCGGAAGAAAGCGCCTCGGCTTCCGAAGAGATGAGCGGACAAGCGGAGAGCATGAACGAACTCGTGGGTCAGATGACCGCCCTGATTAACGGCGGCGGCAAGGAAACTCTGAGCCATCATGCGGCTCCCAAGCCGGCGGCGGATCTGCGCAGGCCTCCGATGAAGAAAGCGACGGCCGCGAAAGCCGCCATTAAAAAAATCGCGCATCCCGAAAAAGTGATTCCGCTGGACAGCGACGAATCACTCGAAAAATTCTGATGTCGTTCCGTTCGGAATATGAAGCGGGGGACGTCGTTGTCCCCCGCTTCCGGTCTTTAGATATGTTGCCAGAATAAAACACATTTTCAGCATAGACTTCGCAACGGTTCGCGCGCGGCTCGCGCACGAACCAACACAGAATGCACAATAAGCACGTTGTGAGTTCAACTCCGCGCGGGAGATGCGGTCGCGCACCGGATGCAGCGCGGGAGCAATCCCTGACGGAATTCGTCGCTATGACGAACAAGAGATACCGGAGGATTCAATGACTTTGACGATTCGACACAAGATCATCGGACTGACCATTCTGGCGGCTTTGCTGCCGGTGGTGGTGGTGGTTATACTGGTATCGGTGCAAAAAGCCCGATCATCCGCGGAGTTGACGGCTCAATTGAATGAATTGGGACGATCCAATCTTGGGCAAATCTCGCAGGATGTGTACTCGCTGTGCGAAACAGCGAACAATCTGATTCAGCAGCAGGTGAATGCCAGTCTGAACACCGCGCGCGAAGTGGCCGATATCGCCGGGGGAGCCCATTTGGCTTCCGATAAAGCCCCCTGGCAGGCCGTGGATCAGTTCAGCAAAAAGGCGGTTTCTGTCAACCTGTCGAAAATGATGGTGGGGAAAGCCTGGCTGGGGCAGAATACCGACGCGGGCAAACCCACGGCGTTTGTGGATCATGTGGCCGAGATGACGGGTGCGACTTGCACCATCTTTCAGCGCATGAATGACGAGGGCGACATGCTGCGCGTCGCTACGACGGTCAAGACGGCGGACGGAAAGCGCGCGATCGGCACATATATTCCGGCGGTGGAGCCGTCAGGAAGCCGCAATGCCGTGGTTTCGTCCGTTCTGCGCGGTGAAACGTATCGCGGGCGTGCCTTCGTGGTGAATGCCTGGTATCTCACGGCCTACGAACCGATTAAAGACAAGGGCGGCAAGGTGATCGGCGCGCTCTTTGTCGGTGTGAAGCAGGAAGCCGTGGAAAGCCTGCGCCAAGCCATCATGGGAACGAAGGTCGGCAAAAGCGGTTATGTCTTCGTTCTCGGCGGAACAGGCCAGCAGAAAGGGCATTATGTTGTTTCGTACAAGGGCGAGCGCGACGGCGAGAACATCTGGGAAGCCAAAGACGCGGATGGCAAGTATTTCATTCAATCTATGGTTACCAAGGGCCTCACTCTGAAGAAAGGCGAAACCGGCTTTGAAACGTATCCGTGGAAAAATAAAGGCGAGAATAAGGCCCGGATGAAAATCTCGGGTTTAGCCTACTTTGAGCCATGGGATTGGGTGATCGGCGCGGGAGCGTACGAGGAAGATTTCAACAAAGCGGCCACGGATGCAGCGGCAGCCTTGGCGCGCGTGTTGTGGTGGACGATTGTCGGTGGACTGATCGTGCTGGTGGGATCTACGGTGCTGGCCTTTATCGTGGGCGGCCGGATTGCCGGCAATCTGCAAAAGGTGATCAAAGATCTGAACGAAGGCGCTCACCAAGTGACGGCGGCCGCCGGACAAGTGGCGTCCGCGAGTCAGTCTTTGGCGGAAGGATCCAGCGAGCAGGCGGCGTCCATCGAAGAAACCAGCTCGAGTCTGGAAGAGATGTCTTCAATGACGCGGCAAAATGCGGATAACGCGCGCACCGCCGCCGGTTTGATGGCGGAAGCGAAGAAAGCCGTGGACCGTTCCGCCGACAATGCGAAGGCGATGGACGGCGCGATGAGTCAGATCAAGTCGGCTTCCGATCACACGTCGAAGATCATCAAGACGATTGACGAAATCGCCTTCCAGACCAATCTGCTCGCGTTGAATGCCGCCGTCGAAGCGGCGCGCGCGGGTGAAGCGGGCAAGGGCTTTGCCGTCGTCGCGGAAGAAGTCCGCAATCTGGCTATGCGCAGCGCGGAGGCCGCCAAAAACACCAGCGGCTTGATTGAAGACACGCTGCAGCGCGTCTCGGAAGGCGTGCAAGTGGTCGGCGGATTGAAAACCGCCCTCGAAGAAGTGACCGAGTCTTCCAAAAAAGTCCATAATCTGGTGAATGAGATTGCCGCGGCCACCACCGAGCAATCGCAGGGAATTGATCAGGTGAATACCGCTGTTAATCAGATGAATTCCGTCACGCAGCAGAATGCTGCCAATGCGGAAGAGAGTGCCGCCGCGGCGGAAGAACTCAACGCTCAGTCTGAATCCATGCGCACTTCCGTACGTGTGATGATGCGGTTGGTAGAAGGTCACGAAGAATCGTAATTCGGGACTATCGGGTACAAAAGCGGGAAGCGCGTTGGCGCTTCCCGCTTTTTTGTGTACAAATCCAATTATTTCCGGCAAGGATTTGAAAAACAGTGCGGCATCACGACAGGAATCCATTAGTAAACGTGCAATCTCCATTAGAAACAGATTATTGCGTTTAATCTCTATCAACATGTCAAGTATCGGAGGCATGGTTCCGCCGGAATAAGGTGCGTAAACCAATTCCCACAGCGGCAAAACCACACGGCCTGAAAGCCAAAATCTATACTCCCATAAATGGGGATCAATACGGTTAGAAATCACACTTTGCATAGGTATCGCAACGCGAATTGTGAATTTGACCCGAACAGTCCTCTAAAGAAAGATTTCACATTTTCGTTGCTTTTCTGAGAGGAAGTAGATAAATTGTGTTTTCGAGTTTTTCTACTGTTGCTATGGAATCTCTGGAGAACATCATGTCGAAACAAATTCTGACCATAGACGGAAATGAGGCGGCGGCCAGCGTGGCACATCGCGTCAGCGAGGTGTGCGCCATCTATCCCATTACCCCGTCTTCCAACATGGGTGAATGGGCCGATGAATGGTCGGCGATGGGCAAGAAAAATATCTGGGGCACGGTGCCCAAAGTCGTTGAGATGCAGAGCGAAGCCGGAGCGTCCGGCGCGGTGCATGGTGCGCTGCAGACCGGCGCGTTAACGACGACCTTTACGGCGTCGCAAGGCTTGCTGCTGATGATTCCGAACATGTTCAAGATCGCGGGCGAATTGACCAGCACGGTGTTCCACGTTTCGGCGCGCACCGTGGCCACGCACGCGCTCTCCATTTTCGGCGATCACAGCGACGTGATGGCCGTTCGTTCGACGGGCTGGGCTTTGCTGGCGTCGGACAGCGTGCAGCACGCGCACGACAACGCCTGCATCGCGCATGCCGCGACTCTAAAAACCCGCGTTCCGATTCTGCACTTTTTCGACGGTTTCCGCACGTCGCACGAGGTGCAGAAAATTCAGGGATTGTCGGATGACGATCTGCGTTTCATGATGGACGACGATTTAGTGCGGGCGCACCGCAAACGCGCGCTGTCCCCGGATCGTCCGGTCATTCGCGGCACGGCGCAGAATCCCGACGTTTTCTTTCAGGCTCGCGAGCGGTGCAATCCGTTTTATGAGGTTTGCGCGGATATCATTCAGGAAGCGATGGACAAATTCGGACAGCGCATCGGACGGAAATATAATCTGTTCGACTACGTGGGCGCCCCGGATGCGGAACGCGTGATCGTGCTGATGGGCAGCGGCTGCGAACCGGTTCATGAAACGGTGGAATATCTGCAAGGCAAGGGCGAAAAAGTGGGCGTGGTGAAGGTGCGGCTGTTCCGTCCGTTCTCGATCAAGCATTTCATGGCTGCACTGCCCAAGACGGTTCAGTCCATCGCCGTTCTCGACCGGACGAAAGAGCCGGGTTCGGCGGGCGAGCCGCTGTATCAGGACGTGATCACCGTGCTCAGTGAAACTCTGGCGGAAGGCAAATCTCCGTTCAAGCAGATGCCGCGCGTAATCGGCGGCCGCTACGGCTTATCCTCCAAAGAATTTACTCCGGCCATGATTAAGGCGGTGTTCGACGAACTGAAGAAGAGCGCGCCGCACAATCATTTTACGGTCGGTATTAACGACGACGTTTCGCATACGAGCTTGGACTATGACGCGGCGTTTACCGTGGAAAGAGACGATGTTTTCCGCGGCAAGTTCTACGGTTTGGGCGCGGACGGCACGGTCGGCGCGAACAAGAACTCCATCAAGATCATCGGTGACGAGACCGATTTCTTCGCGCAGGGCTATTTCGTGTACGATTCCAAGAAGTCCGGCGCCATCACGGTCTCGCATTTGCGCTTCGGGCCGCGTCCGATCCGCAGCACGTATCTGGTCAACAGCGCCAAGTTTATCGCCTGCCACCAGCAAATCTTTCTTGAGAAATATGAGATGCTGGCCGATGCGGTGCCCGGCGCCGTGTTCCTTCTGAACACTCAGGAATCCATAGATAAAGTGTGGGATTCGCTGCCCCGCGAAGTGCAGGAACAGCTCATCGCCAAGAAGATGAAGTTCTACTGCATTGACGCGTATAAAGTGGCCGGTGAAACGGGCATGGGCTTGCGCATCAATACGATTATGCAAACCTGTTTCTTCGCGATCTCCGGCGTTCTGCCGCGCGAGGAAGCGATTGCCGCGATTAAAAAAGCCATCCGCAAGACCTACGAACGCAAGGGCGAGCAGGTCGTGCAGCAGAATTTCGCGGCGGTGGATCAGACGCTGGCCAATTTGCATGAAGTGAAGGTCCCGGATAAAGTGACGGCCACGGTCAAGCGGCCGCCCGCCGTCCCCGCCGGAGCGCCCGAATATATGAAAACGGTGCTGTCGAAGATCATTGAAGGATACGGCGACAGCCTGCCGGTTTCGGCGTTCCCCGAAGACGGCACGTTCCCGCCGAATACCTGCCGCTGGGAAAAGCGGAACATTGCGTTGGAAATTCCCGTGTGGGACATGGAAACGTGCATCCAATGCAACAAGTGTGTTATCGTGTGTCCGCACGCGGCGATTCGCGCCAAAGTTTTTGCCGCCGATGCGGTGAAGAACGCGCCCAAGACGTTTGCCTCCACCAAGTTCAAGGGCAGCGAATTCGGACGCAGCGATTTGCTGTACTCGCTGCAAATCGCTCCCGAAGACTGCACGGGCTGCGGATTGTGCGTGGATGCGTGCCCGGCCAAGAATAAAAAGGAAGTCAAGCTCAGAGCCATCAACATGGCTCCGCAGCCGCCGATTCGCATGAGCGAACGCGAGAATTTCGAATTCTTCCTGAACATTCCGGAAGTGGATCGCAGCACGGTGAAAGTGAACAGCGTCAAAGGCTCGCAATTCCTCGAACCGCTGTTCGAGTTTTCGGGAGCGTGCGGCGGCTGCGGCGAGACTCCGTACATCAAACTGTTGACGCAACTATTCGGCGACCGCCTGCTGATCGCGAACGCCACCGGATGTTCCTCGATTTACGGAGCCAACTTGCCGACCACTCCGTATTCCACGAACCGCGACGGCCGCGGCCCGGCGTGGAACAACTCGTTGTTCGAAGACACCGCCGAATTCGCGCTGGGTTTCCGGGTCACGCTGGACAAGCAGCGCGAATTCGCGACGGAGCTTCTAAATAAATTGAAAGACAAAGTCGGCGGTGAACTGGCGGATGCCATTCAGCAGGCTGACATGTCCACCGAAGGCGGCATTCAGGAACAGCGGGATCGCGTCGTAAAGCTGCGCAAGATTCTGGAAAAAGACGGCAGTGCGGAAGCGAAGAACCTGCTCTCGATCGCCGATTCGCTGGTGAACAAATCGGTGTGGGCGGTCGGCGGCGACGGCTGGGCCTACGATATCGGCTACGGCGGACTCGATCACGTGCTCGCGTCGGGCCGCAACGTCAACTTGCTGGTGCTCGATACGGGCGTATATTCCAATACGGGCGGCCAGTGCTCGAAGGCTACTCCGCTCGGCGCGGTCGCGAAATTCGCGTTCGGCGGCAAGCCGGTGCCGCGCAAGGATCTGGGCATGATGGGCATCGCCTACGGCCATGTCTATGTGGCGCAGGTGGCGATGGGCGCCAACGACTTGCAAACCGTCAAGGCGTTCATTGAAGCGGAAGCCCACGACGGGCCTTCGATCATCATTGCCTACAGTCACTGCATCGCCCACGGAATAGACATGAGCCGCGGCTTGCAGAATCAGAAGCTGGTCGTGGACTGCGGTGCGTGGCCGATCTACCGCTATGATCCGGCCCGCGCCAAAGACGGTCAGAATCCGATGCAGCTGGATAGCAAGGCTCCGAAAATCAAAGTCAGCGACTGGGCTTATGCGGAAACGCGCTTCAAGATGCTCACCAAGATGAATCCGCAGGAAGCGGCCCGGCTGATGGAACTGGCTCAAGAAGATACACTGGCACGCTGGCGGCTGTACGAACAGCTGGCGGCGAATGATTACAGCAAGAGCGGAAAATAGGAAGGAAACCCGACGATGGATCTTACCACCACCTATATCGGTCTGAAATTGAAAAACCCGCTCGTGGCTTCCGCTTCCCCGTTCACGTACTCCTTGGACGGATTTCGCAAGCTGGAAGACTCCGGCGTGGCCGCAATCGTCATGCATTCGCTCTTTGAAGAGCAGTTGACCAAGGAAGCGCAGGAGCTGGAATACCTGACCACGCAGGGAACGGAGAGCTTCGCCGAAGCGCTGAGCTATTTTCCCAAGCCCGATAATTTCGCGGTCGGCCCGGATGAATATCTGAAGCTGATCAGTGAAGCGAAGAAAGCGGTGAAGGTTCCGGTGATTGCCAGCCTGAACGGTTTCACGCCGGGCGGTTGGATCGAATACGCGCGCAGCATGCAGCAAGCCGGAGCCGACGCCCTGGAATTGAACATTTACTATTTGGCGACCGATCCGTTCCAGCCGGGTGAAGTCACGGAACGCAATTACGTGCAGGTGCTCAAGACCGTACGCTCGCAGGTTCGCATTCCGGTGACCGTGAAATTGAGTCCGTTCTTCAGCAATCTGGCCAACATGGCGCGCCGTTTGGACGAAGCCGGCGCCGACGGCTTGGCCTTATTCAATCGCTTCTATCAGCCGGATCTTGATCTGGAAAAACTGGAAGTATGGCCGCACGTCGAACTGAGCACGTCCGCGGAAATCCGCCTGCCGCTCCGCTGGATCGCGATTCTGTACGGCCGTATCAAATGCAGTTTGGCCGCCACCACCGGAATCCACACCGCCGAAGATGTCATTAAGGTGATTATGGCCGGAGCCGACGCCGCGATGCTGTGCTCGGCGCTCTATCGCCACGGCGCGGGACACACGGGGAAGGTTTTAAACGATGTTCAGAAGTGGATGACCGATCATGAGTATGAATCGGTTGCGCAGATGAAGGGTTCGATGAGCCAAAAATCGGTCGCGGAACCGGCCGCCTACGAGCGTGCAAACTACATGAAGACCATTCAGAGCTTCAAGCCGAAAGTCTGAGGAATGATCGAGCCGCCCTGGCTCGCGTGGATTGAAAAGAAAACTTTCTTATATTCGGTCTGGTTTTTTTCGACAACGTGCCGTTTTTCCCTCCAACGTTTGAGGTAATTTGCCATGGCAATGATCATTGACGAAACCTGTATCGCCTGCGGAGCCTGCGAACCGGAATGTCCGACGAAGGCTATTACCGAGGGTGATGACATCTTCGTAATTGACGCCAATCTGTGTGTAGAGTGCGTCGGACATTTCGACTCTCCGAAATGTGTTGAAGTCTGCCCGGTGGATTGTATCCACAAGCAGGCTTAAACCCCGCTGACTCCTTTCCCGTTCGTCTACCGTTTCGTGCCGCGAGCTTTCATAGGCTCGCGGCACTGCTTTTTCCGGCGGTAAAACCCGCCCTAAACACGATGTCCTCCCGGTACCGGGCTTTTAAGGGCATCTCTTTGTTTCCCAAAGCATTCTGTTTGTCCTAAACCCTTTGAACGGGGCCGGTTTTCTTGCTTTTTTGCCGGAAAATATTAGATTAACTGGTCATATAAGTGTGATTGGGCGTAAACGGTTGACTGGGAACGGAAAGTGCAAGTGAAGGGTTCTTAGGGAGCGATCTGAACCTGTTTCCATTGTTGCTGTTTATGCACAAAAGGGCCAGAGCTGTCTCTGGCCGTTTTGGCGGATAGACAGTTTTGGGAGGCCGAAAATATGCCGCCGGAGAACCATTAAAATCATGTCGAACCATTATCTACGTTACGGATCGCACCTTTCTTGTCGAAGAATGGATATCCAACCATGAAATTGGTCAAAACTAAATCCGCCAGCGGAGATTACACGGTAGAAATCAACGAGACTTGGTGCAAGGGCTGCCGGATCTGTGTGGATCTATGCCCGAATAACGTTCTCGTGATGGTGGAGGTGCCGGATCGCTGGGAAGGTTCCATTGCGCGGGTGGCGGACATTGAAGCCTGTAACGGCTGCGGTATCTGCGAAGTGGAATGTCCGGATTTTGCCATCAGCGTTTATGCGCCCGAAAAGAAGAAAGCAGCAAAAACGGAGGAGGCGGGGCAATGATTCACGAAGAACGCGCTTTCTGGCCGGGCAACGAAATCATTGCCGAAGCTGCCATCCGCGCGGGCTGTACATTTTTTGCGGGTTATCCCATCACTCCATCCTCGGAAATCGCCTCACATCTGGCCTTGCGCCTGCCGCAGGTGGGCGGAACGTTTATTCAGATGGAAGATGAGATCGCGGCGATGGGTGCGATCATCGGCGGATCGCTCGGCGGAGCGAAGTCTATGACGGCTACGTCCGGTCCCGGTCTTTCTCTGAAATCGGAAAACATCGGATTCGCCGTCATGGCGGAAACCCCGTGCGTGATTGTGGACGTGCAGCGCGGCGGCCCGGCCACCGGTCTGCCCACCGCTCCCGCCCAAGGAGACATCATGCAGGCTCGCTGGGGAACGCACGGCGATCATTCGATTATCGCCCTGACCCCGCTGTATCCGCGCGAAGTGTACATCGAAACAATGCGCGCCTTCCATCTGGCGGAATTGTATCGAACTCCCGTTTTCCTGATGGTGGATGAAATCATCGCGCACATGACGGAGAGTTTTTCCGTGCCGGCCGACAGCGAGTGCCCGCCGGTCAAGCCGCGTTCGGAATACGGCGAGTCGCGGAAAAATTCATTCCGCCCGTGGGGAGATTTTTTCGAGGGACAGCATCTCCACATCACCGGACTTTCGCATACGGAACAGGGTTTCCCCACGACGAATCCGGCGATTGTTCAACGCAGCATTGACCATTTGGTGAATAAGATCGTGAACGCGGAACCCGAGTTGGAGCGTTATGAATCGTACTTGCTGGATGACGCCGACATTGCGGTGGTCACGTTCGGATCTCCGGGACGCGCCTCGCGCGAGGCGATTAATCTGGCGCGCGAAAAGGGAATTAAAGTCGGCATGTTCCGCATCATCACCTTCTGGCCGTTCCCCGTTTCGCCGCTGCGCGATCTGGTGGATCGCGTAAAAGCCGTCGTCGTGCCCGAGATGAATATGGGCATGCTGCGGTTGCAAGTGGAAAAATCGGCGATGCGGCGCGACGTGCCGCTGCTGGGCGTGAACGTCGTGGGCGGCATTCCGATTCTGCCGGAACTCATTCTGGATGCTATTGAGGAGGCGCATCGTGGCCTTTAATTACACCCCTTGGCTACGCCAAGACATGATGCCGAATATCTGGTGTCCGGGCTGCGGCGTCGGAATCGTGGTTAAGGCCATGATCCGTTCGATGGAGAGTTGCGGTTGGGATCGCGATCATACAGCGCTGATCTCCGGCATCGGCTGCACCTCGCGCGCCCCAGGCTACGTGAACATGAACACGCTGCACACGACGCACGGACGGGCGCTGACGTTTGCCACCGGCGTTAAGCTGGTTGCTCCCGACAAGAACGTCGTGGTCATCTCCGGCGACGGCGATGCGGCGGCGATCGGCGGCAACCATCTCATTCACACCTGCCGCCGGAACATTGATCTCACGCTGATTATCGTGAATAATGCAATTTACGGGATGACG